>Ga0070734_10003154_pt1 | contig 17982 bp, 15 predicted proteins | sample Coa_R1_8_FD_66444 | JGI IMG/M metagenome (GOLD analysis project Ga0070734, IMG submission 66444) | Surface soil microbial communities from Centralia Pennsylvania, which are recovering from an underground coalmine fire - Coalmine... | ecosystem: Environmental > Terrestrial > Soil > Unclassified ... | reverse complement strand
CTCGAAACATGAGATATCCTCGAATCGAAAGTAATTCTTAATAGTTAAAGATTTCCATATCATTTAATTAAAATGTTTTTGCTAATCGTATATTTTTAGGTTCATTTGCCACTCTATATGAAGTTATGCAGTTGGAGAGTAAAGGCTATGATGATTCCCCTTCATCATCTTCTCCATTCTCTCGCAATACGGGATCTCTCCGAGTTGGGAAGACCGTGAGATCTCTCTAGACTTTGTTATTTCCAGCAGTTTTTTTAGCCGGCAAGTCCTTTGGGCTATTCCAAAAATAGTCTCCAGGACATGCAAACCGACGCGAGCAATAGCTGGCAGGGGTGTAGGTTTGGGAAGGCCTGCACCCCATTTTTTAGGTTCTAGAAATTCGAAGTTTCTTTCCAATCTCCGGCACGAATGTGCTGATGTACGGCAATCCCGGCGTTTACTAAAATTGGCTGCAATGATCTGATCCTCGGGGTATGTGGACAGACAACGCGTGCGATTTTTTCCTACCCCACGATAGGGTTCAAGAGTTCACTGCTATGGACCGATCGCCCCACAAAAATAGACAGCAATCTCCGCGACCTGATTCGTTGCACCGAAGCAGTCGCCGGTTACCCCGCCTATGCGGCGGCGGTAGTAGAGGCCAGAAAGAAGGGTCACTGCGAGCGTAACAGCGAGTGGAACCAGCAACGCGCTGCGGAGAAAGAAATAACAGATGGCGACGGCGAGAATGGTTCCAAGCAGAACCGATGTAGAAGATATCTGGCGGGCAACGGAAGCGCCCTGCCCTGACGTGCGGGCGGCGGGAAGAAAATAAGCTAAAGGCAAGGTGGTCCAGCGGCAAAGAACGTGGGCCGCGATGACATAGGCGGCAAATCGGCTCGGAGTATGGGAGCCGAGAATACTAAAACCAGCAGGAGAAACTACCCTGGCGTCATCGGCGAGGGAGCTTAACAGGCTATAGCGGGCGAGCGCCGAGAGCGCAATGGCAAGAGCGCCGAAGGCTCCGACCCGGCTATCGCGCATAATCTCCAGGATTCGCTCTTTCGTCCAGCCGCCTCCGAAGCCGTCGGCGACATCCGCCAAGCCGTCTTCATGAAGTCCCCCGGTGATTAAAACGAGATACACAAGAACAACAACAGCCATCACGGAGGCGTTGACGCGCCCACCCAGGATGCGGTGTAAAGCGGCGGCCCCCGCCCCAACTACCAGACCTACAAGGGGAAAGTAGACAGCCGCCTGGGAGATGGAAGTCTTTTCGTGATGGTTACCGGGAATCGGGAGCCGGGTAAGGAACTGGAAGGCCAAACCCAGATCCCGAACAATCCTCATACCGCGGCGGCCTCGCTGACTTTCGCGGAGGCAAAGGTAGCCATTTCGTTATAGATCTTGACGGCCGTTTCGAGCAGATGGAACGCTAGTACCGCGCCGGTTCCCTCTCCAAGCCGGAGGTTGAGATTCAGCAGGGGAATGAGTCCGATCTTTTCTAGAAGGACCTGATGTCCGGGCTCCTCCGACTGATGACCGGCAAACAGGTAATCGCGAACTTTGGGCTGCAACGTGAATGCCAAGGCCGCCGCCGAAGTGGAGATGAAGCCATCGATCACGCAGGCAATGTGCTCTTTTGCCGCCCCCAACACCATGCCGGTCATGGCGGCAATCTCCAGGCCGCCAACACAGCGCAAAATACGGAGCGGATCGGGCACTGCGGGCGGCAGCAGGTTATGTTTCTGGAGCACGGCTTCCACGATCTCAATCTTGTGCCGGACCGCCGGTCGGGAAAGGCCGGCCCCGCAGCCGGTGACATCCGCGGGCGCTTTTCCGGTAAGGGCCGCGGTGATGGCGCTGGCCGAGGTCGTATTCCCGATACCCATTTCGCCGACGCCGATCAGATCGAACCCTTGTTTCTTGGCCTGGCCCGCTAGTCTGAGCCCCACCTGCAAAGCGGCTTCGAGCTCGGCCTCGGTCATGGCCGGAGTGTTCAGCATGTTGGAGGTGCCGCGGCGAACCTTTTCGCGAACCAACCCAGGCTCTTCGGGAAATTCGGCATCCACGCCCACATCCACCACGATAACCTTGGCGGCGGCCTTGCGGGCTATCACGTTGATGGCCGCGCCTCCGTTCAGGAAATTAATCACCATCTGCTGCGTTACTTCCCTGGGATACGCGCTCACCCCCTCGTCGGTAATGCCGTGATCGGCGGCAAAAACATAGATGGCCTTGCGATCGATGTGAGGCTCGTCCGTCTCCTGAATCGAGGCCAGGCGGGCGGCGATCTCTTCGAGCATGCCCAGGCTGCCGAGCGGCTTGGTCAGGCGGTCCAGGTGCTCCTGCGCCTGCTGACGCCAGGCGTGTTTGGGTGATTCAATTTCCTTGATCAACTGTCTGATTCGTTCCATAAAAATTCTGAGGCCCCTTAGCTATCTGCAATGATCGTGCAATTTGTCCTGAAGGAACACGAGCATGGATGCCAAAGGCGCGCTCGATGGTCTCCTGTTGCAAGATTACTTCTGTCTCCCCCTGCACAAGTTTCCGATCTAAGTGCAAAAGAATCATCGAAGGAAAATACCAATGAACCGCATACAAATCGTGGATCGCAGCCACCATGGTGACGCCGCGCCGGTTCAAGTCCGCGAGCAGTTCCAGAATCTCCGCCTGGCGGCCAATATCGAGATGTTGCGTAGGCTCATCCAACAGGAGCAATTTCGGCTCCTGCGCCAACGCTACCGCGATTTTTACCCGCTGCTGCTCGCCGCCGCTCAAACGGTTATAAACGCGGTTCGCCAAGGACGTAACCGCAGCCGCTTCCATGGCGCTCTCCACGGCCTCGCGGTCCCTCTGGCGAAACGAACCCATCATTTTCAGATGGGGCGTCCTTCCCTGCTCTACGATTTGCCGCACCGTAAAGTCGAACGGAGCGACCATCTGCTGGGGCACATACGCCATTTGCCGCGCCAGTTCACGCCGAGGCACAGAGCGCAGATCCCGGCCCTGAAACGATACGCTCCCTTCCACCGGACGAAGCAAGCCGGCGGCAAGCTTCAACAAGGTAGTCTTGCCGCTGCCATTGGCGCCCACAAGAGCAACTCTGGCCCCCTCTTCCACGCCCAGGGTAATGCCGCCAAAAAGCGTCGCACCATTGTATGAGAAAGTTACGCTGGAGAATTCAAGCATGCGGCTCATCCGACGTATTCCCGCTTGGTCCGGCGCAGCAGGTAGAGGAAGGCTGGACCGCCGATAAAGGCGGTAAGAATCCCGACCGGCAGTTCCGAGGGAGCGATTACCGTCCGAGCGAGCGTATCGGCCAGCACCAGGAAAGTCGCCCCGCAGAGCGCCGAAACCGGAATCAGCCGGAGATGCTCGGGCCCCAGGAGCAGACGACAGAAGTGCGGCACAATCAGGCCCACAAACCCAATAAGGCCGCCGACGGAGACTGCGCCAGAAGTCAGCAGCGACCCAACCAGGATGATCGCCGCTCGCGACCATTCAATGGGAATGCCCAGCTGCTCGGCATACTCTTCACCCAGCGAGAGCGCATTCAACATACGGGCCAGAGGCAAAGAGCAGAGTATGCCCACAAGCACCATCGCGGCGACCGCCAGAATCTGATCCCACCCGGCCACAGCGACCGTGCCATGCAGCCACGAGGTTAGGGCGCGGAGCGCCGTATCCGTCTGCGGACCGATAAACATGAAAAAGACTGTGGAAGAACTCAGAAGCGTGCTCAAGGCAAATCCGGCGAGAAGAAGACCAACAATCGGAGTACGCCCACCCACGCGCGCCAGCCAATAGACAAGAACCATGGCCAGGACGGATCCTAAAAACGCTAATGTGGCAGTCGCGCCGAATCCCAGGAATGAAAAGTGCGGTAGCAGAAGAATCCCGATCGTGGCTCCCAGGGCCGCTCCACCCTGAGAGCCGATGACATAAGGATCGGCCATGGGATTGCGAAATAGCCCCTGGAAAAGGACTCCGGCCACCGAGAGCGCCGCTCCAACCAACGCGGCGGCAATCACGCGTGGGAGGCGTATCTGGAAGACGATCGTCTCATCAACAGATGTGCCGGACGCGGAGCCTCCGAAGAGGCCATGAATCAGCATGGAAACGATAGCCCTGGGCCTGACCGGGACGGCTCCGACGCTCCCGGCAACCACCATTGCCACGGCCAGGAGCGCAAGCAACCCAATCAGAATAAGCATAAACCGGGCAGCGCCGGAGCCATGATCTGCTCTCGCTCCGGGGCTCGCAGGTGCGACACCACGGGATGAATCTTCTTGCGAGATATTTTGCCCTGCTTCCAGCTTTGTTTCTCCTATTTCCAGGATTCGCCTCCGAAGGTAATCCTTGAACCGGCGCGAAACGTCAGCGGCAGGGCGGGAAAGCCAAAAGCGGGCGCATAGTGCTCGCTCGCCAAATTCTCAACGCCGGCATAAAGGCTCATCCAGCGATTGAGCCTGTAGCTTCCATTGAAGTCGATCTTTTGATAGGAGGGAGCCAGGTTTCGATTCGGCAACAGCATGGTATTGCCGAAGGCCGCATCGGTAAGGAACGTACTATCGTCACTACGGCTCACTAGAAGTCCTTTTAAGGAAAACGCATAGCGCGGCCTCGTGTAACGCAGAAGAAAACTAGCGGTATGCGGGGGCTGCCGAAACGGACGGTTCCCCACGAGCGGCGAAAACGCACCGATGAGAACGCCCGGAATCTCAGGATTCACCGACGGGAAGAACTGGTCGCTGGAGAAAGAACGTTGCACCACCGCGTCTAGATAAGTATAAGCGGCCCTTGCGCTGAAACCGCGTCCCAGGTTGAATTCCAGCTCGGTTTCCGCACCCAGGGAGCGCAAAGCCTCCGAATTCAAGGTTGCGCCCAGGACGCTTGCCGCGATCGGTGCGGGTACGCCCAGCAGCGGCAAGGCCGTATTGCCCACAAATTCAACCTGGCCGGCAAATTGGTTGTAGAAGATTGTAGCTCCCAGCTTAGCGCGGCTGTTCCAAAAGCTTTGCTCAATGCCTCCATCGTAGCTACGGGAACGCTCCTCAGAGACCGGCCCAATGTGGAATTGCGAGATCAACTGCGGCCCGTTGGGAAGTTGCGATAGCAGGTTGAACAGAGACGAAGTCTGCTCGAAGATGCTCGGCTCCTTGACTCCCTGCGCATAGTTGAACCTCAACCTGGTGCCAGTGAAGAGGCCAGTGGTGCGCGGGCGGACCAAATAGTAGGTCAACGAGACGCGCGGGGTCACGGCCACGCCAAACACGGCATTATTTTCGATGCCCATGCCCACCGTGGCATAAGCGCGGCCCAGGTTTGCTTGAAATTCCGAGGTGTAGCTGAAGTTATTTCTCTGCGTCGGAGTCTTGGTTCCGCCGGCAAGCGTGAATCCGCGCTCATCCTCATAGCGAAACCCGAAAAGCGCCAGCAGGCGTGGACTGAAGCTGTAATCGGACTGTGTGTAGACGAAATCGCGCTGCGACGAACTGGAAGACAGAATGGGAAACGTTCCAGCAAAGTCGAGGATCGCTTGTCCCGTTGTGCTGAAGCCATTCGCGCCGTGCAAGGTAAGCGTCTTGCCGAGGAAATTGCCATCTCCAAAAGGCGAAGGGATTCCGGCGGGTGAAACATCGTCAAATTGACTATCGAGGCGTGAAGCGCCATAGCGCACGAGGTTATGCCAGCGGGAAGTCGTCTGGTGCTGGAGGGTCGCGCCGATATAGGTATTCTGCGTGCGCTGAAAGGCGTTGTCCGGAATTCCGAAAGCCTCGATCGCATTCGGCGCTCCAGTGGCGCTCTGCGAATGCCGCACGGTCAAGCGCACATCGAGCGTAGAAATGGGCGTCCAGCCAAGATTGCCGGCGAAGGTGGCATTGTGAAATGAGTCGTTGGGAATGCTGTTCTGCGTATCGAAGCGGGAGAACTCCGAGAAATAGTCGAGTTGGCGATAGGCTCCAGCCACGGAGCCATCGTGGCGCAGGGTATTGAAGTTGCCCGCGTCAAACGCATAGGAAAGCTCGGGAAGCGGCGTAACGCCGCGGCGCGTGGTCAGGCTTACTACGCCCGCCAGAGCGTCCGAACCATACAGGACGCTATTCGGATTCCGCTGGATTTCAATCTGATCAACGCCAGTCGCCGCCACATCGGCAAATTCCGCGATGCCGCCAATGTCGTTCAACGGGACGCCATCCACCAAAACTTTGTTGGCGCCGCTGTCGCCGCCGCGAATAAAGAGAGAAGTCGTTCCGCCCCGCTGGCCGGTTTGCAGAATCGTTACTCCTGGCACAGAGCGCAAGGGATCGAGCACTTCGGTCGCATTCTGCAGCTGGTCCTGGCCAATCACGGAGATCGAAGAGCCGACCTGCGATGTTGGAACCGCCGTGCCGGTAGCGGAAACTACAATCTCCTGGGCAAGCGGCCCAACACTCAGCGTCATATCGAGCTGCGCGGCGCTCTGCCCGCCCACGTAGACGGAAGGCTTGGTTAAGGCGGTAAAGCCTTCCGCCACCGCGTGCACGTCGTAGCGGCCCGCCGCAAGTGAGGAAAACTGGAAGGCGCCTTGTGAGTCCGTGGTGGTCGTGGCGACGGTGCGTCCATCCCTCAGTAACTCGACGGTGGCTTTATCAATCGCCGCGCCCAGCTGGTCTTTCACCACTCCTCGCAGCGACGCGGTATCTGCCGCCAGAGCGCCCGGGCCCATTCCAAGCAATAACAGCAGCGCCGCTGCCAGGCTGGCGCAGTTCGTTCTTTTCATTTTCGAGTCTCCTTCCCCTCGGAAGAGGTACGTTGGATCGGCGGCGAGACCGGTCTCCTGACTCACGACCAAGACCGGGAGCCTTCCCACAAAGCAAGTGGTGCAGTGGCGTTCCGGCAGTCCTTACGTCGTTTACAGTTGCGGGGCAGTTGCGGATTTTCACCGCATTCCCGAACATCTCGCCGCACTTGTTTACGGTTTGTAGCTGTGTACGGTTTACAGAGGCAGAGCTTTTGTTATTGTGCCTCCGCAGGAAAAAACTGAGCGGCAAGACTTTCCAGAGCGTCAAACACCAGCGGGCTTGGATAATAAATCCGGTCGTCAACGTAGAAAACGCGCCCTTGCTGGACGCATTTCACATCCCTCCACCCAGGAGTCTTCTTCAAGCTGTCGATAGTCAAAGGAACATCTTTGATGAGCAAAAGGTAGTCCGGTTGGCGGGCCAGCACCGTTTCCATACTGATGGACGGCCATTCCTGCGTAAGATCGTCGGTTACCGATTTGCCGCCGGCAGCGGCAATAATCTCGCTGATAAAAGAACTTCGGCCAATGGTAATCACCGGATTTTCCGAAAGCGGAAGAAAGATCCGGAGCGGGGCCCTGCCGCGAATACGCGCGCGAACCGCCTGCTCACGGCCCCGGAGACGCGCAATCAGGCTATCCGCCGCCTGTTCGCGCTGGAGCACACGGCCAAGATTTTTCAAGGAACGATAGATTCCTTCGATCCCGTGCGGCTGCACCAGAAATACGGGAATGTTCAGGCGCTCCAACTGCCTGACTGTTTCGATCGTACTTAACTCGATGCCAAGCACCAGGTCCGGACGCAAGGCAACGATGGACTCCACCGATGGGTTGAGCACCTGGCCCACACTTGGTTTTTTTAAAGCCTCCGCCGGATACTTCGTATAGTCGCTGATTCCGACGACATCGTCTCCCGCTCCCAGTGCATAAACCATGTCGGTAACGCTGGGCGCGAGGCAGATCAGGCGATGCGGCTTCACCGGGATTGCGATCTTGCGATCGAACTCGTCTTTTTCTTCTCTTTCTTCCCTGAGTTTTCCTTCCTGAACCTTCTCTTCATTAGGGCTGTGCTGCGCCTGGGTTTCGGGTTGAGTGTGATGCTCCTTGTGCGCAGGCGGCGAGGCCAAGGCAGCGGCAGCAAAGAACAGAAGCCCAGGTACGACGAGGAGCCAGTGCGGCCAGCCCCCGCGTCTTTTCGGATTCGGCAAACTCCACGGGTTCCGCATCAGCTTCGGCTTCACCTTCATTTTGGAGCCTCGGCGCTGCCCTTGAGAACCAGTGGGAGCCCGGCAACCATCAAGAGAACGTTGTCGGCCACTTGAGCAACCTGCTGGTTCACGCGTCCTTGCAGATCGCGAAAGAATCTTCCGGCCGGAAATGCGGGAACCACACTGCTGCCAACCTCATTGGAGACCAAGACTACAGAGGACGCCACCGATTGCAGCGTGGCACAGAGACGCTGCACCCGTTGAGCGATTTTTTCCTCGTCCTGGCGCTCCAGCTCCATGATGTTGGAGGCGTACAGCGTGAGGCAATCCACCAGCAGGAGGGAATCCGCCTCGCCGTGTTGAGCGATGGCGAGGTCAAGATCGACCGGCACTTCCACGGTTGGCCACTCGGCCGGACGGTCGCGGCGATGGCGGTTGATGCGGTCGCGCATTTCATCGTCGACCGCCTGGGCCGTTGCCAGAAAGATGACATTTGCCCACGATGAGGCATATTTTTGGGCGAAGGTGCTCTTGCCGCTGCGCGCTCCTCCCAATACCAGGGTGACCGATTTTTGCTGTTTCGACATGGCTGCACTTTTGAGGGAACACTGCCCGTCAACGTGCGCAAGACAGCAGAGAAGCTCTCCGGCTCGCCCTCGAAGCCGGAAATGGCCAAAGACATGGCTCTGGAAGGTTTCCTGGCTCGCGCTTCATCGAGAACTCGATCAAGAGATTAAAAATTGAAGCTTGAAGATCGAAAAATTGAGCGCCTTCCCAGTTTCCCAGTGGCTTGGCTCAACTCTCAGCGCTTACAGTTGCGGGGCAGTGGCGGGTTTTCACCGCGCTTCCCTTACACCAGATGAAAAACTTATAAACGACGCCCGCCAGCCGGGTCAAGGCCGGTCAAGAAGCCCTCGCCTGGTAAAACCCCCGTATTTTCCGGGAGATCTGCGATTTTTCTGAGGGCGTGATTCTCCCAGAGGCTGCCGCAGGCAATTGCAATGAGCGGCTTCTGACAGGGGAAAACAGAAGCCGCCGCGCTTTCGCATGACGGAACCAATGCAGCACTCACGCCAAAAGCGTCCTAAAAAGCAAAAACCGCCAATCGGCGGCTCGCGGACATCAAATACTCTTCGAGGAAGCTAGATCTCTTTGTCTTTTTTCGCTTTGCTCTCTCTATTACTCTCTTCTTTTTCTTTGAAAAGAACCTCAGAGCGAAGAACCTTATTCGACGTGAAAATTGTTCCGGAGTGCTTTCCTTCTTTGGAATCTGCGACCAGCTTGTGAGCTTCGCGCAACGTGCCCACATCGATCGCGGCGCGAATCCGATTCCTCATGCTTGAGCTGATGTCGCGGGTGGATTTTATCTCGACGCCCGAGCCGGCCATGGGCACTGCGCGGCTCATTTCTTCTGACAGGCCCCACTCAGGAATCGGCCTTGTCACGTCAATGAACGGTTTGTCCTTGGCCATAGGCGTCTCACCTCAAATTTAAGCACAGTCGGCCGATCTTTTCCATAAGAATTGGATGCTCATTCTTCGATACTCGCCGCAAAACCCACGAGGGCGAAATGACCCGCCTGCCGCATGGCCGCATAAAGTTCAGACTGAAGCAGTTGCTGCTTTTCACCAAAGGATGTCCAAAAGGGATTGGCGAAATTCGAGGTCAATGTGATCACAGCCACCGGCACCCAATACTTGCTGTCGATCACCGGCACCGCCACAATCGATCTCCAATCGCGATAGCCATCCTTTCCAGTCCACTTTTCCATCATCGTATTCGAGAAATTCACATCCACCTGGCCTTCCCCAAATGCAATGGCCCTCTCCGTACCTGTCGAAAAGCAAACACCCGCAATACCCTGCTCCTCACCCTTAGCAATCGATAGCACGCGCCCGAGTGCCCGATCCAGAGCCTTATTGTGATCGACAGCCTCTCGGGAAGATGCAACGATCCTGATCCGGGCCTCGGTCTTAGATTCGCTGAAAGGTATGAATAATGTGGCCGTCAACGATTCGTGCGGGGGAACCCCAAACAGTGTTTTCACCTTCGTCACCAGCGCCCGAAGGCTCTCATGGCCGATTTTCTGCCATGCATCCGTGAAAATCACCGAATCTCGAAGTGTCTCCGACCGCCACCGGATCGCTTCATTGGTCCATTTCGGAATCGACCGCTTCGGCGTTTCTCCCCATTGAATGTCCCGCAGCAGCGATGGAATCTCCTCATACTGCTCTATAAAGATGATTTGCAGCCCGTTATTTCCCCAATGCGTCTGCATATAGTGATCGACAACCGCATTCTCCCGCTTCATCACTACATAGATTCTTTTGTGGGCCGCTGTTTTCTTCTTGTTCAAGAAATACAGGAAGCGGCGGAAATTTGGATCGGCCAGGCTCATTCCCAAGATGGCCGTAACCGAGTTGTCCGACAACATCTTCTGCAGCGCCCTGTTTGCGAAGGCCTTTGAATTCGCGCTCAATTCAAAGTATGAGGACTGGGTTAGAATCAGCTCCCAGCTCATTCTGCCATCGGGATCGAGCCAGCCGTGAACGTGCTCCACCTGGTTCCTGGCGGCCAAACGCCTATTGCCATTCGGGCTTCGAAACGAAGTCCATTCCCGGCCGGGAAATCGCTGCGCCAGCGCCAACTCTAGAAGGGGATCGAAGTTCAACGTAAAAAGGCGCGCGTGGTCCGACAGGGCAACAATCTGCCGGTGAATGGATTTCAGTGGAAGATCTTCGAGCTTTCTGCCCTTGTAGGTGGACTGAGCGAGCACCGGGCCAAAGCGGTCCCTCATGCCCTGTTCCACGAAATCCGCAACGGCATCCCTTCCCAGAACATCGTAGAGGATGCCGGCCTTCTCGGCGATGCGCTCGGATGCGAGCATTGCGGCGGGAGTCGAGTTCCCGATTTGCGCATTGAGGTATTGCAGCAGCAGCCCTTTGTTCAGGTCGTCCCAGCCGGGAAAGCCGGATTGCTGCGATACTCCCGCGCCGACAAATATGTTTAACCTGCCATTTTTGTAGGCAGAGTGGAGTTGGCTGACATCTTCCGATCGTGGGTCGCTCTTACTTGCCATTCAGGTTCAGGATTCCACATTTTACAACCCAGGCTTTACCGGAGTACCGGCGGTTCACTCTATCTCCATCCGTCTTTCTTCTTCTGCCAGCCGCTTTTTCAACTCTTCAATACTGCCGAGAAACCAAATCGAACTTCCCCGGTTCGACTCGAGGATGAAGGCCCGCAAAGAAGTGCTCTCGGAAATAAGTGTGGAAAAATCGCCGACTACGGCCAGCCGCATGCGATAGTTCACAAACTTCTGGACAATCTCGCCGGCCATCTGCGACCGCAGTTCAAAGAAACGTGGATCGACTCTAGCGCCAGGCAAGACCACAAGCGATGCCGACTGCTGCATGGCCTCCACAATCAGGTCGACCGCATCCTGACTCGACCTCAACACCGGGCCTTCGGCAGAGCACTCCAGAACACGTACACCGCCGATACTATAAGCCGTTGTTGTAGAAGAAGACTCCATCACCGAGACTGCGATCCCTACCTGTTCGCCTTGACCCACTGCGCCAGCCGCTGCAGCATTTGGGGGCCATCGAGATACGGCTTATCGGACAGAGCCTGAGGCTCGGCGTTGCAGGGCGGTGGTTCCATGCGCCAGTCGTTCTGAACTGCATCGCGTTCGGCATCACTACCAGGAAGCTCGCCGATCGACGGTCCCCAGGCCGCCTGAAACACATAAGTATCGCCGTCTTTCCACTCGATGGTTCCATTCTCGATGATTGTGCCATCGCAGGAAAGTTTGCCGCGCAAAACGGCGGTCCCATTGAAAGATGGGCTGCGGTCTTCACGGCTCAATAAAATCGAATCGCGGGTCCATAGCTCCACGGTCATGATGGCTTTAGAATCGGCGCTTCGATAATGAGGCTTCTCGAAAGGCGGTCCGCTTTCCAGTTTCCAGGAGACACAGTGCTTGGCGCACCAGTGCATCACCGAAGGCGGCTCTAACGGAGCCGATGCCGTGGCGTACCAGCTACCGGATTTGCTTTCCCCCTGGCCCGGCATCCACGCTTGAAACTTGCCGTTGATTCCGTTGCCATCCGCCACGCCATAGTAGGTTACTTTCAACCCCGCCGAAGGTCCCTCAACATCTTCACGATGAATAATGATCTTATTTCCAGATACCGAGTAAGTCAGGCTTCCCACCTCACCCGACGGCCAGACGGCATCTCCCGTGGGACCGGCAAAAGACCAGGTCGCGCAACCGTCGGTTCCCTGCTCGCACTCGGTCAATGTAATAGGAGCGGGAGGCAACGGTTTGGCTGCGGTCCTGCGTAGCGTAGTGCCGAGCTCCGACTGGGCGGAGGCCGTTTGAAAACCGCCGTTGAAGAAATAGGCGCCGGCGACTAAGACGATCATACCGCCAAGAAAACTCTGAACAACTGGAAACAATCTCACAATTCCCCTCCCCAACTTGAAGTATTGAGGGCCAACTAAGATTGAGAACTAACCAGGGAAGCTCAGCCGCAACGATGTCGTTATTCTACTCTTACCGGTTTCGAATCGTCACTAGGGCAATGCTTAGACCTTCTGCACCGCCTGCACTAAGGACGAAAGGCTGCTTTTGGCGTCGCCGTAGAGCATGCCCGTGACCGGCTTGAAGAATAGGGGATTCTCCAATCCCGAAAAGCCTTTGCCCTTTCCGCGCTTCAACACGATCACGGAACGCGCGCGATCGACTTCAATGATCGGCATGCCCGCAATCGGGCTTTTCGGATTGTCGCGGGCATCGGGATTCACCACGTCGTTTGCGCCAATCACCACAGCCACATCGGTAGAAGGCAGTTCGGGATTGATCTGCTCCATTTCGTACAGAGACGAATAAGGAACATTGGCTTCGGCGAGCAGCACGTTCATGTGGCCCGGCATGCGTCCGGCAACCGGGTGAATCGCATACTTCACCGAAACGCCGCGGTCTTCAAGAAGATTTCCCAATTCTCGCACCGCATGCTGCGCCTGGGCCGTGGCCATGCCGTATCCGGGAACGAAGATCACCTGGTTCGCATAGGCCAGTTGCACGGCCACATCGTCGAGGCTGACCTCGCGCATGGTTCCGGTCGCGCCGGTGTCGGTGGCGATGGTTGCTCCGAATCCGCCGAACAGCACGTTCGTGATCGAGCGGTTCATGGCCTTACACATCAGGATCGACAGGATAAATCCGGAAAATCCATCCAGCGTTCCAGCAATGATCAGCACGTTGTTGGAGAGCACAAAGCCCGTGGCGGCGGAAGAAAGACCGGCGTAGGAGTTGAGCAGCGACATCACCACCGGCATATCCGCTGCGCCGATGGGGATCACCAGCATCACGCCGAAAATCAAGGCGGTGGCGATCATGCCATAGAAGAATATGGGCACGCCTGGATTCATGAGCCACGTAATAAAAAGCCCGACCATGGTCAACGCCAGCAGCAAGTTCACAATATGCTGGCCCTTGAACTGGATAGGTGTGCCGCGCAGAAACTCCTGCAGCTTACCGGCGGCGATCAAGCTACCCGTGGTGGTCAGCGCGCCAAGCATCACCTCGAACCCGAGCGCGCCCATCTTCACCGGACCCATGTGCGAGCCGCGAATGGAGTACTCGGCAACGCCCACCAGCGACGCGGCCAGCGCGCCGAAGGCATGAGAGAGCGCGGTCCGCTGCGGCATGGCTGTCATAGGCACCATGGCCATCGGTATGCCGATGGACGAGCCAACGATCATGCCCACCAGGATCCACAGATAGCTATGAATACTCGGATGAAACAAGGTGCCGAGCACGGCGGCGCCCATGCCCGCCGCGGCCATAATCATCCCTCGGCGCGCGGTATCCGGATGACTCAGGCTCTTCAGACCGAGAACAAAGAGGATGGAAGCGACCAGATATGTAGCTTCAATAATGTAGTTGGCCTCGGTCACTTGGTCTTCTCCTCGCCCTGGATAACGTCCTTCTTGCGGAACATCTTCAACATGCGGTCGGTAATCAGGAATCCGCCGGTCACGTTGATCATGGCGGAAGCCACGGCGGTGCAGCCCAGGATGGTGCTCAGGGTGTTCGCATTTTCACCTGCAATCACGATCGAACCGATCAGCGAGATGCCGGAAATGGCATTGGTGGCCGACATGAGCGGCGTGTGCAGCAGCGGAGGCACGCGCGAAATCACCTGATAACCGAGAAAGGCCGCCAAAGCAAACACATACAGCGAAGCTATCAACACTTGAGGCGGAATGTGTCCGGCATCGCCGCCCTCGCCGGCCAATGCCATCACAAAACCAAGCAGGATCGCAGGATTCATTTCATGTCTCCTTTTGCGCTCAGGCCACAGGCTGGCCGAGAGCCGCTGCTACTTTAGGGTGGGCGCTTCCGCCCTCAAAGGCCACGCACGCGCCCTTCAGAATCTCGTCTTGCATGTCGATCTTCAGCGTGCCGTTACTCACAATGAGCCCGAGAAAACTCATCAGGTTTCGCGAGTAGAGCTGGCTCGAGTGCAAAGGAACCGTAGCCGGAATGTTGAGCGGGCCCATGATGGTCACGCCGCCTTCCACCACGGTTTCCCCAGGCTTGGTCAGGGCGCAGTTGCCGCCGGTGCCGGCTGCCAGATCCACAATCACGGAACCCAGGCGCATCGACGAAACCGCTTCAGCGGTCAGCATCAGCGGAGCGCGTTTTCCCGGTACCTGCGCGGTGGTGATCACAACGTCCGAGGCGGCTGCATGCTTGGCCACCATCTCCCGGCCGCGACGTAGAGCTTCTTCGCTCAGCTCTCGCGCGTATCCGCCCTCGCCTTCCGTCTGGATGCCACCCAAGTCCACTTCCAGGAACTTGGCTCCCAGCGAGCGAACCTGCTCTCCGGCAATCGCGCGTACATCGTAGGCTTCCACCACGGCTCCGAGGCGGCGAGCCGTGGCAATCGCCTGCAATCCGGCAACTCCGGCTCCCAGCACCAAGACCTTCGCGGGAGGGATCGTTCCGGCGGCGGTCATGAGCAAAGGAAAGAGGCGCGGCAGGCGATCTGCGGCAAGAATCACAGCTTTGTACCCGGCAACCGTTGCCATGGACGACAGCGCGTCCATCGACTGCGCCCTGGTAATGCGCGGAATCAACTCCATCGCAAAGCCGGTAAGCTCCTGCTTCAGAAAGGGTTCAAGTCCCGCAGGGTCGTCCAGGGGCCGCAGGAAGCCGATGACAATGCTTTTTGCTTTGAGACGCGTATAGTCGCCCTGCTCCGGGCGGTTTACGCAGGTTAGAATGTCTGCGCCTTGCAAGGCTGCGGCGCGATCCGAAATCTTGGCCCCTGCAGCCGCGTATTCTTCGTCGCTGAAACCGGCTCTCCGTCCCGCTCCGGCCTCCATGGACACTTCCACTCCCGCCGCAACCAGCTTCTTGACCGACTCAGGAATCAGGGCAACCCGAGCTTCTCCCGGCTGTTGTTCGACTGGGACCGCGATCTTCATCATCTCTCCCTCCGCGCAATCCGGCGTCCTAATGCCTAAGCCCTAAGGGAAAAGCGTCTCTCATCCGTAACTCGCCCCTTGAACGAAAGAACGAAGGCTATAAAGGTTTCGGAACTTTGCCTGACAGACTCCTGATTCTAATCGAACTTACACAAGATACAAGACTTCCCTTTCAAAGCCACGCAAGGGCAGAAGTGAAGCGGAATAGCAGGATCCCAATCATTTCTTGAACCTATTTGGGAATAAGGCGCTCTTCCGAAACCCAAAAGCGCGTAAGCGAATCTGAACGAAGAAATGCCACGAGTCAGGACGCATATCGAAATTCTGAAACGATGATGTTTAAGAACTGAAGATGTTTGAGCGAAGATGTTTGAACAAAGATCTTGAAGATATCGAAGAAGAAAACCAATCGAAGTAAAACTCTCGAACACAAGAAAAGGGCGAGGGAACAAAGACACAGCAAGAAGGCGCTCAGCATGCCTGAACACGCGCATTTGACCCGCAAGAGCGAATCGCAAAAAAAAAAGAGCACGCCTCGGTGTGACGTGCCCTGAAGAAATGCTACGCGTCGGTTATTACGATTTGCAGATTAAAAGGGCGCGTCAAACCCAACAAGATTACATCGGTAACATCGCAAAGAAATCTAGAAGAAATGCAGCGATGTGCAGAGCAATGGCCCTGGATGAAAGTAAAGATATCAGCAAAAAACACAGTACAAACTTAAGATGAATCTAATAAATATCGAGGTACGTGCGGCATATCTAAGAAAATTCTTATCAATAGGACGACTGGGTGTCGCCACTCTTCGCGCCTCACTCCAAAAGCATGATTCTGGGAGCGCGATGGGGTTCAAACACAAGGTCTTTAAAATTACAGATCTCAAAATTCAGGTCTTTGCAATTTCGGAATGCGGTCCGAAAGCGGCTGCATATCGGAATTTCCCGCCACCCGTGATGTGATACAAAGAAGCGGATGATGCGGTGCCTGCCCGTGACGTAAGCACATTGTAAAGCTTTAATTTTTCGTGAGCGGTCGAGGCAAAACCAGGTTGATAATCTTCATCTAAGCAAATCAAGAAACCGGAAGGGGCTCCCGACAATGCCGATACGTCGCCACAAAATTTCCAATCTTTGTCTTTACAGAGTTGCATTCGCCCTTCTTTTCTCGGTTGCAGCCTTTGCCGACACCAATTGCGATGACGGAAATGGGCAGCTCAACACGGCCCAGCCTCAAGGAAAGACCATCGAGGAAATTATCCAGCAATTTGCGGCGAAAGAGGCGATTTTCAAGATCGCCAGAAACAATTACGCCTACACTCAGGACATCAGCGTGGAGACGCTTGACGGAAACACCGTGGACGGAGAGTTCCGCCAAACGTGGGACATCACCTACGACGATAAGGGCAACCGCGTAGAAACCGTGACCTTCGCCCCTCGCGACACTTTAAGCCGCGTCAGCATGACCAGGGAGGATATGGACGACTTTCGCAATCGGCTGCCCTTCGTCCTCACGACCGAAGATCTGCCTTCGTACGACATCCTCTATGTAGGCCAGCAGCGTATCGACGAGATCGATACCTTCGTCTTCGACACGGCCCCCAAGAAGATTCAGAAAGACCGGCGTTACTTTCAAGGGCGCATCTGGGTCGACGGCCGCGACCTGCAAATCGTAAAGACCTGCGGCAGAAATGTGCCCGACGTAAAAGCCTCTGGCAAGAAGAGAAATGTCCAAGAGAATCTGACGCCGAAATTTGTGACCTATCGGGAACAGATCGACGGCGAATATTGGTTCCCCACCTATACCCGCGCAGATGACGTATTGCATTTCGTCGGCCAGGATGTACACATCCGCGAGACCATCAAGTACGGCAACTATCGCCGTTTCGGCTCCAAGTCGCGCATCATCTTCAAAGGAGAGGCCGCACCCGAAAAGCCTCCGAAATAAACCTGAAAAAACAAACCTTTAAGTCGAGACACAAATCAGCATGCTCAAATCACAATGGTCGCACGAACGATTAATGACCAACGACCAATAACCAGTGATCAATGACGCATGGCTATCGAACAAATCACTATCGAACGACAGTGCTATTCTTAGGATTCAGCTGCAGTTTAGTACCGATTCGGCATCTATTGTTCCCACATTGCACCATCGGCGCACAGAATGCGTCATCGCCATATTGAATGTGAATCCTGTACTTTCCGGCGGGAACCACGCCCAGGTCATATCCACCCTGATTGTTGGTCATCGCGTACCGCATTACTTTTGCTCCAGATAAGAGCTGCACTCCTATGCCCGGAAGAACCACCCCATTGGGATCTCTAAGCTCGCCCGACAATAATTGCGGATGCTGTACATGAAATCGTTTGGAGATGGAGCAATTGCCTCCAGTCACCGGGGTGGCAGCTGTAAGCAAAGAGGAACGAGCAAAGGCTAAAACAGGTCTGGAGACGAGCGCCAGAGCAACAAAGCCCATTGCCAAATACCATTTCACCTTAGGCGTTGCTC
>Ga0070734_10003153_pt1 | contig 17984 bp, 18 predicted proteins | sample Coa_R1_8_FD_66444 | JGI IMG/M metagenome (GOLD analysis project Ga0070734, IMG submission 66444) | Surface soil microbial communities from Centralia Pennsylvania, which are recovering from an underground coalmine fire - Coalmine... | ecosystem: Environmental > Terrestrial > Soil > Unclassified ... | reverse complement strand
ATTCGCGCCAAACAACGTGTGACAGAGTCATCCTCGAAACACATCCCGGGGCGAGCGCCGGCAGAATAGGGCGCGCGGGCAAGACGGTCCATTTTCATGGAAGTTCTGGATCTGCGAGGGCTGAAATGTCCGCTTCCCGCCCTCCTCGCGCGCCGGGCGCTGGCGCGGACGAGGGATGGCGGCGAGGTCGCCATTCTCAGCGACGATCCGCTGGCCGAAATCGACATTCCCTATGTCTGCGAGCGAGAGGGGCACGCGGTAGTGGGCGTCGAGCGGCTGGAGGCGGGTGTGCGTGTCCTGCTGCGCCGGGGCAACGCGGCTTTGCGGCCGCCCGGATGATTCCTGTCCTCGTCATGCTCGTCGCTGCACCGGTGATCGGCAGCTTTCTGGGCGCCATGGCCATGCGCGTTCCCGAAGGCCGGCCGGTCGTATGGGCGCGGTCGGAATGCGAACATTGCGGGCGCGCGTTGCAGGTCCGGGAACTGGTACCTGTCGCCAGTTTCCTGTGGCTCAAGGGGCGATGCCGGGGCTGCGGCGCGCCGATCGGCGCCTTTCCGCTCGTGATGGAACTGACCGCGATTGCCGTCGTCGCGTGGGCCGCCGTTGAAACCGGCGGCGCGATCTTTCTGGCGAGCTGCATTCTCGGCTGGACCCTTCTGCTACTCGCGGCGATCGACTGGCGTGTACAGTTGCTGCCCGACCTGCTGACGCTCCCGCTCATGCTCGCCGGGCTCGCCGCCTCTTTTGTCCTTCCGCTGGGGTTGTGGCGCGATCATGCGATCGGGGCGGTGGCGGGATTCGCGGGGCTCGCTCTCGTCGCCTGGGCTTACCGCGCGTTGCGAAAGCGCGAGGGACTCGGCCTCGGCGACGCAAAACTGGCCGCAGCGATCGGCGCCTGGATCGCCTGGCAGGGGCTGCCGACGATGCTCCTGTGGGGATCGATGCTGGGACTGCTGTTCGCGGTCGCGCTGTCGCTTGGCGGCCGGCGCCTCAGGCTTTCGGACCGACTGCCCTTCGGTGTGTTCCTGGCGGCCGGGGGCTGGCTCGTCTGGCTCTACGGTCCGCTGGGCTTTGCGTACGGCTGACGACGCACGCACCAGTCTGCGTTCTTGACCGTCGTACATCATGGTCAACCGGGTGACCGGCATTTGCATTTGCGGGCCATGACAATTTTATTGCTGTTGCGTGCGCGGTTCGTCTGGTTGCTCGGCGAGGCGGAAAACAAAAGCTCTGTGTTCATCATTTTCCAGACGCGGTTCGCTGATAAAATCGCTGTGAGGGCCGCACGGCGGATTTTTGCGGGGCACGTTGCGGGAATATCCGGACGCGCTCCGTTCGCGAAGCTTTTTATCGGGCGCCGGAGACGCGCCGGGGATCGCGGTCGAGCACCTGATCGAGCCAGGCGAGCGAACCCGCTGCAATTCGCTCCCAACCCGGCTCGCCCAAAAGCCAGTGGCCATTATCGACCAGCAGTTCGTAGCGGGCGCGCCCGCCATAGCGCCTGGCGATGCGTCGCACCGTCACCGGCGAGACGATGCGGTCGCGCCCACCCGCCAGGCAGAGAATGGGACAGGTGACACTGCGGCGATCGACCAGGGTGGTCTTTCGGGAATCGAACATCCACTGCATCGCTTCGAAAATCGCCTGCCCTGATTCCGGCACGAGCCGCTGGAGAAGCGCCACGCGCTCGTCATCGGGCACAAGGTCGAACGCGTGCGCCGCCGCGACCGAGTGCAGCGGCTTCAGAACCTTGTTCCAAAACGCGCCTTCAAAGCACAGCGCCTGCATGGCCAGCCATTCGAAGGCGGTCGACGGAAAAACGCCCCACGGCGCGAGCGGCGCAACGAGCACAGCCGCGCGCACGCCGCCCCGCGCGGCGAGCATCTGCGCCAGAAGCCCCCCCATGGAATGACCGATCACGACCGGCGGCGCGTCGAACGCGCCGACAAGCGCGGAGAGATCGGCGAGATAATCGCTGATCCGCACGCCGGCGAGCCCGCGCGAGCCCTCGCCCGCCGACGCATGGTGTCGAAGGTTCGGCGCATGGACGGCAAAGCCGCGCGATTCATAAAGCGAACGCCAATTGTCGAAGGACCAGCCGCCGCAAAAAGCGCCGTGGACCATCAACACCGGTACCCTTTTGTACATTCTCAGGCTCAGGCGGGCGCCGCGAGATCGCGAAAGGCGGCGATGACTTTCGCGTAGGTATCGCGCTTGAAAGGAACCACCAGCTTCGGGAGCGTTTCGATGTCGAGCCAGCGCCATTCGGAGAACTCCGGCTCAGCGGTCCTGACGGTGATCTCGGAATCCGTGCCCAGGAACCGCATCGCCAGCCATTTCTGGCGCTGGCCGCGATAGCGGCCCCGCAGGGCGATGCCAAGGAGCCGACCGGGCAGGTCGTAGGCGAGCCAGTCGTCATGTTCCCGCAGGAAGGCAGCGTTACGCGTGCCGATTTCCTCCTCCAGTTCGCGGAAGGCGGCTTCTACCGGTGTTTCGCCTTCGTCGATTCCGCCCTGGGGCAGCTGCCAGCCTTCGACCATCTGGTCGATCCGCTTGCCTACGAACACCTGGCCGTTCGGATTGATCAGCATCACGCCGACGCAGGGCCGGTAAGGAAGATCGGCGTGGCGGAGAGACGGCCGCTGCGAGGGCATGATCGCTCCGGAAAACAAAGAAGCCGCCACTATGGCCGAAGCCTGTGGAAGAACAAGCCTGAAAACGCCGCGCGTCCGATGACGGCCTGCGGCTAGTGCGATTCGGCGACCTTGCGCTCCGCCGGCATTTTGCCTGTAACGACCTTGACCGCCCAGGCAAGCTGGAAATCGGCAATCTTGCTCCCTGCCGGCGGGCGAATGACGTTCTGCCGCGCGGCCGCAACGGCCTGTTCGGCCGTCAAATGGTGGGGAAGATCGGCTTCGCTGGGACGCTCGAGCTTTACGAAATCGGTTGCTTCATCGCCTTTTGCCACGGCGACGTCCGGCACGATTCCGGTGGCCTGAATCGATCGGCCGGAAGGTGTGTAATATCGTGCCGTGGTGAGATGCAGCGCGCCATCGGCGCCGCCGTTCAGCGGAATGATGGTCTGTACGGAGCCTTTGCCGAAAGAGGTCATTCCCACCACGGTCGCGCGTCTATGATCCTGCAACGCGCCGGCCACGATCTCCGAAGCCGACGCGGTCCCGCCGTTGATGAGAACGACCAGCGGCTTGCCCCCGGTGATATCGCCCGCCTTTGCATCGTAGCGTTGGGTGTCTTCTGGTTTGCGACCCCGCGTCGATACGATCTCGCCCCCCTCGAGGAAGTCATCGGACACGGCGATGGCCTGGTCGAGCACGCCGCCCCCATCGTCGCGCAGATCGATGATGTAGCCCTGCAAAGCCGGGCCGATCTGTCCGCGGAGATTTTTTACCGCCGTAACGACGCCGTCATTGGTCTCTTCGTTGAACGCGGGGATGCGGATGTATCCGACATTTCCTTCGCGGTGGTACTTCACCGCCTCGACCTGGATGGCTGCGCGCACGAGGGCGGCTTCAAACGACTTTTGTGTACCCGGCCTTAGCAGGGTGAGCATCACTTTGGTGCCTGACGGTCCCCGCAACAGGTCTTGTACCTTATCGAGGTTGAGGCCCTGCAGACCTTTTCCATCAATCGTGAGAATGCGGTCGCCGGCTTTGATGCCGGCGCGCGATGCGGGCGTATCGTCGATCGGCGATACGACGTTGATGCTTCCTTCCTCGGCGGAAATCACCAGGCCGACGCCGCCATAGCTGCCGGACGTCTTTACCTGCATCTCTGCGAAGGTCTTGGGATCGAAGTAACTCGAATGAGGGTCAAGATCGGAAATCATTCCGTTCAGCGCATCCTCGACCATTTTCCGGTCGTCAGGCGCTTCGGGGTAGTTTGTGCGGACGGCGGCAAAGGCGGCGCCGAAACGGTCAAGCTCCCGATAGGCCGATTGCGAGTCCTCTCCCGTGGCACTCCGCGCGATCGGCAGCAGAATCATGCCGCCGATAACGCCCGCCGCGAGTCCCAGCGAAAGGAGCAGCGCTCGCCGTCGCGGTTCCCCGCCTTCTCCCACTTTCCGGGGCGCCGCCATGAGCCTGACCCTGTCCTGTTCCGTTTAGTTTGCCGCTGCGGTCTTGGCCGGGGCGGCCGGCGCGGACTTCCCGTGCAGCAAATCCAACGCGTAGGAAAGCTGGAAATCTTCGATCTTCTTTCCTGCCGGCGGACGGATCACCGGCGGCGCCGCTTTCTTGCCGGCGCCCTCTCCCTCGAGGTGACCAGGAAGATTGGCTTCACTGATACGATCGAGCTTCGAGCCGCCAGCGTCATCGTCGCTTTCCGCGACCGAGACGTCGGGCACAATTCCAGTCGCCTGAATCGATCGGCCCGATGGCGTGTAGTACCGCGCCGTCGTAAGCCGCAGAGCGCCACCCTCCGGGCCGAGCGGAATGATCGTCTGAACAGATCCTTTGCCGAAGGACGTCATGCCCTCGATGGTTGCCCTTTTGTGGTCCTGCAAAGCGCCGGCAACAATTTCCGAAGCCGACGCTGTTCCCGCGTTGATCAGCACCACCATGGGCTTGCCGTCGGTGATGTCACCGGGTTTTGCGGAGTAGCGGGTAGTATCTTCCGGACGGCGACCGCGGGTGGAGACAATTTCTCCCGAGTTCAAAAAATCGTCGGAGACTTGTACAGCCTGGTCCAACAAGCCTCCCGGATTGTTGCGAAGGTCGAGCACATAGCCTTTGATGCCGGGGCCGATCTGGCGCTTGAGTTCCTTGACCGCATGCTCCAGTCCCGAGGCGGTTTCCTCATTGAATTGGCTGAGGCGGACATATCCGGTGTCGCCGTCACGATGAAACTTGACCGTGTCCACCTGTACGACAGCGCGGGTTAGCGCGACGTCAAATGGCTTTTTTGCCCCACTCCGCAGCACGGTCAGCGTCACCTTCGAACCGGAAGCTCCCCGCATACGATCAACCGCGTCGTTCAACTGCATGCCCTGGATCGGCGTACCGTCGATCGCCGCGATGAAGTCGCCGGATTTGAGGCCGGCTTTGGCTGCCGGCGTGTCGTCGATGGGAGAAATCACTTTTACGAGACCGTCCTCCATCGTCACTTCCAATCCAACACCGCCGAATTTTCCCTTGGTCTGGATTTTCATGTCTGCGAATTCCTTCGCATCCATGTAGCTTGAATGCGGGTCGAGCCCCGACACCATCCCTTGGATCGCCGAGGTCACCAGTTGAGAATCTTCGACAGGGTGGACGTAATCGGCACGTACGCGCTCGAAAGCGTCGCTGAAAAGGTCAAGTTGCTTGTAGGCGGAATCGTTTGCGCCATGCGCTGCCGGGAAAAGCATTAGAGCGGCGGAGAATCCTGCCACCATTCCCACGCCAACGAATGCAAGACGCTTCATGATGTTCTAGCCTTTCCGGTCGTTTTGGAGCCTTGGCGCGGGGCTGAGCCCCTTTCCGTTCTGCCGCAGTTCAAAATAGAGCCTCGGCGCCGCAACAGAGCGCGGCATTCTGCCGACTGGTTCGCCCGCGAGAAGACGATCGCCCGAGCGGACATCGACGCGATCAAGGCCCGCGAGCACAAGATCGTAACCGTCGGCCGTTTGCAAGATCAAGACCTCGCCCGATTTATGGTAAGCCCCCGCAAACAGCACCTGCGCGTCCGCGGGAGCAATGACCTGTGCAGCCGGCGGAGCGACAAAGCTGACCCCAGGAGCGCGTGCACCCTCTTCGTCGCCGGAAACCATGCGCCCAACGACAGGGCGCAGCAGCGTGCGATTGCCTCCGTCAGAACGCGCATTTCGTGCCGGCACCACGGAGAACCCGCCACCCGCCGACTGCCCCCGCAATAACGCCACTTTCTGCAACAAGGCCCCCAAACTTGCCGCCTGATCGGAAGCCGATTGCAGCTTCTCGGCCAGATCCTCGTAGCGCGATCCAGCCTCGTCGGCTTCGTGGGCTTTGACCACCAACATTTGATCCAGTTGATTGCGGGTCCCTGCCAGCTCGACCGAATTCCGCGTCGATTCCTCGCGCCTGCGCTCAAGCTGACTACGCGTACGTTGGAGCGCCCGGAGCTTCTGCGAGAGTTCGGCGGCGGCCGCGTAGATACCCGGAAGAGCCGCGCTGATCAGCATCGAGGAATGCGCCGCTGTAAGTGCATCATCCGCCCGCAACGCAAGCACGGGTGGAATGTCGTGCTGCATCCTTTCGAGCACGGCAACGAGGTCCGTCAATTCGACGCGTTTTCGAACGAAATCCGCTGACAACGCCCGATCGAGTTGTTCAAGCCGCTTGATCTCGCCGTCCAGCCATATCGCTTCATGTTCCAGCTTCTGCACACGCGCGGCGGTGTCGATCAGCTTGCGACGGAGCGCATCGGCTTCGGATCGTAACGCTGTGCTCTTTTGTTGCGCCTCGAGGACCTGGGGCCTCGATTTCGCGATCTCCGACTGCAAGCCCCGATACTGGGCGGCGGTGCTTGGCATGTGGCGCGCCGCTGCCGCCGGAACCGCCCCGGCAAGTCCGTCGCGGGCGTCGTTCGCCCGCTCACCAGCTGGAAAACCCGGTGAGGCACAAAGTCCATGCGGTGCTGCCAGACACAGCACCATCACGGCGAAGCGCAGCGGTAAGAGCTTGCTGATCAGACCGGCGACCCCGCTCGACTCGACTGCCGCACAATAAGCGAATGCCCAGCCATTTCATGTGGCTTTTCGATGCCCATAAGATCGAGCAGGGTAGGCGCGACATCGGCAAGGCGTCCCGCATTGACCCTCAGCGGACCACCAGCACCCGCAATGATCAAAGGAACATCGAAGGTGGTGTGCGCGGTATGCGGTTCGCCCGTTTCGGGATCGCGCATCATTTCCACATTGCCGTGGTCGGCCGTTATCAAAAGAACCCCTCCGGCTTTCCTCACCGCGGAGTAAAGACGTCCGAGACAGATATCGATCGCTTTCACCGCTTCTTCGGCGGCCCCGAACACACCGGTGTGTCCGACCATGTCCGCGTTGGCATAGTTCACCACGATCAAATCGTACTTTCCGGACAGAACGGAAGCTTCGAGCTTCTCCGTCACTTCGAATGCCGACATTTCAGGTTGCAGATCGTAGGTTGCAACCCTGGGACTTGGCACCAGTATCCGATCCTCGCCGCGATAGGGCCTTTCGCGGCCGCCGTTCAGAAAAAACGTGACATGCGCATATTTTTCCGTTTCCGCGATGCGCAGCTGTTTGAGGCCGTGATCGGCGACGACTTCTCCGATCGTCTTTTGAATCGTTTCGGGCGGAAAAATCGGGGCCATGAATGCCGTAAGCCGCTCGGAATACTCCGTCATGCCACAGGCGCAGGAAAACTTGACCCGCTTGCGGCGTTTGAAGCCGTCAAATTTCGGATCGAGAAGGGCCTCCGACAGTTCGCGCGCTCGGTCGGCTCGGAAATTCGCAAATACGAAGGCATCGCCGTCCTTCATGCCGCGGTAGTCGCCGATGGCAACCGGCAACACAAACTCGTCGCCAATGTCGCTCCGATATGAATCCGCAACGGCCTCTTGCGCCGTTCTCTTTCGCGGACCTGCGGCTGAAACGATGGTCTCATAGGCTTTTTGAACGCGATCCCAGCGCCTGTCGCGATCCATCGCGTAATAGCGCCCGGCAACCGTCGCGATGCACGCATTCTTCGCCCCCGCCAGCGCGCCTTCGAACAGATGGAGATAGCCCGATGCACTTCGGGGCGGTGTATCGCGACCGTCAAGGAACGTGTGGATTCGGGTCCGCAAACCTGCGGCTTCGAACACGCGCACAAGCGCGGCGATTTGATCCTGATGGGAATGGACGCCGCCAGGGGATAGAAGCCCGGCCACATGCACCACACCTCTGGCCTTTTTCGCTTTGACAATCAGATCGAGCAAGGCAGGTCGGCTCTGGAAACTGTGATCGGCAAGCGCATCATCGATCCTTGGGAGATCCTGAACCACGATTCGGCCGGCGCCGATATTCATGTGCCCCACTTCCGAATTTCCCATCTGCCCTGCCGGTAAGCCGACGGCACGACCGGACGTCTCGAGGAGTGAATTTGGACATTCCCGCAACATCTGCTGATAGTGTTCCGGTTCGGCGCGAGTGATCGCATTGTCTTCTGCATCGGGGCGCGTACCCCATCCGTCGAGAATGCAGAGCACCACTGGCCGAGGCCGGGCTCTCTTGGACGTCTTGCCTGCTTTCCGGGCGGCTTTTCGAGGGGCGCGCGTGCTCATGCGGACAACATAGGAATCGCATTGTTTCCTGTCCATGCATGGCAAAAAAGCCAAGGACGCATGCGGCGGCGACACTGATGCAAGACACAGCAGAATTCCTGGCGGGAACGCGTCGAATTGCAAACCTGTTCTGGTTTGCAATTGCACTGGCAGCGCTTACCGCCGCTGTTGCGGTGTTTGGTGCCCGCGATCTTTTTTATGACGGGTCCTTCTATTTCCTTGGCTGGGCCGCGCAGGATCGCTTCCACTTTTTTGTACCCGTGCGGGAGACCGTGCAGGCGCTGCAACAGGTCTTCGTGATCGTCGGCGAACGCGTGGGCATTGAAAATCTGTCTGTGCTGACGCGCCTGTTTTCGCTCGGCGTTTCGGGCTGGCCGGTTCTGCTCACGGCGGCTTGCTGGCCCATGCTCCCGCGGAAGGAGAAGGCCTGGATTATCGGTCCGCTTCTCAACCTCGTCGCCGTCATTCCCATGACGAGCATGTTCGGCATCGGCGAGGGCCTCCTCGCCTCGTGCCTATTGTGGCTCACGTTTCTGATTTTCGTTTTCCGCTTTCAGACATGGTGGGGCTCCCTCGCTACCGTCTTTCTGACCGTTGCCTGCGGCCTGACACACGAAGTGGCGTTTCCTTTCCTGGGGGGCCTCGCGCTGCTTGCACTCACGCGACTTCGGCAGGCTGCCGGATGGGAGCGCTTTGCGTTGATGCTGGTCGCTCTCGTGGCCGCGGCTGGATCGCTGCACCTGCTCTATTGGGTGATATTCCCGAGAGACTTGGCTGAGCGATCAAACTTTGTCGCGAGCATCCTGGGCGGCTTTCTCGGACGCGCGCCCAACCTTCCTGCCTTGGCGAGCATCGTGGCCGCGGTTTCGATTGTACTGAGTCTCATTCGTCGCAGTTGGCTTGGCATCCCCAGAGGGCCGCTGTGGTTTGCCTGCTTCGTGTTTATGGTCGAGATGGGCGTTGTCCTGTTCATTCCTGATCGTGTGCTAACGCCCGGGGCCTATTTCGCGGCGCGCGGCCTGCCCGTGCTGTTTACGACCCTGGCTGCCTTCGGAATGGTCTTCTTGCGCGCACGAAATGTCTCGCCGGCGCGGTTCGCGACCCGGCCGGTGATGTCCATCTTATTTGGACTGGTGCTGATCCAAACCACGATTCAGCTCGTGATCACCGAACGTTGGTGGGTGCTCACCTCCGATATGCGTGCTTTGCTCGCCGAGCGCCGGGGCATCATCTCCTTTGACGAGAGCTCGCGGGAACTGAATCCTTCCGGGAACCGCTTCCGGCAAGAGGTGCTCAAATCCTGGAGCGTGGAACCTCTCAGCATCGTGCTGGCGCCGGAAGGCCACGTGCAGTCAGTGCTTGAGGCCGCACCGCACGAGCCATGGGTGCCCTACAAATTCGGTACACCGGGGTCCCTCCCGCGAGCACCCGGCCTCGACTGGTCGGGATTTTCTGTACGGTGAAATTCTGCTCTTCCTGCGGCTTGTTTGAAGGACCATCAGGACGTACACTCCGGTACACCGATCACGATCGGTTGGTCGCGAGCAGAAAGTTGCGCACGTCTGACGCTGACTTGTCGGGGACTTCTTGCTGGGGAAGATGACCAGTCGCGGGGTAGACAATGAGTCTGGCGCCACGGATTGCGCGGGCATAACGGCGACCGGCTTCGAGCGGGACAAGTCGATCTTCCTCGCCCCAAAGAACGAGCGTGGGCGCGTCGATGCGGTGCACATTGCGCGTGACGTAATCGTCCCACGGTGCCTGAAGGCGGCGAAGTGTTCCCTCGCGCGTTCCCTGCATGCGCGCGAAATCCCAATAGGTATCTATCATGGTGTCGTTGATGATGGCCTTGCGTACAATTGCATCATCGAGTCCTTCGATCACGAGCACACGCGGTGTCACGTAAAGCAGGATGGTGTCGAGCCCCGGAATACGCGCGAGCCGGAACGCCAGCGGGATATGCTTGCCTTCGCGCACCGGCATACCGCCGGCATCGACCAGGATGAGTTGAGTTACCCGTTGCGGATATTCCTCGGCAAACCGGGCCGCCACTCCACCACCCATCGAATTTCCACCGATGGCGAAACGCGCAAGTTTGAGCCTGTTCGCAACTTCTGCGACCACCCGTGCCATGGCTTCTTCGGAATAGTCGCCTGACGGGACCGCGCCGGTCAGACCGTGACCCGGCATGTCAATCGAGACGACGCGGAATGAATCTGCGAGCCGGCCGGCCCAGGGTTCCCAGGTGAAGAGCGAGTCGTTCGATCCATGAATGAGGATGAGCGCGGGCGCGCCCCTGGGGCCTCGATCGCGAAAGTGGATGCGCGCACCATCTGCGAGAGTCATGAACTGCGACGGCGACTTCCCGTACCTGGCAACGAGATCGGCCCGCGGGATATCGGGCGTGTAAAGTACATAACCGGTCGCAGCGATCGCCAGGATTACAATTACGATGACCAGAAATTTCCGCATGAGATTGCTATGCCCGTTCCCCTCGCGCAAAGCCAGCCCGCTGCCGAACCGCAATCTCGGAATCGAGCAGTGCAAGAACTGCATCCAGACTGGGTTTCTCGGCAATCCGGATTGCACCAAATTGGATGTCTGCGAGCGCGGCCGCTGCTTCTTTGCTTATGCTGCAGGCCAGCATCTGCGCGCACCTCGCCTCAAGTCTAGCGCCTTTGAAGGCTTTGACGAGGTTTCGTCCGCTCCCGGGCGACAGCACAAGCACCGCATCGATTGTACCGCGTCCGAAATCGGCCAACACGTGATCCGGCAACACGCCTGTCGGGACGGCATCGTACAATTCCCAAACGCGACACGAAAACCCGGCGTTGGCGACCTGCACATGGAGTCCTTTCGAGCTGCGCCGGCCGGTGACGTGCAGAAGCGCGCCCTCGGCAGGGCTAAGACATTTGCAGACCGTTGCCGCGAGTGCGCTCGAATCGCCGTTTGCACTTGTTACGTGACCGAAACCGGCAGATCGGGCCGTTTCTGCACTGTTGTCGCCAACCGCGAAGAGCGGAATATCCCTTCGCGCGCAGCGGCTGGCAAAGGCCCGGATACCGTTGCTGCTTGTGGCAAGAATTGCCTGAACATCGGCTAGATCGGGTTGGGGATTCTCGATGATTCGAATTTCCGAAAGAGGCGCAACAATCGCCTCGTGTCCCCGCCTCGCCAGTTCGCGAGCGGTGCGTTGCGCATCGTCAGACGCGCGCGTCACAAGCACGCGCACGCTAGAGCTCCAGCCACGCAGCAGCGCATGCGCGGATCGCAAGCCCGGCCTCATGACCCGCCCGCGCAGCTTCTCCGTGTGGATCTTTTCCCAAAGCGATAGCGAAACCTATGTCTTCCGATTTGCTGCCATCGCGCGCGAACACTTCGCCGCGGAAACGCAGGGTGCGGTTATCCATTGTCGCGTATCCGGCAATGGGTGTTCGGCAGGAGCCACCAAGTGACGCCTGAAAACCGCGCTCGCAGGCGAGCGCAACGGACGTCGCCGCGTCGTTCAGTGCCTGAGAAACGGTTGGACAATGGACATCGTCGTCGCGCATCTCGATGCCGAGCGCTCCCTGTGCCAGCGCCGGCAGCCAATCCGCAGGATTCAACACCGCTGTCGCGCGTTCCTCCAGGTTCAACCGTCTCAAACCGGCAAGCGCAAGCACCATTGCGTCCATTTCGCCTCGATCAAGCTTTGCAATCCTCGTATCGACATTGCCACGCAGCGGTATGATCGCGAGATCGGGGCGGCGGCGGGAAATTTGCGCCACGCGCCGTACCGAGCTGGTGCCGATCCGCGCTCCACCAGGAAGATCGCCGAATGTTTTGCCGCAGCGTGACAACAGAACATCGGCGGGATTTTCCCGAACCGGCGTCGCAACGATTCTCAGGCCTTTCGGAATTTCGACCGGCAGGTCCTTCATCGAGTGAACCGCAAGATCGATGCGGCCGGACAGGATAGCCTCTTCGAGTTCCTTGGCAAAAAGCCCCTTGCCGCCAATATCGGCAAGCGGTTTGTCGTTGATCCGGTCGCCGGTGGTCTTGATGATGACCAACTCTGTTCGAATTTCGGTCTTGGCCGCCAGCGCCTGCCGCACCAACTCGGCCTGTGCCCGTGCCAGCTTCGAGCCGCGGGAGCCGAGTCGGAGCAAAATGTTCGAGGCGGATTTCGGCATACACTTTTTCGAAGCGAATGGCTTAAACAGGTTAGCATGAACCGCCCTCCGCACGCGCTGACCGTGCTCGGAATCGAGACAAGCTGCGATGAAACCGCGGCCGCAATCGTGCGCGGCTGCGTTCCGGGTCCAGGTGCCATACTTTCGAACGTGGTGTTTAGCCAGATCGAGGAGCACCGGCCTTTCGGCGGCGTTGTGCCGGAAATCGCCGCGCGGGCCCACGTGGAACTGCTTGACGGCGTGATCGAACAGAGTCTCTCGGAGGCGGGTCTGCGCCTCGCCGATATGGATGCCGTTGCCGTCACGGCAGGACCGGGTCTGATTGGCGCGGTGATGACAGGTCTGTTGACCGGGAAGGCACTCGCGCTAGCAGCGGGCAAGCCCCTCGTGTGCATCAATCATCTGGAAGCACATGCGCTGACGGCGCGTCTCACCGCCGGCAGCGCATATCCATTTCTCGTGCTGCTCGTTTCAGGCGGTCATTGCCAGTTTGTTGCGGTCAAGCACCTGGGATCGTACAAAGTGTACGGAACGACGGTCGACGACGCGATCGGAGAAGCTTTCGATAAGACCGCCAAGCTCCTCGGTCTGGACTATCCCGGCGGTCCGGCGGTCGAGCGTCTCGCCGCCGCGGGTGACAGCCGGAAGCTGCCGCTACCGCGCCCAATGCTCGGCCGCAACAATGCCGATTTTTCCTTCTCCGGTCTGAAAACGGCCGTCGCTCAGGCGATCCGTGAGCCAAACCGCTTTTTTGCTGCAGACATCGCAGCCTCGTTTCAACATGCGGTCGTCGAGATTGTTCTCGACAGAACGAAATTCGCGTTTCGCCGATTTCGCATGGAATATCCGCAAGCGCATTACCGCTTCGTGATCGCCGGGGGCGTTGCGGCCAATCGCACCTTGCGCAACGCTTTGACGGAGCTCTGTGCGGCGGAAGGCTTTGAAATAGAAATGCCCCCCCTATCGCTCTGTACCGATAATGCGGCCATGGTAGCGTGGGCCGGCATCGAAAGAGCGGCCGCAGGACTCTTCGATGATTTTAATTTCGCGCCGCGGGCACGCTGGCCGTTGCTCGAGCTGACGGGTTCGCCTGAGCCCGCGCTCTCCGTGACCGGTCAATAGTATGCGAACTGCGCTACCGCGATGATTCCCGCGAGCACGATCACCGCCCTCGACAGTACGTCGACAACAATTTCACTCACATACGGGCTCGTTTGTCGCATTTCGCTGCAAGGCTGTGTCATGGTCGTTCCTCCTTCACACGTCCGGTTTAGGCCGGGCAGAAGGCATGTAGTGTGAAGTTCATGCTAGATAAGGGGGTCGGCGCGCGAAGCCACACCGCGAAGCGACCTGCGTAAGGATAAGTCACTGAAATTGCTGTATATTTTTTGGCCAACCCGTGCAATGCGCGGATAACATAGGTGAATTGTGCCGGGCGTATGCACAGAATCCAGGGAAGACACAGGCTTGAAAATCGCCACTTGGAACATCAATTCGGTGCGCCTGCGCCTCAACCTGGTGCGGCGCTTCTTGGCCGCGCATAGGCCTGACGTCCTTTGTCTTCAGGAAACCAAGGTTGTCGACGAACTTTTTCCCGCAAAGGCGCTCCACACAGTTGGCTACGTCCACCAGGCGATCCGGGGGCAGAAGGGTTATCATGGCGTGGCCATTCTCTCCCGTTTACCATTCCATTCGGTGCGGCGTGACGACCTGTGCGGGAAAACCGATTGCCGGCACATTTCCGTCAAATTCGAAAACGGAATCGAACTGCACAATTTCTATGTTCCCGCCGGCGCGGACGTGCCCGATCCCGATCTAAATCCAAAGTTCGCCCACAAACTGGATTTCCTACGCGAAATGGCGCGGATGTTCGAAGGTCGTCGCGACCGGGCGACGGCTCCCCTTGTACTTGTTGGTGATCTGAATGTTGCGCCACTTGAAAACGACGTCTGGAGTCACAAGCAGCTTCTGAAGGTGGTAAGTCATACGCCAGCGGAAACGAAGCTCCTCGAGAGCGTGCGCGCCGCTTTCGACTGGATCGACGTGACGCGCAGTTTCGTTCCGTCCGATGAAAAGATCTATTCCTGGTGGAGCTATCGCGCGCACGACTGGCGCGTTTCGGATCGCGGAAGGCGCCTCGATCACATCTGGGTCAGCCCTGCGCTAAAAGGCCAAGCCATAGAGCACACGATCTTCAAACCTGCGCGGGGCTGGAAGCTCTGCTCAGACCACGTACCGGTCATCGCGACGCTCGCTATCTAAAGCAACCTATCGCGCGGGACCCGCGTTCCAGAACACGCGAGTCCGTACGAATTTCTTCCAGCGCTGGACGGCTTCTTGCCAAGTGTGCGCGGCGCGTTCGAGATGCCAGCCATAGATCAAACCCGCAGCAAACGAAACTTCGTTCGCGGATACGCCATCAACGGATTCGGCAGTCGCAACAAGCTTTTCCAGAATCTGTTTGGCGACGGCCACGTCGTTGACGGCGCCCAGCACGTCCTGCATTCGGGCAAGGCGAGAAAGGAATTTCTTCGCCTGGCCGGCATCGAAGAACGGTACGTAAAACTCGGCGGCATAGCGCAGTTTCTTGAGTTCGATTCGTAAGACGTGCCGTTCGGCGCTCGTCAGCCGATCGAGATGACGCGCGCGTTTGCAGGCTTGTTTGTAGCGATGGGACAGAATCCGTTCGGCGAGCGTTTCGGCCGGCATCCTGTAGGCGTGCACACCAGTCACCACACTGACCTGATACGGCGGAAACGGCCAGCCCTGGCCGTCTGTGATGTCGCTCAGGTCGCGCATGAACATGCGCAGGCGCGGACCGGAAATGGCTGTGAGGGCCCCGCCAAAAGCTTGCTTCCGGGCATCTTCTGCACGCCGACGCAGGACAGCCAACGCCTCCTGCGATCCGTTGGCCTTGGCGACGGGTTCGAAGAGTTCTGACAGGAACACGTCGAGATCGCGCGCGGGCGCAAGCTGCTGCGCGAGGTCTTTTGCGCGCAGTCGGACGGCCTCGAATTGCGGCGTGCGGAACTCGCCGCCGAAGGACGTGAGAGCGACGCGCAGCCTCCGCAGACCGACACGCAGTTGGTGGATCGCCTCGGGCTCGCGGCTCTCGACGAAGACGGCGGCGTTCGCAGCGACGTGCCAGCGGCATTGTACAAGTGTGAGCCGGAACGCGTCGGAGACATTGATTCCAGGCGGCAACAGAGGCGACGGAGCCTTTTGCGCGCGTTGCCAGACGCCCGCCGCCTTGGTGGGATGCTCGATCGGAACGATCGCAGGAAGGTTCGCCGCCGGCGGCGATCTTTCACCAGCATTGGCGAACGGCGTGCGCAGTTCGAATTCGTACTGATTGCTCATTGCAGGTCGAACAAACGTCCCCCCCGCCCGACCATCTGGTCCTTTGTCATGCGGTAGGGACATGATTCATGGATTTTCCGTGATCGGCAAGACAGACCGCATGATTGCGCTTCAAACCGCCAGCCGCGCCAGCGCGCTGACCTGGAACAGAGCCTCACCGCAGGCGGCCTCAGCGGGGACGGCGGTGGATTTGCACGCCGCTTCTGCATCAAGGAGCCGGTCGAGCGCCTCCCCCAGCTTTTCAGCGTTCCAGCAGCGCAACTGTCTGCGAAAGCTTGCCATTCTGGCGAAATGGACCTGCGGCCGCAGTCGCCGTATCGCCGTTTCGAGACCTTCACCGTCCTCGCTTGCGGCCTGCACGAGCGAAAGCCGTTGAAAATGAGCAATTGCCAGACGGAGCACACCCACAGGAGATACCCCAGCGCTCCAGAGCCGCCCAAGCGCCCTGTCGAGATTCCCTGGATCGCCTTCTCCGGTGGCATCACATGCCTCTTCGATCCTTGCGTCCGTTTCATCTCCGATGACGGCGCGAAGGTCGGCCAGCTCGACACGGCCCGTTTCTCCGACATAGAGGAGCAGTTTTTCGATCTGCCGCCGGATCGTGCCCCGGTCCCCGCCGAGCAGCGCCACCGCGTCGGCCATCGCTTCGGATGAGGCTTTGATGCCTCGTTCGCGGAGGGTTCGCTCCAACAGGTCCGCGACACTGTCTGGAGAATCCGCATAGCAGGGGACAGCTGCTGCATTCTCGGCGTTTTCAAAGGCCTGGCGGAGACTGGAGCTTCGGGCGAGTTCGCCGGCTTCGACCACGATTAAAGCCTCGCCGGCAGGCTGTTCGAGATAGTTCTCGAAAATTGCCGCAAGTGCGTTGCCGGTCGCGCGCACGCGCACCACCCGCCGTCCGCCGGAAAACGGCAGCGCGGCCGCTTCCGCGGCGAGCCGCGCCTTATCCTCCAGAAGCTGCGCGCCGTCGATCTCCGAGACGCGAAATGGATCGCGGATGTCATCGACGACCGTCCGCATCAATCGTTCCGAGCGTTCGATGACGAGTCCTTGATCCGGGCCAAAGATCAGAACGGCAATGATCCTTTCCGGCAGCCGGTCGATGATGCGGTCGCTGTCGGCGGATTTGACGATCACTCAGCGACTCGTTTGTTTCGCGAAATAGACACCGAGGTCGATGCGAATGCGATCCGCGATCTCGCGCGCAGCGAATTTCTGCGCGTCCTCTTGCGCAACAAGGTTGGCATAAGGCGAGGCGACCACGTCATAACCCGAAACAGTGGTCTCGATGCCTTTCGTGAGTTCTGCGCCACTATGCACATTGCTCAGGTGATACTCAGCCGTCATTGTATAGCTGTAACGGGTAATGTAGCCGTTGCTCTGGACAACCGTGCCTTCGATCGATTGTTTCATCGCGATCGTCAGCCGGTACAGCGCCTGATCTTGGCGGCTCGTGCCGCGCAGCAGGTCGATCAGCGAATCCCGTAACTCATAGCCTGCGCGCGCTCCTGCAATCGGATCGACGTAAATCGAATGGAAAGCCTGTTGGCCGCCGCCATTTGCGCCGTTTCGCGCGAACAGCGGATGAAAACCGCAGCCCGTCGTGGCGAGCGCACATGCTGCCAGAAGGGGGACAACGATCCGTTTGTACTTCATGTGACTACGTTGACGATACGCTGCGGCACGACGATGACCTTGCGTGGAACTTTTCCAGCGAGAGCGCGGACAACGCTATCGACGCCCAGTGCCGCCGCCTTGACCGTTTCGCTGTCGGCCTCGCGCTCGATGGTGATCTCGGCGCGGCGCTTTCCGTCAACCTGGACAGCGATCGTGATCGTGTCAGAGCGAACCAGGTCACGATCGGCAACCGGCCACGGCTCGTCGATGACGAGAGATGTGTGTCCAAGGGTCTGCCAACAGCTCTCCGCCAGATGCGGCATCATCGGCGCGAGGAGCCGCACCATGATTTCCAGCGCTTCGCGCCGCACGGAGCCTTCCGCGGCCGGCGGCGTGCCGGCAACCGCGTTTGCAAGTTCATAGATTCGGGCCACGGCGCGATTGAAGCGCAACGCTTCAAGGTCTTCCGTCACCCAGACGATTGCGCGATGGGCGGCACGTCTCAGTTCAAGATCCGATCCGCCGGCCTCCGGCGGGATGGCAGCCCCGGGTCCGGGTAGG
>Ga0070734_10003152_pt1 | contig 17985 bp, 11 predicted proteins | sample Coa_R1_8_FD_66444 | JGI IMG/M metagenome (GOLD analysis project Ga0070734, IMG submission 66444) | Surface soil microbial communities from Centralia Pennsylvania, which are recovering from an underground coalmine fire - Coalmine... | ecosystem: Environmental > Terrestrial > Soil > Unclassified ... | reverse complement strand
GCAGGCGCGCGGCGAGAAGATCGACGGCCGCACCGACCTCTACGCGACCGGCATCATCCTCTGGGAGCTGCTGACGGGGCGCCAGCTGTTTCCCTCGGGGCGCCCGGTGGGCGCGGCCAAGGATCAGCACACCTCCGAGGAGCTCTTGCGCCGGGTGCGGAACCCCGAGCCGGTCGCCCCCTCCAAGCGCGCCGGGCGCGTGCCGCCCGAGCTCGATCGGATCACGCTGAAGGCGCTGGCCCCCGACCTCAAGGATCGCTACACCACCTGCGAGGAGCTGCGCCACGACCTGGCCAGGTTCCTGGCCCAGACCTCGCCCGCCACCGACGCCACCCGGGTGTCGAAGTTCCTCTCCGAGCTCTACGACGAGGACATCGCCGCCGAGCGCGCCGAGCGCGACCAGCTGATCGCCAAGGCGCGCGACTGGTACGCCAACAAGCCGCCGGTGGCGCCGCCGCCGATCCCGACCGGGAAGACGCAGGCGCTGGCCGCCTCGGCTTCGCCGGCGGCCAAGCCGGAGGAGGACTCGGACAAGTCCGATCGCCCGCAACGCGAGACGGTGCTCTCGATCCCGATTCAGGCCGGGCGCGTGCGCGACAAGAAGACGGCGACCACGACGCAGGCGGAGGACGAGCCGGCGCTGACCGAGTCGCAGGCCGGCAGCGCCGGGTCCGTCTCGGTGGTCGGCAGCGTGATCGGCGGCCGGTACTACGTGCGGCGCCTGATCGGCGAAGGAGGGATGGGGCGCGTCTACGAGGCCGAGCACATCGACATCGGCCGCCGCGTGGCCCTCAAGATCCTGCACCCCGCCTACAGCCAGACGCCCGATCTCGTCGAGCGGCTGCGGCGCGAGGCGCGCGCCGTCACCAAGATCTCGCACCCCAACGTGGTCGACGTGACCGACTCGGGGACCACGCCCGACGGCGCGTTCTTCTTCGTGATGGAGTACCTCGAGGGGATCGAGCTCGGCGAGCTCATCTACCGCGAGGGGAAGCTGGACGTCGCGCGGTCGCTGCACATCGGCGCCCAGATCGCCCGCGCCATCCAGGCCGCGCACGAGGTCAACGTCATCCACCGCGACCTCAAGCCCGAGAACGTCCTCATCCTCACCCGCGACGGACAGAAGGACTTCGTCAAGGTGCTCGACTTCGGCATCGCCAAGAGCGGCAAGGACACCGACATCGAGAACGAGAAGGACACCAACGGCGACCTGCGGCGGCGCCTGACCAGCCCGGGGATGACGATGGGGACGCCGGAGTACATGGCGCCCGAGCAGGCGGCGGGCCGGCCGGCCGATCCGCGCTCGGACGTCTACGCCGTCGGCGGCCTGGTGTACGAGATGCTCTCCGGCAAGGCCCCCTACGAGGGGCAGAACTTCATGGAGATCCTCCACAAGAAGGCGACGACCATGCCGGCGCCGCTGGCGGGGATCCGCGACGACGTCCCGCCCGAGCTGGAGGCGATCGTCATGAAGGCGATGGCCCGCGACCCCGACGGCCGTCCGCGCTCGATGGACGAGTTCGGGCGCGAGCTGACGGCGCTGGCCACCTCCCTGTTCCCTGGCTTCGGCTACGTGGCGCCGGTCGAGTCGGACAAGGTGCCGCAGGCGGGGGTGATCGGCGTGCTGCGCGGGGGCGCCGCGCAGGCGAGCGGCCTCTTCCAGCGCATCCCGTTCCTCTCGCGCAAACCGGTGCTGTTCGCCGGGGGCGGCCTGCTGGTCGCGTTCGTCGTCTACCTGGTGGCCAGCGCCTCGATTCACGCCCGACACGCGCGCGAGGCGGCGGCGGCCGCCGCCGCGGCCGAGGTGGCGCGCGCGGAGGCGTCGGCGCGCGCGGAGGCGTCGGCCCGGGCGGAGGCGGCGGCCAAGGCCGAGACCGCCGCGCTGGCCCAGGCGCAGGCCGAGGCGGCGGCAGCGGCCGCGGCGGAGAAGGCGGCCGCCGCCGACGACGACAGCGCGCCCGACGGCAAGGACGACACCGGCGACGGCGACGGGACCTCGAAGGGGAAGGTCGCGCGCGGGGGCGCCTCGGCGGCCAGCCGCCGCCTCCTGGAGGACGGCCAGCGCCTGCTGCGCGCCGAGCGCTTCCCCGAGGCGCGCGCCGCGTTCCAGAAGGCGTCCAAGTCGCGCCGCGATCGCGGGCCCGCGCTGGTCGGGCTGGCCGAGATCTCCTTCCAGGAGAAGAACTACGGCGAGGCGGTCCGCGCGGCGTCGCAGGCGGTCGATAGCGGCGGCGGTGTCCAGGCGCGCGTCCTGCTCGGCGACGCCCACTTCCGGCTCAGCCACTACAAAGAGGCCGCCAAGGCCTACGGCGACGCGCTCGATCTCGACCCCAAGAACGTCAGCGCCAAGGCCGGGCTGGCCGCCGCGCAGCGCAGAATGTAGCCGCCACCGTCGCGCGGCCGCCCCGGCGGGCAGCCCCCTCACGTAAGATGCGGGCGTGCGCGCGGTCGTCCCGGTCTGTCTGCTGCTGTCCGGCGGCGCGCTGGCGGGCGGCGTGTGGGCCGAGCGGCGGGCCATCAGCGCCGACCTCGGGCGGCCCCGCGATCTGCACGGCACCGGGTACGTGGGGTCCGAGGGCGATCTGGAGATCGGCGAATGACGCGACCGTCCGCGGCGGGCGCCGCCGGTCAGCTCAGCCGCCAGGCCGGTCCCTCCGACCTGCCGACTCGCGTCCGGGCGCCGAATGTCCTACGATCCCGTGCCGCAAGCAGACGATGAGCGAAACCTATCCGCTCAGGTTCGGAAAGTACGTGCTGCTCAAGCCGTTGGCGCGGGGCGGGATGGGGGCGATCTTTCTCGCCGCCGCGGGCGAGCCTGGCTTTCAGAAGTTCTGCGTCGTCAAGAAGGTGATCGCCGAGAAGACCGATCAGGCCAAGGCCAATCGTTTTCTCGACGAGGCCAAGGTGGTGCTGCGCCTCTCCCACGCCAACCTGGTGCCGACCTTCGACGCCGGCGAGGTCGCCGGCGAGTTCTACATCGCCATGGAGCTGGTGGAGGGGAAGGACCTGCGCGAGATCTGGAACCGCTGCGTGCGGACCAAGACCCGCATCCCGCTGGACGTCGCGCTGCACGTCGCGCGCGAGATCGCCCGCGCGCTGACCTACGTCCACAACCACGGCGATCTCCACCTGGTCCACCGCGACGTCGCGCCGCCCAACATCCTGGTCAGCTACTTCGGCGAGGTGAAGCTGACCGACTTCGGCCTGGCGCGCAGCGTGCTGAAGCAGGAGACCACCGCGCCCGGCGTGGTGTTCGGGCGCGCGTCGTACCTGTCGCCCGAGCAGGCGCGCGGCGAGACCGCCGACGCGCGCACCGACGTCTACAGCCTGGGGATCGTGCTGTGGGAGCTGGTGACCGGGAACCAGTACCTGCAGCTCGCCAACCTCGATCCGGCGACGGCCATGTCGCTGGTCCGCCACCCGCGCGCGATGCCGGCGTCGTCCAAGGCCCCCTGGATCACGCCCAACCTCGACGCGCTCCTCATGCGGGCGCTGGCGCCCAACCGCGACGATCGCTTCCAGTCGGCCGAGGAGATGCGCAAGGCGCTGTCCGACGTCATCGCCCAGATCTCGCCGCGCGCCGACGCCGAGCGGACCGCCGACTTCTTGCGCGGCCTCTACGCCGATCTGATGAAGCAGGAGCGGGCCGAGCGGGACAAGCTGCTCGCCGAGAGCGCCGCGCTCGCCGCGCCGCCGGCGCCGTCTCGCCCCTCGAACCGCATGCCGGTGCCGCTGGAGACGCTCGAGCTCGGCAGCACCAAGCTGCAGTTCCCCAAGGACGAGGAGTCGCTGGGCGTCGACTTCACCGGGCGGGTGATCGAGAGCCGCTACCGCGTCATCCGCAAGATCGGCGAGGGCGGGATGGGGACCGTCTACGCCGGCGAGCACGTCGAGATCGGCAAGGGGGTGGCGATCAAGATCCTCCACCCCGCTTACTCGACGCAGCAGGACCTGGTCGAAAGATTCAGGCGCGAGGCGCGGGCCGCCTCGCGCATCGGCCACCCGCACATCATCGACGTGACCGACTTCGGCTCGACCGAGGACGGCTGCGCCTACTTCGTGATGGAGCACCTCGACGGGATCGATCTCGCCGACGTGCTGTCGCACGAGCGGCGGCTGGCGCCCGAGCGGGCCTGCCAGATCGCCATCCAGATCTGCAGCGCGCTGGCCGCCGCGCACGCCGCCGGTGTCATCCACCGCGACCTCAAGCCCGAGAACATCTTCCTGGTGGCGCGCGACGGCCAGGCCGACTTCGTCAAGGTGCTCGACTTCGGGATCGCGCGCAGCATGGGGCGCGCGCGCCGGCTCACCAACCCCGGGGTGGCGATGGGGACGCCGGAGTACATGGCGCCCGAGCAGGCCGAGGGGGGCGCCGTCGATCAGCGCAGCGACATCTACTCGGTGGGCGCCCTCATCTACGAGATGGTCTCCGGCTCGCCGCCGCAGCTGTCGCGCGACAAGGAGCTGATCCCGCCGCGCGGGATCAAGGCCGACGTCCCCGAGGAGCTGGACCGCATCGCCGTGCGGGCGCTGAACCACGATCCGGCGCTGCGCTACCAGAGCATGGCGCAGCTGGAGTACGACCTGGTGAAGTCGCTGTTCGGACGTCCGCGCGCGGTGGCGGGGCTGCTGGGGCTGGAGGAGGGGCGCACCGTGGTGCCGGCGGCCGAGACGTCGTACTCCGACGAGGCGCCGGGCGGCGCGCACGCCCGCGCGCGTGGCGAGACGCCGGCGGTCATGAGCTCGGCCCCGCGGGCGAGCTCGGCCCCGCGGGCCGTCACCCCGCCGGCCTCGTGGGAAGAGGAGCGTGACGACGAAGGCGATGCCGCCCGGGCGGCGTCGTCGCCGCGCGCCGCCGCCCGCGGGTGGCGGTTCGTCGGGACGTTCGGGGCCCTGGTGGTGGTGGCGGTCGCCGGGGTGGCGATCTACCGGCGCCTCCCCTGGAGCGCCCGGACCGAGACCGCGGCCAGCAGCGCGCCGGCGCCGAAGCGAGCGCCTGCGCCGACCGAGGCCGACCGGCGCGCCCAGCGCCTGCGGGCGACCGTGGCCGACGTCGAGAAGATGCTGGCGGGCGGGTTCGGGTTCGCCCAGCTCCCGGCGCTCGACGAGCGGCTCACCCGCCTGCGTGGCGACGGGGGCGCCGCCATCGCCGACACGCTGGCCACGCGCGCCAAGGGCCTGCTGGTCAAGATCGCCGAGGGAGAGCTCGATCGCGGTGAGATCGAGGCCGGCCTGGCGCATTACCGGGTGGCGCTGGCGCTCGACGCGCACGGCGGCGGCGAGGCCGAGCTGGCGGCCGCGCTGCGCACGCGCGCGCAGTCGGCGCTGTCGTCGAGAAAGGACACCGAGGCGGTCCGCTGGGCGCGCGAGGCGGTGGCCCTCTCGGGGGGCGACGCCCAGGCGCACGCGCTGCTGGGCGACTGCCTGCACGCCCTGGGGCACGACGACGAGGCGGTCGCCGAGTACGAGAAGGCGCTGGCGACCCGCCCCGACGACGCGGCGTTGAACCACAGCCTGACCGCCGCGCGCCACGCGCTGGCCGCCGAGACCTCGGCGGGGAAGCGCGAGCACGCCTCGCGCCGCCACGCCTCGGCCGCCCCCGCCGAGAGCGTCGAGGCGCCGGCCGCCGAAGCGGCGCCCGCGCCGTCGCCGTCGGACGACGGGACGCCCGCCGACGACCACCCGCGCGAGCGCCCCGCGGCCAAGCCGGACGACGGCGCCGACAAGCCCGCGAAGAGATCGGATCCGGGCGAGACGGCGGCGCCGTCAGCGACGGGCCAGCCGGCTCCCGACCAGCAGCAGTAGCTGCATCGCCAGCGCGCGATCTCCCTCGATCTTCAGCCGCCCGTCGACCAGCGGCTGCATCGGCGGAACCTTGCCGCTGCGCAGCCCCTCGAACGTCGGTCCGTCGAGCCGCACCGTGGTGCGCGGGCGGCCGGCGCTGACGCCCGCCTTGCCGAACCCGACGTCGACCGCGAACCGGCGCCGACGGCGCCCTTCGATCTCCACCAGCACCCGCCCGGAGACCTGCCTGACGAGATCGACGTCGCGCGGGTCGACGATCAGGATCTCCCGCGCCGACCAGCCGGCGGGCACGATCTCGGGGAGGTCGGGATCGGGCGCGCCCAGCGCCACGCGCACGTCGGCCGCCGCCAGCCGCAGCCAGACGTCGGGCGGCGCGCGGCCGGGCGGCGTCACCCGCAGCCGATCGCCGTCGAGGGCCAGCTCCCAGGCGCCGCCCCCCTCGCCCGAGACGCTGACCCGCAGCACCGGCGTCCCGGCGGCCGCCCGCTGGCCGGTGGCGGCAAACGCCTCGGGCAGCCAGCGCTCGAACAGATCGGCGAACGCAATGTCGAGGGGAGGCCGATCGGTCGGGTCCATCTGAGCGCTGTAGGCACTATACTCTGCCCGCGTCGATGCGTTCAGGCCTTCGCACCGGGTGGGTGGTCGTCACTTCAACGCTGGCGCTGCTGGTGCTGCCGGCCCTGTCGCGCGTCGCGCGCGCCCAGCTCAGCGATCCCGAGCTGCGCCCCACGCGTGGCCCCTACATCACCGACGCCGCCCGCGCCGGCGACGCCGACGCCACGGCCGTCGAGCTGAACCCCGGCGCGCTGGGGTTGCTCCCCGCCGCCGGCCTCGAGCTGGTCGGCGCGGACAGCTCGGACCCCGCCGTCGTCCCGCGGAGCGGCGCCGGCGGTTACCTGGGCGTCCCGATCTTCCTGCGCAGCGCACTGGGCCTGGGCTTCTCGCACGTGGTGGGGGGCGGCGGCATCGACGCGCACACGACCCTGCGGCTCGCCTACGCGCTGCACTTCCTGCGCAACGCCTCGCTGGGGGTGGCCTGGGCGCACCTCTGGCAGGGGAACTTCGCCGGCACCGACACCTTCGACTTCGGCCTCTCGGCGCGCCTCGGCCGCTACCTGGCGCTGGGGGTCACCCTGGAGGATGTGGGGGCGCCGCACCCGATCGCCTTCGGCACCCCGCTGCCCCGCCTGTGGACCGCCGAGCTGGCGGTGCGGCCGCTGGGCACCAACCGGGTCGAGGTGGCGCTGGGCGCGGCGCACGCTGACGGCGACGGCTGGGATCGGATCGTCCCGCGCGCGCGGCTGTCGGCGCGGGTGATCGACGGGCTGCGGCTCTACGGCGAGGGGGAGAGCGTGCCGCGCGGGACGGCGCTGGCGTTCTCATCGGGCAGCGTCACGCGGCTCGACTTCGGCCTGGCGATCGACTTCGATCACCTCGGCGGCGCGGTGGGCGTGCCGATCTACGCGCCGGGCGGGGGCGCGGGCGGCGTGGGGATCGCGGGGCGCCTTCACGTCGACGCCGAGCGGCGCCCGGCGCTGGGCGCGCCCGCCTATGTGGCGCGGGTGCGGCTGGAGAAGATCGACGACGACCGCGCCTTCTTCCAGGTGGTGCGCCGGCTGCGCGCGCTGGCGGTCGATCCGGCCGCCATCGGCGTGCTGTTGAAGATCGAGGATCTCCCGCTGGGGTACGGCCGCATCGAGGAGCTGCGCGACCTGGTGGCGCTGCTGCGCGCGAAGGGCAAGCGGACGTTCGCCTACCTGACCTTCCCGACCACGCGCGACTACTACCTGGCCGCCGCGTGCGACGTGGTGATCGTCCACCCGGCGGGCGAGCTGATGGTGAACGGCATCGCCCAGAACGTGACCTTCTACAAGGGCACGATGGACCGCCTGGGCGTCAACCTCGAGCTGGTGCGGATCGGCAAGTACAAGGGCGCGATGGAGCCGTTCATCATGACGGAGAACTCGCCCGACGTGCGCGACAACAAGAACCAGCTGCTCGACGACGTGAGCGGTCGGGTGGTGGTGGCCATCGCCCAGGACCGAACGCGCGCCGGCCATCCCATCGACGTCTCGGTCGTGCGCACGCTGATCGATCGCGGGGTGTTCGCGCCGGGCGAGGCGGCGCTGGCCGGCCTGACCGACGCGATCGCCGCCGAGGGCGACCTCGAGCCGCTGGTCGCGAAGTCCTTCGGCCGTCCCGGCCTCAAGCTGCGCGATCCCGATCGGGCGCCGATGCAGCCCGACGCCTGGCCCAGCCGGCGCGTCGCCGTGCTGTTCGTCGACGGCACCATCACCGACGGCCCCAACGTCGACCTGCCGTTCGGCTTGGGCGACCTGGCGGGCGCGGAGACGCTGGTCGCCGCGCTGGAGCAGTGCCGGAACGACTCGACCATCGGGGCGATCGTGCTGCGCGTGAACAGCCCGGGCGGCTCGGCGTTCGGCTCCGACGTGGTGGCCCGCGAGGTGAAGAGCCTGCGCGCCGCCGGCAAGCCGGTGGTCGTCTCGATGGGCGACCTGGCGGCCTCGGGCGGCTACTACATCGCGGCGCCGGCCGACGTCATCTACGCCGAGCCGTCGACGTTGAGCGGGTCGATCGGTGTGTTCGGCTACAAGGTCGACGCCCAGAAGCTGCTCGGGATGCTGGGGCTGAACGTCGAGACCTACCGGCGCGGCGCCCACGCCGACTTCCTTTCGCCCTACCGCCCGTGGACCGCCGACGAGCGCGTCCTCGCCGAGCAGAACATCCGCCACCTCTACCAGCTGTTCATCAACACCGTGGCCGAGGGGCGCGCCCGGAGCGGCCTGACCGCGGCGCGCGTCGACGAGCTGGGGCAGGGCCACGTCTGGACGGGCGCGCTGGCCCAGGGCGTGGGGCTGGTCGACCGCATGGGCGGCCTCTCGACCGCCATTGACGAGGCGGCGCGCCTCGCGCGCGTGCCGCTGGGGCGCGACCAGCTGCCGGATCTGGCGCTGCTCCCCGCGCAGAACCGCGGGCTCCTGCGGCGATTGGCTGGCGGCGCGTCGGTGCTCGACGTCGTCGGCGCCGACGACGAGGGCGCGAGCTGGGATGACGACGCGCCGGCGCCGGTCGCGCCAACGCCCGCCAGCCTGCTGACCGGCGACGCCCGCGCCGCGCTGCGGCTGCTGGCGCCGCTGCTGGTGAAGGGCTCCAGCGCGGGGTTCCAGGCCCGGCTGCCCTACGAGCTCGAGCTCCGCTGAGTCGGGCGCGCCGCCGAACTGTCACCGAACCGCACCGCGCAGAACGCTCGCGGCGCGTGTAAATGGTCCGTCGTGCAGGCGCGGCGGCTGAGACAACTCGCGATCTTCGTGCCGGCGGTGGCGACAGCCTGCCTGCTGCCGGGGCGCGCCTGGGCGTTCTCGACCGGCACCGAGCTCGCAGTCGGGGGGCAATTCGCGTGCGCCCAGTTCAAGAACGGGACGCCGACGTCGGGCGGCACGTACGTCTGCTGGGGCTCCAACACCTTCAAGCAGACGAGCTTCGTGTCCGGGGAAGGTACACTCGCCATGGGCGAGGACCACGTCTGTCGCGGCTCGGGCGTGCTCGCCTGCTACGGCGACGACGCGGACGGCGAGACGACGATTCCGCTCCCGCTCGAGGTGACCGTCGCCTTCTCGGCGGTCGCGTCTGGCGCTTACTTCACCTGCGGGATCGTGAGCCCGAGCGGAGCGCTCGCCTGCTGGGGCAAGAACGACGTCGGGCAGAGCACGCCGCCGTCTGGCAAGTTCCTGCGGCTGAGCGCCGGGTACGGCCTCGCCTGCGCGATCGATTTCACCAGCGGGGCAGTCGTCTGCTGGGGGGACGGAAGCCTCGGCGCCACGGTGCCACCGGCGGGCGTCTGGGCCGGCGTGGCGGCGGGCAACCACGCGGCCTGCGCGTTGGGACCGGGCGCGGGCACGATCGCTTGCTGGGGCGACTCGAGCAACGGGCAGACCTCGCCGCCTTCCGGAACGTTCTCTTCGATCGGCGCCGGCAATGGATTCTTCTGCGGTCTGCGGAGCGACCAGACGATTGCCTGCTGGGGAAACGACGTCCAGGGGGCGACGGAGCCGCCCGGCGGCCAGTTCACCGTGCTGGGGCTGGGCGACGCCGGCGGGTGCGCCCTGCGCACCGACAACGCCGTCGTCTGCTGGGGCGCGAATGACAGCGGGCAGGCGACACCTCCCACCGCCTGTCCGGCCGGTTTCGGCGGGGTCGGTGGCATGACTCCCTGCGCCCCGCTGTGTGCCGTCGGGAGCGCGTCGAGCACGGGCTGGGCCCCTTGCGGCGTCTGCTCGGCAGGGACGTTCTCCTCGCAGACGGGGAGCACCTCCTGCGCCAGTTGTGGCACCGGCATCAAGAACACGATCCCGGGAAGTCAGTGCGTCCAGTGCATGGACGGCTGGGGGTTCGACAAGGGCGGGACATCCACGTGCGTCGCCTGCGCGGCAGGGAGCTACTCGACCCTGGCGACCGCGGGCTGCACGACCTGTCCGTACGGGAGCGCGGCCCCCGCGCCGCAATCGACGAGCTGTACGGCCTGCTCGGCGGGCACGGGGGCCCCGTCGGGGGGGACCACCTGCACCGCCTGCCCGGCGGGGTCGTACTCGGCACTGGCGGGCCAGGGCTGTACGGTCTGTCCGATCGAGACCGTGGCCCCCTCGCCGGGATCGACGAGCTGCACGGCCTGTCCGAAAGGCCTGGTCGCGGACCCGACCCGCACCGTCTGTACCGCCATGGTTCCCGCCGTCCCGACGTGGGCCCTGGGCGCGCTGGGCCTGGCGCTCGTGGCCGCGCCGTTTCTCGCCCTGCGGCGCCGCGCGCGCCATCGTTCGTAGCCTGCGCGGCGCTCGGGCTCCGCCGCTTCGCGACGGCGGCGCCCCTGGGTGAGGCACGGCGGTTCGCACCGTGACCGGCGGAGATCTGGGGCGTAGAACTGGGCGGAGGTTCCAATGACGCTGCACCCTGGAAAGCTCTTCCGTGCGGCCGCGCCCGTGGCGGCCCTCGCCGCGCTCCTGAGCGCCGCTCTCACCTGCGGCCGAGCCAACGCCGGCGCGCACGAGGCCGTGACGCTGCCGGCCCCCGCCGTCGACGTCGCGCCCCCAGCCAAACCCGGCAAGGAGACGGTGGTCTTCGCGGGCGGTTGCTTCTGGGGCGTGCAGGCCGTCTTCCAGCACGTCAAGGGCGTCACCGAGGCGACCTCGGGCTACGCCGGCGGCGCCGCCGACACCGCCACCTACCCGCAAGTCAGCACTGGCGCGACCGGCCACGCCGAGTCGGTGCGCGTGACGTTCGACCCCGCGCGGGTGACGTTCGGCCAGCTCCTGAAGGTCTTCTTCTCCGTCGCCCACGACCCGACCGAGCTCAACCACCAGGGCGCCGACGAGGGGACCCAGTACCGCTCGGCCGTCTTCTTCACCAGCCCCGACCAGAAGCGCGTCACCGACGCCTACGTCGCCCAGCTCGATCGCGCCAAGGTCTTCCCCGACCGCATCGTCACCCAGGTCGTCCCCCTGCCGGCCTTCTACCCGGCCGAGGCCTACCACCAAGACTACGCCGCCCACCACCCCGACGAGCCCTACATCATGTTCAACGACGCGCCCAAGGTGACCCACCTGCGCCAGCTGTTCCCCGACCTCTATCGCGGGAACTAGAACGGCGACCGCCGCGCCGCTCGTGTATATTCACCCGTCCGACGGGGCGTGGCGCAGCCTGGTAGCGCGTCTGCTTTGGGAGCAGAATGTCGGAGGTTCAAATCCTCTCGCCCCGACCGAGTTAAGTCCGCGCGGATCCTTCCAACGGCTCCACGCCGGGTCGACGGTGCGCGGGCCCTTTCTGGGTTGGGTAGCAACCGAGTAACAAACGGAGCCGCTCGGCGCGCACCGTGAGGTGCAGGCGCGCGATCTACCCTCGACGCAGGATTAGCCGCGAGCCCCTTGGGCTCCGGCGGGACCCGCAGGGCCCGTTCGCGAGGCCATGTCAGCCCCCGTCCCGCGCCAGCGCCGCGCGCAGCACCAGGCCGAGCGCGATCAACACCAAGAGCGCCCCGGGCGGCACCAGGAGCGCGCCGAGCCCGGGGTCGCCTCCGTGCGCGTAGAGCCCGCCAGCGAAGAAGCCGGCGGGGACAAGGAGCGTGCCCGCGACCAGGCACGCCGACGCCGCCGCCGGCAGGCGCCGGGGCAGGAGCGGCAGCGCCGCCGCCAGCCCGAGGTTGACGAGGCCGAGCCCGATGCCGTGCGCGTGCGCCAGCGTGAAGAGGAAGCGGCGCGTCTCGCCGGCGACGCCGAGGTACCACGGCGCCTTGAACGCGTGCAGCGACTCGAGCACCACGCCGAGCGCGGCGAAGCCGAAGAGCGCCGCGGCGCCGACGCGCAGATGCAGGAGCTGAGCGCGGCGCTCATTGTCGGCCGGCTGGGGGTGCGCGGGTCCGCTCATTCGGCCAGGAACATCTGATCGGTTTCGTCGCGCTGTGCCGCCAGCCGCTCGAACTCCCCGCGCGAATACGGAATCTGGATTCCGTCATCCGGCTGCCGGGCCAGCCGTGCGCGCGCCTCGCGTTGCGCCGCCCAGCGCGACTCCTCGCTGCCGACGTAGTCGTACGCCAGATCGGCGAAGCCGGGGATGGTGCGCAGCGAGCGGATTGCCGTGTAGCGGATGGCGGAGTAGTCGTCGTCGAGGAGCTCGACGAGGAACGGCGCCATCGCAGATTTGCCGGCCGCCGCGTAGGCGGCGATGGCGCGCACGCCCGCCTCGCCGCGCGCGATGTAGAGCGCGCCGGCAGCGGTGCCGCGCTGGTCGGCGTCGAGCGTCGGCGCGGGCGTGCCCCACAGGCGCACGAGCGCGTCGGCCGTCCAGGCGAGCGTGCGATCGAGATGGCAGAGGTTGCACGCATTCGGCCGCCCGGCGCCGACGTCGTCCTGCACGCGCGGAACGGTGATCTGGTGGCTGCGCATCGCGCGCAGAAGGCCCCAGGTCGTCTCCGGCATGTGGCAGTTGTAGCACCTCGAGCCCGTCGAGCCGGGCGCGTGGTGGGTGTGCGCGGCGACGTTCTTGCCGATGGTGGCGTGACACTGCGTGCAGGCGCTGTCGCCGTCCTTGCCACGCGCGAGCTGCCAATTGGGATCGCTGTCGTGCATCGAGTGGCAGGACACGCAGGCGAGCGCGCCGCCAGAGAAGCAGCGCGACTCGACGAGGCCGTTGTACTCGCGCCCCGACACCCGCACCATGCCGTCCTTCCAATAGCGGCTCGGCGCGAACGAGGCGTCGGCGGCGATCTGCGCGCGGCAGTCGCTCGCGCCGAGGCTGGCGAGGCGCAGGATCGGCTTGCCGTCGGCGAGCGCGTCGCCGGGGCGGAAGCCGAGGCCGTGCTGGAGCCAGCCGTCGGGCGGGCAGGCGATGCCGTGGCACTGGCCGCAGACCTCGGCGCTGCGCGGCGGCGGAAGGCGGGCCGGGTTCACGATGGTGGCGTCGGCGGCGCCGCTATCGTGCAGCGACCAGCGGCGGAACGGATTGCGGTTGGCGGCGACGTGCGCGGCCGCCGGCCCGTGGCACGCCTCGCAGGCGATGCCGAGCTCGGCGACGCGACTCTGAGGCACGGTGAGCTTGGCGTCGTAGCCGGGGACGCCGCCGGTGACGTGGCACTCGACGCAGATCCGGTTCCACGTCGACGGCTGCTTCGAGTATTCGGTGCCGACGAGGAAGACGTCGCGGCGCGGCACCCAGCGCGCGTCGTCGAAGAGCCAGGTGAAGGGGAACTCGACGAGCTGGTTGCCGCGCGCGCCGGCGAGCCAGAAGGCCTCCATGTGGTGCGAGCCGGTCATCATCGGCACGCGGCGCGCGCCGACGCCGGAGATGTCGGCCCACAGCGTGTCGCCGTCGCGGCGCAGGCGATAGGTGCGGCCGTCGTCGTCGGAGCGCAGCGTCTCGCCCGCGAAGGGCGCGCGCACCGCCGCGCCGCGCGCCGGCTGCGTCATGGTGCGGTGGAAGCTGCGATGCCACGACGCGTACTCGCTCGGGTGGCAGGCGCGGCACGAGTCGGAGCTGACGTAGCCGCGATCGGCGACGGGCGCGGGCAAGGGAGCGCGCGCGGCGGCGACGGCGGCGCGGCGGGCGTCGTCACGGGCGCGCCAGGCGACGGCGGCGGCGGCGCTGCCGGCGACGAGCGCGGCCGCGAGCGCGACGGCCGCCGCCGCCCGCGCGCCGCGCACCAGCAGCACGGCGGCGCCGCCGACGAGCACGCAGAAGAGGACGAGCTCCATCGCTGCCTCTCATGTTACCCCGACAGGCGGGCGGGTGACGTCGACCCCCTTGGTAGTAACCGGGTAACAAGCGGAGCCGTCCGGCGCGCTTGCGCGCGCGTGGTTGTTGCCGAGGTCGTCATGCTGGAATACCAGCGTGGTGTGAAGCCCTGCGTGGCCACGCGCTACCGGCTGCGCTTCGCAGCCTGGAAGATGGGCCACCCGATTTCCGTTCTCAACTGGGGGTCATTCGGGCTCTTGAACCGATCGACCAGGTAGTACTCGCGCACGGGACCGTCGACGCCGATCTCGTGTTCGGCGACGTGGGTGCCGAGAGCACCGTACGTCCGATCAATATCGGCTTTGTGATCGCCGCAGTGAACGATGAGCGCCAGCTCGGCGGGGGGAACGACGAAGGGTCGCGCGCGGCCAACGGCGCGAACCTCGCGCCCCACTGGCGCGAAGACCGTTGCGTCGCCTTCCTCGTCAGTAAATAGCTCGGTCGGCCAGAGAGCTCCGGTCGGGCCAACGGGCCTCACGTCCTGCGAACGGAGCGCCTCGTAGATCTCCGCGAAAGCGGCGCTCATCCACTCGGAGACGTTCTTCAGGCGGACCCGCTCCGAGATCGCGAGCGCCTGCGCTTGCGGCACCGCGCGGTACTCTACGGTGATCGGCGGCTCGGCGTGCATCAGCACCGCGCGCAGCGAGGCAACCGCGGCGCTGGTTTCCTGGAGTTGCTGCTCGAGCCGGTCCAGGTGAGCCGCGATCAGTGCGCTGCGGGCCGCGGGATCAGGAGTCGACAGGATCGCCCGAACCTCCTCGACCGGCATGCCAAGCGAACGAAACCGGCGGATGACCTGAGCGATCGGCACCTGCGACTTCGCGTAGTAGCGATAGCCCGTCCGGTTGTCGGTCTCGGCCGGGGCCAAGAGGCCGACGTCATGGTAGTGGCGGAGCGTCTTGACGCTCAGGTGCGTCATGCGGGAGAAGTCGCCGATCGATACCGTCCCCTTCATACGAGCGATCAGTCTGCCCATGGCTGGAACGCGTCGCAAGCGAGGGTGCCGGCGCGCTGCCCGGCTCTGGTCGCCCGCCAGAGAATCGTACTCGAGCCGGTTGACTCTCCCCTTACAGGAGGCCTCACGATCCCATTGGACCCAGGGAGAGAGCTCTCAGCTAGAGGAGAACACCATGGACGCGAAGACAGTCAACACGGAACAAGACAAGCAGGCGCTGCTCGCCATCGTCGAGGAGATGTCCAAATCGACGACCGGAGCGCAGAGCACGAAGCATTGGGCACCCGAGGCAGTCTGGTTCGATGTGCCGCCCTTCGCATCCAAGGGCGTCGAGACCGCACGCAAGCAGTTTGATAGGGAGTTCGGAGCCGTCAGCTCCTTCATCCCCGAGATCCTGCGGACTGAAATAGTCGTCAACGGCGATATGGGCATTGTGTGCTCGGTTCAGCGGTGGAGCATCGTTGAGAAGAGCGGCACCGCCCGCCCGCCGATGCTCATTCGCGCTACGGACTGCTTCGAGCGACGCGATGGTCGGTGGAGGGTCATCCACGAACATGTTTCCGTGCCAGCGGGAGGGGGATGGGATGGAACGATACAGACTGGCGACTAGCTCGCTGATCATCGTCCGCGAAGGTAGCGGCCGAGGGGTACGACGGGACGCCGCCTCGGGGCACCCACCTCTTCAGGAGCAGTGAACGCTTCGAGGTCCGCGGGGCGGATCCGAATCGACTCCCCCCGGAGTAGGGCACCAGCCGGCACGCGCGGGTGGTTTCACGACCTTGACGGGGTCAGGGACTCTGATTCAGCGAGCCGGGCCGGACGCACCGGAAGCCGAGGTGATTGGTCGACGTCGAGACCTCGCCTTTTCCGCGAGAGCCCACCAGGTAGCGCGTGCAGTACGTCGACGAGCAGAGGAATGAGCCGCCGCGGTGGACGTGCTTCGGCACGCCCGGCTCCTCCGGATCGTCGCTGGTCGCGGGTCCGCTCGGGTTGCGCGCGACGCCGCCCGCGGCGGCGAGGACGGCGTAGGTGTCGGCGCGGTACCAGTCGCTGCACCACTCCCAGACGTTGCCGGCGATGTCGTAGAGGCCGTAGCCGTTGGGCGGAAAGCTGGCGACCGGGGCCAGCCCGCGCCAGCCGTCGTCGGCCGTGTCGTCGTCTGGGAAATGGCCCTGGAAGGTGTTGGCCATGAAGCGGCCGCGCGGACGGAGCTCGTCTCCCCAGGCGTAGCGCCGTCCGGCGAGGCCGCCCCGGGCGGCGAACTCGAACTCCGCCTCTGTGGGCAGCCGCTTGCCGGCCCAGCGCGCATAAGCCTCGGCGTCCTCGTAAGCGACCTGCACGACGGGGTAACGCTCGTGTCCTGCGGACCGGTCTCCCGCGCCTCGTGGACGGCGCCAGCTGGCCTGCTCGACGTAGGACCACCAACCCGCGCTCGCCTCGAGCGGCACCGGTCGGCTGGGCGGTGTGAAGACGACCGAGCCGGCGACGAGCGTTTCGGCCGGCACGCCGGGGAAGTCTTCCGGTCGCGGCCGCCTCTCGGCGACCGTCCGGTAGCCGGTGGCGCGCACGAACGCGGCGAACTCCGCGTTCGTCACCGTGGTGGCATCCATCCAGAACCCGTCGACGTAGACGCGGTGGACCGGCCGCGCGTCGGGCATGTTCGCCTCGCCGCCCATCGAGAACTCGCCCCCCGGGATCCAGACCATCCCGCGTGGCGCGGGGCCGGGCGGCGTCATCGTGTTGGGGAGCGTCGGCCCGAACGCGGGGTCGCCGGCGGGGTTCGGGGCGCCGGCCGAGTTAGCGGCGGCGACGGCGTCGCGCGGGCCGCGCGGGCGGCATCCCCAGGTGATGAGGGCCAGCAGAATCAGACTCACACGCGCAGGCCAGTCTCCAATCATCGAGCCGTTCAGCTGGGGTCGCCTCGCGTCGGCGTCAACATCCGCAAACCTGAGGCGGACCCCCAAATAGAGCCGACGCCTACTTCTTGTAGCCGTTGAAGATCTCGCCCGGCTTGATGTTCGGGTACTGCTTCACGCTCTTCTCGAAGGCGGCGCCCGCCTCGCCCATCGGCTTGGCCACCCAGCCCATGGTCATCGTGGTGGTCCACAGGTTGTAATCCTCGTGCGGGTCGCTCGAGAGGTCGAAGAACATGGGGAGCTGCGGAGTGATGAATCCTCGGTTGGCGGCCAACGTCCCCGGATCCTCGATGTAGCGCAGGACCATCTTGTAGTAGCGCCACTTGATCGACATCAGCTGGGCGTCGGGGCCGAAGAAGAGGTAGCTCTCACGCCCGGTCGTCGGGCTCTTGCCCAGCAGAAAGGCCGAAGCGTCGTGGCCGTCGATCGGCCGGTCCTTCGGCACGCGGTTCGTCGCCCCCGCGAACGCGGCCAGCGTCGGAAGCCAGTCGACGGCGGCGAGCATCTCGTCCGTCACGACCCCGGCCGGGAAATGTCCCGGCCAGCGCACGATCGCCGCCACGCGCATGCTCCCCTCCCACGGCGTCTGGAAGAAGTTCCCGCGCCAGGGCCCGGCGGAACCGCCGCCCGCGGCGACGCCGCCGCCGAGACCGATCTGGCCGTTGTCGCTGCTGAAGACGACGATGGTGTCGTTCTCGACCCCCGCCTGCTTGATGGCATCCAGCACCTGTCCGGTCCGGTAGTCCATCTCGGCGATGCAATCCGAGTAGAGGCCTCCGCGATGGGGGGACTTGCCCACGAACTCGGGATTGCACGCCACCGGCGGGTGCATCTCGGAATAGCCGAGGTAGACGAAGAACGGCTTCTTGCCCGCCGCCTGGCGCTTGATGTAGTCGACGGTCTTCGGGATCAGGTACTGGCCGTCGACGATGGGACGGACCTTCATGTCCAGGTCCATCACCGGCTTGGACGGCTGACCCTTCCGCCCCTCCAGGATGTGCGGGGGGAGGT
>Ga0070734_10003151_pt1 | contig 17987 bp, 25 predicted proteins | sample Coa_R1_8_FD_66444 | JGI IMG/M metagenome (GOLD analysis project Ga0070734, IMG submission 66444) | Surface soil microbial communities from Centralia Pennsylvania, which are recovering from an underground coalmine fire - Coalmine... | ecosystem: Environmental > Terrestrial > Soil > Unclassified ... | reverse complement strand
CCGCGCGCGGCGTAAACCGCTCTAGGTTTATGGATGCAATGTGTTACCTATGATAGACTGTTGCCCGTCCTATTAATTGTCAGGAAGGTAACATGGGCAATTTGAGTCGAGCCTTGAAGGCCGCTCCGCTATTCTTACTCACCACGTTCATTTCGACGCCGGCATTCGCACAGCTTGATTTATCAGGGAGTTGGCAGCCTCAGTACCAGGAAGATCAGCCGGAGCGAATTCCGGGTCCGGACCTGGTGGATTATCTGGGGATTCCGATTAACGATGCGGCTCGTCAGTGGGCGCTCAGTTGGGACCCGGACCGGCTGGGCCTGCCGGAGCATCAGTGCCAGGTCCACACGGCGGCGTACATTTACCGCGGTCCATTGCAACTGCGCATCTGGGAAGAAAGGGATCCGCAGACTCAGGACGTGATCGCGATCCGCCAGTACACCAGCACGTACGAGCAAAACCGCACGATCTGGATGGACGGACGTCCGCATCCGCCGGACTACGCGGCTCACACCTGGATGGGATTTTCTACCGGCAAGTGGGAAGGCAACATCCTGACGGTCTATACCGATCACATCAAGCAAGGCTGGCACCGGCGTAACGGCATTCCTTCGAGCGATATGATCACGCTGACAGAGCACTTCATCCGTCATGGGAACCATTTGACGCACGTGAGCATCGTGACCGATCCGATCTACCTCACCGAGCCGCTGATCAAGAGTGAGGACTATATCGAAATGGCGAATTCGGGTGGAAACTGGTTGTGGCCCTGCGAATACGTGGACGAACTTCCAGGCCACGACCGGGGCGCCGTGCCGAGCTTTATGCCGGGAGAGAATCCGTTTCTATTCGAGTTTGCGGACAAGTATCATCTACCGCACGACGCCGTGTTGGGCGGCGCGAAGACGATGTATCCGGAATACCGGCAGACGATGAACACCACGCAAAACGGGGGACCCGCCAAGAAATGACGACGATCAGACTAGCGCTCATCGCCGGAGCTCTGGCGGTGTGCGGGCACGCTCAACAAGTTCTGGGTCATGACACGCCGGACCTGAGCAAGACGGAGATCCACACGCTGAAGGTTCAGGGCAACGTCTACATGCTGGTAGGCGCCGGCGGCAACATCACCCTGCAGGTGGGCGACAGCGGCGTGCTGCTGGTGGATACGCAGTACGCGCCATTGAGCGACAAAATCGTCGCGGCCATCCGCAAACTTTCCGATAAACCGATCCGCTACATCATCAACACCAGCTTCGATGCGGATCATACCGGGGGCAATGAAAACCTGGCTAAGATCGGCGCGCCGGTTCTCGGCGGCAATCTTGGAAATTCGAACCGTGGCGCGGCGATCATCGCCACAGAGAACGTCTTGAGCCGCCTGAATGCGGGAGCGAAGCCGCTTGCGCCTCCCGGAGCATGGCCCACCGTAACGTGGTTCGAAGGGAACAAGGAACTCTTTTTCAATCACGAAGGAATTCAAGTCATGCTCGCGCCCGCGGCGCATACCGATGGCGATAGCATCGTGTACTTCCGCCGCTCCGACGTTATCAGCGCCGGGGACGTGTTCATGACCACCACCTATCCCGTGATCAATCTGGCGGCGGGCGGGAATATTCAAGGCGTGATTGCGGCGCTGAATCACATTCTGGATATCGCGATTCCGGAACACGAGCAGGAAGGCGGCACCTACATCATTCCCGGGCACGGACGGCTGTGCGATGAGCATGACGTGCTGGAGTACCGCGACATGGTGACGATTATTCGCGATCGCGTTCAGGCTGGCATTTCAAAAGGCATGACGCTCGAACAGGTGAAAGCGGCCGGTTACACCAAGGAATACGATCCGAGATGGGGCCCAAAGACCGGGCCGTGGACCTCTGATATGTTCATTGAGGCGGTCTATAAGAGTTTGAAGAAGTAGCGTGAAGTATTATTACCTTGGAGGTTAGGAAGTGAAAACCAAGCTCGCAGTTTTGGGAATCGGCGTGGGGATGCTCGCCGCAGTGATGCCGCTAAGCGCGCATCATTCTTTTGCCGGGACTTATCTTGAGGATGCTCCTCCCGTAAAGATTGAAGGGACGCTCAAGGAGTTTTTGCTCCGCAATCCGCATTCTTTCGTGCAGGTCGAGGATGACAAACTCAAGAACGCCGATGGCACGCCGGTTCGCTGGTCGATTGAGTGGGGCGCGGCCGGCCAACTGGCCCAGCAAGGTGTGAGCGGGACTTCGCTGAAAGTCGGCGATCACGTTGTGATCCAGGGCAGTCCGGGACGCAATCCCGCCGATCACCGGCTCCGCATGCGCTCGATTGAATCCTCGAATGGATTCAAGAATAGCGGCGCGTTCAACTAGCGCCAATCATGGGGCCAATCATGACGCGCAGACTGTTCGTGGCCGCCGCGCTCTCGCTGGTGACGCCGGCACTGATGCTCGCCCAGGGCGGCGGCGGTGGGCGTGGCGGTGGCCGAGGTGGCGGCGCGCCAGCGGCTCCTGCAACACCGCAGGCAGCCGCGCCGATCGATCTCACCGGCTACTGGGTCTCGATTGTGACGGAGGACTGGCGGTTTCGCATGGTTACTCCCGCGAAAGGCGACTATGCGAGCGTGCCGCTCAATCCGGCGGGACGGGCGCTAGCCGACATGTGGGATCCGGCCAAAGATGAGGCTGCCGGCGAACAATGCAAGTCCTATGGCGCGGCGGCTTTAATGCGCGTGCCGACACGTCTGCACATCACCTGGGACAACGAGAACACGCTCAAGATCGAAACGGACGCAGGCACGCAGACGCGGCTGCTGCACTTTGGCCCGGCGGCGGCTCCGAGCGGCGCCCCGACTTGGCAGGGCGACTCCGTGGCGAGCTGGGAAGTCGCTGGTGGTCCTGGCCGCGGCGGCCGTGGTGGTGCGCCAGCCGCGCCCCCTCGTGGCGGTTCTTTGAAGGTGGTCACGACGCACATGCGTCCCGGTTACCTTCGCAAGAATGGTGTGCCCTACAGCGCCAACGCCGTTCTAAGCGAATACTTCGACAAGACAGTCGAGACCAATGGCGATACCTGGTTGATCGTGACGACTACAGTTGAGGATCCGATGTATCTGACGGGTCCGTTCTATACCAGCACGCACTTTAAGAAGGAAGCGGACGGCGCGAAGTGGAGCCCATCGGCTTGCACTTCGAAATAGACCACGCTAGCTGTTCTTGAAGCCCGGCAGGCCGGAAACTGGGCCCAAATACGCCAGCAATCGCCCGGCGCAGATCGCTCCGAACCAACAAAAAAGCGAAGCCCACGCCAGACCCTTCGCACTGCTCGAGACGGGCGCGCTGTCGAGCGATGGATCCCCGAATACCTTCCGACGCATCACTCGCAACAGGATCACTCCCGCGATCACGAAACCCATCTTCACGTAAAAGTCCCAGTTGCTGAGCTTGGCCGTTGCGTCCGCGATCAGCATGACCGTGCCGGTCGCAAGGTTAATCCAGAAGCCGATCCACATCAGCGGGTAAAGACGCTCCAGTGGCTTGATGGACATCTTGGGCCAAAAGCCCAGCAGCACCAGATCGATCATGGCGCTGAGCCCCGCGACGATCGACATCCCCAGCGTGTGAAGGAACAAAAACGTCGGAAAAGACCAGATGGAATTCGACTGCATCACCCAGTTGCTAAACTTCATCCGCTCCAGCGAGCCGAGAAAATCCATCATGGACGCTTGCTCTCCTCACGCTCTTCGCTCTTGTCGATTACGTACCCGATCACTCCCACCAAGGCGGTGACGCCAAGCACAAGGAGAACTACGGCCAGACCTAGCGGCATTAGAATGCGTTCCCCAGGAACGGCAACATGCTGCCGCAATACATCACGCCCACCCACAGGACCACCGCGGATACGGCCGCGAATTTAGCCGTAAAAGGAGCGTCGTCGCCCGGGCCCAAGGCCCACGCTTCGTCAAAGGCGGTGAAGTAAAGGGCGTTGGCTCCGGCGATCATCACGAAGATCATCTTCCATTGAAATGCGCCGTTGGTGGTGTATTGGTCTGGCGCCGCGACGAAGAAGAACATGCCGGTGAGAACGTTCACGGCAAAGCCCAGGATTCCCCAGGGCAGCAGCCGGTGCAGCGTCTTGAATGGCACATGTTTCATGATGCCCATCATGCGCAAATCGACCATCAGGACGATGCCCATGAGTAAGGAGAGACCGATGAAGTGCAGAGTCTCGCAGGTCGGCCACATCCACGGCACGCCGCGAACGAATTTTCCGATGGCCGCGCCGTCGACCCCTAAGCCGACTGTTCCTACCGTTCCGTTCACCTGTGGCCCGGACAAAATCTCTGGATGCCGAATGCCGCCGCCGATGTTCGCGGCGTTCGCCATCACGCCTAGCGTCACAATCGAGAGCACCAGCACGGCAGCCAAAGTCCCGGTTCTCACCCGTGAGAGCCGGCGGTACTGCCACAGTCCCAGCCATGCGATCGCGCCGGTGATCTCCATGAACACGAAACCCAGCAGGGCCGCATTGCGATGCGTTTCGATGGCTGCCCTAGAAACGTTGGCGTCTGGGCATGGAACCTCAGGCCGGGTGGGATCCACCTTGCAGAGCGACTCCTGCGCAGCGTTACCGCTCATGTAAGTCGGGATGGTGATCAACCCGAGCCCGAAGAAAACCACCAGGCTGGCTTGCTTCAAGTGCTCACTTTTTCCAATGAGGGAGCCGACGAACAGACCCAGGGCGATGATCATGCCGACGGTTGGGAAGTGATTGATCAGGAGGTGGAGATGAGCGAGATTCACGAGTAAAGTCCCTGCGGCCGACCGGCCAACGGACTAATATACCATCGAGCACGCTGCTATACTGTGGGTGGACTTTGTGAGTCCGCAATTTTTGGCATCCATTCGATTGTCCGGTCCAAGCCGCTCCGTCCGATCCTGCCCCGATTCACCGTTCTCCAAAATCCAGAAGGAAGATCATGAAGAATATTTTTGTTGGAAATCTAAGTTTTAACGCCTCCGAGAACGCGGTACGAGCTCTGTTCGAGGAATTCGGCACCGTCGATCGCGTGAGCATCGTCACCGACCGCGACACCGGCCAGCAACGCGGCTTTGCTTTCGTCGAAATGAGCAATGACCAGGAAGGCGAGCGCGCCATCGCATCCCTCAGCGGACGGGAGCTGAACGGACGCGCGCTGACCGTGAATGAAGCTCGTCCGAAAGCCGAGCGCGCGGGCGGCGGTGGCCGTGGTTATGGCGGTGGCGGATACGGCGGTGGCGGCGGAAGAGGAGGCCGCGGCAACCGCTACTAAGCTAGCGTTACTTATGCAACCTACAAATCGCGCGCCGAAACCGGTAGACTCCGGGAAAGAAGAAGGGATCGAAGTTATCGGAAAAGTGGTCGAGAAGTTCCGGGCAGGGATGTTCTCGATCGAGCTAGATGGCGGCCAGATCGTACTCGGAACGATGGCGGGCCGGCTCCGCCGCAATCGCATCAAGGTGATGAATGGCGACCGGGTTTCCGTGGAACTCTCGCCTTACGACCTGACCAAGGGTCGAATTACTTACCGGCACAAGTAGCTACTTACGCCGGCGTTCTTCCAACTCCTCCAGCGTCCGCGGCCAGTCCTCGCGCAGCAGGCGGCTTAGAGCGCGATCCGCCAGCAACTTCCCTCCGGTCTGGCACGCGGCGCAGTAGTTGGTCTCATTATTCGCGTAACGAATTCGCTGGACCTTGGTGCCGCAGCGCGGGCACGGCTGGCCGTAACGGCCGTGAACAGCCATGCCTTCGCGGAACGCCGTAACTTTCTCCGGAAATTTCCCTGCCGCGTCGATGCGCAGGCGGACGATCCAATCCTCCATCGTTTCCCGCACGGCCGCGTGCAGGCGTGCAATGTCTTCCTGAGAAAGCCGCGAGGTGAGAGTGACCGGGGACAGCCTCGCCCGATGCAAAATCTCATCCGAGTACGCATTTCCGATCCCGGAAAATAGGTGCGGGTCAGTCAGCGCGCGCTTTAGCGTGTGATTTTCGCTTGTCAGGGCGCGGGCGAAATCCTTAGTGGACCCGGCCATCGCGTCCATTCCGCCGGGATCGAGAAGTTGCAATGCTTCCTCGCCCCGGACCACGTTTAGCGAGGCTCTTTTGCGCGAGCCCGCTTCGGTGAGCGTCAAGCAGCCCGAATCGAACAGAAACGCGGCCAGCGTGCGGCGGCCGTCGGGTTTCTTGGGCTTTTCACTCCAATGCAGCCTTCCCGCGATCATCAGGTGGATCACCAGCCAGATGTCATTGTCCATGCCGATTGCGATGCGCTTGCCGATGCGGCGTAGTGCTGTGACGGAGTGCCCTTCGACTGACGTGACGGGCGGATCGGCTGTGCGCAACAAGGACGGCCCGGCAATCTGGACCTGCTTCAGCGAGTGGCGCAGAATTCTCGGCTCGAGCGCTTCCAGGTAGACCGTTACATCTGGCAACTCCGGCATCGGTTATAAAATGATCACATACATGACTGCCCCGGAAGCTCGTTTGCATCTTCGTTATTCCGGCTGGGCCTCGCGAAAGCTGGTGGACGCGGCCCTTGCATTAAGCCCGGAGGAACGCACTCGCCCGATGGGCGTTTCCCATGAAAGCTTACAGAAGACGCTGGGGCATATTTATGCCGCAGATCAGGTCTGGTATTCACGCACGGTAGATTCTTCGGTCCCTCTTCCGCGGCTCGGTGAGGAATACAGCATGGAGACTCTCGTCGGAGATTGGGCGGAATTGCAGAAGAAGTGGGAGGCGTGGGCCGACGCTTTAAGCGATGGTGATTTGGACCAGGTCGCGGCGTTCAAGCTGCGGGACGGCACGTCGGGCCAAGCCGCAGTCTGGCAGATTGTCATGCACGTCGTGAATCACGGGACGCTGCATCGCGGCCAAGTGATGGCGATGATGCGGCAGTTAGGCGCGAAACCCCCTGCTACCGATCTGATTTTTTACTATCGGGAGCCGAACCTCTAATTCAGAAGGCGTTCTTCGGCGCTCCGGTAGCATGGCACAGCAAACACGCCGTCTGTGGGTTCTGAGAAATTGGACAAGCCAGCGTGCATACCTGGCCCCGCATCAGCCACGAAGAAACCCGCGAACCCTGGTACTGGCCACTGCTCAAGAACCGATGGCTCGCATTGCCGGACAACTTAGGATCGGCCTTCGCCACCAGCAGAACCTCTTCGCGATCACCTACGCGATAGACAACTTCCGCTGTCGGAACCGGCTGCCAGGCGGCGACGCTTGCGCCTACAAGGTGGATCTTCGCGCCCGGCTCGGGCAGTAAGGGAATATCCAGGTCCGTCCGCCCTTTTATCCAAGCCTGTATCTCTTCGGCCTTCTCGGATCGAAACTCGATGTTTTCGGAACCGCGCTGCAGCGCCTTCGCAGCCAGAACTTCGTTGAAAAGCGTACCGTCGAGCCGCGCGTGGATTTTCCACGTCACCGCCGCCGTGATCACCAGGATCAGAGCGGTCACGGCAGCCCACACGAAGACCGGACGCCCAGGGCGTAGGGGCGTCACGGTTGGAGGCGTTTGGATCTTATTCCAAAGCTCCTGTGGCGCCTCGACACGCTCCAGATTCTGCGCCAGGAGAGGTTGAATCCAATCCTTATCTGCGCCCGGACTATTCATGTTCCCCTCCTCGCGTCCCGCGAAGATGGGACAGCCTCCGTTCGAGCACCTTATGCGCCCGATTCAAGCGCGACGCGACGGTGCCTCTCGAACAGCCCATGACGTCCGCAATTTCTTCATACGAAAGATCTTCTGTGTATCGCAAAACCACCACCATCCGTTGTTCCGGCGGCAATTTCCCCACTACATCCTGGACGTTCTTTTGAACCTCCTCGCGTACCATCTCGTGCAAAGCCGTGGTTCTCGAAACCGAAAATACTTCCAGAAGGCTTTCCACAATCGGCATCAGTTTGCGGCCCCGCCGTTGATAATCCAGGCACGCATTCGCTACGATCCGGTACAGCCAAGCCTCAAAACTCGCTTCCCCGCGGAAATCCTTAATGCGCGAGAGCAGCTTCAGGAACGTTTCCTGGCTAATGTCCATGGCGGCGGCCTGGTTCCCGGAGTAACGCAACGCGATCGAGTACACCCTGTCCTTGTTGTTTTCGAAGAGCACGGCGAAGGCGTCGTGGTCGCCGCGCTGGCATGCATGAATTACTTCAGGATCGTTTGCGTTGAGCACCATGCCGTAACCACCTCCCTATGACTGGCTCGGCCCGAAATTTCTTCCCGCTTTTTTCATGAGCGATAATAGTGCATTCCTCACCTATGATTATCGACTGTCACGGACACTATACGACCGCGCCTAAAGCCTTGGAAGACTATCGAAAGAGTCAGGTTGCCGGTTTAGCCGACCCCTCCCATGTTCCGGTCAAAGGTCCCGTCAACATCACCGACGACCAGATTCGGGATAGCCTGGAAGGAGCGCAACTCAAGCTCCAGCGTGAGCGCGGCACCGACGTGACCATTTTTTCGCCTCGGGCGTCTGTGATGGGCCATCACGTGGGGAATGCTACCACCAGTTTGCACTGGTCGCAGCTTTGCAACGAACTGATTCATCGCGTTTGCACCCTTTACCCAGATAACTTCGTGGGCGTTTGCCAACTGCCGCAGTCGCCGGGCGTACCGCTGAACAACTCCATTACAGAACTGGAGCGCTGCGTCAACGAATTCGGGTTCATTGGCTGCAATCTGAACCCCGATCCGTCGGGCGGGCACTGGACGTCGCCAGCGCTCACCGACAAGTATTGGTACCCGTTCTACGAAAAGATGGTGGAGCTGGATGTGCCCGCAATGGTGCATGTCAGCGGGTCATGCGTTCCGGCGTTTCACACCACCGGCACGTACTACATCAACGCCGACACCACCGCCTTCATGCAGTTCCTGATGGGCGATCTCTTCAAGGATTTCCCCAAGCTCCGATTCATCATTCCCCACGGTGGCGGAGCGATTCCGTATCACTGGGGCCGCTATCGCGGGTTGGCTCAGGATAACAAGCGCCCGACGCTCGAAGATCTGATGCGCAATAACATCTTCTTCGACACCTGCGTGTACCATCAGCCAGGAATCGAGCTGTTGCTGAAGGTGGCGCCGATCGATAATATTTTGTTTGGGTCGGAGATGGTTGGGGCCGTGCGAGGCATCGACCCCCGAACCGGGCACTACTACGACGATACGAAGCGCTATCTTGACGCGATTCCGTCGCTCAGCAAAGAGGATCTGTACAAGCTCTATGAGGGCAACGCGTATCGAGTCTTTCCGCGCCTCGCACGCCGGTTGGCTAAATAAGACGACGAAATGGCAGACGACAAAAACCGATCGTCTGAACTGACCCTAGGACAGACCATCGGTTTTCAGTGGTCTGTCTTCTTCCCCCTACGGGTGGGTGTCCATGAACGTTTCCAGCCGGTCAAGCGTCTGCATCGCGGGGAGGCACTGGGCCACGCTGGCATTCGGTTCTCTTTTCTCCTTGATCGCGGCGAAAAATTCGCGATCCTGAAGCTCGATTCCGTTCATCGAAACATCTACTTTGGAGATGTCGATGGGCTTGTTGTCGCCATCCACTAAGTCGTCGTAGTAGGCGATGTACGTCCCGTTGTCGCAGATGTAGCGGAAGAAAGTTCCCAACGGTCCTTTGTTGTTGAAAGAGAGCGACAGCGAGCAGACGGCCCCACCGGGAGTTTTCAGCCCGATGCTCATATCCATCGCGATGCCGAGTTCGGGATGCTTCGGACCTTGCAGCGCAAACGCCTGCGACGCCTTTTCGCCGGTTTGATACTGAAACAAATCCACGGTGTGGCAAGCGTGATGCCACAACAGGTGATCCGTCCAGCTCCGGGGCTTGCCAGCCGCGTTCATGTTGGTGCGGCGGAAAAAGTAGGTCTGGACGTTCATTTGGAGGACCTTCAATTCGCCGGCCTTAATCTTCTTGTGAACCCACTGGTGGCTCGGATTGAAGCGGCGCGTATGGCCCGCCATGGCGACTAAGCCAGTTTCCTTCTGAACCCTTACCACGCGCTCGGAATCCTTAAGGTTGTCCGCCATTGGGATTTCCACCATTACATGCTTGCCGGCGCGCATGCACTGCTCGGCCTGGTCCGCATGCATCCCGGTCGGGGTGGTCAGAATCGCCGCCTCGACTCCGGGTTGCTTCAGGCTTTCTCCCAGATCGGAGGTCCAATGCGGGATGCCGAATTTTTTGGCGACTTCTTCGGTCGCCGCCGGATTTCCGCCCGCAAGAGACACGACTTCGATTCCGTCAATTTTCGCCAGGGCTTCCAGATGTTTGATGCCAAACGCGCCCTGTCCTGCCACGCAAATTTTCATAGTCCCAAGTTACCAAAAGCCAATGGTATGATGATCCACAATCATGAACCATGCGATTCGGTTTGCGTGTTTCTTGCTTTTCGCGGGGGTGCTTTTGAACGGTCAAGGACGCAACTACGGGCGGTCAATGGTGATCACCCAGCAGGGAATCGCCGCAACCAGCCAAGCCCTCGCCTCTCAGGCAGGTGCGCAGATCCTGGCGCGGGGCGGCTCGGCGGTGGATGCCGCAATTGCAGCGAATGCCGTGCTTGCCGTGGTCGAACCGATGATGAACGGTCTGGGCGGCGATCTGTTCGTTCTCTACCGCGACGGAGCGACCGGGAAGCTGACCGGATTGAACGCATCCGGGCCTGCTCCGAAGGGCCTCTCGCCCGATTTTCTGGCGAAGCAGAATGTAAAGATCATGCCGGATCATGGAATCAATGCGGTGACGGTCCCAGGGGCCGTTCAAGGTTGGGCGAAAATCCACCAGCGCTATGGGAAGCTGCCTTGGAAGGATCTGTTTCAAGCTGCGATCGCCTATGCGGAGCAGGGCTTTCCCGTTACCGAAGCGATTCACGAAGCCTGGGCCGGAGCGATCCCACGACTCAAATCCCAGCCGCAAACCGAGCATCTTTTTCTGCCCGGCGGCAAGCCCCCACAGGAGGGGGAGCTGTTCCGCAATCCGGAGCTGGCCCATGCGCTGCGCCTGGTCGCGCAAGAGGGACCCGATGCCGTTTACAAGGGTGAAATTGGCGCGGCGATTCTCAAGACCTCGCAGCGTTTGGGCGGAACGATGACCGCGCAGGATCTAGCCGCCTACGCTCCCGAATGGGTGGAACCGATCTCGATCGATTACCGCGGCTGGCGCGTTTACGAATTGCCTCCCAACGGCCAGGGCATGGCGGCGCTGGAGATGCTGAACATCCTGGAGACCTCGCCCGCGTCGCCCGGAGGGGCTTTCACGCCAGGCGAGATGCATAAACGCATCGAGGCCATGAAGCTGGCTTATGCCGACGTCCATCGCTACGATGCCGATCCGCGAACCTACGACGTTCCGGTCGCCGCTTTGCTCTCCAAGGACTACGCGCGCAAGCGGGCTGCTTTAATCAAGGAAAGCGCAAACTGCACCGTCCCGCCGGGCCAGCCCATTGCCGGCGACACAACTTATCTCACGGTCGTCGACAAAGACGGCAACATGGCGAGTTGGATTCAGAGCATTTACTCCGAGTTTGGATCCGGAGTCACGGTGGACGGCATGGGATTCATTCTGCACAACCGTGGCGCAGGTTTCACGCTGGATCCGAAGTCGCCCAATGTGCTGGCGGGAGGAAAGCGGCCGTTTCACACCATTATTCCCGCCTACATGGAACGAGGAGATGTGCATATTGGCTTCGGCATCATGGGCGGCGCGAATCAACCCCTGGCGCACGCCCAATTTGTTTCCAACATTGCCGACTATGGAATGAACATCCAGGCGGCGCTCGAAGCCCCGCGCTTCACCAAGAAGACGTCTACGGGCTGCGACGTATCCATCGAATCGCGCGTGCCCCTTCCAACGCTTCAGCAACTCTCCGAGCGTGGTCACCAAATCGCGATCCGGCGGGAGTACACGCAGGAGATGGGGCGCGGTCAAGCCATCGCGCACAATTCGAAGACCAAAATAAACTCCGCGGCATCGGACCCGCGTGCGGATGGAGCAGCCACGCCGGAGCCCATTCTTCACTGAATCAGCAGGCCGTACTCGCCTAATCGCTCCGATTCGCGCGCATACAGTCGCACCCAATACGTCCCGGCCGCCAGACCCTGAGACACGTGCACAGAAAGCATTCCGCCGGATCCAGCAGCAGCGCCGGTCCAGACCTGCTTGCCGGATGACGTTACGATGATCACGCGAAATTCGGGCGCGGGGGGCACATCCGAAGCGTCGATGGAAAGGTCTAACGATCTACGGGCGGGAGCGTGGGCGATCGCCACGTCGCCTCCGCGGAATGATTCGAGCCTGACCGAAGTCGTCTCGGATGAAGGACGAGACCCCGTGGGGAGCCACAATGCGAAACAAACCGCCGCTAACCCCGTGATCCAAACCGCGCGGCCGACGGGTTGCGCCGTGGAATGGCGGAATTTGCGCCAGCAGCGGACAAACGGATCTGCGGGCGCTGTGTGACGGCTGGCGGTCCCAGCCTTCATTAGCTGAATGTATTCGGTCACTCGCTGCAAAGTGACTTGACAGGATTCACAGACCAGGAGGTGCTCTTCGACAGTCGCGGCTTCCTGATCGCTCAAACGGCCGAACACATAGGTCTCCCACGTCTCTTCGGTGGGATGGGCATGGAAAACAGAACTGATTTCCACTTAGGCTCCGATTTTGGAATTCGATTGCCTGCCTCTCTTCTCGGAAGCAAGGCATACTATGCTCTTTCCTCTAGTGGCACGAACCGGCCGAAGTTCTCAAGAAAACTGCTTGAAGACTTTTCTGAGCCAGCTTCTTCTTGCCCAGTTCTCCAAAGCGAGCCTTCGCTCGCGACTTCAGCAGGCGAAACTGCGTTTCGGTCAACTGCATCTCCGTGCAGATCTCATCCTGACTCTCTTCCTGGAGATAGAAGCGCGTCAAAATTTCGCGGTCTCGTCCGGACAATTCCCCCAGGACTCTCTCAATCAGTGCAACGCGCTGGCGGAAAATAGCGCTTTCTTCGGGATTCTCTCGCGGATCCGCCACGCGGATGTTGGAATCGAGTTCCACCTGGTCCCGGCGATTGTGAACTACCTTATCGATGTATCCGGCCACCTGCCTGCGCACAATGGTGCGGACAAATCCCATTAGCCGTTCCGGTTCACGCAATTCCCCACGCCGGATTGCCTGGACCACCACAACGAAGGTGTCGTGGACCTATGTGGTATAGTACTTGCACACCAGTAAAATATGGGGTTCTGATGAACTACGGATCTACGGAACTGCTACTTGGTCCCTGATTGGTCCCCCGTCTGGTAGTCGCGCATGGCGCGGACCAGGTGGGACTCCTGAGGGTGGCAGTACTTCATGGCCGTCTGAAGGTTGGAATGGCCAAGGATCTTGCTGAGTGCGATCGCATCGCCTGTTGCTTCGCCGAAACGAGTTGCGAACGTGTGGCGGAACTCGTACAGGACAAAGCTGGCACCAATCTTTGCGATGACCCGCTCATGGGCTTCCACGACGGTCATAATATGGCCGGTGGGGCCGTAGCTCGGGAAGAGCCAGCCGGTAGCGCGGCCGGCTGCACGGGTAGTCAGAATCTCGCGGACTGCCGCCGACATAAGAAGGGAGCGTTTGGCCGCCTTGGTCTTCCCGCCGGGGACCCGGATCAGACCCTGGTCGAAATCCACGTCCTGGACGCGCAAGCAGAACACTTCCCCAGGCCGCATACCTTGGTCCAGGACGATGCGGGCGATGTCATGCAAGGTCTTGGGTGCGATCGCGAAATAAGCAGCCTCTTCGGCCGGGGTGACCACGTGCTCGCGCTGCGCGTCCTTCGCGCTCGGGACTTCGATTCCCATCATAGGGTCCTGAGAGCACCAACCAGCGCGGACCGCGTACTTGAAGAAGCCGGTCAGCGCGTGGATGTTGTGGCGCAGGGTGATTTCCTTGACCTTGTGCTCCTGGCGCCTGTGGGTCTTATACTGCTCGACCCGGTGAGCGGTGATCGAATGTACCGGCACATGCGCGCCGAAGAACGCGCTAGCGCTGGCCAGGCTGCTGCGCAACCCGTTCTTGGTGAGCGGCTGGACGTGCTTCCATTCCAGGAACTCTTCGACCGCTTCGCCGAACTTCTTGGCAGTTACCCTAAGCTGGGCGTGGAGACCACCGTAAACCGCGTTACGCTTGTTTTGAAGTATCGCTGTGGCCGCGGTCACGTTTCGTTGTGTGGCCGCCAAATGCGTGTCGCCGGACCAGTCTCTTCCTTGAAACTTTACTCGCCAGTGCCAGTTTCCCGCTCGGACTCGCAGGCCGGGAGGGTTGGCTTTCTTTTTGGGTTTTCGCTTCGATCCAGGCATCCAGGGAAGTTTTAGGATACACAACCTGGCGACCTATCTTGGCGGCAGGTGGTCCTTTTTCTTGCTTCGGGGTTCGCCAGGCGCGCAGGGTTTTGATCTTCACACCAAGTTTGATGGCGACCTGCTCTTCCGTCAGGTTGTCTGGATCAACAGCAGCGTGCGCGCGAGCCCGTTCTTCCCTGTCGAACTGAGCGATATCCTCAGTCGTCGGCATATCTAGGACTTGGCCGCATTCCCCGGCCGCTTGGTGCAGGTTGTCCAAGAACCGCATGCTGCGGGCAGTCGCGAGCTGTTGCTTGGTCCACTTCGCCACGCACCGATCATCGCACCAGCCGCGCGACGGGTGCAAGACCGCCAGCGGTCGCACGACCAAATAAAGTCAGTTGACGTCGAACGAACGGTCTCCCGAACCGTTTTGTTTGCCATCGCTTGAGCGACGCTCATTCCTGGCATATCGCTTGCCTTACCTAGAGTCCACGGAAAGTAAGAGTAAGGATCGCATGGGCCCCAGAAGGAGGATCAGATGAAGTGTAAATCTCGTCTCATGAGAGCTACCTTGTGTGTCGTGACCGCGACGCGGGTTGCCGAATACGTTCCCGCGGGCGCCATCCTCGAAATACCGGTTGCTCTATCCGATACCAAACAATTGGTGCCTGTCATCTGGAAGGACAGGCACGTGTTGATGTTTGCCTGCGACCTTCGCGGTCGGTGCCAGGAATTCAAAGCCAAAGCAGCGGCAGCGTGAGGCGTAGGCCGAAAATTTAGCCCGCGGCCTCGCAAGGAAAACGGTCAGAGTACCTTTGCTCGAAGTCTTGAACAAGCTCCCTCAGGTGCTGCTCCGCGGTCGTGTAAAGTCCGCGCTGGCGGAGCAACCGGCGCGTTCGGTCGAGAACTCCGGAGCTCTCGTGCATGCTGCCACCTTCGAAATACAACTTCAAGATGCCGCGTTCCGCATCGTCGGCGAAGGTGCTGAGCACGTGCTGGACGCGCGTATCAAGCTCGCGCAAGGCCGCTGAGCGGCGCGGGTCCGCGCGTTCGCGGGGCTTCGGCAGGGTTGTGGGACGAGAATCGAGCAGTTGTCTGACGGCGGCTTTCATGCTTCCATTGTATACCCACTGTGGATATATATAGAGTGTCTAGCTATTGGAGTTGGCGCGGGACTTACTGCTTAGGGCGTTTAAACAGCATCCACGCGATTTCGTCGGAAGGGAGCATCACAACAAATTCCCAACCATCCTCACCGAGTGTGTTGAGGCGGCCCTGAAGGTCACTTGTAACCTTCAGAATTCTCTCCACGTGGTATTCCCATTTCTGCATGCTTCGACTTTACAACATTTGTGGATAAGGTGACATCGTGATATCCTCGCACCCATGAGATACAGGCTTGCTGTTACGTCCATGCTGGCTGTGTCGTGTTATGGAGGCCAGAAATTCGACGTTAAAATCGTTGATCGTCAGGAGGGTGAAACTGGGTATTCATACGTGGTTCCCGGAAACTCGCAAACGAATGCGAACGCTAATGTAAACTGTAGCGGCACCTCAACTAGCACCAATTGTGCCGGAACCGCTACATCGAACACCTCAAGCACCCCTGCTCAGGTCAGATCCTACAGCGTAACCGGCGCGACCTTGACCCTCGAATTGCCGGATGGTCGGCGGGCTGTTGTGAACTGCACCAGCAAGGTCAATCTGACGGAGTTCTCAGGTGCCCTGCGATGCTGTGGGCGCTGCGGGTGGGGTGACACGTGCGTCAGATCGGCACGCCGCCGTCTTCCCGCGTCCACGCCACGGCTGCTTCATCCTCGGGCCTCCAGCGCGGCTCCTGGGGCATCGCGGCCAGGGCGGCCTTGATCACCCGCCGGACGCTCTCGGCGTGCCAGCGGGCGCCGCGCGGCGCCGGGATATGGCCTCTCCAGGTTGTAGCGGCCAGACGTGCGTTCAATACGTCGGCCACCGTACCCGCTCCGGCAGGGTGTGGGCCGAAAGTGAGGCGAAGGATTTCGTTGATAGTCTTTTGTTCTGATTGGCTTACGGTCATACGGCCATCGACAACCTGGTAGCCGAAGGGTGGTTCACCGACAGGGAGTCCGTGTGCGCGGCGCGCCGCGATCCCAGCTTTGGTCCGTTCGGAGCGAGTCATGCGATTCTTTTCCTTTCAATCAGTTACGCGCAAACAGGGGAGCTGAACAACAACCCAGTGTGTGTGTTTTGATATGTAATAAAGAGAAGTAGCCCGGCCATCCAAAAACCCAACTTTGGGTTTTTAAAGATGTTTTGAACTGTTCTTTATTACATATCATTTCACACACACTGGGTTGCCTTCATTCGGTGGTCTTCGCCGCATTTGGGAACATCCAACTGTTTCTCTTTGCCTCTGCCTCAGCTTCGGCCTCGATTTTAAGCTCGGCGTCCGAAACCCAAGCCATGACCGCCGGGACCAAGGTCAGATACTTCCCAATGCAGGCACCTTTACCCTCGTCGCCCACATACAACAGGTTGCAAATCTCCCTAGTGTCGGCGATACCAAACTCCATCGGAATGAGTCCGTTCTCCGGTCCCTCATAGTCCTGGATACGGTCCCTGATTTTGAGTGCAACCCGTGACGCCTCGTCACCCCATTCAATCCACGTTGCGAATCGATCGAGCATTAAGGGCGTTGCTGAAAGCTTCAGGTGTGGGCCGCCCGCGGTCTTGTAGGTCGTCTTGCCGGTCTTCTCCTTCTCATTCTTAATGCACAGACTGGTGATCCGATAGTCCAGAAGACCTCTCCAAAAGTGGTATGAGAACTCCGCCCCTGTGATCGGCACTTCTCCGCTCCAAGAGCCATCAACGTTAGGGTCCGCTATCCATTCCTGTCCGGCGAGCAGGCCGAGTGAATAGTTCGTGAACTCCAGATTCGAGGCGATTTCCAACATGCTCTTGAGACGTGTCTCTTTGAACGTTGGACAGTCAACAAACCAGGCATTATTGATTGACATGAAGGCTCCAGATGTCTTCGGCGATTTCAGCCCCGAAGCGCTTTAACGTTGTATAGCTGAACATCGGCCCCGGTATGAGCGCGGAGCCGTAAATCTTCCGAGCGACTTGCCGCAGCTCGCTACCGCCGACAATCAGCGACCCGTCTGCTGTCCACAGCCCGTCTCCGCGCCGGAGGTAGTTCAAAACCGCCATGAGCTTCTGGCGATTGGAAAGCTCCCTGCGATAGTCAGAGCTTTTCTTGAAGTAAATTGCCTTGTTAACGGGGAACCGCCACTGCCATCCGTTTTCAGTTTCCGTGCGGAAACCGCCCATCCTTTTGAGCACACCGGCGTAATAGCGCTGAGGCTGGCGCAGGAAGTATCGCAGGTCCTTGAGAGTTTTCTTAATAGCGTTGAAGGTCACGTAAAAATGTTGGCCGTTGCGTTCGAACGCATAATCCTGGCCATAGCCCATACCTTTATAACTTTGGAGCCTTACAAGGGCCTTTTGGATCCACTCGCTGTCTTCGGCAGCGTAAGGATAAGTGCGTGGCCGCGCGCGCGCACGCGCCGGAATACCCGTAACCTTTTCGGATTGTAGACCGTCTACAATATCAGACACGTTTAACCTTTTCCGGCCGCCCGGCTTTGCGAGAGCCCGGCGGCCTTCTCCTTCT
>Ga0070734_10003149_pt1 | contig 17990 bp, 10 predicted proteins | sample Coa_R1_8_FD_66444 | JGI IMG/M metagenome (GOLD analysis project Ga0070734, IMG submission 66444) | Surface soil microbial communities from Centralia Pennsylvania, which are recovering from an underground coalmine fire - Coalmine... | ecosystem: Environmental > Terrestrial > Soil > Unclassified ... | reverse complement strand
ACCTCCGCCGCTATCTAAACCGGTTCGCAATCCTCGCCAGGCGTGCCGGTCCAGTTGCCAGGCTCAAGAAGTGGGTCAAGCGGAACCCGGCCCTCACCGCGGTGCTAGGCTGCTTGCTCCTCGCCGTGCTGGCCGCCGGCCTCTTCGCATTCCAGGCGAAACGAACGGGTGACTTGCTGCGACAAAAACACCAAGTGATGGCTGTGGACAAGGCCATTCTCGATGCGATGAGCGGCGACGCGGAGTCCGGTTTACGCTCCATTGCCCAAGCCGAGCAATTGGGGGCCGAGCCCGGACAACTTAACATGCTGCGCGGCCTGGTCGAGCTGCACCGCGGCCACGTAAAGGAAGCGCTCGTTCATCTCGAACAGGCGGACAAACAATGGCCCGACCGCGTGGCCGTGAAGGCCTTGCTGGCGATGGCTTACCTGGCAGATCTTCAGTACCTGCGCTACACCGAAATGTGTGTGCTGGCGGAGCATTTGGGGCCAAGAACGCCGGAGGATTTCATCTTCTTCAGTCAGGCGCAGGCAGGGATCGATCCGCGCAGGGGACTGGCGACTCTGGACCGGGCGCCGGCCCGGGCCCGGCAGTCCCCGGTCGCCCGTCTGGTCCGTGCCATCATCCAAACCTGGTACGCTCAGATGACGGGGCGCATCGAAGACGCCGAAGAGGCGCTCAGGGACATCGACCGCGTGGAATTGCCCGACAACCCGCTGCTCCTGAACATGCATGTGCAGGCCCTCCTCACGGCGGCTCACGCGGTCGGCCCAGACCGATCGGCGCGGGACGCCTACTGGAACCGGGCCGGCACGGTCGCCAAGCAATTAACTCGCTTCCCCGACCTTCCGATCGCCATCCAGGGGCGCTGCATGGTTTACGATGCCATCGGCGATGATGACACACTGTTAGAGGTGGTGCGCCAGGGCCGGCAGCACGTCGAGAACGCGACCGCCTTCGACTTTTACGAATATGACGTCCTTTATCGCCGTAAGCAGTTCGGCCAAGCCCTGGCATCCGCCCGAGCCCGTAGGGCCTCGGATAGTTTGGAGTACCTCGTCCCGCAAGCAGTTGTGCTCGTTGCCCTGGGACAGACGGCCGAGGCGGAACGTCTTTTGCTCCGTGCCTTGGACATTGCCCGGCGGGCGAAGACCGCTGGTGCCACGTTCGGCTACCTGTATCTGTTGGGGCCGGGCGCCCAAATCGATCCCCGCCAGGCAGCACGTGACGCCCTGGAGCAATCCTCCCACCTGATCCCCGACTGGCGAAACGGTTGGTATCGCGACCTTCTGAAGTTTAATGCCGGTCAGATGGGCGACGACGAGTTGGTAGCCAAGGCCCAGTCGTCCTGTATCAACCAGTGTGAGGGGTATTTCTACATCGGCCTGCACAAGCTCGCGGAGGGGAAACGCGCCGAGGCGAAGAAGTGGTTTCAGAAGTCGGTGGACACCGGTGTCTTTGCTTACGACGAATATCTGTGGAGCCGGGCCTTCCTGGCCAATATCGATGACCCGAACTGGCTGCCGTGGGCCATCGAGAAAAAATAGCAGAGATTCCTGGTGCGTTTTGGCTGCGAATCGCGCAGCGGTGATCGCGTCGGACCGTATCGGCTGATGGAGCAGATTGGCGAGCGCGGCTTCGGGTTGCTCTGACATCATCGCTTGTGTCTCACGCTTGTGTGTAAATCATGCGGGTGTAAGATCATAGTTCCGGCACCGGGACGCCGGTTCACGGGAGATTTTCTGACCATGCCGGATCTGCTGGGCAAGCATCTGGGCGACTTCGAGATCGTGCGCGAAATTGGCCGCGGCGGAATGGGAGTCGTTTACGAAGCCCGGCAGATTTCCCTCAATCGCAAGGTGGCCCTGAAAGTGCTCTCCGGCGGGCTCGGGCTGACGGGCAAGGCCGTGCAGCGTTTCCGGCGTGAGGCCGAAGCGGCTGCCAAGCTGCACCACACCAACATCGTGCCGGTCTATGCGATCGGGGAAGAAGGCAGTCAACATTTTTACGCCATGGAACTGATCGAGGGGCCATCACTGGACCACGTGATCCGGCATCTGCGTGGCCACGCTCCGAATACCGGACCGACCTCCACGGCCTCGGCAGACGCACACAACGACTCTCCCGATCTCGCCCAGACCGGTCCTTACGTGGAAGGCGTAAGCACCTTCAGCGCAGCCTCCGGGTTTAGTTCCTCCTCGCTCGGTTCGGGCACTGGCTACTTCGATACCGTGGCGAGCATGGTGGCCGAGGTAGCCGATGCCCTGCATTACGCGCATCAGGAGGGGATCATCCACCGCGATATGAAGCCTTCGAACCTGCTGCTCTCACCTGCCGGCCGGTTGAGCGTGAACGATTTCGGGCTGGCGCGGATGCTGGAGCAGCCGGGCATGACGATGACGGGCGAGTTTCTTGGCACCCCGGCTTACATGTCGCCGGAGCAAATCGCCGCCGGGCGCACCCCCCTCGATCACCGCACCGATATCTATTCACTGGGGGCCACGCTGTACGAGCTTCTGACGCTGCAGCCGCCCTTCCGCGGCAAGCAGCGCGACCAGATCCTCGCCCAGATTCTGCACAAGGAGCCGCCGCCACCCCGAAAAGTGAACCCGAAAGTCCCGGTGGATTTAGAGACGATCTGCCTGAAGGCACTGGACAAGGACCCCGATCGCCGCTATCAGTCGGGTAAGGCAATGGCGGACGATCTTCGCTGTTATGTCAACCGCTTCGCCATTGCTGCACGCCGTGCGGGCCCGTGGACACGCTGGAAAAAGTGGATGAAACGGCACCCGGGGGTTGCTGTGTTGCTGGGTTGCCTCCTTGTCGCGGTCCTGGCGGCGGGCTTTTTCGCTTCCCAGGCGAAGCACGATCGGGACCGGCTACGGACGGAGCTGCGGCAGGCGGCCGTGGACCAGGCCATCCTGGAAGCGATGAGCGGCGACGCCCACGCTGCCTTGCATGCCATTGCCGAAGCGGAGACCAAGGGAGCGGAGCCGGGCCGGCTCAATATGCTGCGCGGCCTGGTCGAATACCACCGTGGCCGGCCGAAGGAAGCCGTCGATTACCTGGAACAGGCTGACCAGCAGCTTCCCCGGAGCGTGGCCATCAAGGCACTTCTGGCCAATGCGTATCTAGACAGTGGACGACTGGAGCGCTACGATGCGATGTACACGGTCCTGGAACATCTCGAGCCAAAGACCCCCGAAGACCACCTGTTCCTGGGCTTATTCCTGGCCGAGCCTGACCCGCTCCGCGCCTTGCAAATCTTGGGCGAGGCGCCCACTCGGTTTCGGCAATCCCCGATCGCCCGGCTCGTCCGGGGCATGGTCCAGACCTGGCTGGCGCTGAAGACCGGCAAAGTGGAGGACGCGGAACAGGCCCTCGAAGATCTCCGCAAAGTCGATCTACCCGACCACCCCTTGCTGCTGTCGGCCCGCGTGCGCGCTCAACAGGTCGCGGCTCACGCCTATGGTCCCAAGGATCCGCGCTCGGAGCAGGCATGGAGCCAGGCCGCCCAAGACGTGGAACGCTTGGCCCGCCATCGCGACAATACGATGGCTCTCCAGGGACGCTGCTATTACTACTTCGTCCGGGGCGAGGACGATGCCCTGCTCGCGGCTGCCCAGCAAGCCCGGAAGGAAGGGATCGAAGACTCTTGGGTGACCGACCTGGTGGCGAGCGTGCTCTATCGCCGCAAGGAGTATGACGAGGCCCTGCGAATCGTGCAATCGACCCATTATGCTGGGGACCAGAGCTTCCCGATTCTCCTGCGCGGGATTATCTTGGCCGCTATGCCGGGACGAAAGAGCGAAGCCGAGAAGGCAATCACCGATGCGATCCACGCTTGCCGGGCCGGATCCTCGTTGTCTTTCCTCGCTGCTTTTTTGCAGGTACTGGGGCCCGAATATCGGGCGAAAACGCGACAGGTTTCCCTGGAAATTCGCGAGCACTCGGCCAATCGGATCCCGACCTCGCGCGATCGCTGGTATCATGACGTGCTGGCTTTTCATGCCGAGCTGATGGATGCCGACGCGCTGCTGGAAAAGGCCGGCGACTCACGCTACAACCAGTGTGAGGCGCACTTTTACATCGGCCTGCGCAGGTTGGCCGAAGGAAAGCGCGCGGAGGCCAAGACCTGTTTTCGCCACGCAATGGCGACGGGCATCTTTTTTTACTACGAATACATCTGGAGCCGCGCCTTCCTGGCCCGCATGGACGACCCCGATTGGCTGCCGTGGGTTCCGGTCAAAGAGTGAGATGGACCTACAGGCCTGACGCACCAGCGAAGGTCCTTCGCCGGTGCGTCAGGCCTGTCCAGCGGAATGGCGCAGGTGGTGATTTGGGAGGTCGTCACGGCTCGGATGGATAAACGACGGCCGCCTCGCTGCCGTACTGCCGTACGAGGACCAAGCAGCGCTCGGCAATCTGATTGAGCAGGGCCGCACTTTCGGGTTGATCCATCGCCCCCGGCCAAACTTCCCATGCCTGGATTAGCACTCGGTCTCCCGGCCGGACGGAATCCGAATTGGACTCGCTCCGCAAATCGAGAAGGATCCCCAAGCGATCCGGACGGCGCTCTTCCTCTCCTTCGAGCAGCCCCGCCGCCCAAAGGCAGCTGTACCCCCGACAGGTTCTGGGCCTATCCGGATAAATCGCACAACCAGTTTCGCACTGTTGTTCGCAGCGCGTCCAGTTCGGTTTGTGCAGTTCCTCCACGCCCACCACCGTGCAGCACGCTTGACAATCGCCACAGGCACGGAAATTCACGATGGTGTTCAGGGGGAAGCGCGACATGCTGGCGATCGGCTCGGGGCCAAGTGGGCTAATGTGGGAGCGACGACAGCGCAATTGTAGGTTCGGCTCCTGGGTGTGTCAAAGCCATCGCGCCGCCGAGGAATAGGATCATAGGGATTATGGTACTCCATATGCATCATAGGGGATCGGTACCGCGCAGGATGGGATTCTCACCATGGAACGCCGGGCAATTGTGATTCGTGGCATCGTTCAAGGAGTCGGCTTCCGCCCGTTTGTGTACAACTTGGCCACGCGCTTCGGGCTCGGCGGGTTCGTCAAGAACCAGACCGGCAGCCTCTGGATCGAGGTCGAAGGCGAACCTTCTTCTCTGGAACCATTCCTGGCGGAGCTGGCCAGCAACCCACCGCCGTTGGCTCAAATTGAACACCTATCGTGGGAACGGCGCTCGCCCTGCGGGGAGCAACGGTTTCGTATCGAACCGAGCGGCACCGATTCGTCCCGACCGGTCTTCATCTCTCCCGACGTGGCCCCGTGCCCGGATTGCCTGGCGGAATTGTTCAACCCCGCCGATCGCCGCTACCTTTATCCGTTTCTCAACTGCACCAATTGTGCAGGTCTGAGGAATCGGTTTTTGTTCGCACCTTTCGAGGCCCCGGCCGGCCGGTTTCCGCCGGCCAGGTCTCACCGTCTTGAACGCGCGATCAGTATCTGTGGGCGTTGCTCTTCTCGCACCTGGCCTTTGGTCGCTTTTCACGATACGCTAGTCTCTGTATCGGCTTCTGGCGTTCCCCGGAGGTTACCCATGCGCGTGCCCGACCATCCCACCTTGATCCGCCGCCAGCTGCAAGCCCGTCTCCAACGTCTGCCCGGAACCCGCCCCCTCCTGGCGGGCTCGCTCGGGCTGGTGTATCGTGCCTGCGGCACCCCTTCCTGCCGCTGCCATCACGGCGGTCCCAAACATGCTGCGTACCAACTCACCTTCAAGGACCAGGGCCGTTCTTGTTCCCTCTACGTCCCCAAGGATCTAGTGAAGGAAGTCCGGCAATGGCTCGCCGCGCAAGACCATCTCGATCATCTGCTGCACGAGATCCATCAACTCAGCAGGGCGCTGATCCGCACGCATGTCCGCAGCCGTCAGCGGCAGAAGGGGCGGCCGTGACGCCGGACCGGCAGCTCGGTCCCATCTTCGTGCAGACCCTCCGTCATTTCTTCCCCCTGTGGAATACCTGGCTGGACCTTCTCCCCGACCGCCGCGACCAAGAGGCCATCACCTACCCCCGACGGTTCCTCGCCAGCTGGGGCATCCTCCTGTATGTGCTGCAATTAGGCAGTCGCCGCCAGCTCGACTACGACCTGCGCGCGGAAGGGACGCAGGTGCTGCCCAACCTCAATCGGCTCCTGGACACCGACCTGAGCACCCGCCCCGTCCACGATACGCTCGATTACTTCGCCGGACACACCACCGTGGCCGGCAGCGAACGGTTGCGGACGCGGCTGAACCAACGCTTGCTGCGCATGAAGGTGTTCGAGGCGACCCGGGTGCTGGGGCACATCCCGATGATCACCGACGGCACGGGGCATCTGGTGTTTCGCAAGAAACATTGCGAGCGCTGCCTGCGGCAGCGGCAGGGAAAAACGGCGCTCTACTTGCATCAGGTCCTGGAGGCGAAATTCTTCGGTCCGGCCGGCCTGGTGAGTTCGGTCGGCAGTGCCTTTATCGAGAACGAGCCCGGCTGGGAAGATCGGCCCGCTGACGAACGCAAGCAGCAGGGTGAACTGAAGGCGATGGACGCCTTGGCCCCGGCGTTGAAGCACGCCTATCCGCAATTGAAGATCTGCTGGCTCGGCGACGCGCTCTGGGCCTGCGGCCGAGCCTTCCAGATCGCCCAGGACCAGGGCTGGTCCTTTGTGTTCACCTTCAAGGAAGGACGGTTGCCGGCCTTGTGGCGCGAGTTCCAGGCCTTGCTGAAGCTGGTGCCGCAGCAGGTCGTACGCGTGGACTTGCCCGACGGCACGAAGCAGGAGTATCGCTGGGTGAACGGCTTGGACTATGAGGACAGTGCGAAGCGGCCCTGGAAGCTGAATGCCTTGCAATGTTCGGAGACGCCGCCCGGCGCGACGGCCAAGTTGTTTGCTTGGGTGACGGGGCTGCCGTTGAATCGGCAGACCGTGGTGGAAGTCGCCACGAAGGCGGGCCGCCCACGCTGGAGCATCGAGAACGAAGGATTCAACTGGCAGAAGAACAGTGGCATGCGCTTGCAACACGTCTACAGTATCGATCCGGACAAGCTGAAAGTCTACTACCTGTGGTTGCAGATCGCCCACCTGGTGTTAATGCTGATGGCCAAGGGGAGCCTGTTGCGCCGGCTGACAGCGGAAGGGGGGCAGAGTGTGCTCGGCTGGTTCGGCAGTTGGCAGAATCTCGGCAAACGCTTGCTGGAGAGTCTGCGGAACTGGTCGTGGCCGCAGGAGAGTTTCACGCGGCCGGTCGGGAAAGCGGCGCGGGTAGGCTTGGACAGTTCGTAGTCGGCCCCTCGACTTTCAGCGGGAGAAGAGGTCTGGTCGCGCCGAGGAGAGGCCCAATCGCACCCTGCCGCGAGGCGGTAGTAGCCAGCGTGCGCGCCGCCCTGCCGGTCAGCGCGAGCAGCCGTCGGCGCCTCGAACGGGGTTCTCTGCAATTCCTTACAGCTGCGCCATTCCTTCGCGCTTGCTGGCGGCTCGGACAGCTGTTAGCCTGGGAAAGACTTGCGAACAGGCCAAGTGCAGAAGGTTGAGGCAACGGTCATGGGTGGTGATCCACGATCCGTGGCTCAGGAAAACGTCGATGCCGTGGTGCACGAAGTGGCCGCCGAAGCGCACCTGCGGCTGGACAACCTCGCGCCGGAAGAGCGTGATTTTCTGAAAGCCCATGCCCTCAAGAAGCCGCTGCGGGTGCTCGATGTATGGGCCCTGGGTGTCGGCGTGGTGGTTGCGGGCGCCTACTTTGGCTGGAACCTGGGCTTGAAGGACAACGGGCCCGTGGCGATGCTGGTCGCCTCTCTCATTGTTTGCCTACTGTACCTGGCCTGGGTCCTGACGTTGGCGGAATTGACGGTGGCCATGCCCTTGGCCGGCGGCCCCCTGGCATATGGCCGGCGTGCCGCCCGACCGCTCCTCGGCTTCATCATGGGCTGGTCCATGTTGCTGGAGTGTCAGTTTGCTGCCATCGGCACAGCCCTGGCCGCCGGCGGTTACATCGCGTTCTTGCTGAATCCGGAAGATCCAAGCCTTGGCGTGCAAGTCGGAAGTGCCCTGGCCACGATTGCCCTCTTCTTCGTGCTGCAAGCTTGGGGCGTCAAGGAACAATCATGGGCCATGGTCATCATGACCTACGGGGCCCTGCTTGGGTTGGTGATCTTCTGGGTCGCGGCCGCCACCAGCTTTTCCTGGGAGCGCGTCTGGCCACGGCACGATTTGCTTTCTGGGAAAGGCTGGAAAGCCGTGCTCGATGCCGTGCCTTACGCACTGTGGTGGCTGGTCATGATCGAGACGGTGGCCCTCGCCGCCGAAGAAGCACACGCACCCTACCGCACCATTCCGCGCGGTCTCACCTGGGCCCAGCTCACGCTCATTGGAGTGGTCGTCCTGACCTGGTTCTTTGCCTGTGGCGCGCTCGATTCCCAGGAAATCGCCGTCGATGCAAAAGGCCAGGAGATCAGCTATCCGCTGGCCGAGGTGGTTCGCCGCCTACCGGTGGGAAGGTCTCTGACGCTGCTGTTGAGCTTCGGGACCATTGCTCTGTTCGGATTGATCGCCAGCTACCACGGCATGATCTACGGCACCAGCCGCCAAGCCTTTGCTCTGGGACGTGCGGGATATCTGCCCCGTTTCCTGGGGACCGTGCACCGGCAACGGCGCACGCCGGTGGCGGCTCTGCTGGCGTGCAGCTTGGTCAGCGCGGGCTTTGTGGTCGCCTACTTCTGGTTCAAGGACGCCATCAATATTGCCGTGCTCATCTCCACGCTCACCGCGCTGATCTGGTACATCTTGGCCATGGTCTGTTTGGTCTTGCTCCGCCGCCGGGAGCCGCACCTGTTCCGCGCCTATCAGGCACCACTTCCGCGCTTACTGCCGATTCTGGTAGTCTTGCTATCGGTATTTGCAGCCTATGTGTACAGCGGCATTGAGCATGCAACCGAAGTACTCGCGCTGACGGCCGGGCTGTATGTGTTGGGATTGGGCTATTATTGGTGCTGGGGCCGGGCGCGTCTTGAAAGCGCAGCCCCGGAGGAATTGGCCGCCCGGCAGACGAACCCTGGCCCGGGCAATGAGCCGCTCCGCATATCCCCTTCGGATGCGACCCTGTCGTTTCGGACGCGGGCGTTGGAACGTGGCACGGCAATTGCGCTCTGTGCGGTGATGCTGGCCTTGGCCTGGATGGTCGCCGCGGCATACCAACCGGACCGATTTCGCATCCTGACGGCGGAGACGGAAACCATCCTTCTTCTTGCCTTGCTGTTGGCGGCGGTGCTTTTGGTCAGCGCGATCGCCTTAAGGCATACGCGTTCGCCGGATCGGCCGGATTAGCAATTCATACCAGCCTTGCAGGATCGCCTCTATTCGGACTTCGGTGCTTGGTCCAGCAGCCGGATCTTCGAGGACTGGTCCATTTCCATTTCCATCTCCATCTCCTGGCCTAGCGTTGACATGGTGATGGTGCCCTTGATCGTGTATTGCCGCTCCAACTGCACGAGCTTGCCGGCGCTGCTGTCGAACCAATAGGTTCCCTTCGCGGTGGGGGCATTGAACTTTCCCTTGGTGATTTCAAAGGGCAGCCCGCCTTTTTCCTTGGGAAGAGTGTAGGTCAAGGTCCACGCGGCATCGATCCGGTCAAGCGGTGCGCCATTGGCGGGGCTCTTACCCTGGTACGTGAATTCGCCATCGGTGGCAAAGCCGCCCATCGGCCCCAGGTGAATCCTCGACTTGCGGGTCCACTTGTCCCCTTTACGGACTGGTTTATCGAACAAGTATCCGAGCAGAACGTTTTGCTGCTCATCCCGCACACTGTCATCGCTCAGTGTGGCGGATAGAGTCTTCTGCATAATCGGATTGTCGGCAAAGACCTTCTTGACGAACGCGCTCACACCATCGACCTTCGTGACCATATTCGTCCGTGGATCTAGCGTCACCAGGAAGACGGCCCCCTTGACCTTTTGGGCCATTTGATCGGCTACGTCGGCTCCCTGCCCGCTGGCCTTGACCTTCATGGATTCAATCGTTTTCTCCAGGACGATTTGATCGCTGGTTTTCTTCACGACCTTGTAACGATCGACCGAGGCGGTTTCGAACTCCTGCTGGATGGGAGTGCCCATGAGCTTCAGAGTTTGCCTGGTGGTGCCTGTGGTGTGCAAGTAAAAGGTGTCTCCTTCCCTCAGTTTCCATTCAAGCTGCACCTGTGCCCGCACTGGAGTCCCTGTCCCAAGCACTGCGAGGATCAGCACGAATGGCCGCCAATTGTGTTGCCGCATGGAATCTTGCCTCCCAGCAAAAATGGACCTTGTCTCCATTCGTACCCGCGTTTGGGCAAGAACTGTTTCCCCCTTATAGGGGCTTATCAAGGAATCGACAAGGGGATTCGCGCTGCTCCGGGCTCACCGGCATTTCTTCCTTGACCGCCACGCCGCTTGCTCCGCACTGGCGCATTTGTGCCGCGAGATTAACAATGCGCCAAGCAGCCGCCTCGGGCTGGATGCCTCGAGCGTGAATATTGGAAATCAGATTGCGCTGGGCATCGCTGTGGCCGGGCCGGGGACGATAGGCCAGATAGGCCGACAAGCTCTCCGCGGTCGCCAACCCCGGCCGCTCGCCGATGAGTAAAACCGCAACCGTCGGATCGAGCAGCGCGCCGACTTCATTGAGGACGCCCACCCGGCAATAACGGACGATAAATGGAGGACCGAAGGACCAGCCGCGCGCTCGGCTTTGCTCCTCGAGGAGGGGGAGCAGGTGGGGAACCTGAGCTCGCACGGCAGCCGCGGATAGGCCGTCGCCAATTGCCACTTGGACATCGACGCCCGTGACACCCTGCCGAACAATTTCCGCGCGTGCCGAGGGACTCAAACGCCGGCCAAGGTCCGGGCGGAGGAGGTATTCCGCTTTCGACCCGGCACAGGTCTGCACCATGAACAGTTGCCATCGCCGGACAAATTCGGGACCGAAGTCCGTGTCAGGATTGAGTTCGGCCTGGACAGCGTCCACCGCGGCCGCATGATCTTGGCGAAGCTCGAGCTGCGTGGCCGTGCGATAACAGGGGCCGGCCCGGCCAACCAAAATACGGGCCGGCGTACGGGTACGTACTGCTCGGATGAGCTGCGAGAGCTCCGTCAGGCGCGATGATTCGGCTGCTGGTTGTTCGGGATCGGTCATATTTCTCTCGTCCAGACTTTACGGGGCCGGCTCCAGTACCGACTCCAATCGTTGCAGCAGGCGTTGCCGGACGCTTCCATCGCCCGGTGCCAATTCGTGATTGCGGAAAATCCCTCGCTCTTCCAGCCAACGCAAGAATTCCGGCGCCGGCCGTAGGCCGAAAATCTTCCGCACCGTGGCCGCATCATGATAGCTGGTCGATTGGTAATTGAGCATCACATCATCGGCGCACGGCACTCCCATGAAATAATTGCACCCGGCTGCCGCCAGCAGCAACAGCAAATTATCCGCGGAATTTTGATTGGCATCGGCGTGGTTCGTGTAACAGACATCGCAGCCCATGGGCAAGCCGAGCAGTTTGCCCATGAAGTGATCTTCCAGGCCGGCCCGGATGATCTGGCGCTCGTCGGCAAGGTATTCCGGCCCAATGAAGCCGACGACACTGTTCACGAGGAACGGTTCCAGCGTCCGTGCGACACCATAGGCCCGGGCTTCCAGGGTCAGCTGATCCACGCCGTGGTGAGCTTCGGCCGACAGCGCACTCCCCTGGCCGGTCTCGAAATACATGACGTTGGTGCCGGTCCAGGCGACTTCCCGACGGCGGTGGTGCTCGCGGATGCGCTCGTGCCCTTCACGGAGCAGGGACAGCGTGATGCCAAAACTGGCGTTGGCTGCCTGCGTCCCGGCCAAGGACTGGAACAACAGATCCACCGGCGCGCCGCGTTCCAAGCAAGCCAGCTGCGTCGTGATGTGTGCCAGACAGCAGGCCTGGGTCGGCACGCCACACGCCGTGATGAATTGATCGAGCCCTCGCAGAATGATTTCCACAGTGTCGATCGATTCGGTCGCCGGGTTCACGCCGATGACCGCGTCGCCGCAGCCGAACAGCAGACCATCTACCGTAGCCAAGAGAATGCCGCCCAGATCATCAGCAGGATGGTTCGGCTGAATGCGGATGCCCAGAACGCCTTTCTGTCCCATGGTGTTGCGGCAGCGACTGATAGTGCGAATCTTCGTGGCGGCGAGGACCAGCTCTTTGTTGCTCATCAGCTTGGCCACGGCCGCGGCGATTTCCGGCGTGATGGCCCAGTGTAAGCCATGAAGCTGTTCTTCCTGGGTGCGATCGTCCAGCAAATACTCGCGAAACTCACCGACCGTCATCGCCGCCAAGGGGCGAAACGCAGTGGGATCGAGCGTATCCAGGATCAGCCGGCTCACGTCGTCCTGGTCGGGGTCGATCAACGGCTGACGAACGATTTCGCCCAGCGGGATGTCGGCGAGAACGAGCTTGGCAGCGACGCGCTCACGCTCAGTGCGCGCCGCCAATCCAGCCAGGCAATCTCCCGATTTCTCCTCGTTGGCTCGGGCGAACACGTCGCGCAAATCGGCGAATTGAAATCGTTCACCTCGGATCGTCGTTTGATAGGGCATGGCCGCCTCGCGCAAAAAGCCGGACCGGGCACGATGAGACGCCGAGTCCATTTTATCGCGTCTCGAGTTGCCAGCGGCGCACCGGATCAATCAAAACGCGCATAAAATAAGGAATGGTTTCAAAAAACACTTGTGACGCTTGCGTTGTGCGCTCCCAGCAGACTACCGAAGGCAAAACGCAAGCTTATGAAACAATTCTGGAAAGAATTGGTAACTCAGCCAGGCACCATGAGTGAACCCTCCGACAAATCTGCTCCCTCCCGAACGCCGTTTTTCGACGTTCGGATGCGCGGCTTCCGGGACCGTGCGGAGGTCGCCGACGTTGTCGCGCTCTTGGCCGCTCGCCTTCGGCCGCTACCGGCCGAGGAGATCGATCTGCACGAAGCTTCCGGTCGCGTGCTGGCCGAGGAGATCAGCTCCCCGGTCGCCGTGCCTTCCTTCGATCGGGCGGCCATGGATGGCTATGCGTTACGTGGCCAGGAAACGTTCGGCGCGGGTCCGTACAACCCGCTCGAATTCAGGATCGTGGGAGAAGCGTTGCCCGGCCGGCCGTTTACGCAGCCGGTCGGACCGGCGGAGGCCGTCCGTATCATGACGGGGGCACCGCTTCCGGAGCGGGCCGACGCTGTGATCCAGGTGGAAGCTGCCGAGGAACAGGCCGGGATACTCCGTATCAGCGAGGCCGTCCCACCCGGCCGCCATGTGGGCCGGCGGGGCGAGGATATCGAACTCGGGACGGTGGTGTTGTGCGCAGGGCGAAGGCTGCGGCCGCAAGATGTGGGCGTCCTCGCATCGATCGGGACGGCGCACGTGCGGGTGATCCGTCGGCCGACCGTGGCCTTAATGATCACAGGGGATGAGCTCCTGCCGTGCGGATCCCGTCCAGAAGGCTATCGCATTGTCGATAGCAACTCGGTGATGCTGGAAGCGTTGGTCCGCCGCGATGGCGGGATCCCCCTTGACACCCAACTCATCGCGGATTCGCGCCCGGCCGTGGAAGCCGCCGTGGTCAGCGCCCGGGCCGATCTCCTGCTCATTTCCGGAGGCTCATCGGTGGGCAAGGAAGACCATGCTCCCCGCGTGGTGGCCGAACGGGGCGAGCTGAGCGTGCATGGCATGGCTCTGCGACCGGCCAGCCCGGCCGGTGTCGGTTTTTTGCAGGATCGCCCTATCTTCCTGCTGCCGGGTAATCCCGTGTCGTGCTTGTGCGCCTATGATTTCTTTGCCGGGCCGGCGCTGCGGCGACTCGGCGGAGGCAGCATGGATTGGCCCTACCGCAGTTGCCGCCTGCCGCTGGCGCGGAAAATCATTTCCGCAGTGGGCCGGGTGGATTATGTCCGCGTGCGGATCCGCGACGGACAGCTCGAACCCTTGGCGACCAGTGGAGCGTCGATCTTGAGCTCCACCACACGGGCGGACGGCTTTGTCCTCGTTCCGCGCGACAGCGAGGGAGTTGGTGCAGGCCAGGAAGTGCAGGTATTTCTCTACGATTGAGTGCCGGGCGATCATGGAGCAAGATCAATTCCTCGAAGTCATCGACCGGGATGAAGCAGAACGCCGCTTTCGCGCGGTGCTGGACCTTCGGCCACTCGAAGCCGAGGAAGTGCCGCTCGCCGAAGCGCTCAACCGCGTCCTTGCCGGGGACGTGATGGCACCCGTCGATGTGCCGAGCTTTGATCGGTCCAATGTCGATGGCTTCGCCGTGAGGGCGGAAGACACGTTTGGCGCCAGCGAGGAACGGCCGCAATCGCTGCGGCTCAATGCCGAAGTGCTGGCGACGGGCGTGATCCCGAAAATCGCCGTCGGACCGGGCACGGCTACCGCCATCGCAACAGGGGCCATGCTGCCGCGCGGAGCCGATGCCATCGTGATGATCGAGTATACCGACACCAAGGATCCTATCCTTTTCGTTCGGCGCCCGGCCACACCCGGCCTGAATATCGCGTTTGCGGGCACCGACATTGGCCGTGGAGAGACGGTGCTTCGCCGTGGTGCGGTGCTCACGTCACGGGAAACCGGGGTCTTGGCTGCCCTCGGCTTGAATGCCGTTGCTGTGGTGCGCCGGCCCCGCGTCGCCATTTTGTCCACGGGGGATGAATTGATCCCTCCCGGCACGCCGATGCGTCCCGGCCTAGTGTTCGACAGCAATGCGACTGTCCTGGCCGATGCCGTGCGCGAGCTGGGAGGCGAGCCCTGTCCGATGGGCATCGTTCCGGACGACCAGGACATGCTGGAACGGGCACTGCGGCAAACCCTGGCGTATGACCTGGTCCTGTTGTCCGGAGGCACTTCGAAAGGAACGGGCGATCTCTCCTATCGGGTCGTCGGCCGGCTCGGCAGCCCGGGAATCGTCGCCCACGGAGTTGCTCTGAAGCCCGGCAAGCCGTTGTGCTTGGCGGCCGTGGAAGTAAACCAGGAGCGGGGGCGAAGGGTCGTTCCCCTCGCCATTCTGCCGGGCTTTCCGACGTCCTCGATATTTACCTTCCACGAGTTCATTGCTCCGGTCATCCGAAGCCTGGCCGGCCGGCCGAAGGCACGGGCGGAAACCGTCGCCGCACGCCTGCCACTGCGCGTCAACTCCGAACGTGGCCGCACGGAATACCTGCTTGTCAATCTCGTCTCGGACCAGGTTGAAGCCCCCGACCGAGCGAAGACGGAAGACGACATCCACCGCATCTCGCCATACGTAGCCTATCCACTGGGCAAGGGCTCCGGCTCGGTGACAACGTTCAGCCGGGCGGATGGGTTCGTGATCATTCCGCGGCAACGTGAATACCTGGAGGCGGAGGAAACGGTCGCGGTCCATCTGCTCGGTCAGGGTTTGCAGCCGGCGGATTTGGTAGTGATCGGCAGCCATTGCATTGGTCTCGACTATTTGCTGGGCCGCATGCACGAGCAGGGCTTCCACAGCAAATCCCTGGCCGTGGGCAGCACCGGAGGATTGATGGCGGCCCGCCGCGGGGAATGCGATGTGGCTGGGACGCATCTCCTGCATCCGGAAACCAACGTGTACAACCGACCATATTTGAGCCCGGAGCTAATGCTGGTGCCTGGCTACGGCCGGCTCCAGGGCATCCTCTTCCGCCGCGGCGATGACCATTTTGAAGGCCGAACGGTTGCGTCGGCGGTGGCGGAGGCCCTCCGGGATCCTGCGTGCATCCTGATCAACCGCAATCGTGGCAGTGGGACGCGGGTGTTGATCGACGGACTGCTCGGAACGAACCGGCCGCAGGGCTATTTGGCGGAGGCCAAATCGCACAATGCGGTGGCGGCCGCGGTGGCTCAGGGGCGGGCGGACTGGGGCGTGGCAATCGCTCCTGTTGCCGCCTCGGCCGGGTTGGGATTCTTACCGCTGCAAGAGGAACAATTCGACTTCCTTATTCCCCGGGTCCGCTTGTCAAGGAAGGCGGTGCAGGCTTTTTGCGTCCTGCTTCAGCATGAAGAGACGAAACGGGCACTGGAGAGTCTTGGCTTCCATCCGGCACAAGAAAATTGAGCATCCCTCTCACAATTGGACACCACCTTCCCCACGAACTAGGCTTGCGCTGCCAGGGGATCCGCCCGGGAAGCGTGCGCGGTGTCGGTCAGGGAGTTCGACTCTGGAGCAGTTCGGCTTCAACCGCGAGCGCCGTTTGGGCCGCTTAGAATCCTGCCCGGCCGTGCCCAGGAGTCTGTGAGAAACCAACCATTTGGCAAGCAGCCCGGCATTGTTATGAGCTGTATCCGAGAGCCAGATGCAGAACCGATTCCGGGCTACCGGCTCATTGAGCCCTTGGGTAGTGGCGGCTTCGGCGAAGTCTGGAAATGCGAAGCGCCGGGCGGCCTCTTCAAAGGAATCAAATTCGTCTACGGCAACCTGAACTCGCTCGATGTCGAGGGAGCCCGTGCGGAGCAAGAACTGCACGCGCTCCAACGCATCAAGGAGGTACGCCATCCGTTCGTCCTTTCCCTCGACCGCATCGAAATCGTGGGGGGCGAGCTGGTGATCGTCATGGAGCTGGCCGACAAAAGTCTCCATGATGCCTTCCTGGAGTGCCAGAACGCCGGGATGCTCGGCATCCCGCGCGATGCGCTGCTGCGATACATTCGAGATGCTGCCGAAGCTCTCGACCACATGAACGAAAAGCATAACCTGCAACACCTCGATATCAAACCGCGCAATTTATTCCTGATCAGCGATCGTGTGAAAGTTGCTGACTTCGGCCTGGTGAAACATCTCGAACGACAGAGCAGCTCTGGTCTGCTTGGTGGCGTCACGCCCCTGTATGCTCCCCCGGAAACGTTCAGCGGCAAGATCAGCGAGACCACGGATCAATACAGCCTGGCGATTGTCTACCAGGAGCTGCTCACCGGACAACGTCCCTTTAACGGCAAGAATGTCCGCCAACTTGCGCAGCAACATTTGCAGCACGAGCCGGAGCTGCGCACGTTACCGGAAGCGGAACGGCCGGTGGTGGCGCGCGCCCTGTCCAAGGAACCAAGCAAGCGCTTTCCAAATTGTCTGGCTTTCGTCCGTGCTCTGTACACGGCTCATGGAAGGATACGGCCGGAGGCGATCGCGATCGAACCGGCTGGGGACGGTCCGCCCCGCCCGAAGACCCTTCAAGAGACGTTGGAAGATATCCATCTGGAAGAATTGCCCGACGAATCCGGCAAGGAAGATAGCCAACTGGTCGCGGAGCTGGAGGAGGTTTCTCGCCTCGGTCTGACCCAGGCACAGCCCGAGACGGGGGCGCTTCGGCCAACCGTGGTTGTCGGGGTGGGCGGTTTTGGACGACGCGCCCTCCGCGAGCTGCGGTGCCGCTTCCTCGATCATCTCGGCGATTTGAACAAGATCCCATTGCTTCGATTTCTCTATGTCGATTCAGATGCCGCAGCCGTGCAGAGTGCCCTGCGCGGAACGCCCGAGGTCGCGTTCTCCCGCAACGAGGTCTACCACCTCCCCCTCCAAGCCTTCAACCACTATCGGAAGCGGACGCTCGAACACCTGTTTGATTGGCTGCCGCGCGAGAAACTCCACTCGATCCCGCGCTCGTTGCAGACCCAAGGATCGCGCGCCCTGGGACGGCTCACGTTTGTCGACAATCAATTGCGGTTGCTGGCGCGGATGCGGCGCGAGGTGCAAGGCGTTAGCCATCCCGATTCCCTGTATCAATCCGTCAGCCAAACCGGACTAGCTCTGCGCGACAATATCCCACGAATTTATGTGATCGCCGCCGCCAGCGGCGGGAACAGCGGCTTCCTGACCGATTTCGGCTATGGGTTGCGCCGGCTTCTGCAACAATTGCGCTACGCGGAAGCCGAGGTGATCTTGTTCCTGTTTTGTGGAGCGCCGGCAGACCCGGCCACCCCGCGGACCGAACAGGCTAATGTCTATGCGACGTTGACCGAATTGAACC
>Ga0070734_10003148_pt1 | contig 17996 bp, 12 predicted proteins | sample Coa_R1_8_FD_66444 | JGI IMG/M metagenome (GOLD analysis project Ga0070734, IMG submission 66444) | Surface soil microbial communities from Centralia Pennsylvania, which are recovering from an underground coalmine fire - Coalmine... | ecosystem: Environmental > Terrestrial > Soil > Unclassified ... | reverse complement strand
CTTTGCTGTATAATTTTTCAGGTCATCCAAAGTCATGATGCCATTTCCTCTTTTCATTTCATCAACAATGAGCTGAGCAGTTTCGCCTTCATAAAAACCTTTTGCCCCATTATCGCGGATCAGTTTTAAAGTTTTAGCAAGATCTTTTTGGATGAGTGTGTCACCGGCTTTCCAAGGAGTTTCTTTCACAAAAACAGGCATCACAGTATTATATTTTTTAAAAACAGATTGTGCTTCATTTAAGTTTCTTGCTTCAGCTCTGGAAATGGCAAATCCTTTTTCTGCAAGATCAATAGCAGGCTGTATTAACCTTCTGAATGATAATTTTGCATACTTCAATTCTGCAAAAACACCCGCGATGGTTCCTGGCACACCTGCGGAAAGATGGCCGTTCTGGCTCAAATTCGTTTGTGCATTTCCGTTAGCATCCAGATACATGTTGCGTGAAGCTTTTTCCGGAGCTTTCTCCCGAAAATCAATAGAAAGATTTTTTCCGTTGGAAAGATGTGCCACCATAAAACCGCCGCCGCCGATATTTCCTGCGCCTGGATAAACTACTGCAAGCGCAAGCTGCGTGGCAATTGCGGCATCAAAAGCATTGCCGCCTTTTTTCATGATCTCGATTCCAACCCTGCTTGCAAGGGGATGCGCAGAAACAACAGCGCCTCGCTTGCTTTCCGTTTTTTTTTGCTGAGTATATAAATATGGGTTAATGTCAATCTGTGCAGTTGATATCAATGGCAGACAAATAGCAACTGCAATCAAGCTATTCCTGAAAATCGGATTCGTCATAAATGAGAAATAATTTTAATAGTAAAAGGACGAGCGTAAAATTATGGTAAATGTTATTTGATTCAACAAGAAATATTTAGATGAAAAATTGCTCCTGTTTGAACAACAAACTTCAAATTCAAACCCCTCATCCCAAACGGTTTTTTTAAGTTTCCTGCTTTGCTTACATTCACGCTTTATAAAATAATTATGAGAAAATTAATGACCGCAGTTTTTTTCTGTCTGATAGGTATTTGTAGTTTTTCGCAAACAGTTCAATCACCTGAGCAGTTTTTAGGATATCCGCTGGGGTCACATTTCACTCCGCATTTCAGGATTGTAAATTATTTTAAGCAGGTTGCCGAAAACGCTCACGATATGGTGAAGCTCGAACAATATGGGGAAACAAATGAGGGTAGGCCATTGCTGTTAGCATTTATCGCAAGCCCCGAAAATTTGCAGAAGCTCGAATCAATAAGAATGAATAACCTCAGGCTAGCCGGAATTGCAAAAGATAAAATGATGCCTGATGAAAATGCACCTGCTATTGTTTGGTTGAGCTATAATGTGCATGGAAATGAAGCATCGTCATCAGAAGCATCCATGAAAACGATTTATGAACTGGTAAACCCTTCCAATGCTCGAACAAAAGAATGGTTGAAACATGTGGTAGTGGTGATCGATCCCTGCATCAATCCGGATGGGCGTGATCGTTATGTGAACTGGTTCAATACTGCTGTTGGAAAAAATGCAAATCCCGATCCTCAATCCCGCGAGCACAGCGAGCCATGGCCCGGTGGTAGAACCAATCATTATAATTTTGATCTGAACCGTGACTGGGCATGGCAGACACAAATCGAAACACAGCAGCGGTTGAAAAAATATAATGAGTGGTTCCCTCAGGTTCATGTTGATTTTCATGAGCAGGGATATAATGCGCCTTATTATTTTGCACCTGCCGCAGAACCTTATCATGAAGTGATCACACCATGGCAAAGAGAATTTCAGACTGCTATTGGAAAAAATAACGCAAAATATTTTGATCAGAACGGCTGGCTTTTTTTTACGAAAGAAAGATTTGATTTGTTTTATCCAAGTTACGGCGATACCTATCCGATTTATAGCGGCGCTATCGGAATGACATTTGAACAAGGCGGTCATAGCCGTGGAGGATTAGCAGTGCAACAATCCTCAGGAGATACACTTACTTTATATGACAGATTATTGCATCATTTCACAACGGGGATGTCAACGATTGAAATTTCTTCTCAGAATGCTGCAAAATTGGTGAGCGAATTCAAAAAATATTTCACTAATGCAAAGAGTGCTCCTTATGGCGAATACAAAGCTTTTGTTATTAAAGCAGATTTGCTTTCTGACAAATCAGAGCGGTTAAAAAAATTGCTCGACAGAAATCTGATTGATTGGAGCTATATCTCATCAGGAAATTTTTCTGGTGTGAATTATATGACTGGGAAAACTGAACTTTTCAAAGCAGAAACCGGAGATATTGTGATTAATATGAACCAGTCAAAATCGAACTTAATAAAAGTATTATTTGAAAGAAGCTCAAAGATCAGCGATTCTGCAACATATGATATCACCGCATGGTCAATTCCTTTTGCTTATGGATTAAAAGCTTATGGATTGAATGCTTATGTTGCCGGGACAGGTGCTACTAATCCTGTTGCTACAACGTCTTCAGAGGTTCTTTCTAACGCTTATGCCTATGCGATAAGATGGACCGGTTTGAACAGCGTTCAATTTCTCACTGAATTATTAAAGAAGGGAATAAAAGTGAGGTACACCGAACAGCCATTCAAATCGGGTAATCAGGATTTTGAAAAGGGGACACTTCTCGTTCTTAAAACCAGCAATGGATCATTTGGAAATAATCTGGAAACTATCATTCAGGCTGCAGCACAAAAAACAAATGTCGCGGTATTGCCGGTTACTTCAGGATTTGTTGATAAAGGGGCTGATTTCGGAAGTGATAAAATTCATATCATTAAAAAACTTCGCGTTGCTTGCTTAACAGGAAATGGTGTTAGCTCAAATGCTGCGGGTGAAGTCTGGCATTTTTTCGATCAGCAATTGAACTATCCTGTTTCTATGATCAATGCAGACGAAATCGGAAGAGTTGCCTGGAAAAATTATGATGTGCTGATCATGCCTGATGGCTTTTATAAATTTTTCAATGATAAAAATGCCATGGAGCAATTGAAGAACTGGATAGAACAAGGCGGAAAATTAATTGCTCTGGAAAATGCGGTTCAGCAATTATCTAAAACGGATTGGGCTATCAAACAAAAAAATGCTGACGACAAAAAAGATGATGATAAGGAAAAAGATAAAAAGAATGATTATTCTTTGCTGCACAGATATGAAAGCCGTGAAAGAGAAGATCTTTCAAATAGCACGCCGGGATCTATTTTTAAAGTTGAACTGGATAATTCGCATCCGCTGGCATTTGGCTACCCCGATTATTATTACACATTAAAAATGGATGACAACATGTATGAGTTTTTAAAGGATGGCGGATGGAATGTTGGTGTAATAAAAAAAGATAATCTTGTGAGCGGGTTCACCGGAAGCAAAGCAAAAGAGAAACTGAAAGATGGTCTGATATTCGGTGTGCAGGAATTAGGAAGAGGACAGGTTGTTTATCTCGCAGATGATGTTCTGTTCAGAAGTTTTTGGGAGAATGGGAAATTGCTTTTTTGTAATGCGGTATTTATGGTGGGGCAATAATTAATAATTAAAAATTAGTGATTAATAATTGAAACTGTGAAATTTGCTATTCGCTCACACATATTGTTGATGACTTGAATTGTTTTAAAAATCAGTTAATGAAAAAAATAATTTTATTTTCTCTATTCTTACTATCAATATCTGTTTCATTTGCGCAAATACCACCATCATACACTTCAGCAGAATTATTTCTTCGACTGAAAAAATTGAATGTGCTTGGGTCTGTTCTTTATATAGCAGCACATCCTGATGATGAAAATTCAAGATTGATTGCATATCTCTCCAAAGACAGATTATATCGTACCGCATATCTTTCGATGACACGCGGTGATGGCGGACAAAACCTCATCGGCGATGAGCAGGGCATTGAACTTGGATTAATACGAACCCAGGAAATGCTTGCTGCGCGAAGGATTGACGGTGCTGAACAATTTTTTTCAAGAGCTTTTGATTTTGGTTTCACCAAAACAACTGAAGAAGCTTTAAAGACTTGGGACAAAGAAAAAATTTTGAGCGATGTAGTTTGGGTGATCAGAAAATTTCAGCCGGATGTGATCATCACTCGTTTTCCTGAAGACAGCAGAGCTGGTCATGGTCATCATTCTGGTTCCGCAGTGCTTGCTCATGAAGCTTTTGCAGCCGCAGCAGACCCAAATCGTTTTCCTGAGCAATTCAAATTTGGTGTGAAGCCATGGCAGGCTAAAAGATTATTATGGAATACATTCAACTTCGGCAGTGTCAACACAACTTCTGACAATCAGTTGAAATTGGATGTCGGTGTTTATAATCCTGTTCTTGGAAAAAGTTATGGGGAGATTGCTGCAGAAAGCCGCACACAACATAAAAGTCAGGGTGCCGCATTAACAAGAACGCGAGGACAAACGATAGAATATTTCACAACAGTGATGGGCAACGCACCGACAAATGATCTGCTGGATGATGTGAAAGCAAACTGGAGCAGGGTTGAAGGTGGAGAAAAAATTCAAGGCATCATCGAACAATTGATCAGTCAGTTTTCTTTATCTAATCCTGAGAAAATAGTTCCGGGATTAGTGAATTTATATAAAGAAATTTCAAAGCTGAAAGATGGTTATTGGAAAGAACAAAAATTAAAAGAAACACAGCAACTGATTGAAGCTTGCAGCGGGCTTTGGCTGGAAGCCACGGTAGGCAATGGTTACGCGGTACAAGGCGATTCTTTGAAAATTAATTTTGCCATCATCAACAGGTTGAACACAGAAGCAAAAGTGAATAGCATTAAAGTGAATGGATTTGATACTGCATGGCAGCAACATCTTGACTTCAACAAAAATTATGTGTTCAGCAAAACGATTTTGGTTTCTGATAAAAAACCAATCACCAATCCTTACTGGCTGGAAGAAGAAATGTCAAAAGGCTCATTCAATGTGAAAGATCAAACGCTGATTGGTGATCCACAAGGCAAGCCGGCTTATGAAGCTGAATTTAATCTGAATATCGAAGGGCAGGATTTTGTTTTTGCACGACCTGTTCAATATCGTTTCACTGATCCGGTTCGTGGAGATAGTTACGAGCCGCTGACAATTCTTCCACCGACTACAGCGCGTATTGAACCTGAGCTTGTATTATTTGCAGACAGCGAACAGAAATCTTTTGAAGCGCATACAAAAAAGCAAACTGTAAAAAGCATTGATCAAAAAATAATTCTGAAGAACACGGATGATTTGAGCATTAAGCAATCAGGCAATCAAAACTCAAATATTTTTTATTCTGCAAAGCCTTTAAAATTTGAACAAAAAGTTTTCACTTCTAATCTTGCATTTGAGCAAAACGGAAAAAATGAAAACGCGAAAGAGCTGAAAACAATTTCTTATGAGCATATTCCGCGCATTGATTATTTCGTCAATACGAAAATTAAATTTGTAATCGCTGATGTGAAGATTTCAGGAAAACGTATTGGATATATCGAAGGTGCCGGAGATAAAGTGCCTGCTGCGTTGCAACAGATGGGTTATGATGTAGTGATGCTTAAGGAAAAAGACATTACGTCTGGGAACCTGCAGCAATTTGATGCGATACTGACTGGTGTCCGTGCTTATGATGTTCATCCGTGGCTAAATGAAAAATATGAAGTATTGATGGATTATATTAATAATGGCGGCAACCTGATTGTGCAGTATAATAGAGTTAATACTATAGGAAATACAAAAGTGAAATTTGGACCTTATCCGTTTAACATTACCAACGCAAGAGTTACAGATGAAGATGCCGAAGTGAAATTCCTGAAGCCTGAACATCAGGTTTTGAATTTCCCTAACAAAATAACCAATAAAGATTTTGAAGGATGGATTCAGGAGCGCGGAATTTATTTTGCAGGACAGCCAGATTCAAAATATGAAACGGTGTTGTCGATGCACGATGCAGGTGAACCTGAACAAACGACCAGTCTGATAATCGGTGATTATGGCAAAGGAAAATTTGTGTATACAGGATTGGTTTTTTTCCGGGAATTACCAGCAGGTGTTCCGGGTGCTTACAGGCTGTTGGCGAACATTATTGCATTGAATAGAAAAAAAGGTTTCTGATAAACCTGACAGGTTTTCAAAACCTGTCAGGTTTGGAATTAAATGTTTTAACAATTACATGAAAGACAGAAGAGATATAGCCATTGTTATTGCAATAATTGTTGGGTTGATTTTAGGGAGGCTGATCAAGAAAGTGACTATTGGCTTAATTATCGGATTGGGATTGGGATTATTGATTGCCTCTTTGATAAGCGGTAGAAATAGAAAATGATGAATGTGCGAATTTGCAAATTCGCAAACGTGAGGATGAAATTAATAAGCAGGAATTTCAAAATCTAACGGTTAAGCATATACGATGAAAGTTCAAGACGAAGAAAAAGCTCCATTGTTCAAAAACTGGAACTACTGGTATGTGCTTGTGGTTGCATTTCTTTTCGTTCTGATCATCTCATTTTATTTTTTCACAAAACATTTTTCATGAGCCGGCCGGACTGGATAGTGCTTATTGTAACGCTTGTCGGCATGATTGCTTATGGCCTCTACAAAAGCGGCACCAGCAAAAACCTTGACGGATATTTTTTGAGCAACCGCTCCATGCCATGGTATATCATTTTATTGAGCATCATGGGAACTCAGGCGAGTGCAGTCACGTTTTTATCTGCGCCGGGGCAAGCTTATACAGACGGCATGCGCTTCGTTCAATATTATTTTGGACTTCCGATTGCGATGGTAGTGCTATGCATTACTTTTCTTCCTGCTTTTCACAAACTGAAAATTTATACTGCATACGAATTTTTAGAAACCCGGTTTGATGTAAAAACCCGAACGCTCACTTCATTTTTATTTTTATTGCAGCGTGGATTATCAACAGGTATCAGCATTTCAGCACCTTCGATTATTCTGTCCTCCTTGCTTGGCTGGAACATTATGTGGACGAATATTTTCATGGGCGGCTTATTGATTGTTTACACAGTAACAGGCGGAGCAAAAGCAGTAGCTTATACGCAGCAATTGCAGCTCATTATTATTTTTGGAGGGATGATAATAGCCGGGTATATGGTCATTCATTTGTTGCCGGCAAATGTTGGTTTTTTTGACGCGCTTCATGTGAGCGGTAAAGCAGGGAAGCTAAATGTAATTACCACCGGCATTAATAAAAATGGATTTAACTGGAACGACAGATATAATTTATTTAGCGGAGTGATTGGCGGATTTTTTTTAGCGCTCTCGTATTTCGGGACAGACCAATCTCAGGTCGGAAGATATCTCACAGCGAAATCAGAAAAGGAAAGCAAGCTTGGTTTATTAATGAATGGATTGGTGAAAGTGCCGATGCAATTCGCTATTTTGTTGATTGGCATTTTAGTATTCGCGTTTTATCAATATAATAATGAGCCTGTATTTTTCAATCAATCGCAGATAAAAGTTTTAGAGAATTCTAAGTACAGAGATTCATTGGCGATTTTAAAAACTGAATATGATGCAGACCAAGCCCTGAAAATAAAAGAGATGAATTTAATTTCATCAGTTGATAAGAACAGCAATCAATATCAGCAAGCTCAATCAAATTTACAATCAATAGAAAACAGGAAAAGTGAATTTAGAAAAACTGTGAAGCGATGGCTCGAAGATAAAACTGTAAGGGGTGATTCGAACGATACGAATTATATCTTTCTTCGTTTTGTGGTGGATTATCTGCCTAAAGGTTTAATTGGGTTATTGATCGCAGTGATTTTTTTAGCCGCATGGGGCTCCATTGCAGCAGCACTAAACTCATTGGCATCTGCAACCATTGTTGACTTTCACAAACGATTTTCGAAAAAAGAATTGTCGGAAAAGAAAGAATATGATTTGTCAAGATGGTACACTTTATTATGGGGGATTTTTTGCGTGGTAGTTGCGCAGCTCGCATACAATATTGGGAATAGTTTGATTGAAGCCGTGAATGTTCTCGGTTCTTTATTTTACGGGGTCATACTTGGTGTTTTTTTGGTCGCGTTCTATATGAAAAAAGTGAGCGGAAACGCAGTTTTCATCAGTGCTGTGATTGTTGAACTATGTGTGGTAGCAATTCAGGTATTAAACCAAAAGGGAATAATAAATCTTAGCTTTTTATGGCTCAATGCTGTTGGAGCGATTGGTGTTTTGTTGTTAAGCAGCATTATGAATATTTTCTTTCCCAGAAAAGTTGTTCAATAAAAAAACCTTGAAGATCTGTAAACCTTCAAGGCCAAAGTGAGCAATTTATTACCCACTAATTTTTTCAATTCATAAGAATCAGTTTGACAAAGCTTCCTCTTTAACGTTATTATAGCTTTTTTTGCTTGCTTCAATCAGGCGTAAAACTTTTTCACGAACGTCATCTTTTAGTCCATCTACTTCATTTTCAAAAATGTCCTGTAATTCATTTAGCTCATCATCTGCACTCTTGCGTATGCTGCGCAGTTTCTTGCGCAGACTGTCTGCAGAATCGGCGAGTTTCTGTCTTGTTTCGCTTCCTTTTGCCGGGGCAACTAATAAACCGATGGCAACACCTGCTGCAGCTGCTGTTAATGTAGTAATGATCATTCCCTTTGTGCTCATGATAAAATTATTTTTAGGTTAGAAAATATGATTGATTAACATGTTCAATTTTTCAAGAACCTTGCCAGAAATAATTTCTATTTTAAGAGGAACTGTTAAATAAGCGTGCCACGGCTTAAGCCGTGGCACGCTTTAGAACTTGCTATTTATTTGCAGCGCTTAATAGCAGCACAGTAGATGAATGGAGCGTCGCAAGAATGTTGGATCGGAGTTACTGAGCCCTGTCTCCAAAAAATTATTTCAACGATGCGAGAAGTTTTTCATTCAGTGCCACATAATCTTCATTAACGCCCTTGGAAAGCTGCAATGATTTTTGTGCAACAGTAATCGCATCTTGTTTTTTGCCAAGTTTTGCAAGGCATCTTGCCTTCTGATAGAATATATAATATGCTGTTGGATCTGCATCCGTCGCTTTATTGAACCATTCCAATGCTTTATTGAGATCTTTGCCATTGTCGAGATAGTACATGGCTGCATTGAAATATGGCTTGTTGTCTTTGTTCATTGCATTGTCAATCTGCGACATGATTTTTGTGTCGATATCAGTCTTAATCGGAAATGCAACGACTGTTTTGTCCCATATCAATTGCAGATCGCAACTATTGCTTGTAAGATTGGCGAAAAGAATAGTAAATGATTCGAGTGGGAAAGGCAAATTCTGAACTTCAGCTTTAAGCCTAACTACATCCTGATCTTGTTTGTAAGCAGCAGGATTTGTCACATCCAATTGCTTTGTAATAATGATGGTCCATTCCTGAGCCCCGGGAATGGTGAGCAAACCATATTTACCTGCAGGAATTTTAGTGCCGCCAATTGTTACATCATCACCAAAAGTAAGTGTGGTTGCTGAGTTTGCGCCAGTGCGCCAAACTTTTCCGTAAGGAACAAGGTCGCCGAAAATGTTGCGTCCTTTAATCCCCGGGCGTGAATAAGAAAGCTCAATGGAAGAAAGCCCGAAATCCTGTTTCACGGTCTGCGGCGGTGATGGTGCAGGAGTTCTTAATTGCTGAGAAATTGAGCTGAGATAACAAAATGAAAGAATAACAAATGACAAGACAAACTTTTTCATGTGCGTTAGTTTTTTTGCAAAAATAACCGAACAGGAACAGTGGACAATAAAATATTGTGAGCGGCAATCAAAATTCAATAGCCAGTGTGATTTTTTCTTTTTTGCCCTTCAGCAATTTCCACGATGGACCTTGTTGAACAAGGCGAATCGCTTCGGCATCGTGTGATTTGGAAAGCGATGTTTTTATTTTGAAAGATGAAAGCTGATTATTTCTGTCAATAATAAATGAAATGATTTCCTTGCCTCTGATCGTTGAATCAGCAGTTGATATTTTTTTGTTTTGATTGATATATTCATTGTAGGCTGCCCATCCATTAGCAGGCGCAGCATTGAAGGCTTTTTCCAGTTCTTTTTTAGCAGTGGATAAAAACTGTTCATCCTTTTCTTCATCGTCTGTGCTGCTGCTTTTTTTATCTGCTGTCAAGCCAACAACAACCACTTCGTTCAGTGAAGTATTTGATTGCCTGAGCTGAATTTGATTTGATAGTATATCATTGTTGTTCAAAGTGGCTGATGTTGGTTCAAAACCAACTGAATTGATCACAACTTTAGCGACCGAATCGTTTCCTAAAGTGTTTATTTTAAAATAGCCATTTTGATCTGTGACTGTTCCGTTGTTTTTGTTTTTGATGATTACAGTAGCTCCTGCAACAGGATTCTTGTTTTTATCAACTACACGACCTTCTACAAAATTTTTTGGTTCGATACTTTTTCTTAAACGAACAAGGCCTGAAGCTTTGCCTTGCAATTCAGTTTCGGCTGATTTTGGAGCATTAATACTTGCTGTTTGATTTAAAGTGTCTGCCTGAGTTGCGGCATCACCGTTGTCAGCTTTATTTTTTGTGTCGGATAATGCCACAGGTTTTTCATCAATCTTTTTTTCTTTTTGCTCTTTAATTACCCGGTTTTTCTTTGCAGCTGATTTGTCGCTGAATTGATTTTCTGATTCCTGTAGTTTGTATTTTTTATTAATTGCTACATCGTTTTTAATAACTGCTGAATCATTTTTGGGCGCAGATGCAGAAGAAGCTTTTGGGATTGCTGAACTGTCAATAATTGCGGTTTCTGCATTCTTAGCGATGGCATTTTTTTTCTTTGAAGAATTTATTATCAGAAAATTATAGATCAAAAAAAATGAACCAATCAAAATGATTGCGATCGCTGCAATTCTTTGCCATAGCCTGTTTTCAGGGATGATGGTTGCCTTCTTGTTTTTTTCAAGTTTTTCTTCCAGCTTTTTCTTTAATTCTGTTACATCGTTAGCAAAATGAGTTTGATTGTTCTGTATTCCTTCAATAGCATCTGCAAGAAAAGGATCATCAAGCGCTGCTTTTTCAATTGCGTTCATTTCCTGAGAAGATAATTTTCCCTCCAGATATTTTTGTATATCTGCTGCGCTATACTGAATAATATTTTTATTTTTCTCTGGCATTTATTAGTTCATAGATGGTGATTAATAGTTCATAGCAACAATCTTCAACTGCCTGCTTTTACTGTAACTTTTTCTCTTTGTTCCATACAAATTTTCAAATTTCTTCTTCCGTTTTGAATAAGGCTTCTTACTTTACTCCATTCCAACCCCGTTGTTTCTGAAATTTCGTTATAACATTTTCCCTGTAAATAAAATAATTCTATCGTTGTTCTTTGTTCGCCGGACAATGTTTGCATGCATTTTTCAAGCCCGTTCAGTTGTGCTTCTTTTTCAAATACGCCATTCAGATGCACATCTTCTGTTAATTGCACACGCTCAACATCCAATTCTTTTGTATGGATATTTTTGGAAGAGCGCAATTGCATGAGGCAATAATTTTTAGTAAGTGTGTAAACCCATCCTTTGAAATTATCTACTTCATGCTTTTGCAATTTGGAAGCCAGTTCTTCAAAAACAGCCATCACAGCATCTTTTGAGCGTTCGGGCTCTTTCAGGTATTTTAGACAAACCGCATAAAGCAAATCCATATAGCGCTGATACAGTTCTGCAAGCACTTCAAGGCTGCCTGATTTTTTATACAAAGCTACCAGCTCCTGATCGGTTGCGGACGGGGTTGATATGTTTTTTAAGAAAGACAATCTTTCAACAAATTAAATATTTTTTTTCAAGGCTTATGTAATCTTAAAATTAAGCGCATCTATTTATAAAATCTTTAGCATGCAAAAAAATATACAACTGCAGGTGGCCAGGCCATGCCATGAAAATTGGACTAACATGACTGATTCAGATAAAGGAAGGTTTTGTTTATCCTGCCAAAAAGAAGTGATTGATTTTACCACGATGAGTGATCAGCAAATCCTTGCTCAGATTTCAAGAGCAAGCGCTGGATTTTGCGGCCGTTTCAACAACGAACAACTAAATCGTGATATCAAAGAAGATAAGAAGCCTCGATTAAATTGGTACAAATATCTCGTGCACGTAACGATTCCTGCATTGATTGTTACAAATAAGATTTCAGCACAGGATAAAGGAGTAAAAGGAGACACTATTGTTTGCTCTCCTGTAAAAGATACAGCGCAAAGAATGATTGGGAAAGTTGCTGTTAATGAAACCCGATCTGATTCAGCGTTTGAGATTGAAGGAATAGTAGCCAGTTCAAAAGGCGAAGCAATTCCTGGTGCTTCAATTATGGTGAAAGGAGATAAATATGGTACGGCTGCAGACATGAACGGAAAGTTTAAGTTGAATGTAAAAAATAAAGCGGATCAGGTAACACTTCGTGTGAGCGCTATAGGTTTTGAAACTAAGGAGATTATTGTAAATAAAAATAACAGCCAGCAAAAAGTTATTGTTTTATCACTGAACGAAAGTATGATGGGAGAGGTGGTAACAGTTGGCGTAGTGGTGACAGCGGTGAAAAAAAGAAAGCCAGTTCTTCAACAAATAAAAGATACCATAAGTAATATCTGTTATAAGAGTTCAGTGAAAGTTTATCCTAACCCCGTTCATTTTGGTTCAAATCTAAACATTGATTTTGATATAAAAGAAATCGGAGAATATGATATTCTGATAAGCAATATTTCGGGACAGCCATTGTTGCATAAAAAAATAATGTTGACTTCAAAAAATCAAACTGAATCAATAGCGCTGACAGAAAATTTTTCGGCTGGAATTTATTTTATAACGGTGGAAAATAGCTCATCAAAAAAAATGTATAGCAATAAAATTTTGATTAATTGATTGCGCCATCAAGATCAATTTTAAGATTAACAACAAACTCATCAGGCTTGATAACAATTTTTATTTTATGACTTTGAGGATATAAAAGGCTTAATCTTTTGTTGATGGTGCCAAGTGATGAGTTGCTGCCATTGTGAAGTGTGGAAGTATCAACAGGCTTGCTCCATGCGATGCTCATGGCAAAGTTGCCCGCATATAATTTCCCTTCCAGCTTCATGAATTTCTGAGGCATGTCAATCAAGGAAAGTTGCCTGAAACTGTTTTCGACGAGCGGTAGTATAATGAATGGTGATATTTTTTCATCAGAAACATTTTCAGGAAGTTTCACTGAAATTGTTATGCATTTACTTACATCTGCTTTCTCAAGTTCAATATATTCTTTGAGCAATTCCATTTCTCTTTTGAGCGGCACTTTTGGCTGATTGTAATCGTATATCACATACTTCATGAGGTTCTTTATCTTTTGCAATAATGCAGGAATAATTTCAGGTTTTTTTTCTGCTAATATTTCTAATCTGTCAAGAGCGCTCACTAAAAAAACAGGTTGAATTTTTCCATCCTCTGCTTCTGATTCGCTTTTTATTTTTTCCTTTTTCATCAGGTCAAGTTCCTGCAGTTTGATATACCACATTTTCCCGAGCTTGATAGCTGCTGCAAGTGAGCCTTCCATATTTATCTGGCTGAACAGATCGAAAAAATCCCAGATGAAACTTGCCGAATGCATCCTATACGGCATTCCATAAGCAGAATAAATGATGGGGTTAATATGTGTGGTGTATAATCTGAAACAAACAATATAACAAAAGCTGAAGAGCAGCCATAGCAAAATCATGTTCACATATTTCCCTCTGTAGAGATAGCGTGGGATTAGAAAATAAATGATCAGGTAGCAAAAAATAATATCAATAGGAAATGAAAAAATTTCAACAAGCAGCGACGGGAAAAAAACTTTGCTGAAAGGATATTTTGACCACGACAATGAGACGAAGATGGTGTCATACAATATCCAAGTGCTCCAGAACAGAACATGTCTGGCGATGCGGTATCTAGGGTTATTTGAAAATACAAGTGCGTTTAAATTCATTCCACTATTTCGTATTGATAATAATTATTGATTGCATATAATTTAAATTGGATAGGCTTGAAAGGAGAGTAAACGATCTCAGCTATTTTCTGATAGAATGATGAAGTTATTCCAAATTAAAGATATTTAAAATAAAGGCTGCTATATTTCAAGCAGCCTTTATCAGCAATTATTTTTTTATTGGCAACAGTCTTTACAAAACTACTATTGCTTTTGTAACGTCAATGTGAAATTACCCTGATCACCATAACCTCCGGCAATCACATCTATTGTTAAAGTGATCACACCTGTGCATGAAAAAACATATCCCGTTCCTGAAGCCGCAGTTGCAGTGAAATCGCCAACTGACGGAGGATAATATCCAAAATCAGTCTGTGGCACGGTTGCTGTTCCTGTTGCATGATCAACACCTATCTTGAGGTGATTGACAATATTTGATCCTGGAATATTTGGACCGGGCCAAACGCCGCTAAGGTCAATAGAATCCGAGCCAACTGCTGTCACATCCACAATAATTCCGGTGTCATCAACACCAACTGCATTTGTTGTCCAGCCGTCTGTTATCACTTTATATTTTCCAGTAATCGCTGAAGCATCATAAGGACAAATGACGGTAGCAACAAAAGAGAAAGCTGAATTGTATGCGAGGCCTGTAATTAATCCGCCGCCAGCATTATCGCCTGTGTTGTTGGCATCGTAAGTTTTTCCGGTCTTAGTAACAATTCTTGTGAAAACACTATAGCTTGAGCCCGGTGACAATGTTGATGGATCTACTCCCAAGGCGGTAGCAATTTCACCTCCGGTCACGCTGAGTGTAGTAGTCGGCGAGGTATATGGTATTGATTTTACTTCATGCCATTGGGTTGTGTCAAAACTTGAACTTTGCGAGACAAAGAGAATAACATGATCCACCGCTTCGCCACCTGGATAATAATGCACATCTATACCAACTGTAGATGTTGAAATAGATGTGTAATCCAGGTTCAGGCTGTTTGTTTTATCCAGTACAAGATAAGAGCCAACGCCATTATTCGTTACTGACGATAACGGGTTTACGTTGCCCCCTGTTTTTTTGCAGGCATTTATAAAGAAAACAGTGGTTATAAATGCTGCGGTTATTATCAATAATTTCTTCATAGCTTCTTTTTTAGATTTATTTAATGAAATCATCAGGATTATTATCCCAGAAAACTTTGTTTACTGCATTGCCCGGATCTTTTTGCGCAGGAGCATTTAGGTTTCTGTTCACAAAAACAGAAGGGTAAAAGAACGAACGAATAAAATGGCCAGGATCTGCAACTGCAACAGGAATCTGCACATTATCAGGCTTGCCTGTTCTGCGCAAGTTGTTATATGGTTCCACTCCATTTCCCCAGAGAGCGAGATAATATTCTGTCATAAGCACGTTGAGTTTTGCATCTGTAGTTGAAGCAGCATCATAATTAGACAAAACAAGGTTTTCATAATTTGTAACCGAAGTGGCTGTTGGAACAAAAGCCGGATCAGGAGTCACACCAACGGTGGCAGGAAATCCCATTACTTTTTTAATGGATGCATCAACTCCATTTTGTAAGAGTGTGCGTGCATCCCCTTGCGAAGTTATATTAAGCATCAAAGCAGCTTCTGCTTTCAGGAATGACGTGTATGATGAAAGCCATATCGGAAATATGCCAGCTCCCTTTGCACCAAAAGTATTATCAATGCCATTTGCTCCTCCGGCAGAATTATCATCAAATGCACCGCCGGCAGGATAAACACCGTATGTAGTGAGAAAACCCGCGTTGGGATTAGCGCCGCTATTGTCACCAAAATCTCTACCAAAATATCCTCTTCCGTTTCCACTGGAAGCGCCAACAAGGCAATAGCATGTTTTATCAGGAACGCTTGGGTACCATGCAGGATAAACACCTGCGACCCATTTTGCATAACAGTTGACGGCAGTCGGATTTGCCCAATTATAATTTACGGCCTGGCGATAAAAATAATACCGTGCTCTTGGGTCACCTGTAGTAGTGTTCAATGCACTGTTGATGGTTACGTTGCCGCCATATTTTTGTGCAGTCACCATCCACATAAAATAGTTGCTCATAAATTCAGCAGCCCCTGAACCTGCACTGGTATAATTTGCAGCAAAATGTGGATGCCTGCTATCAGGAGAAACTGATGATCCATACCTGAACACAAAATCCTGCGATGGGTCATTAATCAAATCATTTTCATCTATTAAAGCCGAAATCTTGGCAGCCGCAGTATTATCAACTAATCTTGTCTGCATATAAAACTTAAGTTTCAAAGTTTTTGCTGCAGTGATCCATTTATCAGGATCTCCGTTATAAAATAAATCATTGGCAGGGCCAGTTGCTGCGCCTGTTTTTTGGAAGTCAGCGATAGCGCTGTCGAGCATTGATTGTATTCCTTCATAAACTTGTGCGCCTGGGTCTACTTTAGGATTAGGATTAGTAGCTCCCTGATTTGCTTCTGAAAAAGGGACATCTCCAAAAAGATCAACCAATGTTCCGTAGGTGTATGCTTCAAGCACTCTTGCAATCCCTGCCTGAACATATTTTTTTTGTTCTTCAGCTAATGGTATCAGGGCATTGGCTGTGTTGATGACACCGCCAACTCCGAATGTTGCGTCGGATGAATAAGACACATCCCACACATCATCGAATGACTGTGGCTGGTATGCGCTTCTGTAAAACGGGCCACCAGCGAATGCAACATATTGCTGTCTGCTCATGTGGCCGCCAAGGTCAGAGGCACTGTAAAATCCTGGAGTAACATTGGCAGGGCTGCCTGATAAAAACAGGTTGAACCCGAGTTCTGTCTGGTTTAAAAACAAATCAACATCAGCCGCTGCTGGTGTCGGATTGTTTGGGTCATTTAATAAATTATCAAAGGTTTTTTTGCAGGAAGTAACGCCTAAAAAAATGGCCATTCCCAATATAATTTTTTTATAGTTCATGATAACTGATTTTAGGTTTTTAGAATGTTACTCTTAAGCTTGCTCCAAAACGGCGTGTTGATGGTCCTGAAAGGAATTCGATACCTCTTCCATTCCCAACACCTAAGCCATTTGCATCCGGATCGAAATGAACGTATTTTGGAAAATTAGGTGCATAGTACCATAAGTTCGAACCTGTCAGGCTTAATGATATTGATCCGAAAGGCAGTTTTGATAATGCTTTTGCAGGAACACTATATGAAAGAGAAGCTTCCCTCAACCTGATACATGTTGCATCATAAATGGCAGATTCTGATGCTGCGCCATTCGTAATGCTATTTCCATAATATGCCTGCGTCGCAGAGATCTGAATATTATTAGGCTGCCCGTTTTCCAACACACCGGGAAGTATCAAGGGCTGAGCTCTGTCAAACTCAGTATCTCTTGTTACGCCTCGTCCCAAAAGCGCTGCAGATGTTCCTGATAAAATATCTCCACCTTGCGTATAATCCCATTGCATTCTAAAGCTGAATTCTTTGTAGCTTAAAGTGCTTATTCCGGTAAGTTTATAAAGTGGGTTTGGATCTCCAATCACACCAGGGTCATTTGCTCCGATATAATTTCCATCTGTCCCAACAATTCTTTTTCCTGATTTAGGATCTCTTTCGAAATAAGTTCCATAAATAACACCCAACGCATACCCGTTTTTAGCAATGGTGCCAAGATTTGAGAAACCAGCTATGTTGATAAAAGGCAAGTCTGCTGGCAAATTTGAAACCATGCTTTTGTTAAGCGTGTAGAGAGCTGTTAATTCCCATTTCCAGTCTTTTGTTTGTACAGGAATGACCCCTAACTGAAGTTCAATACCTTTATTTGTCACATTGCCTGCGTTGATTAATTCGCTTGTAGATCCGCTTGCAGGATCAATTTGTTTCAAGAGGATCTGATCATTCGAAACTCTGTGGTAAAGAGTCAGGTCAAGGGATACTCTGCTATTAAAGAATTTACCTTCAACTCCTGCTTCAGTTTCTTTCAACAATTCAGGTTTTAAATTTGGATTTGGAAGAAGACTGGGTATAGTAAGTGTGTTTATATTAGTTCCCCCCGGAGAAACAAAA
>Ga0070734_10003147_pt1 | contig 18004 bp, 10 predicted proteins | sample Coa_R1_8_FD_66444 | JGI IMG/M metagenome (GOLD analysis project Ga0070734, IMG submission 66444) | Surface soil microbial communities from Centralia Pennsylvania, which are recovering from an underground coalmine fire - Coalmine... | ecosystem: Environmental > Terrestrial > Soil > Unclassified ... | reverse complement strand
CCGATGAACTGGGCGACATAAGCGGTCGCCGGACGGTTATAGATCTCGCGCGGAGTAGCGACCTGTTCGAGTTCTCCCGAGCGCAGCAGCGCGATGCGATCGGACATCACCATTGCCTCTTCCTGATCGTGTGTGACAAAGACGAAGGCGATGCCAACTTCGCGCTGCAGCGACTTCAACTCGACCTGCATCTGGCGGCGCAGGTTCGCGTCGAGAGCAGAGAGCGGCTCATCAAGCAAGAGCAGCCGCGGGCGATTCACCAAGGCACGAGCGAGCGCGACGCGCTGCTGCTGTCCGCCGCTGATCTTCGATGGCTTCTTCTTGGCATGCGCCGACATCTTTACCTTCTCAAGCGCCTCGGCCACTCGCTGCCTGATCTCCGCCTCAGGCCGCCTCGCCACACGTAGACCATATCCGACATTCTGTTCAACCGTGAGATGAGGGAACAATGCATAGTGCTGAAACACCGTGTTCACGCGGCGCCGATAAGGAGGCTCGCGATCGAGTCGCTCGCCTCCCATCCAGACTTCACCGGAAGTGGCGGTTTCGAATCCTGCAATGATTCTCAGCAGCGTGGTTTTCCCCGACCCGCTCTCGCCCAGAATCGTGAGGAATTCTCCCTCTGCGATTTCGAGCGAGATGTCGCGCAGCACGACGTTGCTGCCGAAGGTCTTGGCAACTTTGCGAATACTGAGCAGAGTCACTTTCGAGACAGGTGGATTGGCGGTTGCGTTCGTTGCTAATGCAGTTTCGATAGCCATGGGGATCGAAAGTAACTATTGGACCCTTAGCTTATAGGTGGCTCTAGCGCCTGAGTTGCCTTCACATCATTCCAAACCTCGTTGTACTTCGCCCGTCGCGGCACGTTCTGCCAGAAATAAATCCGCTTCTGGTAGTTGTCGACATCGTCCAGATGCAGGCTCTTCACCTCGTCCGGCGTCATGAACTGCGCCGCCTGCGGATTTGCCGGTACATAGTGCGTCTTGTCGGTAACCAACTTCTGCGTCTTGGCCTCGATCATGTACTCCAGAAACTTGTGTGCCAGTTCCTTGTTCTCGCTCCCCGCGGTGATCATCAGATGATCGATCCAGCCCGTGGTGTTCTCTTTCGGGATCGTCTCACCCACTGGGAATCCAGCCTTCTTGAGATCGGCAGTGTTTAGCGGCCAACCCATCGCGACGACGATTTCGTGACTCTGGAACAGATTCGTCAATTCTCCTCCGGTCGCCCACATCTTGCGGACATTCGGCTTCAACTCCAGCAACTTCTTCTTCACAGCCTCCAGTTGCGCATCACTCAAGTTGTAAAGTTGCGACGGATCGGGTTTGTCGAAGCCAAGAACTTGCGCCGCCATGTAAACCGTCGACAGATCATCCCAGACAGATACCTTGCCTTTGTATTTCGGATCCCACATCACGTTCCACGAATCCGGTGGCTGCGGAAACGCAGTCGTGTCGTAGACGATCGGATCGGGTCCCCACATAAAAGGAACGCCGTAGACTTGCCCATTCGCGTGCACCAGGGGCAGGGAAGTCAACTGCGGAGAAAGCTGTGCGTAGGCGGGAAGCTTGGTCAGATCAAGGGGCGCGGCGAGTCCAGCGGTGGCGATCGACGTCGCCACGTCGCTCGAAGGCGAGATCACATCGTAGTTTCCCGCGCTGCCTCCGCGCAACTTGGCCATGAGTTCGTCGCTCGATCCCATGTACGACGCGGAAACCTTGCAGTGATTTGCGTCTTCAAACGCGTGAACGAAAGAGGGGTCGGCGTAGCCTTCCCAGACGAGCAGATTCAGAGTAGGCGTCTTCTTGCTGCACGATCCAAGGAACAACAGCGCCGCAACTAGACTCGCGAGCCGCGCTGCACGTTGCCAATTCATGTCTTTCCTCCGAAACCTTACTCCGGAATGCCTCATCAATTGCGTGCAACGCCTAGAACGTTGGCGGCGTATTCACCCAAAGTACAACGGTTTCTTTTCTCCCCGGGTTCTTCCAGCGGTGCGGCGTGCTGCTCTCAAAGTAGAAGCTGTCCCCCGGCTTGAGCAGGTGCTCTTCTCCGTGAAGGGTGATCTCCAGATCCCCGCTCAATACGTAGATAAACTCTTCACCTTCGTGTGTGTAAGGATCGCCGCTGCCGGCTTCAGGCGCGATGCGGAAAAGATGCGGTTCCATCACGGTGTTGCCCCAGGCCAACAGTTCCATCCGAACTCCGGCGCCCGCTTCCAACACCTTGCGTTCTGTCGGACGCACTCTGCGGCCGCCAGTGCCGTTCACATCAAAAAAGTCGAGAATATTGGTTTTGTAAAATCGGGCCAGTTTGCGAAGCGTTCCCACCGATCCACTCATCTGCGAGCGTTCGAGCGCGCTCAAGAATCCGACAGAGATGTCGACGGCTTCGGCAACCTGGGCCAGCGAAAGGCGGCGCTGGGCGCGCAGTTGACGCAGATGCGCGCCGATGGCCCCGGCATTGCCGTCTGCGGCAGGCCGAACCTTTCCTTCACGCTTGAGCAATTCAACAATCGCGACCGCGTTAAGGCCGCGCACCTTGCGCAGAAAGCGCGCACGTTTGAGCAGTTTGACGTCTTCTGCCGTATACAGCCGGTACTTGCTCTCCGTGCGCCGCGGATGCGCCAGGCCAAGGCTTTCCCATGAACGAATCACCGACGGGGAGACACCGACTTGCCGCGCTACATCTCCGATTTTCAAATAAGGTTCAGGCATGAGATTTGAAAACTAGCGCGAAATCGAATCGCAATATTTTGCATGAGCCGCAGCGGTTTTTTTGTCCTTGACAGCGGCTGCCCCGGTTCACTAACCTTGCGGGATTATAGCAAGGTTGTTGCCGGATACAAGCAGTCGTTTTCCAACAATCCCAAAACTTCTCCCGGTTGTCTGGAGGTGTTATGCCGTTTTCGCGAGCCGTGCGGTCCCGCTTGTGTCTGTGTGTGTTGAGTGCGCTTTTGGTTCTATGCTGTGCCGGTCAGCTGCTAGCTCAAGGCACAGGTGGCCGAATTCTCGGCCGTATCGCCGATCCTTCTGGCGCTGTGCTCTCAGGCGCGAAAATCACTGCCACCAACGACGCTACCGGAGTCAGTCATGACTCGCTCAGCAATGACACCGGTGACTATGTCTTCCCCGACCTCCCCGTAGGAACCTACTCGCTGACCTTCGATCTGACGGGCTTCAAGAAAGCGGTCCGCCATGGCATCGCTCTTGACGTGAATCAGGTCATCACGCTCAACATGACGATGCAGCTGGGCACGGCGCAGGAAGTGGTCGACGTTACGTCGGAGGCGCCGCTCGTCGAAACCAGCAGCACGCAGCTCGGCGCCGTCGTCAACAACCGATCGGTCAACGAACTGCCGCTGAATGCACGCGATACCTATCAGTTCCTGCAGTTGCAGCCGGGCGTGCAGTCGCAGCTCGGATCGAGCGGCGGAACGTTCTACGGCAGTAGCGACGCTGGAGCAGTGTCGGTCAATGGCGGTCGCGGTCGCGCCAACAATTTCAGCGTCAACGGCGGCGATGCCAACGATGCCTTCGTGAACCTGCCAACCGTCCAGCCAACACCGGACGCGATTGAAGAATTCCGTGTTATCAGCAACACCTTCGACGCGGAATACGGGCGCAACTCCGGAGCCGTGGTCAACGTCATCACGAAGTCGGGGACGAACCAGTGGCACGGTGATGTTTACGAATACTTCCGCAACACGCTTCTGAACGCGCAAGGCTACTTCAACACGGTAAAGCCGCAAGAGAATCAGAACCAGTTTGGCGGAACCTTCGGCGGCCCACTCAAGAAGGATCGGACGTTCTTCTTTACATCTTATGAAGGCCGTCGAGTCCGACAAGGTATTTCGGGGCAAACCGTGATCGTGCCGAATTCTCAGGAAAGGGGTGGGAATTTCTCAAACGACACCCAGTTCTCTGGTTCCATCACCGATCAATTTGCGGCTGATGCATTGAACGGGCGGCCCGGCTGCACGACCGCCATTAACGCGCTTGGAGGAGCAACTCCGGCGGCGGGCGCGAATTGGGGCGGGCCAGGCGGCGTATTTCCTACCAACGTGATCCCCACCGCCTGCCAGGATCCAGTTGCGATGAACTTGCTGCGGTTCGTTCCGGGGGCCAATCGGCCGGACGGCGTAACGTATCAGGCGGTACCGGTGCAGTCCGAGCGGCAAGATCAGTTCACTATCCGCCTCGACCACCACATTAACGCGCGTCAGAATTTCAGCTTCTACTATTACTACACCGACGATAACCAGCTTCAACCCTTCTACAACTTCCAGGCATCTGGCGCCAACATTCCGGGTTTCGGTGCCAAGGTTGGAACCCGAAGCCAGCAGTACAATCCGAGCCACACCTGGACGATCAGCAACTCGCTGGTGAATGAAGCTCGAGTCACGTACATGCGCGAAGGGCAGTTGACGTTCCAGCATCCGCAGAACACTGGATCGATCTACGCATCCTGTACCTCAACTGCCGCGCAGGCGGTTTGCTTCAATGGGAAATCGGATTCCAACTCCGGCCCAGCCTCCATCCAGGGGGACCTAACTGCGATGGGCCTTCCGGCGACGAGCCCGCAATATGGCATTACAACAGGGTTGCCAGCAAGTCACACGGGTGTTCCCTTTGTCGACGTCGCGGGTGGATTCGCCATCGGCAACGGCTGGGAAGGCGAACTGCCCCAGGTCGGCAACTCATTTATGTGGGCCGACAACCTGACGTGGGTCAAGGGCAATCACACAGCGAAGTTTGGCGTCGACGTCAGGCGCGACCGGTTTGATCAGACGCTCTACTACAACGTGAGCGGGGACTATACCTTCAACAGTACGACGGAAAACTCGATCATTTCTTCCACGAACTATCCTGGTTACCTGTTGGGCTTGGATGACAGTTACACCCAGGGATCGGCGCAGAGAGAAAACGTTCGCACGACGGGTTTTTATCTGTTCGCGCAGGATAGCTGGAAGATCAATCCGTCTCTGACTCTCAACTACGGTCTGCGCTGGGAACTCGATACGCCGCTGACCGATGTGCTGCACCACGTGCAGACATTCCGGCCGGGTCAGAACTCTACGGTGTATCCGTGTACCCTGACTTCGACGGAGCAAGCCAGTTTTGGCGTAAGCACTTGCGCGCAGGCGGGAGTCGACCCCACCGGCCTGGTGGTTCCTGGAGATAAAGGCGTTCAGGCGGGCCTGACGCAGACCTACTACAAGGCATTTGCTCCGCGAATTGGTATTGCCTGGAGTCCGAACTTCACGAAAGGGGCGTTGGGGAAGCTGTTCGGATCGAACGGAAAAACCAGCATTCGTTCCGGATGGGGCCTGTTCTACAACCCGATGGAGCAGTTGGTGCTCGAGCAATTTGGCGCAGAGCCACCCTTCGGCGGCAGTACGTATCTGCCGGCAACATTCCTGAATACGCCATTCATCGCTCAAACGGGTACGGTCAATCCAAACCCATTCAACGGAATCCTCAGCCCCGCCCCCGGCACGGCGCAGGATTGGTCGAGCTTCCGGCCCATGCTGTTGTACGGCGATTTCCAGCCCAAGATGCGCACGCAGTACACAGCGCAATACAACCTGACGGTGCAGCGCGAGTTGGCGCGTGATCTGGTCCTGCAGCTCGGATACGTAGGATCGCAAGGTCATCGGCTGTTGGCGTCACATGACATCAACGCAGCAAATCCGCAGACCTGTCTCGACATGTACAACATCTCGCAGTATTACCTCAATCAAAACGGTGGTGTCCCCGACGCCCTGAGCAATGCTTATAACTGCGGGCCGTTTGCAGAGGACAATCAATACCTGCTACCTGCGAACAGCATTCCCAACGGGTTCGCACTCCACATGCCGTACGGTTCGACTGCAAAATACGGCCCTGGGAATCCTGCGCTAAACCTTGTCGGATTGCGCCCCTATTCGTCGCCAAATTGTGTTCCAACGACGGGTGTCGGATGTCCCCTTGACGGCGTGCCGGTCTTCACCAACATCTTCGCCGAAGACACGATCGCGGCCTCGGCCTACAACTCATTCCAGACGAGTTTGGAAAAGCGCTTCTCGCACGGCATCCAGCTACAGGCTGCCTACACCTTCAGCAAATCCCTCGACTGGGCGTCAAGCTTCGAGGAGACTGTCAATCCGTTCAACTACAAAGCCAGCCGCGCCCTCTCACTGTTCAACTCCGCGCAGCGTTTTGTCGTCAACTATGTTTGGGATCTTCCCGTCCGCAAGTACAGCGGCTTTGCGGGTAAGGTTCTGGACGACTGGCAACTCTCAGGCATCGTCCAGTTGCAGAGCGGATTCCCCATTCGCATCCAGACGCAGGACGACAACGAGTTGATCAGCAGCCTGTTCTTCCTGGGTGCGGGGGCTCCGCAACTTAGCGGACCGCTGCAAATCCTGAATCCTAAGACGAACGGCGGCCAATATCTGAATGCGTCACAGTTCAGTGATCCACCGCTGGGTCAATTCGCTACTACGCCGCGCTCGATCTGCTGCGGGCCCGGAGAGAACGAGTGGGATATCACAGTCTCGAAGAGGATTGCACTGAACGAAGCAAAGTATTTCCAGTTCCGTGCCGACATCTTCAATCTGTTTAACAAAACCCAGTTCGTCAACCCAGACGGCAATTTCAGTGACACCACGTTCGGCCTGATTCAGCAAGCCCGTGATTCGCGTCTGGTGCAGTTTGCCTTGAAGTTCTACTTCTAGGAGTACAGTTGAGTTCGAACCCGGGCGGTCATCCCGTCCGGAAATCTAATGGCCGCGCAAAACAGCCGGCTTGAGTTATCTCGGAGAACCACGATGTACCCCGATCTACAGAAAGAAATCTCGACCTTCGAACGCCGGACCCCGAAGTCCGCTGAGGCCCACAAGAAAAATCTCAAACGCATTCCTCTTGGTGTTGCCAGCAACTATCGCGCGTACGATCCCTGGCCGATTTTCGTGAAAGAGGCCAGCGGCAGCAAGTTCCGTGATTTGGACGGAAACGAATACATCGATCACAACCTGACGTTCGGAGCGTTGATGGCCGGACATTGCCATCCAGCGGTGATGAAGGCGGTTGAAAAACGCCTTTCGACCGGAACCATGTTTGGCATGCCGCACGACATGGAATGGGAATTGGCCGAAGAGATTTGCAATCGTTTTCCCGTCGAGATGTGCCGCTTCGGCAATAGCGGTACTGAAGCCACGATGCACGCGGTTCGTTTGGCGCGTGCTGCCACGGGCCGCGACAAGATCGTGAAGTTCGAAGGCGCTTATCACGGACTGCACGACAGCGCTCTGGTCAGCGTGAAGCCGCACGCTCCGGAGTTCGGCGACATTCACGCTCCGACTTCCGTTCCCGGTGGCTTGGGCGTCCCGAAGGCTGCCATCGAGAACGTGAAGATCGCCACTTTTAACGATCTCACTACGGTTGAGCGGCGCTTCAAAGAAAACCCGGGAGAGATCGCCGCGATCATCCTTGAACCAATCTTGATGAACGTCGGCCTCTGCTTGCCGCAACCGGGCTTCCTGAAAGGCCTTCGCGAAATCTGCGACAGGAACGGCGCGCTGCTGATCTACGACGAAGTCAAAACCGGCGCGAAGCTCTGCTGGGGAGGCGCCAGTGAATATTTCGGCGTGAATCCCGACATCATCTGCCTGGCGAAATCGATCGGCGGCGGCCTGCCGCTCGCGGCTTTCGGCACGCACAAGTCCGTCATGGACCTGATCTCGCAGCACAAGGTCTTCCATGGCGGAACCTACAACACGAATCCTGTATCGATGGCCGCGGGCCTGGCGACGTTCCGTGAAGTCTTAACTCGCGACAACTATGCAAACGTCGACAAGCTGAGCAAAAAGTTAGCGGAAGGATACCGCCGCATCATTGCGAAGGTTGGCTTGCAGGCATACATCGCGCAGGCTGGTGCCAACGGCGCGCTGATGCTCTATCCAAAGGAAATTCGCAACTACCGCGACTGGGAAGCAATTGACATCGACCTGTGGCGGCATTACTGGTTCGGCATGGTCAACCGAGGCGTCATGGCCCAGCCCTATTGGTGGGACGAGCAATGGACGATTTCGGTGCAGCACACCGACGCCGATATCGAAAAGCACCTTGCCGCATTCAATGACATTGCAGCGTCTCTTGCGAAAGCGCAGCAAGAGCGGGCGGCGCCGGTCGCGGTTGCACACTGAAAAACAGTGGTCAGTAGTCAGTGATCAGTAGCGGCGAGCTGCCGACGATCGCTGCGACGGGCCACTGATCACTAGCCACTGGCCACTTGCCTTGTCGACGACGACACAATCCGCAGTTCCACCGGGCAATGTTCATCCGGGCAATGCTCAGTCAGCAGCCGCTCAGCCTCACCTGGTCCGCGCCCTAGGCCGTCGCGATCTGGTGCTGCTCTTCGTGGTGGCCGTCTTCAATCTCAACGTCGTTCCTTCGATCGCTGCAAATGGCGGCGTGACAGTCTGGCTGTGGATCATCTCACTGGTGCTTTTCTTCTGGCCGCAAGGCATTGCCGTCATCGAACTCGCGCACCGCTATCCCGGAGAGGGCGGCGTCTATCTTTGGGCGAAAGAGGTCTTCGGCGACTTTCACGGATTCCTCTCCGGCTGGTGCTACTGGACCAACAACATGCTCTACGTGCCGAGCGTGATGCTCTATTTCGTGGGCGTGTCGGTTTATGTACTTGGCCCCACGCATCACGGACTATCCGACAACAAGATCTTTGCCGCTTCAGTCTCGCTTGCCTTGCTGGCGCTGCTTACCATTCTGAACATCCTCGGGCTCGGCGTCGGCAAATGGATCAACAACTTGGGAGCGATCGGCACTTTCATCGCTGCCGTTGTGCTGGTTGGCCTTGCTTTACTGATCTGGTCGCGCTTTGGGACCGCGCTGTCAGCGGCCGATTTCAAGATTCCCGCGAACCCAAGCTTTGTATTCCATTCTTTCGGAGTCGTGTGCTTTGGGCTACTCGGTCTGGAACTAGCCTCCGTTATGGGCGATGAGATTCGCGAGCCTGCCCGCACACTTCCCGGTGCCGTGGCTTGGGGTGGATTGATTTCGGGCACGCTCTACGTGGCATCGACACTGGCTGTGCTCATCTCCGTCGGCAAGGGAGTGAATGTGCTCCAGGGCGTGGTCGAGGGCGTAACGGAAATGGCCGCACGAGTTGGGGTTACGTGGATCGCGTTGCCGTTCGCTGTGCTACTCAGCTTGGCGATCGCAGGGATAGGCTCGGCTTGGGTTGGCGGATGCGCCCGCATTCCTTTCGTTGCCGGACTTGATTCCTATATGCCGTCGTGGCTGGGCAACATTCACCCTCGCTACGCGACGCCGTACGCAGCTCTGATTCTGCAGGGAATTGTCTCGGCGGTATTCGTGATCTTGAATCTCTCCGGGGCAGGGGTCCAGGAGACGTTTCAGAAACTGCTGTCACTGGCGGTTGTGTTGAATCTTGTCCCGTTCGTCTACATGTTTGCAGCGCTGGTGAAGTTTTCCCTGACGGAGATAGTGCCTAGAGGCCAGTACAGCAGGGCCACTATGTTTCTTGCGGGCGTTAGTGGATTGGTGACGACGATCGTCGGGATCGCGCTGGTGTTCTTCCCGTCGCAGCAGACCACCTCACTGTGGGCGTGGGAACTTTGGATGTTCGGCGGGACCGCGTTTTTTATCGGACTGGCTGCATTTTTCTTTTTTGTCTATGGGCGCCGCAAGGCCCTGCAGCGGATTCACGTTGGGACAGCCGTTTCGGCCATTCCGGCGAGCGAAACTCGCCACTAACCTTTGTGTAGGGACGGCCGCAGCCTGCTCGGAGCGCAGTCGAAGGGGTCCGTCCCGCGAGCGCAGTTCGCGTGTAAATGCCGTAATCAGCCGCAGTGCAACGGCGCGAAACAGATTCGTATTAGGGCACGGCTTCAGCCGTGCCGCTCATAGTCGGGAGAAAAGATGGGGCTTTAGCCCCAGGAGGCCACGATGCCGAGCGGAGTGCAGACCGAAGTCAAAACCTACCAGATGTTCATCAACGGCGACTGGGTCTCCAGCAAGTCCTCGAAGACCTTCCCCGTTTATGATCCCTCGACGGAAGAGGTCATCGCACAGGTCCCCGACGCCCACGCCGACGACGTAAATCGTGCCGTCGCCGCCGCCAAAACAGCCTTCGAAGACGGCCCCTGGGCCACGACCACGGCCCAAGAGCGCGGACGCGTCCTCTTCCGCCTGGCCGACAAAGTCCGGCAGAATCTTCCGGCACTCGCCGAACTCGAGTGCCGCAACACCGGCAAGCCGATTGTCGAAGCAGAGTTCGATCTCAATGATGTTGCAACCTGTTTCGAATACTACGGTGGGCTCGCAACAAAAATCACCGGATCAGTCAACCCGGTACCCGACAATGCGATGTCGTTGTCGCTCAAAGAACCGGTCGGAGTTGCGGGACAGATTATTCCATGGAACTATCCGCTGCTGATGGCGGCGTGGAAACTAGCTCCCGCAATTGCTGCAGGATGTACCTGCGTTCTGAAGCCTGCAGAACAAACGCCGCTCACCGCCCTCGAATTCGCGAACTACTTCACAGATTGCGGCCTTCCGCCCGGAGTGGTCAACATCGTCACTGGTTTCGGGGAGAGCTGCGGTGCCCCGCTCGTGCAGCATCCCGATGTCAACAAGATTGCTTTCACGGGCAGTGCGGCTGTCGGCAAGATCATTGTCAAACAAGCTGCCGACACGGTAAAGCGTGTGACGCTCGAACTTGGCGGCAAGTCGCCCAACATCTTCTTCGCCGACGCGGATTTCGAAGCGGCCATCGATGGCGCGCTATTCGGTGTATTCATCAACCAAGGCGAAGTCTGTTCCGCGGGCAGCCGCATTCTCGTGCAGAAATCCATCTACAAGAATTTCGTCGAGGCAATGGCTGAGAAAGCCAAGAAGATCAAACTCGGGCCTCCGCTCGAACGCGAAACCAAGATGGGGCCGCTGGTCAGCAAGGAGCAGTACGACCGAGTTAACCAGTATCTTGAGGTTGGCAAGAAAGAGGCGAAGCTGGCTTCAGGTGGAGGACGTCCCGAGAAGTTTGCCAAGGGCTTCTACGTTCAGCCGACGATTTTCTACGACGTGAACAACAGCGCCCGAATCGCCCGCGAAGAAATCTTCGGACCGGTTGCCGCCGTAATTCCCTTCGAAGACGAAAAGGACGCATTGAAGATCGCCAACGATTCCCCGTACGGCTTGGCCGCTGCCGTCTGGACCCGCGACATCTTCAAAGCCATGCGTGCCGTCAAGGCCCTGCGCGCCGGAATCGTCTGGGTCAACCACATGCAGCCGACGTACGTCGAAGCTCCTTGGGGAGGATTCAAGCAGTCCGGCTTCGGCAGAGAGCTCGGCCCCTGGGGCATCGAAGAATATCTGGAAACGAAGCAGGTACACATCAACCTCAACGAAGCGCCGATTGGCTGGTACTGAAAAGCAAGTGGCCAGTGGTCAGTAACCAGTGGCCAGCGAAATCAGCCGCGAAGCGGCGAAAGAATGCAGCACACGGCGCGAGCCGTGGGTAACGCAACGAAAGAGAAGCAGCCCCGAAGGGGCGAAAGAAACAAAACACGAGACCAAGATGTCGACGATTCAACTGCGCACACAAATCCCCGGCCCGAAGTCGAAGGCCCTCCACGAGCGCCGCGCGAAAGCCGTGCCCCGCGGACTTTCTCACGGCACTCCGATCTATGTCGCCAAGGCGGAAGACGCCTGGCTCGAAGACGTTGACGGCAATCGCTATCTCGATTTCGCCGGGGGCATTGGCTGCCTCAACGTTGGCCATCGCCGCGAAGCCGTAGTTGAAGCGATAAAAGATCAGCTCGACAATTTCCTGCACACGTGTGTGCAGGTCACGCCATATGAGAGCTACGTGCGCCTGGCCGAGCGCATGAACGAAGTGACGCCCGGCAGTTTTGCGAAGAAGACGATCTTCGTCAACAGCGGAGCCGAGGCCGTCGAGAACGCGATCAAGATCGCGCGCGCCTACACGAAGCGCCCGGGCATTATCGCTTTCGAAGACGCCTTTCACGGCCGCACGATGATGACGCTCGCTCTGACGAGCAAGACGCACCCTTATAAGGTAGGTTTCGCGCCCTTCCCGAGCGAGGTTTATCGCGTTCCGTTCGCTTATTGCTACCGCTGCTCGTACTCGAAGACGTATCCGTCATGCGACCTCTATTGCGCGCGCCATTTGGAAGACACTTTCAAGAAGGTGGTCGCAAACGAGGAAGTTGCGGCGGTGATTGCCGAGCCTGTGCTGGGCGAAGGCGGATTCATCGCGCCTCCGCCCGACTACTTCCGGGTGCTGGTCGAGCTCTGTCACAAGTACGGCATCTTACTCATCGCAGACGAAGTACAGTCGGGCTTCGGGCGCACCGGAAAGTTGTTTGCCAGCGAGCGTTATGGAATCGAACCGGACCTGATCGTGACGGCGAAATCTCTCGGGGGAGGCCTGCCACTAGCTGCAGTTACTGGCCGCGCCGAAATCATGGACGCTCCCGGCGTCGGTGGTCTCGGTGGAACTTTCGCGGGCAATCCGTTGTCATGCGCGGCCGCTCTAGCCGTGCTCGATCTCTTCGAGCGCGAGAACTTGCTCGCCCGTGCCAACGAACTCGGCGATCACTTCCAGCGCCGTGCACGCCAATGGCAGCGCCGCTGGTCTCTTATCGGCGATGTACGCGGCCTCGGCGGCATGCAGGCGATCGAACTGGTGAAGTCGCCGGAGACCAAGGCTCCGGCAACTGACGAAACCAAGAAAATCTCGCAATACTGCTACGAGCACGGGCTGATCACAATCACCGCGGGCACATATTCGAACGTGATTCGCGTGCTGGTTCCGTTCGTCATTACCAACGAGCAGATGGACGAAGCGCTCGACGTGCTTGAATCCGCGATTGCAAACGTCTGCGAACAGAAAGGCGCAGTAGCGCAGCTAGTGTGACATCGCTCAGGCATTGTCATCCTGAGCGAGGATTGCATTTCGCGCGAAAAGCGCGAAATGCAACCGCAGTCGAAGGATCCCTACCTGCGAGTATGATTATCGGGACGGGTTTCTGAGGCGTAGCGCGCATTGATCCGTTCTCTGCGACAGCGAGCAACGATTTAGGGCAGTTACGACGATGGCACTGTGGCATGTACTTATATTGGCGTGCTTCGGCAGTAGCGTAGGCGCGGCCATACTGCCACCGCGGATTCAGCACGCGGGCGGCCTAGGGTACGCGGCTGCAGCGTTCGTCGGTCTGATGGTCGGTACTGGTAGCGGGTGGCTGATGTGGCTCATGCACAGAGAGTTCGCACTTTGGGTTCGGAATCGGACAGATGCTGGTCGAGCAATTGCCCCGCAAGACTGGCGGTTCCCCGCCTTCTATTTCTCGAAACTTGTGTGGATACTATTTGCTATGGTTTTGGGGTTTGAGGCTTCCGTAGCAATGCAACGGCTTTTCCACTAGAAGGCTGATTCCGAAGCCGCCGATGTTCTTAGTATAAAGGCCGAACATTCTTCGCGACAGCGAAAGGCACTACCACAATGACCGTAGCAGCACCTCCTTCCATCAAGCTGACCAACTTCATCAACGGACAATGGGCGTCATCGCAAGCGTCGGAATGGCGCGACGTGATCAATCCGGCCACAGGAGATATCCTCGCGAGCGTCCCGCTCGCCGGAGCAACCGACGTCAATGCCGCCGTCGAAGCTGCTGCCGCCGCTTTTCCCGAATGGCGCCGTACTCCTCCCGAAGACCGCATCCAGCCTCTGTTCAAGCTCAAGACTCTGCTCGAAGAGCACATCGACGAGATCGCCCGCATCATCACCATGGAAAACGGCAAGACCTTCGGCGAGGCGAAGGCCGAGATGCGCCGCGCCATCGAGAACGTCGAAGTGGCCTGCGGCATTCCGATGATGATGCAGGGATACAACCTCGAAGACGTGGCGCGTGGCATTGACGAAATGATGATTCGCCAGCCACTCGGTGTAGTGGCCGCGATCGTGCCGTTCAATTTCCCCGGCATGATTGCCTTCTGGTATCTGCCGTATGCGATTGCGACGGGGAACACTTTCATCATCAAGCCGAGCGAGCGTGTGCCGCTGACCATGCGGTACATCTACGAATTGCTCGAAAAGACGGGACTGCCGAAAGGCGTGGTCAACCTGGTCAACGGTGGAAAAGCTGTTGTCGATGCGCTGATTGATCATCCCAAAATTCGCGCGATCAGCTTCGTTGGATCGACCCCGGTTGCGCGTTACATCTATTCCCGCTCGGCCGAGCAAGGCAAGCGTTGCCAGTGCCAGGGCGGAGCAAAGAATCACGTGATCGTCCTTCCCGACGCAGATATGCCGATGGCCACGCAAATCATCAGCGACAGCGCCTTCGGTTGTGCTGGACAGCGTTGCCTCGCAGTCTCCGTCGCAGTAACGATCGGCGAAGCACAGAAAACATTCCGCGATTCCATTGCCGAGGCTGCCTCGAAACTGAAGGTCGGCAACGGCCTTGAAGACGGGGTGCAGATGGGCCCAGTGATCACGCCACAAAGCAAAGAGCGTGTGGAGTCGCTGATCGGAGTCGGCGAAAAGCAGGGCGCCAAGGTTCTTCTCGATGGACGCAACACAAAGATTCCACGGCATGAGTCGGGCAACTTTGTGAAGCCGACGATTCTCGATGATGTGCCCGTCACCAGCGATCTCGCAGATACCGAGATCTTTGGTCCGGTGCTGAGCCTCGTTCACGCCGACAACATGGACGACGCGCTCGATTTCCTCGAGCGCAGCGCCTACGGCAACCAGGCGTCGTTATTCACCTCGAGCGGATCCGCAGCGCGCCGTTTCCGCTACGAAGCGCCTGCGGGGAATATTGGCATCAACATCGGAGTCGCCGCTCCTATGGCCTACTTCCCGTTCAGCGGATGGAAGAACAGCTTCTTCGGCGACCTGCACGGCCAGGGCCGCGACGCCATCGAGTTCTACACCGACAAGAAAGTCGTCGTAGAACGCTGGGCCAAGGAGCACAGCCGAAAGTTTTGACCAATGCAAATTCTCACCACAGAGGCACAGAGACACAGAGAAAGCGAAAATGAAAGGGATCCTCGTACCGCCCCGATTATCGGCGCATCAATTGAAGTGCATCGACACCTCGGACCCGGACTACTTGAGTCCGCGTATGAGGAATGTCTGTGCCACGAATTGCATCTGAGAGGCCTCTCGTTCGAAAGGCAAGTTGATTTGCCGGTGCCTTATAAAGGTTTGTTGCTCGGGTGTGGTTATAGGATGGATTTGGTCGTCGAGCACGAAGTTGTGCTCGAATTGAAGGCAATCGAAAGTATTCTGCCGGTTCACGAAGCGCAGCTACTCACGTATCTAAAGCTTTCCGGCAAGCATGTCGGCTTGCTGATCAACTTCAACACACCTTTATTGACGCGCGGAATCAAGCGAATTGTTCTTTAGTTTGTTTCGGTGTCTCTGTGACTCTGTGGTGAATAGATTTTTGAAGGGGAAATCATGACTACTACTCTCGCTACGCCTACGATGTCTGGCCAGGAAATTGTTGATCTTACCAAGAAGCACACTCTGTTCGAGTGGTCGGCGCAGTCGAAGATCGATCCCATCCCGGTCGCCCGTGCAAAGGGTATTTACTTTTGGACGCCGGAAGGGAAGCGCTTCATCGACTTCAACAGCCAGTTGATGTCCGTCAATATCGGCCACGGCGATGAGCGCGTGATCAACGCGATGCACGAGCAGGCGCAGACACTCTGCTATGCGAATCCGTTCATGGCAACGGAGCCGCGCGCTCGTTTAGGTGCGAAGTTGGCTGAGATTACTCCGGGCGACATCGACACATTCTTCTTCACTAACGGCGGCGCCGAAGCCAACGAAAATGCCATCAAGATCGCTCGCTTCTTCACCGGACGCAACAAAATCATCGCTCGCTACCGTTCGTATCACGGAGCGACCGCCGGCAGTATCTCTCTCACCGGCGATCCGCGCCGATGGGCCGCCGAGCCTGGCATTCCCGGCGTCGTGCGCGTGCTCGATCCGTATCACGGCATCGAGCGCGGATGGGAGGCGGCCGAGTCCTCCCTTGCCATGATTGAAGAGACCATCCAGCTTGAAGGCTCGCACACGATCGCGGCTTTCATTCTCGAAAGCGTGGTTGGCACTAATGGCATTCTGATTCCCCCCGACGGATATATGCAGGGCGTTCGCAAGCTGTGCGACAAGTACGGCATCCTGATGATCGCCGACGAAGTCATGGCGGGATTTGGGCGCACCGGCGAATGGTTTGCCATCGACAACTGGAAGGTCGTGCCCGATCTGATCTGCATGGCGAAGGGACTCACCTCAAGCTATCTGCCGCTCGGCGCGGTGGGGATGCGTCATCACATCGCGCAGCATTTTCAGAACAATGTTTTCTACGGAGGCCTCACCTACAACTCGCACCCCATGGGCTGCGCCGCAGCTCTAGCGACGATCCGCGTCTACGAAGAAGACAAGCTTATCGAGAACACGCGAAAGATGGGCGCACTGATGAAGCAGCTTCACAAAGAGATGCAGGCCAAGCACCCGTCCGTAGGCGAAGTGCGGTCGATCGGACTGTTCGGCATCTTCGAACTGATTCGCAGCCGCAAAACGAAGCAGCCGATGGCGCCGTTCAACGGAACGTCAGAAGAGATGGCAGCTCTTGGAAAATTCTTCCGCGAGAATGGTCTTTATACGATCGTGCGATGGAATTCGTTCTACACGAATCCTCCGCTCTGCATCAACGAAGAGCAACTGCGGGAGGCATTCGCAATCATCGACAAAGGGTTAGAGATTACGGATCGAGCAGTGAAGGATTAACCGAAGCCCTTGTCCTAATCACAAAGTCAAAGTCCCCACCCTCTCGCAAACTGCGCGAAAAGGGTGGGGCACGCTCTTTTCTCAGAATCCGTACTTCAACGAAAACTGGATCAGGCGCGGTGTTCCGACCGTTGACGTAATCGGCGCGGAGCCTCCCGCGGCTGATACGGCCGCCGCGGCCGGGATCGCGAACGACGGGTGGTTGAAGAGATTGAAAAAGTCCGTGCGGAAGCGCAGCGACTGGCGCTCAGTGATTCTGAATAGCTTGCTGAGTGTGAAGTCGACGTTTTTCTGCTGCGGCCCGATGATGCAATTCCGCGGAGTGTTGCCGTACACAGTAGCATCGCTCGACGAGCCATCGGAAAGCGATGCCAATGGATCCGTCGTGTACGCCGCCGAATTCACCCAGTTCGCCAGTCGTGATTGCATGCTGCCTTTGTTGAGCGCGTTGCCGCAACCATATCCGCTGGCGAATGTTGCCGTTGATGAGGGAGTACTAGCCAGCGCGTAGGCCGTGCCTCCAGCCGGATCGTACATCGTAAAGGGCGCGCCGCCTTGCAGGATCAGAACGCCGCTGGTTTCCCATCCGTGGAGTGCAGTTTTCTTGAACCCATTGGCGCCCGCGAAAAATGGAAGTTGATACGCGGCGCTAGTCACGAACCGATGTCGGCGATCGAAGTCCGAGAGCCCACGCGACGCCCGAGCGTCGGTTTGATTGTTCACGCGCGTAAGAAAAGCAACCGACGCAGTAGAAACGTCGTCGATCGACTTCGCGTAAGTGTAGGCACTCTGGAAATACAAGCCTCTGCCGAAGCGGTGAGCCACGGTGGCCTGCAATGCACTGTAATGAGAGTCAGAGTTCGGAGCGAAGTCTTCGAAGTCTCCGGGAGCGATGCCGATGTAAGGCGCACGTGCCGAGGCATTCTCGACCGTTGTATCGACGATTTGGCAAGAGAGTCCTTGAGCTTGCAGATTGGCGCATCCCTGGCCAGGAATCGTGACCGGATTCTGCGTGGTCGCCAGCGTCGCCTGATCCGGATCATATGTTGACCGCAGACGGCTGCCCTTGGTCCCAACGTAGCCGAGTTCGGCGAACCAGTCGTGGCCGAGTTCGCGCTGGATAGTGAAGTTCCACTGCTGAGTTGTTCCTGCA
>Ga0070734_10003146_pt1 | contig 18006 bp, 14 predicted proteins | sample Coa_R1_8_FD_66444 | JGI IMG/M metagenome (GOLD analysis project Ga0070734, IMG submission 66444) | Surface soil microbial communities from Centralia Pennsylvania, which are recovering from an underground coalmine fire - Coalmine... | ecosystem: Environmental > Terrestrial > Soil > Unclassified ... | reverse complement strand
GAGCGTTTAGAGGCGTTCTTGTCGAAGCAGCGCTTGTATTTCGCGGCCCACGCCAGCGAGGTCGCTACCTTGCTCAGCGGGGGCGGGCCGGCAGGAAAGCACTTGGCGGAGCTGATCGACGTTCCCGCTGACGACAAGGCCGCGCTCATCCTGTTGGCACGGGCGCTTTTAAACCTGGACGAATTCATTACCAGGGAGTGACTCTCATGGAACCCATCGATCCCCTTTTGCTCCGCACCCGCCGGCATTTCTTTCACGAATGCGGCATCGGTTTGGGTGCGATGGCTCTGGGTTCCCTTCTGAAGGGTGAAGTCCGTGGAGCGGAAGGAGACCGCGCCACGAAGTCGAACAACCCGTTAGCTCCGAAGCAGCCCCATTTCGAGCCGAAGGCCAAGGCGGTGATCTACCTGTTCATGGCAGGTGGTCCTAGCCAGTTCGAACTCTTCGAGCCGAAGCCTGAACTCCAGAAATATCATGGGCAGCCGATTCCGGATTCGTTCATCCAGGGCAAGCGCTTCGCCTTCATGGACACGTTTTCCAAGGAGCGACCCAAGCTGCTGGGCACGAAGCGCCAGTTCGCTCGTTACGGCCGGTGTGGGTTGAGCGTTTCTGAGCTTTTGCCCCACTTGGCCCAGGTGGTGGACGAGATTGCTTATGTCCGCACGGTGGCGACCGATGTCTTCAACCACGCGCCGGCCAAGCTTTTCATGAATACCGGCTCGGCACAGTTCGGCCGTCCGAGCATGGGGAGCTGGCTGACGTACGGCCTGGGAAGTGAGTCGCAGCAACTGCCCGGCTTTGTCGTGCTCCAGTCGGGGCCGCGCGGACCGCGCGGTGGCTATCACAACTGGACCAGCGGCTTTTTGCCGACTGCCTACCAAGGGGTACCGTTCCGTTCCGGCGGGGATCCAATCGTCAATTTGAGTAATCCAACCGGCATCAGCGCAGACCGCCAGCGCGACACCCTCGACGTGGTGCGCGATCTGAACCAGCTCCGTTTCCAGACCACCGGCGATGCCGAGATCACGACGCGCATTGCCGCCTACGAGATGGCTTACCAAATGCAGACGAGCGCACCGGACTTGATCAACCTTTCCCAAGAGACACAGCAAACGCTGGCACTCTATGGCGCCGAGCCGGGAAAAGCGTCCTACGCCAACAACTGCCTTCTCGCCCGCCGGCTTGTAGAACGCGGGGTGCGGTTTATCCAGCTCTACCACACGAATTGGGATCATCATGGCGGAACGGGTGAAGACCTGGGCAAGGATCTCGACAAGGTCTGCAAGGAAATCGACCGGCCGACGGCGGGCTTGCTTCTGGATTTGAAACAGCGCGGGCTTCTCGATTCGACGTTGGTGATCTGGGGAGGCGAGTTTGGACGCACCCCCATGGGCGAAATCCGCAATACCATTGGCCGCAATCACCATATCGAGGCCTTCCCGATGTGGCTGGCGGGCGCCGGCGTGAAGAAGGGGCTCATTTACGGCGAGACTGATCCGTTTGGTTTCGCTCCTGTGTCCGGCCGTATCCACGTGCATGATATTCATGCCACCCTCCTCCACTTGCTGGGTCTGGACCACACAAAACTGACCTTCCGCTTCCAAGGCCGCGACTTCCGACTGACGGATGTCTCCGGCGAGGTAGTAGAAGCGCTCCTGACGTGAGTCTGCGTGCGGGTGGACCTGCGGCCTATCGGACTCCACGATCGACGCCTTCGCCAATCAGTTAGAAACACGAAAAACGTGTCCGGAACTTGGATTTGAGAGTTCCAGACATCTTTTTCGTGTTCCTTAGCCCACGATTTGCTGGTGGCATCAGAATTGCTCTCTTCCATCTTGAACACTTGCCACTCTTGATTGCTTGAATGGCTTTGCAGCCGTGTCCGTGTCCCTGCTTCGGCTGGTGGCTCGTGTGCGCCGGAATTGAGTCGTGGTGCAAAGGAGACCATCGCATGTTAACTCAACCGATTTCTGAACGTGCCCGTGGGCTCGGGGCCGTAGCGTTGGCGCTTGGCATCCTGGGAATCGTCTTTTACTGGTGGACACCCTTGGGACTGGTACTCAGCCTAACCGGGCTCGTCACAGGCTGGGTTGGCTGGCTAAATGCTGCTCGTCCCAGCAGGAACCGTGGTTTGGCGATTGCCGGTACCCTGATTTCGATCGTGGCGTTCGTTCTCGACCTGGTCATCGCTATCATGGGCCTCGAGTGGATTCAGTTGATGCCGTACCGTTGATGGAAGCCATCCATCCGGTGGCTCAGGCATCGAACTTGCGAGTCCTGTTCCTGCGCAGCCTTATGCGCGAGTGTTGATCGGATTGAATATTCGCCGACGGATCTCATAGTCATGCGTGGCAGTGCAGCAATTTCTGATCGTGAGGATGTGGCAAACCAGCAACGCGCTGACCTGGACATGGTCCAAGAAGCGTCCGAGGAGACTTTTCCCGCCAGTGATGCGCCGTCCTGGACTCCCGTTACCGGGATCGGGCCGCCCCGAGCGGCCATTGATCGAAGAGCGAGACCGGGAGATGCGGATCAGACTCCTGGCCGTCGCTCGGTCCGCTAAATATCGGTTTGCCCGATATCCCGTTACACGACTCTTGTGGCTGCTCGTGTTTCGCGTTCAGGAGTTCTTTCCGAACCCAAAGCCTAAACGAGGAATCCCTTCTTGAAAGGGTTCCTCAGCCGGATTGACCCGGAGCGGTTTCCAGGCACTTCAAGGCAGCGACAATGGTCTGGGCACAGCCCTTAACGCCCAACCGTGAGGAATGAAGAATCAGGTCATAGTTGCGCGCGTCGGTCGGGTCTTTGGCAAAATGAGCTCGCACGAAGGAATCGCGTTCTCGGTCCATGACTTCGACTTGGCGTATCGCCTTTTCGTGGGAAAGGCCCAGCCGTTTCTGGATCGTGGCGATGCGGTCTTTCAAGGGTGCGATGAGGCGAACACGCAGGGTCTTTTCGGCAGGCAAGATGAGCGCAGCACCCCGGCCAACGATGACACACTCGCCTTGGGACCCCAGTGCCAGCACTGTCTTCGCCAAGCGATGCACATAGGCCCCCTCAGTGGTGAATGGCGCGGTTTGGAAGGCAGCAAACGTTTCCAAGAGCCAGCTCGTTCGTCGTTCGTCCAAGCTCTCCAGCAAACGTGTGTGGGTCCCCATGTCCTGAGCGATCCGCTCCAGCAGCTCATGATCGTAAACGGGCCAGCCGAGCTGTTGCCCGACTGCATGCCCGATTGCGGCACCCTGTGTCCCGGCTTCGCGCGACAGGGCAATCGTCCAGGCACGGGAGCTCAACAGCTCGCCCGAGCGTCCGGCATCGGCCTTTCGTTTCTCTTCCCAATAGCGGCAAAGGTGCTGAATGGTCTCTGCCACGCGATGGGGCGAGTATTCGTGTTCCATGGCAAACCCCTCGGTCGGCGAATCGCGTCCGTGTCTACTCGCGGTTACGGTTCGTCTGGAATAAGATCCTTTGGGAATCCTTCCATACTAGCGTGCAAAGGATATGCCAATAGGAGAGCGCGGCTCATGCCCAGCCGTGGTTTGCGCGGCATCGGAATTGCAATCGCTTTGGCGGGGGCGCGGATGGTTCGTTGGGCTACGCGATACTGGTTGATGGCGGTTCGAAGAACCGCGCGGTTCTCCGAACCCCGGCTAAACGGTCAAGAATAACATGGCCGCTTCCGCTTCGGATGCCCTGGTATTTTTTGGTGCCACCGGTGACCTGGCGTTCAAGAAGATTTTCCCCGCGCTCCAGGCCCTGATTCTGCGTGGCCATCTGGATATGCCGGTGATTGGGGTGGCCAGTTCTCCCTGGAGCTTGGATCAGCTCAAGGCACGAGCCAAAGAGAGCTTGACACAGCACAGTCATCTGGACTCGGCGGCTTATGCCAAGCTTTGCTCGTTGTTGCACTACGTTGCAGGGACCTATGAAGATCCAGGCACGTTCACGCGCTTGCGCACTCTCCTCGGCAATGCCCGTCGACCCCTGCACTACTTGGCTATTCCGCCCCAGTTGTTTGCCACGGTTGTCGCCGGGCTGGCTCGGTCGGGCTGTGCCCAGAACGGCCGGGTCGTCGTGGAAAAACCTTTTGGCCGGGACCTCGCATCGGCACAAACCTTGAACCAGACGCTCCACAAGTACTTTCCCGAAGAGGCGATCTTCCGCATCGATCATTTTCTCGGCAAGGAGCCGGTGGAGAATCTGATTTATTTTCGCTTTGCCAATCCCCTTGTCGAGGCCGGCTGGGATCGCCGGCACATCGAAAGCGTGCAGATTACGATGGCCGAGAGCTTCGGCGTGGCCGGCCGCGGCAAATTCTACGAAGAAGTCGGGGCCATCCGCGACGTGGTGCAGAACCACATGCTTCAGGTCATTGCCTGTCTTGCCATGGAATGCCCCACCGGCCGCGACCACCAGTCGCTGCGGGATGAACGCACGCGGCTGCTCGAAGCAGTTCGGACGCTCGTTCCTTCTGAAGTCGTGCGTGGCCAATTCCGCGGCTACCGCCGGGAGCCCGGTGTGGCCCCCGATTCGCAGGTGGAGACGTTTGCAGCTCTCCGTTTTTACCTTGACAACGACCGCTGGGAGGGCGTGCCATTTTATGTGCGCGTGGGCAAGTGCCTTCCCGTCACGGCGACCGAGGTATTGGTGCGGTTCCACCGTCCGCCACGACCGGTCCTGGACGAATCCCAGCCGCCGCTGGCCAACTACTATCGATTTCGCCTTAGCCCGCAAGTGGTGCTTGCCCTGGGTGCAAAGGTCAAGAAGCCGGGGGAGCGGATGGTTGGGGAAAAAATCGAGCTCATCGCCCACCATCAGCCAGCGGATGAAATGGGGCCCTATGAGCGGCTCCTGGGCGATGCGGCCAACGGCGACGCCACACTTTTTGCACGGGAGGATGCCGTCGAAGCGTCCTGGCGAATTGTGGACCCGGTGCTGGGAAATGTCACCCCGCTGTTCACCTATGAGCCCCACACCTGGGGGCCGCCCGAAGTCGACCGAATTCTGCTGCCCGAGGGAGGGTGGCATAACCCCGCGCCCAGCGAACCCTAGACTCCGAACCATGTTTACCAAAGTTAGCGCCATCCCCACGAGCCGTTAACTCTCCTTAGCGCCCTGGGCGATCTGGACCGATCCGCGACGAGGCCAAGATCTCTCCGGTGCCTGCCCGTGGGCGGGGCGAGGCCTGGTCTCTCAGCTTCTCAACGCGAATCTTGAAGTACTGTCGCAGTAACGAGATCCGTAGTCACTACCGCTTATCGAAAGTTGGAGCAAGATGCAGGAACGAGTCGGCGGATTGAGCCGACGCTACCAGTTCGTTAACAATTGGCGCGAAAGGTGCTCCCTAGTGACTCACCATCCACGGCTTGCTTGCCCAGGATGGGCGCCGGCGCCGGGTCAGCGCCGGAGACTGTTCCCAAGTCGGACAGCATTTCCTACAGCGGTTCCAAGCGTAACCGCGACGGTTCAGACTGCCCATCGAAGGCACGGGCTTGTCTCGCGGCCAAGCCCGGCGCGTCCGGAGTGCGCGAAGGCATATCCGCAGTGTGGTCGCCTGTTGCCAGGTTTGGTGAAATTTTCACAAAAAATGTGCATTTGTGCGAAAATTTTACTTGACATCTCCTTGCCAAGCATCATAATCATCGACTTCAACGGAAAATCCTGGCACGGGACAGTCCCCCAGACGTCTCGCCCCGCCAATCCCCGGCATCGGCCACGTCGACCCGATCGCCACCCCGAAGCGTTCAGTTCAGAATAGGGCACTGGGACCCCGCGCATCGAGGGTTTTTCCATCCCTTCTCGGCGTGACGATGACGTTGTTGTCATTGCCAACGCGAGACTAGGCCATGGGTTGTCTGAAACGGAGGATCCGAATGTTGAAAAGACAGCGATTGTGCGCAGAAACCTTGGAGTTGCGGCTGGTTCCCAGCACTTATTCTCTCCACCAGGGAGATAGCCTCCAAGCCACCATCCATGCCGCACTCCCTGGCGATACGATTCTTCTCGATGTCGGCGCAACCTTCCTGGGACCGATCACGCTGGAAGCCAAGGCCAATCCGCTGAAGCTGCCGATCACGATTGCGACCAATCAATTTCCCTTGGCACCCGGCGTGCGCGTCAGTCCCAGCAATGCTCCAGCCATGGCTGAGATCCTGGCACCGGGCTTTGATCTGCCGGCCATCGAGACGCAGTCGGGGGCGAGCTATTACACGTTCCGCGGCATCAATATCCTGCCCATCAACTCCTCGGCCCAGGTCGATACGCTGGTCACCCTTGGCGATGGCAGCAGCGCCCAAACCTCTCCCAGCACGCTGCCCAACAACCTCATCCTCGACCAGTGCTACATCCACGGCTGGGATGGCCAGCTGATCAAACGCGGGGTCGCTCTCAACGATGGTGCTCCCGGCAGCAAGACGGGCGTGTATGACTCGTATGTCTCCGACTTCAAGCTGGTGGGCCAGGATTCCCAGGCCATCGCCGGCTGGAATGGCACTGGTCCGTACACCATCCAGAACAATTACCTGGAAGCGGCCGGGGAGAATGTGCTGTTTGGCGGAGCGTATTCGTATATCCAGCAGGTGCCGTCCAACATCACGATCACCGGCAATACCTTCAGCAAGCTCTTGTCGTGGAAGCCGAGCGATCCGAGCTTTGGGGGCATCACCTACAATGTCAAGAACCTCCTGGAACTCAAGAATGCCCAGAATGTCACCGTCGATGGCAACCTCTTCCAGAACAACTGGGGCGGTGCCCAAGATGGGCATGCCATTGTGCTCACCCCGCGCGGAGCCCAAAGCGGGGGTCCGTGGGTGACGGTGGCCAATGTCACCTTCACGCACAACATCGTGCAAAATGTCGATCAGGGCTTCAATATCCTCGGCTCCGACGATGCTTCCCCCAGCCAGAACCTCACCAACCTCCTGATCCAGGATGATTTCTTCAACAACATCGGTTATCCCGTCCCTGGGAAGAACGGACAGATCTTCACGATGCAGCCGGGCTTGAATGGAGGCACCCACAATGTCGTCATCGACCATGTCACGATCGCGCAGGCCTATACGGATCTGTTCGTCACCGGCGTGCATACGGGTTTTCAATTCACCAACAGCCTCATGCCGCAGGGCACTTACGGCATGATCGTTGGCGGACTCGGTTCGAGTTTGTCGGCTCTGGCGACCGCTTTTCCTGGTGGCATCATCACCGGCAACGTGATCGTGGGGGGACTGGCCGCGTATTATCCCAGCGGCAACACCACGACCAATACATGGGACGAAGTCACGCAGTACCCCTCGGTCGGAGCACGTAATGTGAGCTACGGAAGCGGATCGGGTTCGGGGTCTGGGACAGGCTCCGGGTCCGGGTCGGGAACGGGCACGGGATCGGGAACCGGTTCCGGTTCGAACTCGACGCCGCCTCCCTGGTGGCCGGCGGGCGTTCCTTGGACCGATACCACGATGGGCTCCGGAAGCAACTCGATCCCGCCTCCGTGGTGGCCGTTGGGCGTCCCTTATCCCTAAATGATCCGGCATGGTGTTGCAACCCGCACGCCTGAGGCACCAGCGTAGACCTTTGCTGGTGCCTCAGGTGGGTGCGGCCGAAGGATGCACGAGGCCATTTGCCAAGCTGGTTTCCATTCTGTACTATTGTGGGGAATGAATCGTTACAGGGGTTTCCCAGGTACCTTGCGGAACGGGTCATGAGTGTTGGCCGAGGTCTGCGAAAGCAAGATATGGTTTCTGGCGATCGGATCGAAAGCGAGAGGGAGTTTTTTGATCAAGAAGCTGCCACGCTCACCGACGAAGACCTTTTCCTACCGGAAAGTCGGATTCGCCGCTATCGCCTGGCCTGCCCGAGTCCGCTCAATATTCCCCTCGACAGTCTGTTCGCGCATTTGCTTCCCCTCGAAGGGAAGAACGTCCTCGACTATGGTTGCGGGAACGGTGAGAATTCAATCCTGCTGGCCGCTTGTGGTGCCCAGGTGACGGCGTTCGATCTTTCTCCGGTTTCGGTCGCCAAGACCCGACGCCGGGCCGAATTGAACGGGCTAGCGGCTCGCGTCACCGTCGATGTGCACCAGGCAGGCCAGACGGGCTATGCCCCGGCCAGCTTCGATGTGGTCGTGGGCATTGCGGTGTTGCATCACCTTCACACGATCTTGCCCGCCATCTATGAGGAAGTGGCTCGCCTCTTGAAGCCCGGCGGCACCGCCGCGTTTATTGAACCCGTTGCAAACAGCCCGCTGCTGCGTGCTTTGCGGAGCATGGTTCCCGTCAAACGGCATGCCACCGAGGACGAGATCCAGCTGGTCTACAAGCATCTGGAGCCGCTGCGGTCCAGTTTTTCCTCGGTCGAAATTTTCCACTTCTATTGCCTGGAACGGTTACATCGGATCCTGGGAAAACGTGTGCGGAAACCGTTGCGGTGGCTCGATTATCATGGACAGCAACTGTTCCCGTTCTTGCGGCGTTTCTACGGCCAAGTTTTGATCATCGCACGAAATTAAGCTGAACGGGAAGGACCCATCTTGCGCTGCCGACCCCGGAAGCGCGGCCACGGAATTTGGCTGCCGTTCCCCTACAAGCATAAAATGGGATAGGCTATAATGCCGCTGCTGTCGGCGGCATTGAATTGCCCTTGTCCGCGGAGCCCATCTGATGGCTGCATACGTCCTGCATGTCGGTGCCCACACCGCCCAAGGAGCCCGGTCCAACAACGAAGATCGTTTGGTGGTCGATCGCGTCCACAACGTTTTCCTCGTGGCAGACGGCATGGGGGGGCAAGAGAGAGGCGAACAGGCCAGCGGCCTGGCCGCGGAGATCATTCCGCGCGTGGTGCAGGATCAGCTGGCGACGCAAGCAGATGCGGGACGAGCCGTGCAGCAGGCCTTGAGTGAAGCGAACCAGGCCATCATCCATGCCGGCCGCCACCAGCCGGCCGGCCGCCGCATGGGGACTACCGCTGTGCTCGCGGTTCAGCAAGCGAACCAGGTGTATGTGGCGGGCCTCGGTGATAGCCGGGCTTACTTGATCCGGGGCGACCGCGTTGAGCAGTTGACGGTCGACCATTCGGTGGCCCAAGCCCTCGTCACCAGTGGCGTCCTGAGCCCGGAAGAAGCCCGGCACAGTCCCTGGCAGCATGTTCTGCATAAATTTCTTGGCTGCGCGGAAATGGTGGACGGAGCCGACGTACGTCCGTTCACACCGCAGGCAGGAGATCGGTTGTTACTAGCCAGCGATGGCTTGACCAATCATATCAGCGACGATGATTTGCGCCAGGGGGCAAAGCAATTTGCCGACCCACAAGTATGGGCGGAGCATCTTGTCGACGTCGCCCTCCAGCGCGGCTCGAAGGATAACGTCACCTGCATCGTGGTGGCGTTTGATCCGGAGTGAGGCTTTCCATCCAGCTTGAAGAGCCGTCCGCGGACGACATGCAGTCGCCTGGCTTGGGCGCTTCGGTGATCATTCCCCGATCACTTTCACGAGCACCCGCTTGGGCCGATGGCCATCGAACTCACCGTAGAAGATCTGCTCCCAGGGACCGAAATCTAGCTTGCCTTTCGTGATGGCGACCACGACTTCCCGACCCATGATCTGCCGCTTCAGGTGGGCGTCCGCGTTGTCCTCGCCAGTGCGATTGTGGTGGTACACATTCGGATCCGGGTTGAAGGGAGCCAGCTGTTCCAGCCACCGGCCGAAGTCGTGATGCAGTCCGGCTTCGTCGTCGTTGATGAAGACGCTGGCGGTGATGTGCATGGAATTGCACAGGACCAGGCCTTCCCGAACGCCGCTCTTCTGGACCGCTTGCTGCACTTGTGACGTGATGTTCTGAAAAGCCATCTTGCTCGGAATGTTCAGCGTCAAGTATTCGGTGTATGTCTTCATGTCGTTCCCCGGTACGGAAGTCGTTGCGATCCTCCCGAGTGATTATCGCAGATGGCGCGGCGGGAGAAAACAATGATCGCCCGAAAGATCCGGCACCGCGTTCTATCCGCTCGATCGGCTTTTCGCTATGAAGAACCCACAGGCCGGCCGCGGCGCAGGATGCGCCATTCTTGCGGTGGAAGGCAACCCTTGTGTACTCTCCTGGGAAGGTAATTGTGATGATGCGCACCGACGCGACCCACAAGCTCTTGGAGCGGAAACGGGAACGGGGACTCACCTTCGAGGCCATCGCCAAGGCCCTCGGCCGACACAAAGTCTGGGTGACGGCCGCCATCATGGGACAAGCGACGATGTCGGCGGAAGAAGCCCAGAAGACAGTAGCCTTCCTAGGACTTGGCGCTGACGTTGCTGCTGCGCTCCAGGAGATTCCCAGCAAAGGTTCCGTCGGCCAGACCGTCCCCGTCGATCCGCTCATTTATCGCTTCCACGAGATCACCCAGGTTTACGGAACGACGATCAAGGCGATCATCCATGAAATGTTCGGCGATGGCATCATGAGCGCCATCGATTTCGAACTGGATATTCAGAAGAAGGAAGATCCCAAAGGGGATCGGGTCGTGATCACAATGAACGGGAAGTTTTTGCCGTACAAGAAGTGGTAAGCGGGCCACAAGGCAGGCCTCCGAGCTGGTCTGAGTTTTTACTCCTCCTTGTCCTCACTCTCTTCCGGTGGCTGGTCGGTTGCACGGACTTCGCCTTGGCCGAACCGCGGCTAAACGGCTTGTTGCTCGATGCCACGGGCAAGGAGTGGCGGAAGGACTTGAAGCTGGCCAATGACCTGGCCCGTGCTCTTGCGGGAGGCTTTGGCGCTAACTCCACCGACTCTCGAAAAGGCGGCCATCGAAGCCCGGAGCCAGCAGTATGATGGCCAACGGCTCCGAGCGGCCGAGGATGCCCGCGACCGAGGGCGGCAACAAGCGCTGGCGGCAGCTCGGGCAAAGTTCATCGGCGGGTCGCTGCTTCGTCTGCCGCTCCAAAAGTTGCAAATGTCCTTCGATCCAAGCGCGTGCAACCGTTGGATAGTGTGGGAACGGTCTATGCAACCTTGCGGATCAGCGATATTTGGGGCATCCTGACCCTGTCGAACGGGGCGTTGATGGCTGCCGATTTTTCCCACGTGGTTGTGCTCGCGCCAACCGATACCAAGGTCCGGCGGCTAAAGGGCGATGGCTGGAAGCTGGAATTGAAAGGTGGCTGGTCGCTTCAACCGGGCAAACGCAATGGGGATTATGTGCTCGCCAAAGATCTCTAAGAAACTCTAAACGGATTCCCAGGAATAAGAGAGAGTGGTACGCTGAAACCGAACGAGTGGCCGCTGCGGCACAACCTAACTATCAAGATCCGCCGTATCCAGCCGCCCGGCAGCCGCCAATTGGCGAAACTGCTCCAATGTCTGATGGATGCCCTCCAGCAGCGGCGTCCTGGGCATGGGGCCGAGGTCACGCTGAAGGGCACCATCATCCAAATCGTAGGCGATCGCGATTTGCCGTTCGCCGAACGTGATGAGCTGGGCGGCGGCCGGTTCCACCGTGCACAAGGCTTGATGAAAAGTTGGTAAGTCCACGACGTGGCCGCGGAGATTGTACGATAGGGCTCCCTGGTATGGGGCAGCCAGACAACGCAGAAATGTCTTGGCCACGTCATCGGCGTACTGCAAGTCCTGCACGCCGCCGTAGGTGATGTGATAAGGCCGGCCAAGGGCCAACGATTTTATCGCCTTGGTCGGTTCGCTGGTCATGCCAAAGTCGCGACCCACGCCGTAGACCGTCCAGGGACGCAGACCGATACTCGACAGGCCATGGTCCTGGAAATAAATCCGGGCATTGCCCTCGTTGCAGCACTTGAAGACACCATAATGGGTTGTCGGCGCGAGCGGCACATCGTCCGGCAAAGGTCCGGGACCATACTTTTCGGGCGGACCGAAAACGGCTCCAGAGCTGGCGTAGACCAGGCGCTGCACCTGGCCGCCCGTTTGGCGGATTGCTTCGAAAACAGCCAGGGTACCCAGGACGTTGACCTGGGCGCCGCGCAGCGGATCGGCACGGCACACCGGAACCTGCAGGCCGGCCAAGTGGACGATGTGGGTGATGGCGTAGGTTCGGATGGTGGCACTTAAGCCCGCCAAGTTGGTCACGTCTCCGGCAATGAAATGGACGCGGTGGAGCGCTTCCGGATCGACGAGCAGGCGCAGGCGATGGAGATCTTCCTGGAGATCATAAATCCACGCTTCGTCTTCGTGCTCCAGTAGATTCCGGACAATCCAGGCGCCAATGCAGCCGTACCCACCCGTCAAGAGCACATGCACGAGCCAGTTCTCCGCTCAGGAAACTTCCCGTCCACCCGGCCATCACGGCGTCGGTGGAGCGTCGCCGGGCGGCTCCGGTGTCTGGGGCTGAACCGGGCCATCGGTGGGAGGCTCCGCCGGCAACGAGGTTCCGTTCTCCTCCTCGGCCACCTTGGCAAGCGAAGCGATCTTGTCGCCTTCGTTGAGGTTCATGATACGGACGCCCTGGGTATTGCGGCCTACGACCCGAATCTCACCGACGTGGGTACGGTTTACCATGCCCTGGGTCGTGATCAACATGATATCGTCGCCATCGCGGACAGCCGTCACGCCGATCACCGGACCATTGCGCTCGGTGGTGCGAATGTCGCGCACCCCCTTGCCGCCGCGGCGTTGCTTGCGGTACCGCATGCCGGAGCGGTCTTTGCCCGGCTCTCCTTCCGGGGCCGTCGCCTCTGCGCCTTCATCTACCGTCTCTTCCGGCTCGTCCTCGGCCTCGACCTCGGCGGGCTCTTCGCCGGCAATATTGGCCCCAAAGGGCGTACGTTTGCCGTAGCCGTTCTCGCAGATGGTCAGCAAGTATCCTTCCGGATCGGCGACTACCAGGCCGACGACTTCGTCCCCTTCTTGCAACGTGATTCCCTTGACACCGCGGGTGTTCCGCCCCATGGCACGGGCTTGGCCCTCATCGAAGCGGATCGCCATCCCGTGACGCGTGCTCAACACGACTTCGTCACCGGGCTGTGTCAACACCACGCCAATGAGCGTGTCCCCCTCGTCGAGACTGATACCGATGATGCCGCCGCTGCGTGGCCGGCTGTATTCCTCCAGCAGTGTCTTTTTGACAAGCCCACGCCGCGTCGCCATCAAGAGGTTCTGCTCTCCGCCGAAACCGCGCACCGGAATGATGCTGGTGATTTTTTCCTCCGCTTTGAGCGACAAGACATTGGCGATCGCCCGGCCGGCACTGGTGCGGCTCATCTGCGGAATGTCGTACACTTTCAGCCAGTACATCTGCCCTCGGTTGGTGAAACAGAGCAGGTACGCATGAGTGGAGGCGACAAAAAAGTGCTCGATGAAGTCATCTTCACGCGCAGCCCCTCCTGAGACGCCCTTCCCGCCACGGTGCTGGCTGCGGTACGTATTGAGCGGCAGACGCTTGATGTAGCCATTGTGGCTGATGGTGACGGCGTTGACTTCTTCGGCGATAAGATCTTCGTAGTTGACCCGGCCCAGGGGGGCCTCGATGATCATTGTTCGCCGGTCGTCGCCGTATTTGTCGCGCAGCTCTTCCAGATCACCTCGGATCACCTGGCGGATATTCCGCTCGCTGCTCAGTAACCCTTCGTGCTGAAGGATCTGCTGCCGGAGGTCGTTGTACTCCTTGAAGATTTCGTCCCGCTCCAGGGCGGCGAGCTGGCCGAGTTGCAAGCGGACCACGGCCTCCGCCTGCGCCTCGGTCATGCGGTAACTTTCTTGCACGCCCAGCTCGCGCTGGAGGGCGACGAAGTGGTCTTCTCCCAGGGCACGCTTCAGGACCGCGGCCGCGACAGCCAGGTTTTGCAAGCGTTGCTTGGCTTCCGCCCGGCTAGGCGATTGGCGGCAAATGGAGATCACTTCATCTAACGAGGAGATCGCGATGAGCTGGCCTTCCAGGACATGCGTTCGCCGTTTGGCCTCCCGCAGCAAGAACTCCGTCCGGCGGCGAATTACGCGAACCCGGTGCCGCAGGAACTCTTCCAGCATCTGTTTCAGCGTCAAGGTCCGCGGCCGGCCATCTACCAGGGCAAGCAAAATGAGGCTGGCGGTCTTCTGGAGCGGCGAATACTGGTAGAGCTGATTCAGCACCAGCTGCGGGTCGGCATCGCGCTTGACATCGAGCACCAAGCGGACCGGTTCGCCGCCGCGGGCGCTGCTCTCGTCGCGGATGCCGCTTACGCCCTTGATCCGCTCATCCTTGATCAATTCGCCGATGATCTCCGCTAGGCGATTGCGGGTCTGCTGAAATGGGACTTCGGTAATGATGATCTGGCTGCGGCTTCCCTCCTCATGGATGTCGGCCCGGGCCCGCAACGTGATCTTGCCGCGCCCGGTGCGGTAGCCGTCGAGAATGCCTTGCCGGCCACAGATGATGCCGCCCGTGGGAAAATCCGGCCCCGGAATAATCTCCATGAGCGCTTCCACGGTAACGTCCGGATCATCGATGACCTTGATGAGACCATCGCAGACTTCGCGCAGGTTGTGCGGCGGGATTTCGGTGGCCATGCCGACGGCGATCCCGTCCGAGCCATTGACCAGGAGATTCGGGAATTTGCTGGGCAGCACCAGCGGCTCGCGATACTTGCCGTCGTAATTGTCGATGTAATCGACGGTGTCGCGCTCCAGGTCTTCGAGCATCTCGGCCGCGACTGGTGAGAGGCGCGCTTCAGTGTAGCGCATGGCTGCGGGGGGCAAGCCGGCGATGGAACCGAAGTTTCCCTGCGAATGGATCAGCCGGTGCCGCATGTTCCAATCCTGGGCCAGCCGCACCAACGTCGGGTAGATGGTGGCCTCGCCGTGCGGGTGGTACCGCTTCATCGTCTCGCCGACGATGCCGGCACATTTGCTAGTCGAGCTGGTTGGTCCAAGCCCCAGGTCGCTCATCGCCACCAGAATACGCCGCTGCGATGGTTTCAGCCCATCGCGCACATCGGGCAGCGCGCGGCTGATAATCACGCTCATGGCGTAGGTCAGGTAGCTGTCCTTGAGTTCGTCCTCGATATTAAGCGGTTCGTAGCGATCGCCGCCGCTATCGGTGGCAACCGGCGTCGGCGGCGCGCCGCCCGGCGGAGTGAGTTCGTTCGGCAAAGCAGGAATCCTTTGTAGATGCGGACCGGCACACAGCCGGCATTGACGTTACAAGTGGTTATTTTACCAAAATGCGCCTGGGCGCTCTACACAGCCTGAAGCGGCGCCCAGGACGAATTCGGCGGACAGGTTGAGCTAATCCAAATACTCCGCCGCTGCGCTAGACTCTTACCGATCCGTCAAGCTTTTCCCAATTTGCGCAGGTTTTTCTTCACGTCCAACGTGTGGCTGCGTTTCATCGGGCACATTCTTAGTGGTCGCTCCGCTGTTGGCGGGCATTTCGAGCGGTGAAGGGTGGCGGGGCCACCTTGGAACGAAGGAGCTAAAGATGAGGCGAACCTTGGCATTTCCTCTCGTCGCTGTGCTTGGGCTCGGGTTGCTCCCCTGGCAAGCGCAAGCCTCCCACTGTGGGGCAAGTGTCTACCCCGTTAACTGCTGCACCTCGGAACAGTGCTGCTTGCCGACCATCCGCTATCGCATCTGCTATCGCCCCGTCATCGAGGAGCAGACGTCGGTCTGCTATCGACCCGTCTACCACACCGTGATGAAGGAATGTCGTTACACGGTTTGCAAGCCTATTTACGAGCAACATTATCGCGAATGCCGGTACACCGTCTCCAAACCCGTGTGGGAAGAGTACAACGTTGTCCGCAAATACACCGTGTGCCGGCCTGTTTACGAGCAGCATGTCCGGGAATGCCGGTACACGGTATGCCGGCCTGTCTGGCAGCAATACCAGGTTCCGGTGCGCTATACGACATGCCGGCCTGTTTACGAGCAGCATGTCCGGGAATGCCGGTACACGGTTTGTAAACCTGTCTGGCAAGAATACCAAGTGCCGCAGCGTTACTGCACATACCGCCCCGTATATGAGCAGCACCTGCGCGAATGCCGGTACACGGTTTGCAAACCTGTCTGGCAAGAATACCAGGTGCCGCAGCACTACTGCACGTATCGGCCCGTGTATGAACAGCATGTCCGGGAATGCCGGTACACCGTTTGCAAGCCGGTCTGGCAAGAGTACCACGTGCCCGTCCGGTCGGTGACCTACCACCCCGTTTACGAGCAGCACGTCCAGTGTGTGCCGGTCGTCTGCTACCGCACCGTGCAGGAACCGCGGCAGTGCGTCTACAAAACCTACACCTGCGAGCCCGTATGGACGGAACGGTGTGTCAAGGTCTGCACAGGTGATTGGTGCGAGGAACGGTACTATTGCCCCGGCCCAGTCGTCACGAAGCGGTACCGGCTACCGGGCTGCTGGAGCTTCGACCCTTGCACCTGCACGTCGCATTATTGCCCCGGGCCGATCACCACTTGTGAGGTTCAGTGTCCCGGTCGGTGGGTGTGCAAGCGCGTATGGGTGCCGCGCGAAGAGATCCGGACCGTCCGGAGCTGTCATTATGTCCGGCGTGAACAGTGCCACGTGCTCAATTACACGGTTTGCAAGACCATTCCGTACACTGTTACCAAGCAAATTCCGTACACGACTTGCAAGCTGGTGCCCCAGGAGCACTGCCAGATGGTGACGTGCCGCCGCTGCGTCATGGTGCCCGAGCAAAAGGTCCAGTACATCCCCTACACCACTTGCCGGATGGTTCAGGAACAACATTGTCGGATGGTGACGTGCCGGCGCTGCATCATGGTGCCCGAGCAGCAAGTGCAGTATGTCCCGTACACGACCTGCCGGATGGTGGCCGAAGAGCACTGCCGGATGATCCTCTGCCGCCGCTGCGTCATGGTGCCCGAGCAAAAGGTCCAGTACATTCCGTATACGACTTGTCACATGATCCAGGAAGAGCATTGCCGGATGGTGACGTGCAGCCGCTGCGTCATGGTTCCGGAGCAGAAGGTGCAGTATATCCCCTACACCACGTGCAAGCTCGTTCCCGAGGAGCATTGCCAAGTGGTGCGCTGCCAGCGGTGCCGTATGGTCACCGAGGAGCGATGCCAGCAGGTGCCTTACGTCACGTGCCGGATGGTCTCCCAGGAGTGTGTCCAGCATGTGCCGTGCGTAACCTGCACGTTGGAGCCGTACTGTGTGAGCCGCAAGGTTTGCCGGCAGGTTCCCGTCTGCGTTTCCGTCTGTGAGCCATCTTGCCCCCGCTGAATGGGGGGCTTACGATAGGGACATTCCGTTGGATCACGGCCTCCCTGAGGACGCTTCGGAATGTCCCACTCTTCTTTTACCCGTGTTCACATCCGCCTCATGACCGAGGCGGATGTGCCATTGGGGATGCGCCTGAAAGCTTCCAACGGTTGGAACCAGACCGAGGCGGACTGGCATCGCTACCTGGGGCTGCAACCGGACGGCTGTTTCGTCGCCATGCTCGGTGGCACCCCGGTCGGCACGCTGACCACCTGTCTGTTCGGGCCGGTCGCCTGGATCGCCATGGTTTTGGTGGATGCAGCCTATCGAGGCCGGGGCGTGGGAAAAGCTCTGATGCGGCACGCGCTGGATTTCTTGGAGAGCCAGGGCGTGCGCAGCATCCGGCTCGACGCTACCGTCCTGGGGCAGCCGCTTTATGAGAAGTTGGGTTTTGTAGCGGAGTACACGTTGCACCGCTATGAAGGTACTCTGCAGCCGGGGAATGCGGTGGCGGGGGTCGAACCATTTTCCACGGATGATGTGGATGCTCTGGTCCGGCTCGATCAGTTCGTCACGCGCACCGACCGGCGTAAACTGCTCGCACAGCTCGTGAACGAATTTCCGGAAGCGAGCCGGGTGGTGCGCCGATCGGAGCGCTTGGAAGGGTTCTGCCTGGCCCGCCCTGGAACGCGCGCGCTGCACATCGGTCCCTGTCTCGCCACGGGTTCGTCGGGCCATCGGTTGCTGGAAGACGCCCGTCGGCGGTACGGCGGCAACCATGTCTTCCTCGATATCCCTGTTGAGCACCAAGCCGCGGCGCGCTGGGCTGAAGCAAGCGGCTTGAC
>Ga0070734_10003145_pt1 | contig 18014 bp, 16 predicted proteins | sample Coa_R1_8_FD_66444 | JGI IMG/M metagenome (GOLD analysis project Ga0070734, IMG submission 66444) | Surface soil microbial communities from Centralia Pennsylvania, which are recovering from an underground coalmine fire - Coalmine... | ecosystem: Environmental > Terrestrial > Soil > Unclassified ... | reverse complement strand
GGCGTTCTTACCCAGCGTGGTAATGGCGCCGATGCAGACCACGATGATCAGGGCCAGCATGACCGCGTATTCGACAGCCGTCGGGCCGTCTTCACGCTTCAAAAACTCGACCACGAAATTACGAAGATTGCTCATCGTCATTCTCCTTTAGCTCCTCGCACCCGAGCAGTAACTCGCAAGGCTCCTTTAGGGACGGGAGCGCTGCCATCGCGCTCAGTGGGCCTACAGAAGGAAGGGAGATGATGCCAGTGTCGCTAGGGAGGGGTGAACACTGCGCCCTGTTCAAGCAGGGCCTGGACTGCCGGGAGCAGAATCGGCAGGCGCGCGCCTGACCGAACGCTGGAAGACACAAGGGGTGTCGCGATGGCTCAAGAGCTCGAGCTACCGGACACGGCGGTGTTGAGGGCCACGTTGCTGAACGTCTTGTTCGCGTTGCCCCCCATGGTCGTGATGGCACCGATGCACACCACAATGATCAGGGCTAGCATCACCGCGTACTCGACCGCTGTGGGGCCGTCTTCCGCGGTCAGGAAGCTCAGGAGACGCCTGCGCCAGTTCTTCATTGTTGTTCCCTTTCTCGGTTCCGATGCAGCTCATACGAGCCACAAAGCGCCAACCTCCTCATGGCCTGAACCGAAAGGGGCTGTGTTCCGAGCAAGACGGGATTACGTCGGGGCAGGAACCGCTCAGCCCATTCATCCTTTCGGCAACCTGGCGGCCTCGCGCACAAACTCGAGGCCCATGGTTTTGCGTCGCCGCCTCACGACGGCTTTGCTCATTCGAGGATGAAGAGGTTTCCTCTGTGGATGGACCTACGCAGCAAAGTAGGTTGTTCTCTTCGCCGCGTGCATCGCTCAACCGTGTTGAAAAAAACCTAGGACGCAGCCGGGAGACAGTCAAATTTTGGCACGCGCTTTTGGAACACTCCGATTGGATTGGTGCTCGCGTTCGGGTGGCGTTGCTGCCCTTTTCCTAATCATCCCATGCACTTGCACAGGTCCGCCAAACCGGGACGTGGCCCGACGGCGGGAGTGCGTTGCGAGCCCGGCATAAAATCTGATCTCTCCCGTACAACCGGTCGATACCTTTTCGGGGGTGTGGCAGGAGAAAGCAGCCGACGTCCCTGCGCGGGCAAGCACGGAGCCCCTCCTTGCCTCCACCGTTTTCTCGTTTGCCTATCTTGTCAAGGGTGATGGCATGGCCCGAAGCTACCGCAGCACCGGACCGCGACACGCATGGATCGCCGGCGGCCTGTGTTTTCTTGTCAGCGCAAATTCACTCCAGGCCCAGACGGATCCACCCCCGACGCCGCCACCGCTTTCGGGACAACAAGCCAATGACGGCCCGGTTTCGGACGGAAGCGAAGGGGTGCCCGAATCGTTCACTCGGGCCGCAGCCATCGATTGGGCCTTGCGCAATAATCCGGATCTGGCCGCGTTTCGGCAACAACATGGGATTGCGATGGCCGCGGTAATTATCGCCAAGACGTATCCCTTTAACCCGGTCTGGACGAACAAGCTCTTTGCCGTCAACGGTCCAGAATCGGCCGGCATCACGAATCGTTTGGCCATGGAGCAACGCATTTCGATCGATGTCGAAGTCCGGCACCAGCGCCGCTATCGCCGCCAAGCCGCTTGTGCCGCGCTGTCCCGCACCGATTGGGAAATTCTGAACCAGGAATTACTGCTGGCCATGCGCGTGATTCGGGCCTTTGATAACGCCCTTTACCAAAGGGATAAGCTCCAGCTTGCCGAAGAGAGCCTTCGTCTCCAGCAGAGTGCGGCCGAGCAAGTGGACAAACTCGTCAAGGGCGGGATTTTGCGTGGTCCTGACAACGCGATCCTGGCCCGGAGCGAAGTCGACACCTTCAGCATTGCGGTGAACACGGCCCGATCTGTGCAAGCGCGGGCCGAATCTGATCTGCGGGCCGCCCTCGGATTGCGGAACGAGGCCATTCATGTTGCGGGCGCGTTATCTCCCACGCCGACCGTGGACGATGCGCAAAATCTCGTACAGGAAGCCCTGGATCGCCGACCCGATCTCCAAGCGCGCCAAGCGGCCCTGCATGAGGCCGAAGGCCGGTTACGCCTGGCGATCGCCGATCGCTTCGGTAATCCCAACATCGGTCCGGATTACGAATACAACGAGACGCGGGCCAATTTCCTGGGCATGCAGATGACCGTGCCGTTGCCGGTCTTTAATAAGCACCGGGGTGAAATCCTCCAGCGGGAGGCGGAGCGCAATCGAGCGGCCCTGGATCTACGGAGCACCGAAACGCTCATTCAGCAACAGGTGTACGCGGCCCTGAGCAGGTTGAACACAGCCCGTGCAACCGTGGAGATGTACCAGACTCGTGTTCTGCCTCACCTCGAAGAGTCGGTCAAGGATATGGAGCGTTTGTTCCTGGAGGGGGGAGGCGATCTGTTGAGGGTCATCAATCTCCGCGCTAAGCTGCTGCAAGCGCGCGGCGGCCAGCTCGATGCCCTTTACGAATTGCGCCAGGGCTACAACGACCTGGCCGCGGCCGTCGCGGACCCGACGCTGACCCTTGATGCCGCCGCCGGTGGACCAGCGCCGTGAGGATCCGCGCGCTCATCGCATGGGTCTCGGAGCGCTGAGCAATTGCTTGGCAAACGTATTGTTTTGAGCCGCGGATTGAAGGAGCGGAGCAGCAGCATCGAGGTCTGCGGCTGTGTAACCAGCTTTCACCAGGTAAGCCCGAGCAAGGGATTGGGCATCAGGAGGCGAAGCGGCGCTGGCTGCGCGCTGCCGGCGTTCCTTGTCATATTTGGCTAACTCGGCCCGATGCAGTTGATCGGCCGGACCAAAAGCCCCGGCGTTGTCGCTGCCAATGCGCACCTCCATGGGTGGCTCATATTCAGGGGCTCGCGCCTGCGGGCCGGCAAAGGCTTCCCGTTCGGAGATCATTTTTCCCAGTTCCAGGGCCAGCACGGCGGCCAGCTGGCCATCGCTGGAACACTGATTCACGAGGCCTTCGGTGATATCCACTTCGGCAATGCCCTGGTGAAACACCTCGGCTTGCGGAGTGCCGATGGTGCGGAAAAGCGGCTGGATTCCCAGCTGGGAATTCGCGGCCAGAATTTTTCGACCCACGCCATCGACGCGTGCCGCCGCCTGTAGCGATGCCGGAGCCAACGTTGCCTGCCCCACTGGCGCGAATGGTGCGCTGCCAAAGGGATTGGACGGAACCAACGGCGTAGTCGTCTGCGTGGTAACACAGCCGTGCAGACAAATAAACCAGGCGGGCAAAAGGAGCGAGCGAAAACGCAACATGGCGCGGCCTCGGCCAGGGAGTTCGGGATCATCCCCGCTACCACCGACAAAGGAAGGGGACGTTACTTCCGGGGCCCGCATCTGTCCAGATGACTTTTTGGCGACCGATGGGGAAGTCTGGAGGAAATAGGTTCGGCGGCTGGTTCCTGAGCGGGTAATTCGGTAGAAAAAATGACCGGGACCATCAACCGCATTGGGGGAGACCACCATGAGCGTCGCACCGCTAACTCAGCGTCCCGCCTGGACAGCCTTGGAGGCCCACTATCAGAGAATTCGGCCGCTGCATCTGCGCGCGCTTTTCGACGACGACGCCAAGCGCGGAGAGCGTATGACGGTGGAGGCAGTCGGCATCTACCTGGACTACTCCAAAAACCGAGTCACCGACGAAACCCTCCGGCTCCTCCTCCAATTGGCTCAGGAATCGGATCTGCACAGCCGCATCGACGCCATGTTCCGAGGCGACAAGATCAATGTGACCGAAAAGCGGTCTGTCTTGCATATCGCCCTTCGTGCACCGAAGAACTCAAAGATCGTAGTGGACGGCGAGGATGTGGTGCCGAGGGTTCACCAAGTGCTCGACCGGATGGCCGAGTTCTGCAATCGGGTACGCAGCGGCGCCTGGAAGGGACACACCGGCAAGCGCATCCGCAATATCGTAAACATCGGCATCGGAGGCTCGGACCTCGGTCCCGTCATGGCTTACGAGGCCCTCGAGCATTACACGGACCGCAGTCTCCCTTGTCGTTTTGTTTCCAACATCGATGGCACCGATCTCGTTGAAGCCACCCTCGACCTCGACCCGGCGGAGACGCTCTTCATCGTCTCGTCCAAGACCTTCACCACACTCGAGACGATGACCAATGCGCAGAGCGCTCGTGCCTGGCTGGTGAAAGGTTTGGGAGGGGATGAAAAGTCGGTCGCGAAGCATTTCGTGGCGGTTTCGACCAATGCGGCCGAAGTGAAGAAATTCGGCATCGATACGGCCAACATGTTCGAGTTCTGGGACTGGGTAGGCGGCCGTTATTCCATGGACTCGGCCATCGGTCTGTCGACGATGCTGGCCATTGGTCCGGACCATTTCCGAGCGTTGCTGGCCGGCTTTCACGACATGGACGAGCACTTTCGGACTGCTCCTTTCGAGCGCAACCTCCCAGTTCTCATGGGCCTGCTCACGGTCTGGTATAACAACTTTTTTGGCGCTCAGACCGTTGCCGTCCTTCCGTACGAGCAATATTTGAAGCGGTTCCCCGCCTACCTTCAACAGCTGACAATGGAGAGCAACGGCAAACACGTCACGCTCGAGGGTACGGAAGTGACTTATCAAACCGGGCCGATTTACTGGGGCGAGCCGGGCACGAATGGCCAGCACTCGTTCTACCAGCTGATCCACCAGGGGACGAAGCTGATTCCGTGCGATTTTCTAGCATTTGCCCGGTCGCTCAATCCGCTCGGCCGTCATCATGATTTGCTCTTGGCAAATGTTTTCGCCCAGGCGGAGGCGCTGGCCTTCGGCAAGACGCCGCCGGAAGTCCAAGCCGAGAATACGCCATCCTGGCTTGTGCCGCATCGCACTTTCGAAGGCAATCGACCGTCCAATATGATCCTATTGGAGCGGCTCACTCCGGCGGCACTGGGAAAGCTGGTTGCGCTCTACGAGCATAGTGTGTTTACACAAGGAGTGATCTGGCAAATTGATTCCTTTGATCAGTGGGGAGTCGAGCTGGGCAAAGTGCTTGCCCAACGGATCATTCCGGAGCTCGAGAGCCGTGAGGAGCCGCGGCTTGGACACGACAGTTCGACCAATACACTGATTCGGCGTTACCGCAAGTCAAAGACTACAATGGGCTGAGGATATCCGTTTCCGTTAAACGGCACCGAAACAGCAAAGAGATGCCCCATATGGCGCAACAACTCATCATCGGTGGCGGCCCGGCGGCCATCAACGCCGTGGAAACGATCCGGGACTGCGATCGGGGAACAAACCCCATCACCCTGGTGAGCGATGAGCCAGCGTACTCGCGGATGGTGCTGCCGTACTACCTCGCCGGCCAAATTCCCGAAGAGCAAGTTTACATTGCCGATGACGCCTATCTCGATTCCCTCAAAGTGGACCGGCGATTTGGGCGATCTGTCCAACGCGTGGACGCGCAAGCCAAGCTGGTCACGTTGGATGATGGCCAACAGATCGCTTTTGATAACCTGCTCATTGCCACGGGCTCTTCGCCGACGATTCCGCCCATCCCCGGTGCAGATTTGCCAGGCGTCTTTCCGTTATGGACATTGGCCCAGACGCGGTCGGTCCTACAGACGGCAGCCGGCAAATCCAAACTGGATGTCGTCTTCATCGGTGCCGGATTCATCGGGTTCATCGTTCTCAACGCCATGTACAAGCGTGGCTGGGACCTCCACCTTGTCGAAATCGCGGACCATGTGTTGCCGCGCATGCTCGATTCCGAAAGCGCCATGCTCGTGGAACAGTGGCTCCGACAAAAGGGAATTGGCCTCCACCTGGGCACAACCGTTCGAGGCATCGCCGACAAGAACGGACGAAAGCGGGTGAGCCTGTCCAAGGGACCGTCGATTGACGCCGACCTCGTCATCGTCGCCACTGGGATTCGGCCGAACGTAGAATTCCTACGCGGTGCCGGCATCAACATCGCTCAGGGAATTCTTGTCGATAATCGCATGCAGACCAATTGGCCCTTCGTTTATGCGGCCGGCGACGTGGCGGAGGGTCCCGACCTCCTGGGCGACATACCGGTCATCCACGCCATTCAACCGACTGCCGTCGATCATGGGCGCATCGCCGGGGCCAACATGGCGGGACAAGAAGTTCGCTATGCAGGAAGTTTGTTGATGAATATCCTGGATGCGTGCGGACTTCAGTGCGCCAGTTTCGGCCGCTGGAGCGAGACGGGAGCAGAAAACGTGACGATCTGCAATCCCGATCGTCCCGTTTATCGAAAGCTCCTCTGGACCGACGACCAGATCACCGGTGCAGTTTTCGTGGGACCGGCGAATGATCTGGGCATGCTCAATGATGTCGGCATGGTGAAAGGCATCATTCAGACGCGCACAGCCCTGGCCGCCTGGAAAGAATTCTTGCGTGAAAATCCGTTTGACATCCGCCGTCCGTTTGTCGCTGCCAAAGTGGGCCAGAAGTTGGCCGAATCGACCTTGCTGGGCCGGCCGTCACGGTCGCGGCAATATCGCTTCCGCGGCCGGCAACCCGGCCCTCAGATAACTCAGCCACAGGCACATCAGGACTTTCTCGGAACGAAGGGGTAGGAAGTCGGCCATATGCAAGTCCGCGTCAAGCTCATGGCCACGCTCCGCAGCAAGCTTCCGCAGGGCTCAACGGGCGGGATGGCGATCCTACCACTCCAACCAGGCACCTCCGTCGCTGCCCTGGTCGATCAGCTCAGCATCCCCGCGGCGCACATTCATTTGGTTACCATCAACGGCGAGATGGAACCCGATCGCCAGCGCGTCTTGGCAGATGGCGATGAGCTGGTGATTTTTCCTCCCGTTGCCGGAGGATGAACCGGCCTGTGGCGAATCCCAGGCTCCGTTCCGTCGGATGGAGCAACAGATCACTGGCTCAGGCCGCCACGCCCTGGAGGTGAAAGGCCGCATTCAAGGTACTGACGGTGGCCGTCTTTCCCTCGCATACGACGACCGAAATGCCACAATTGTCCAAGCGCAGTTGCCCGGCTTGGTCCGGTTGCAAGCCCAGCAGGCCCGCCAGATAGGTTCGATTCACCAAGTGGTGACCAACCACGAGGATCGCTTGGCCAGCGTGGCGCGTCAGTAGCTCCTCCAGGGCCAACTGAACGCGCCGTTCCACCGCGGCGAACGACTCCCCGCCTGGAAAGCCATGCACCGAAGGATTTTCGATGAAGCGCTGATATGCTTCGGCGTCGCGGCCGCGGATGGTCTGCCAATCGAGTCCTTCCCAGCGGCCAACGTCGCACTCGGTCAGGTTTTGAAGTGGAATGGGAGATAGCCCATGCGGAGCCGCCACGATAGCGGCGGTTTGCATGGCCCGACGCAGTGGACTGGAGTAGCAGGATTCGATGGGCCGAATCGCCAGGAAATCGCGGGTCGCTTCGGCCTGGCGAACGCCCAGCGGAGCCAAGGACGGATCGGTTCTACGACCGTGCAGGACGGGCGGCCGGACCAGGTTGGCTTCCGTGACTCCGTGACGAATCAAGTACAAGACCGTCTTCATGTGCTGCCTCCATGCGGCACAAGGACTGGTGAGGATAACCGCTGGCCGCGAGCTTTGCCGCCACGCGGGCTGCTTCCACTAAGCTGGTCGGGTCAGCCATGCCGCGGCCTGCGATGTCATAGGCAGTTCCGTGTGCGACGCTGGTCCGTAGCAACGGCAAACCGACGCTGATATTAACGGCCCGCATGCCTGCCAGCAACTTCAAGGCGATATGCCCCTGATCGTGATACATGGCCACGATACCATCAAACTCCCCGCTACGGGCACGCACAAACAACGTGTCGCTGGGGAAAGGACCGGCGGCCTCGATCCCGTCGGCCCGCGCCCTGGCCACCGCCGGCTGGATCCACATCGCTTCTTCATCGCCAAACAGTCCGCCGTCGCTGGCATGGGGATTCAAGGCGGCCACGCCGATCCGCGGCTTCCGGCCGAGCAAGTGGAGCAGGACGCCATGGAGCAAATGAATCTTCTCGTGAATTGCCTCCTGGGACAAGCGGGCAAAAACGTCGCGGAGAGCCACGTGCAGCGTCACATGGATTACCCCGAGGCCATCGCCATACAGCATCATCGCAAAGCGGCGCGTTCCGGTGCGCTCGGCCAAAATCTCCGTGTGTCCCGGATACAGCAGCCCAGCCGCGCGCAGCCCTTCTTTGTGCAGGGGCGCGGTGACAATCCCGGCCGCCGCGCCGGCCTGTGTGAGATCGATGGCAGTGCACAGCCAGTCGTAAGCCGCTCTCCCCGCCGCCGCACTAACGCGGCCGGGGATAATTTGGCTCAGGTCCTCCTTACTTCCTTGCAGGCAAAGAATGTGGTCGTCATGCGGTTGAGCTTCCTGGGGGTCCTGGACCGCGTCGATTCGGGCACGGAGCGCAAGCAAATCTTGGGCCCAGCGGAGACGGTCCACATCTCCCACCACGATGGGCGCGCACACGGCGTTCAATTGTGGCCAAGCCCGGACGATGATTTCCGGCCCGATCCCGGCTGCATCTCCCATGGTGATCAGCAAACGCGGACGGTTCAACATGACCTCGAGCACCGTGAATACGCGCTGATGAGTTCCCCACATTCATTGTAGGGGATCGGTCCCGGCGTGAGGCAACCATAGCCGAAGGGGGGGGTCTCGAACAAGAGCGCATCGCTAACCGATTGGGCGATGAGATGAAGTAGTTTCTCCGCGGGCAGACTTGTGCGCCAATCGAATGACCAATCGCTCCAGCACGGTCCGGGGTGGCAATTGGCTCGCGCCTTTTAATCCGAGATCTGTTTCCAGCAGCCAATCATGCAGCCGGTCGATCCGCTGGCGGCCCAGATGACGGAGTTGCTCGGCACCGCTGCGGTGTGCGAAAGGCGGCACGCCGGCTCGACTCAGCGCAGCATCCAAGGATTGCCCTTGCTGGTTCCAACGCGCCGCCTGTGCCAGCCGGCGGAGCTGCATGCTGAAGGCGCCCAACACGCGCAGCGGCTCTTCGCCCTGTTCGAACAAGCGGCCGAGGATGGTCAATGCCTCCGCCGAGTTGCCCGTGCCAATCGCGTCGAATATTTTCCACATATTCTCCGTCCGGCTATTTCCCACCAACTTGTCGACATCGATTGTCTCGATTCGCGTCTTGCCGCCGACGTAGACAGCGAGCTTACCCAGTTCCTGGTCGAGCAAGCCCATCTCGCTGCCAATCAGATCAACCAAAAGCTTGGCCGCCTCGGCGACAAGCTGCTTGCCGTGGTGAGCCGCGGCCCATTCGACGCACCAGGCCGCCAGCCGGTGCGCGGCGGGAGTTTTGCACACAATCGTGGCATCGCCTTCGAGCAGTTTTGCCAAGCGCGTGGTACCCGGCCAACTCTTCACCTCCAGCACGAGGACGCCGGTTGGAGCTGGTTTGGCGACGTACTTTTCCAAGTGGGCACGGCATTGAGAGACGAACGGATCTGCGTTCTCCACGACCACCAGCCGGCAGGGCGTAAGGAACGGAAGGGTTTCCAGTTCATCCCGGACCCCGGCCAACGTTGCCTTATCGCCACTGTGGATCGACAGCCCAAAGGCAGTGTCCCCCTCGCCGAGCACGACCCCCCGCAAGGCTGCTAGCACCTGTCGCTTGAGGAACTCTTCATCCCCGTGCACTACGTAGACCGGGAGGGGCTTCCGGCGATCGACATGTTTGAGAAACGCCAGACTATCCATCGGAAATCGGGGAATCCTCGACCCATCGCGAGTTGAGCTGGAACAGGATCATCATAGCAGATTTGTTGGTGGCGGAGTTAACGCTCTTTGTTCGGCGGCGTTGCGTCCCGGTTGGCGGCCGGCTCGACGCCAAGGATGACGCCCTTTGGCTGATGCAGATCGACGATGGCGGGCTCGGCGGTGTCCAGAACGCCCACGTTGCCGGCAAGGTCGGTGGCTTCGACGCGGACGAAAAAGCGGTACGGTACGCCGGCGGGAATCTGCCACCGGTACTGCCCCGTGTTCTCCACGTTGGCAGCGATTTGCGTCCAGGGCCCCGGAAGTTCCTTGGCATAGGAAAGGGTGATCGGTTCGCGGCCGAAATTCCTATCGGTCGCCTTCCAGGTAATCGTGAGCCAGCCGGAATCGGACCCGCGGCCGACATCCGCCTTGACCCAGTGGACAATCGGTTTGGTCAGATCGACTTCGACCCAAAGCTGGGGTGCATCGCCGTTGCGTGGCTCCCGCTCACGCAAACCCACGCCGCTACGAACAATCAGCGAAAAGCCGTAGAGCCCTTCGTCACTCGCTTCGAACGTGTAGGGCGGCTTGCGCCCGGGATCCTCGCTGTATTTCTGCCAAGTCTTGCCATCGCGGGTGAACCATAATTCCACGGCCTGGACACCCGACGGACCTTCATCTTTGATCTCGTAATTCAGACTGATCCGTTTGCTGTTGACCCAACGCTTGCCGGGCATGGTGCGGCTGCCGAGCCCTCCTGGATCTTGTTCAGGAGCAGCGTTGGCGCCCCTGGCTCCGGCCGCCCCCGGCGTCACACGAATCGTCATCTCGCCTTCATTCTTCGCCAGATCCCGAACCCGCAGCCTGACATCCACGGGCCCGCTGACAGACGGACTCCACGAGCGCTGACCGCTTGCTACCGGCTCAACAGAAAGCGGTATCCATTCGCCGCCGCCCGGTACGTGGTATTCCAGAACAAAACTGGACAGATCCAGGTGGTCCTCGCGAATGTCCCATTCGACACTGACCATCCCTTCGCGTGCCGATGCGGCCCGAAGCATGACGACGGGAAGCTGGGTATCCACGTACACTTCCAGCTGTGGCCGGATCCCTTGCACGGTCGTGGGATTAGCCCTCCCGGCGTAATCCACGGTCCGGACAGCAAAGCCGTAAAGGCCGTCGTGATCCGCCCGGAAGTTGAAGCCATGTCGCTCGGGAGGCACGGCATCTTTCTTCTGCCAAGTTTGACCCTGGTCTTCCGACACGTAAAGCTGGACTTCTTGGAGCCGACGGTCGCCGCCATCTGTTTCGAAGGGAATCCGGAAGGTGGGCTGGCGGGTGTAGATGATTCGGTTTGCCCCGGGCTGGCCATGCGCGGTGCCGGCCGCCAGCAGGATCATGCCAGTCACGACGATGGTCCACATCCCGGGGAAGCGGAGGCAAACGCCCTTTCGCATTGTCCGGTTCTTCTCATTTGGGCGCACGTCCATGACGGAATTGCCTCCGATGCATTCATTTGATGCGAACCGGGATGCCGGCCACACAAAGGTGGACCTCCGCAGCAGCAGCCGCCAACCGCTGGTTTGCCTCCCCCAGCAAGTCCCCAAACCGCCGAGCCAGCGCTTGAACGGGGATAATGCCAGACCCAACTTCACTGCTCACCACGATGACTCGTCCCCCAACGGTCGAGGCAGCCTCGATCACGGCATCCACTTCGGCCAGAACCTCCGCATCCGACACGCCCGGGTTGGCGGCCAGCAGCCGGTTACTGATCCACAGTGTCAGACATTCCAGCAGGACACATCCGGCGGTGCCATGAGAGCGGATTGCGTCGACAATGTACCGGGGCTCTTCGACGCATTGCCAGGTGGGCCGGCATTCGAGTCTGCGTTGGCGGTGTCTGGCAATTCGCTCGCTCATCTCCGAATCGCCGCTCTGCGCCGTCGCCAGGTAGGTGACAGGCGGACTCGTATGAGCCAACTCCTCGGCGAAGCGGCTCTTGCCGGAGCGCATGCCTCCCAGGACCAGCGTCAACTGCGCCATAGAACCTCCACGGCCTGGCCGATCCTGTTCAAGTTATCGTCCGGCAAAGTAGAGAAGCTTGAAGGAATCCGTAAACAAGGAAGGGAAGGGTGTGGTGGCAGCGTCGGTCTTTGCCGTTTCGTGGCGGCTCGGTTATCGCGTACGAGAATTGGGCCGGTGCGCATGCATTCTACGACGCCAGTCGCCTCATCATGCTTTTCCCAGCCTCAGCTGCGGACCAGCCATCCGGCCGCGCAACCGCCCGAAGACGTCCCGTACCGTGGCCGAAGGCACGAAGGCAAGGACCAACGTCAGCATCATGAGGCTGAACGTTACCAGGCCCATGAAGATCGCGATCCCGGTGTGCAGGAGCACAGCGGCAACGAGCATCGTCCAGCACAGGCGGCGATTCCACACCAGGAATGCGAAGCCGATCTCAAACACTAACGTGAAATAGGAACCGCCCGTCATTACGAGTTCCCAAAGCCAGCGGTGCTGACTGAGGAAGCGCAGGAATTCCATATAAATGCGGTACGGCATCGGTGAGAATTCGTAGTTGGCCATGGTGCCCCAGACGGCCACACCGCTCCACCACGCCGGGCCTTGGAGCTTCGAAAGCCCCGAGGCGGCGTAAATAATGCAAACGTGGATCTGGAGGAGGCGCAAGGCCACGTTGGCCGAGATGGAGAACGGCGGGTGCAGGAACTCTGGTGGCGGCAGGTGTTCGCGAAGGGCGTACCGAGTGGCCCGGCGGCAGGCGAGCAGCCGGTCGACGGAAAGTGCCGCCCCGCTCGGACCAATCATGAGGTAGAGGACAACCACGATCATGATCGTGTCCATGCCGAACAGGGAAGTGGGTGCACGCTGGATGTAGCAGAGCAATCCCAACCAGGTTAGAACCGATACGACCCGGGTGCAGAAGCCGATCGTGAAGAGGAGCATGATCGTCAGGATGGTGCCATGGACAACCCACATCCACGTGGGATCAGTCACATGGTAATAAATCGACCAAAGCGGTTGGCCATAGGCCATCACCTGGCTGGGGTGAACCGTCCAACGGTCGATAAACGCCTGCTCCTGGGGGTTGCTCGCCGGGATCGGCGAAAGCGGTTCCCAGCCCGTTGGCGGGCCCACCCACGGGACATGCTTGCGCGATTCGTTGATTTGCTCGAGGCTCAGCCAGGCGTCTTTCCCGAAAAACGTCTGGAGGTCATAGCTGTAGGCCAGATGAACGTAAAGCACAACCAGGCCGCAACAGATGCGGATCAGCCCCAGGATCGTCGGATCGCCAGGCGTAAACCAAAAGCGATCCCACGCTCGAATCATCCGATTCCCGAGACCAGTTAGTGAATTCTCGTTAGGAATGGCGGACATGGGGCCTCTTCTCCAAGCTCAGCGGTGAAGGCTGGCTGCGGCTGGATCGAGCAGGGTGTTCTTGCGCTGCGCTGGACCAGGCTCGCCAGGCACGAAGTTCGGAGGAACATGGGGCGTGCTTTCTGTGGGCAGCTCGGCGTGTACCTCCAGCAAGTCGAGGAGCTGGAGTGGTCGTCCCTCGTCCGGTTGGTAAACGGGCAGCTTTCCCTCACGGAAGGCCTTTGGGTCTGTCGTCTTGATGATTGGGATGAGCCAGTACAGGTAAGGATCGTCCTTATCTTTCAGTTGGCCATCCGCGGTGAATTCCCCCTGGAAATACGGGTAGTAGAAATTCTTCTCCGTCGGATCGATCCCCTCGGCAATTTCCTTCGGAGTGGGCAGATTGTGCACCACGCGATATACCTTTACCCCGCTCACGGTTTTCCCAGTCTGGCGAGCCTTGAAATGGGCCACATACCGAGCATAGTTCTTCAGCATTTCTTTGGAGAACGGATTGGGTTCCCGGCGCTGCATGTTCAGATCCAAGGTGGGCGGGTAGAGAGGAATGCCATCGCGTTCAAACGCGGCCAATCGCCTCCGCCGAATTTCCTCTGGAATGGGCGCGATCTGAAGCAGCTGATTGGTGCTTTCCGCTAGCGACAAGCGCCGCTGGTATTCCTGGGCCAGCGGGTTCTCGGCGCGGTCCGGAATTTTATACCACTCCGTACTGCCGTCGTCGTAACGCACATAGAACCAGACCAAAATCCCAGGACCAGGCTCCGGGGAGTAAAAGTGGTACGCGTTATTGAGGTACATGAATTGCAGATAGGGCCGGTACAGGTAGGTCCATGCCCAGTTCATGAGGGCGGGGGTCGGTGGGACGGAAGAAACGGCGCTCAGGATGCCCACAAAGTGGAGCACGATCATCACGCTCACAATTACGCGCTGGATGGCGCGTGGCAAGAGTACAACGACGGCCGCAAAGCCAGCCACCGCCGAGAGTACGCCCACCATCAGCTGGGCAGAATCCCACGCCTGAAATGCCCACCAGCCAAGGAACCCTGAGACAGCAGCCAAACCGAGGACCGCCGCCGAGCCTGGCCGCATGGCCACCGCGGCACCAGTTGCCACCAGTCCGGGCAAGAGCAAGGGCAATGCGGGAGTGGCAAACGCCTTGAACCACACGCCGGAGGCCAAGTTGGCGGCCATGCCTCCGAATAGGAGGAACCAACAAAGGCGAAACCGCCTGCTCCGGCCATCAACGTTCTCAAATTCGACACGACCCATATGTCCTCTCACCTCGACCAGCGCCCGGCATGCGTAGAATTGGCCTCCTCTCTTTCAGGATAGCCAATCGAGCCCGGCAAGCTAAGGCCGATCCAACCAAACGGCAAGGCCGCTGCGTTCCTATGGAAAAGAACGCCGACCTGAGCAAACCTTGCGCGCGGCACGGAAGGTGCATACTTTCCCGTCCTGGTTGCCCTACCCAAAGTAAGTAATCCGCCGATTCATTCTGATTTCCCAGCAGGCTCAACCAGGGCGGTATCCTCGCAATGCGTTCAGCAACCTTCCATGTTCCGCTGGCGACCGATTGCGGGTTGAATCAGCAAATTCGACAGAGCAGGCAGAATCGCCGCCACGATCCTCCTAATTCCCTCATTCGTCCTAGACTACTATTGACTCTTCAGTTCTCCATCTTTACTATCCTTCTGAAACAGCATTTGTCTGCACAAAAAACGGCACGACGTAGTGCTTTTTGGAGCGCTGCGAGCGCATGGATTACGGATTGCTCTATTCCGCGCAATACGATGCTTGATTCCTTCTTGCGATTCCTAGGGCCGGTGAGTCGTGCCCTGGATGTCCAGTTCAAGAGCTCTTCGAGTCCCCAGCGTACGGCATAGCAAGGAGACGATTGGCTCCGGGCGACGGAGATGTTTTTACAGACGTGGGTTGGTTTCCCTTCTTAGTCCGCAGGAGGTATTCAGCATGTACAGTGTCGTTTTGATGATGGCGCTGAGTTCCGGCGCCGAGGTCCCCGCCTGGGGATGCCATGGTTGTCATGGCTGCCACGGCGGCGGCTGGATCAGCTGCTCAGGCGGCGGTTGCCACGGTGGCTGCCACGGTGGCCTCTTTGCCCGCTTGCGAAATCGCTGCCACGGCGGCTGTCATGGTGGTTGCCATGGTGGTTGCCACGGTGGTTGCCACGGCGGCTGTCACGGGGCGCCGGTTGTCGTCATGGCCTGCACCGGCGGCTGCCATGGTGGAATGGCCCCCGGCTGCACCGGCGGCATGATGGCTCCGCACGGTACTGCCCCCAAAGAAATGCCCCAGAAGGGCCCCGAAAAGGTCCCCGCACCCAAGTCCTCTGAGAAAGAGGAAGTTGCAGCGCCGGCTCCCGCGACCATCGTGGTTAGCTTGCCGGCCGAAGCCAAGTTGCTGATCGACGACGCCGCGACCGTTTCGACTTCGAGCCTTCGCGTCTTTGCGTCCCCTTCTTTGGAACCCGGTAAGGATTTCTATTACACCCTGAAGGGCGAATTGGTGCGCGATGGTCACACCCTCTTCGCCACCCAGCACGTCAAGGTTCGTGCTGGCCAACAAACCCGAGTCGAGCTCGAGTTCCCCTTGACAAGCGTTGCCCTCCGGTGATGCGGCAGTCGGGCTGGAACGCCTGGAGTCCAAAACCCAGTCCCGACAACGTGGGCAATCAAGGCTCTCGTAGCGTCGCTCTGGGCGAGGGGCGAACTGTCCGGTTTGCCCTTCGCCCCACTTCGTGCGCCGGTCGCTTTTCCGAACTTTAATCGCCCCTCAAACTGACCTCAGTCCGCATTTCCTCTGCCAGACACTTGTCTCCAGCTGTTCCCTCGGCGACCTGCGCCGGAAAACACATTGTGGCGACTCCGGTGCGTGCCTATAATCGTTGTTTGAAAGGGAGCGACCCTTCTCCGGGAACAGGCTGAGCCGATGTGCCATGGGTGTCTATTCACTGCGACCGAGGGTTTCTGAGCTGGTCTTTCAGCTGTATGGAAGGCCGCTGCACCCGGAGTTTTTTGATATCCTTGCCTACCGCAAGCTGCAGCGTGAGGATTATGAGTTGACCGTCCGGATCACGCGCACCGGACATGTCATCACATTCGAGAACCGCGATGTCATCTTGACCGAGGTCACGGCTGCCGCGGACCAAGCCTTGCCGGAAAAACGCCGTCTGTTCAGCTACCGCCTACGGGGCGAGCACTCCGGTAGCTTGGTTTGCGCCCACGGAATTAGTTACCAGATGAGCTTCCAGGTCGAGGTGCTTACCCAAGAAGTTTTCCTGCACGTTCACGATGAAATCCTGGCCGACGGCGGCAAACGCGGGCTGTTACACAACTTCCAGCCAAACCACCGGCTCTCCCTGGCTCCGCTCGGCTTTGTGACCGCAGAGGGCAGGGCCGGCTGCCTTATCGTGACGACCTTCCATACGTTTCCGGAAGACCACGCCGTGGTGAAAACGCAATCGCTGATCGAAAAGAAGAAGTGAGCCGCCGCCATGAGCAAAGAGTGCCAGCTGCGCCAAGTCGTGGATTGTGGCATCGTGGCGGTCGTTCGTTCGCCGAATTCCCAACAGCTCGTGGAAGTCGCGCGTGCCCTTGCCGACGGTGGCGTCTCGGTCGTCGAGATCACCATGTCTGTGCCCAATGCCTTGGACGTGCTTCGTCAGGTACGGCACGCGCTGGGCGATCATGTGCTCCTGGGTGCCGGAACAGTCCTCGATCCAGAAACCGCGCGGGCAGTTCTGCTTGCCGGGGCCGAATACATCGTGGCCCCCACGGTCAATCTCGAGGTCATCCGCCTGTGCCAGCGCTACAACAAACTGGTCATGCCAGGAGCATTCACTCCGACCGAAATCCTCACCGCCTGGGAAGCCGGGGCGGATATTGTCAAGGTTTTCCCAGCCGACGTCGTTGGCCCGGCTTTCTTCAAGGCGATGCGTGGACCCCTGCCCCAAATTCGTCTGATGCCAACGGGCGGTGTGGACCTTACCACGGCGGCGGCCTTCCTCGAGGCAGGCGCGTGTTGCCTCGGCGTAGGCGGCCAGCTGGTCGAGCCCAAGGCCGTGGCCGAGAAGAACTTTGATCGCATCCGAGAACTCGCCCGCCAATACGTCGCCATCGTCAAACAAACACGGGGCCAATGAGATTGAGCCATGCCGTATGAGGTCATCACGTTCGGCGAAGCGATGTTGCGTCTGAGCCCACCCAACTTTCGCCGACTGGAACAGGCGCGCAGCATGGAAGTCGCTGTCGGCGGCGCAGAGCTGAATACTGCCGTCGGTCTCGCGCGATTGGGTCGATCCACCGCCTGGGTCTCGCGGCTGACGCAGAACCCACTTGGGCGCCTCCTGAGCAACCATGCCCAGGAGGCCGGCGTGAGCACTGCGCACGTAGTTTGGACTGACGAAGATCGCGTCGGCATCTATTTCCTGGAATTTGGCGCCGCTCCGCGTGCCAGTAGCGTCCTCTATGATCGCAAACAGTCAGCCATCGCCCAGATCCGGCCGGGCATGGTCGATTGGCGGAAGGTGTTTGCGGGTACGCGCTGGTTCCACGTCACGGGAATCACGCCAGCCTTGAGCCCCACTGCCGCCCAGACAACCCGCGAAGCCTTGCAGGCCGCTCGCGCCGCGGGTGTCCGGACCAGCATCGATCTCAACTACCGCGCCAAGCTTTGGAGCCAGGCGGACGCTGGCCGTTGCATGAGCGAGTGCCTGCAAGATTGTAACGTCTTGATCACCACGGAAGAAGACGTCGAACGGGTCTTCCAGATCAAGGGTAAGGATTACGAAGAGGTGGCCGCGAAGGTCGCAGCGCGCTTTCCCCTGGAAATCGTGGCGATTACCTTGCGCGAAAATCCGCTGGTTTGGAAGAATAACTGGACCGCCATCGCCTATGCCAATGG
>Ga0070734_10003144_pt1 | contig 18020 bp, 17 predicted proteins | sample Coa_R1_8_FD_66444 | JGI IMG/M metagenome (GOLD analysis project Ga0070734, IMG submission 66444) | Surface soil microbial communities from Centralia Pennsylvania, which are recovering from an underground coalmine fire - Coalmine... | ecosystem: Environmental > Terrestrial > Soil > Unclassified ... | reverse complement strand
TTTTTCATAACATTCAGCCGCATGCTCATTGAGTGAGGCAGCGACTAGGCGGTAAGGTCACATAGCGCGGTCGAAACACCGTCCTACTTGGCTTGCGGGCTCAGCTCAGCTCGCCCGTGAACATGAGTGAACATGGTGCGCCACCACTAGCGTTCAAAGGCTTCTCATATTACCTTCGAAAATCCTGATGGACCCTATACAAATTTTCTTTCACAGTTCTTTAACGGTTTTTATGACTTTTTTATCTGAGCCGGAGCATACTGGTTCAAAACGTCGAAGCGCTCAGGTCATTTAATCCTAAGCAGTTAGCAAAATCGCGTCGGTACTTCGCGTTTCCGGCTCACTCCAACCCCGTCCCGTTGGGCAGCGGCAGATACCAAGCGCGTGTCGCCCGCAAAAGTCTAGTGGCTTCACAGCTAAGGCCAACTCTACCAATTAGAAAGGAAGCACCACATGTACGAGGTAACACGTATAAAAAGGGGCGGTATTCTGCTTGCCGGGATTTTCACAGCGGGAGTCCTGACTGTTGCAACGCAGAACGCCTCAGCGCAGCAGCCCGCTGTGAAAACGGAACCTGTCACCGTCGCCGCGGTACCTTTGCCAGCACCGTCTCCAACGCCGGGTGCACCGGCACCTGACCCCGTGCCACCGCCTGCGCCGACACCAGCCCCAGATCCACAAGCCCCCGCGACTCCCCCGGCTGCCCCGGCGGCGCCTCCTCCGGTCGATCTTGATACGCCCTTCGCGTTCGCCGACTTCACGTGGATGCTCTCTAATCCGCGCAACCACGACGAAGTCCTGGACGGAAAATATTTCTCGGGTGAGTTCCGCGTCGACACAAACTACATGTACGACTACAACCACCCCATCGATCACACCCTCGGTGGCACCACCGAAGGTGAGCGCACCGGTGAGTTTATCATTCAAGCCCTAGGCGTAGGCGGTGATTTCCACGCGGGTGCGATGCAAGGCCGCATTCTGACGCAGTTCGGGGCGGTCTCCACTGCGGTGCCACGCAACGACGCCAGCTACAGCCAAGGCCAATGGCAGCTCAACGACGCGTACCGATACCTCACCGAAATGTACGCCGGCTGGCACCTCAATGTGAATCACGGCCTTAATTTCCAGGTCGGCGACTTCCTCTCGTTCATCGGTCTGTTCAGCTACTACAGTTTTGACAACTGGATGTATCAGCCGTCTTACGTCTCGTCGAACACGCCGTGGTTCTTCACCGGAATGCGCGCGCAGTGGTTTGTCACCAACAAGCTGAAGATCGAGCCGTGGCTCATTAACGGCTGGCAAACCTACGCCAAATACAACGGCAGAGAAGCAGTCGGCGGTCAGATTCTGTGGCGGCCCACCGGCAATCTCGATTTTGTGTGGAACACGTATACTCTCGGGCGCGATACCATCGGAAACCCGAAGCGCTCCCGCTATCACGCGGACTGGAGCCAAGAGTATAAGTACTACGAGAACCCTGACAAATTCATGCACCGTGCGGCGTTCACGGTTACGGAAGACTTCGGTTGTGAAACAGGTGGCGGCGTAGTTTGCCACCATGGAAATGCCCAAACCCCAGCACAGAATTTCACCGGTATTATGGCGTATCACCGCTGGTGGTTTGATAAAGACAAATTCGCTGCGCAAATTGGCGGCGGTGTGATGAACAACCCCGGCCGCTACCTGGTTCTGCTTCCGCCGATCAACGGTGCGAGCGCGACCACCGGCACTCCGTACTTTACAGAAAATCCGGGCGATCCGTTCAAGGCCTACGATTTCCAGGTCGGCGCCGACTACATGCCTAGCCAATGGGTGACTTGGAAGGTGGAATTCACTCAGCGCGGATCGAATGTCCCGTACTTCACCGGACCCGGCGGCATCACTCCCCAGATTGCGCCTGGGCTCTATGAAAACACCGGTGATCCCACGCAGGTCATTCCGGGCTTTACCCCGGATCTTCGCAAGCAGGAACGGCGTTGGATCTTCGCACTGATGGTGAAGCTGTAGCCGAGTAAACCTGGGCGAGGCGCTCAAAGCAGCGCCTCGCTCCGGATCTTGTTCATGAAGGAGGTTCGACTTTTTATGTACCCAGTATCAAAAGCTTCGTCGATCTGTATGGTGTTTGCTCTCTCCGCAGCCGGGCTGATGGCGGCTGACCCCTCCTGGGTCGCCAAACCAACACAACAGTGGAGCGCGGAAGACGCGAAACAGGTCCTTGCGAGTTCTCCTTGGATCAAGAAGGTCACCACCAGAGCCGTTCCCTCGCGCACCGAGGCTCAGCAGCGTGAAGGCGGCAAGATGGGCGGCGGCCAAGGCGTCGGTACCGCTGTGTTCAGCCCCGCCACTCTCTTCGGCGGAGGCTCGCCAGGACCCGGCAAGCGGCGCGCGCGGGCGAGTGTGGTGGAAGTCCGCTGGGAGAGCGCTCTACCCGTGCGTGCGGCGGAGAAGGCTGTGCATGACACGGACGCTCCCGATTGGGAAGGAAATTATTATGTGCTCGCCGTTTACGATGTTCCCGGGCTCGACATCGACGACAAATCACTATCCGGCGACCTTAAGCGGGCGGCCCTCCTAAAGCTCGACGAAAAGCGCATGTTGAGGCCGGAACGGGTGGATTGCCTGCCGCAGGTGGGCGGGCTGATGACTGTCGTTTATCTTTTCCCGCGTACTACTGAAATCAAATCCGACGATAAGCGCCTGGAGTTCGAGGCGCGGTTTGGCCAGCTTGCCATGAGCCAGTATTTCTACACGGCGGCGATGCAGTTCCAGGGGGGACTGCAGCTCTAGCTCGGCACGCCAGCGAGAAATCGTTCGCGCTTTATGCCTTTTTTATTGCTTTTGGGGCACTCTTCTGGAGGAGGTCCAAGAGCACATGCGCCTTCACCGGAAGTTTTGTCTCTTTGTCTGTGCCGCCGGCCCAATGCTGGCCGCGGAAGGTCCGGGCTGGAAGGATAAGTCGATTCCCGAATGGGATCAGCAGGACGCCAAGCAAATTCTGACTGACTCACCATGGGTCAAGGACGCAAAGTTGGAACAAGTCCGCAACTTGAGTAAGTTCGAGCGTCGCGACGGTGGGAACTGGGTCGACGGCATTGGCCCTACTGTCGGACTGGAAGGGTTCGGCTTTTTTGGACCGTCCCGGGCAGAGATAGCGATTCTGCGCGCCCATCAGCATCCCGATCTCGGAACTGTGGCTGTTCGATGGGAGAGCGCACGTACCATCCGTTCCGCGGAGTTGACCGCCGGCGAAGCCGACGTTCCGGCCTGGAGCGGGGAGTACTATGCCGTCGCCGTCTACCGCATTCCTGTTCCTACCCGGTGGAATATCGCCTCCGAGCTCAAGCGAATCGCCTTCCTCCAGAGCGGCAAAAAGAAGAACCTGAAGCCGGCCAGGGTTGAGATTCAGCGTCACGACAGCGGCCTGGACACGGTTGTGTATCTGTTTCCGCGGCGCTTCGAAATTTCCAAGAAGGACCGTGACATCCGTTTCGTGGCACAAATCGGCAGGTTGTTTGTGTCGCAATTCTTTTTCCCTGCCGAGATGCAGTTTCGCGGCGAACCCGAGCTTTGATATAGATTGGACGTACCTATGGCAATCGCATTCCGATCCGACTTTTCCCGCCTGTTTTGGTTGATTCCGGCGTCCGCTCTCTTGCTGGTCGCAGCAGACCCACCCTGGAAAACCAAGCCGATTTCCCAATGGAGTGAAGAGGACGCCAAGCTCGTTCTCGAGAACTCCCCGTGGTCAAAGACGGTCACCGCTGGGATTACTCGCCGTCAGACGGAGGACGAACGCCGGGAAGGCGGAAACATGGGCCAACAAACCGGCGTCGGCTACGACAACGTGGACAAGAAGGGCAGCGGTCCCAAGATGCCCACGACTCTTGGAGACCTCTTCACCGCGCCGCGTAGCGCCCGATCGTTTCCCCAGGCCACTACGATGTTAGTTCGTTGGGAGCATGCGCTTCCCGTTCAGGTGGCGGAACTGAAAACCGGTTTCGTCGAGCCGCCCGTATTACCCGGGGACGGCTATCGCATTTCCGTTTACGGCATTCCCAAAGCCGAAATCAAGAGCGACGATCCCACCAAACTGGGCGAGCCCTTTAAGAACGACGCTTTCCTGAAGCGCTTTGGCAAGCCCGATGTGAAGCCAACCAGAGTCGAAGTGTTCCAGCGTGAGAACGGATTCGTGGTCTGTTATCTTTTCCCGCTCTCCGCCGAAATCACATTGAGAGATGAGCACGTCGAATTTGATGCGCAGATCGGCCGCATCGTTATCTATCACTCGTTCGACCTTGCAACGATGCAGTTCCAGGGAAAACTGGAACTCTGAGTCTCGCCCCACCCCCAACGTGCTAGAGTACGGGCAGAGACTCTGCGCATGCGCCAGGTATTCAGGTCTTCCGTGTTGGCATTTGCCGCGATAACCTTGCTCGCGGCAGCCGACGAACCTTCCTGGAAGAACAAATCCCTCTCCGATTGGGATGCGCAAGATGCAAACGCACTTCTGACGGATTCTCCGTGGGCCAAAAAGGTCGACCTGGAGCAGGTTCGCAACCTGAGCGGGTCTGAGCGCCGGGACGGTGGCGACTGGAATGCCGGCTCCGGCCGTGGGGTCGGACTCGCGGGCACCGGCATCTTCGGCTCCTACGAAGAAGTGATGGCCGAACGGCGCGCTCACGAACAGCCTGACTTAGGCAGTGTGGTTGTCCGCTGGGAGAGCGCTCTTCCCGTCCGAGTCGCGGAGGCGAAAGCTGGCGAGACGGACGCCCCTTCCTGGGAAGGGGACTATTACGCCATTTCCGTGAATAACGTGCCACCCCCGGAGCACTTGAATCTGTCGATGCTCAAGGGTATCGCTTCTCTGCAACGCGACAAGAAAAAAGACCTAAAACCGTCGCGCGTCTTGGTGGTACGCCGTGGAAAAGGGCTGGTCACTCTGGTATACCTTTTTCCTCGTTCCACAGAAATCGCCAGGAAAGACCCTGAAATCCGCTTCATCGCGCAAATCGGAAGGTTGTTTGTGTCCAAGTTCTTTTTCCCCGAAGATATGCAGTTCCAGGGCCAGCCCGAGCTTTAATTTCAACTAGATCCAATCTCACCCGACCGTTCACAAAAAAGCTGTATCGTATCGATCCAAACTTCCCCTGAGTATCCGGCATACGTTTTTATGCCTTTTTCATGAAAGAACGACCATACTGTTTTCACGAGCAGCCGTCGGCGGGTCTATGTGTATCCGAGCCGCCTGCCGAATAGGTTAGAGCGTTGGCCGCCCTTCTCCGGCCCACGGCAAATCGTGCCCCGTTGCACAGCCTCCTAAGCTCGGAACAAAGACTACTGGAAACAGAAGGAACCACTGTGCGCAAAAACCTGTGTTGCCTGGCGGGGATCGTTGCAGCCATTGCGCTGATGCGTGTTCCCGCAATGGCGGACGACCCAGCCGCCCCCGGGAATATACGTGGAACAACGCGGAATCCTTCCGGTCAGGCCGTGCCAGCCGTTGAGGTGGTAGTCCACAGCGTGGCCGAAAAGACCGAGCGGAGCGTCATCTGCAGCAGCGACGGCTCCTTCGTCGTCGAAAATCTGAAACCGGGAAAGTATGAACTCGTCGCGAAGGCCGACGGTTTTTTCAGCCCGTCGCAGGTCGTTGACGTTGCGCCGGGGGAAAGCGCTCGTGTCAATGTGGCCCTCGCCGTTGCGGGTACGCCAACCAGTGCGGCCAACAAGGCGGTTCAGGACTCGTTCTTTCGGAGATTCGCCAAGGCTTACGCCGACGACTGGCATAATCGCACACCCAGCGGTCCCGACGCTCCTTATCGAGGGGATCCCGCGCCTGAAAGCAATCCCCCTTACCCGTTTACGATGTGGCCCTATGGGGGTTCTCCCGTGATCGGCCAACCCAACGCCGGTCCTCCGCCGCTCATGCAGGCACTTTACAACGGGCCAAACGGCGACGCCTGGAAAGCCAGCGGCGTCCAGATCTATGGGTGGGCCAATACCGGCTTTAACGTCAGCACCTCCAACTACGGCAAGTTCGCCAACGCGCCGGCGGCTTACAACCAAATCGCGAACTCCATCCAGCTCGACCAGCTCACCCTCTATGCCGAACGCGTTCCCGATACGGTTCAGACCGACCACTTCGACTGGGGCTTCCGGTTTACGGCGCTGTACGGCATGGACTACCGCTTTACCACGCAAAAGGGAATCTTCAGCAATCAATTGCTCGGCAATAACAATACCTACGGTTTTGATCCCGTGATGGCGTACATAGACCTTTATTTCCCGAAGGTAGCCGACGGACTGAACGTCAGGATCGGACGCTACATTTCGCTTCCCGACATCGAAGCGCAGCTGGCGCCGAACAACTACACCTACACACACTCGCTCACATACACCTACGATTGCTACACCCAAGACGGGATTAACGGAACAGTCAAGCTGAGCAACCACTGGATGTGGCAGATGGGGTTGTCAGCTGGTTGCGATTCCGCGCCTTGGACCTTGGATGCGAAGCTTACGTTTAATACATGTCTGGGCTACTACTGGCGGCAGAGCCAGGATGAGATCTATGGCTGCGCCAACTCCATCAACGATGGCAAGTATGCGTACAACAATCTAGCCGCCTACTATCTGACCTGGTATCACAAGTTCAATAGCAACTGGCACACCGACACGGAGGTGTGGTACCAATACATGAGTGACACGCCCAGTATATTCGGGACACTACCCGCGGAAACCAATTCGAATGGGGCTTGGTGTAACCCGGGCCAGCAGAAGTGCTTCGCGCCTGAATGGGCCACCGTCAACTATGTCGAAAGACAATTCGGCAAGAAAGACTACATGTCGATTCGCAATGAGTTCTTCGACGACATCAAAGGCCAGCGAACGGGATACAAGACCAAGTACTCCGAACACATGATCGGATGGGGGCACTGGATCGGCACCACCGTTCTGCTGCGCCCCGAGATCAGCTTCTTGCACTCCTATGATCGTCCCGCGTTCGACACGGGCACAAAGCAGAGCCAAACAATGCTTGCCGGCGACCTGATTTGGTTCTACTAACCCCCCTGACGGTCATCAGAAGAGTCTGAGATAAGGTCGGGCCAAAATCCACTACGCTTAGCAAAGGAGCGTACATGGATTCAGCCCTCGCAGTACATCGCCTGCATTTCGCCTTCACCGTTACGTTTCACTACCTCTTTCCGCAGTTGACCATGGGATTGGCGCTACTGATTGTGGTGCTGAAAACTGTCGCGCTGAAGACGGGCGATCAACAGTACAACCGGGCAGCGCGTTTCTGGGCCAAGATTTTCGCCATCAATTTCGCGGTCGGCGTGGTTACCGGAATTCCGATGGAATTCCAATTTGGAACCAACTGGTCACGATTTTCCAAAGCAGCCGGCGGCGTAATCGGCCAGACCCTCGCGATGGAGGGCGTGTATTCGTTCTTTTTGGAATCGAGCTTCATTGGCCTGTTCATTTACAGCGAGAAGACCCTGAGTCCCCTCGCGCACTGGGCCTCGTCTGTGCTGGTATGGATGGGTTCCTGGTTATCCGGTTTCTTCATCGTGGCGACCGACGCGTGGATGCAGCATCCCACGGGTTACGCACTGGGGCCGGCGGGCGAAATCCGCCTGGAAAGCTTTTGGGGATTGATTCTGAATCCGTGGGCGTGGTGGCAGTACCTGCACACCATGCTCGGCGCCATCGTCACGGGGGCCTACGTCATGGCTGCCGTAGGTGCCTTCTACCTCATCTCCAACCGGCACTCCAGTTATGGCCGGATCTTTGTGCGTGTGGGAGTAATGGGCGCGCTCGTCGCGAGCCTTCTGCTCATGGCGACGGGTGACGGGCAGGGCCGGAATGTCGCTCTCTACCAGCCAGTGACGCTGGCGGCGAGCGAGGGTCTGTTCGACACGGCCCAGGGCGCTCCGCTCGCGATCATCGGTCAGCCCGACACGAACACCGAGCGTTTGGACAATCCTCTTCTGATCCCGCGGGTGCTCAGCTTCGTGACATACCGGAACTGGGCCGCGGAAGTTAAAGGTCTGAACCAGTATCCCCGCGACCAATGGCCCGACAACGTGCCGCTACTCTACTACAGTTTCCATATCATGGTGGGTCTCGGGACCGTCTTCATTGCCATCGCTGCAATTTGCGCCCTTTGGCTATGGCGCGGCCGGCTGTTCGAAGCGAAGGCTCTCTTGTGGATTTTGATGCTCTCCCTGCCCTTTCCATACATCGCCAATACGGCAGGTTGGATGACTGCGGAGCTGGGCAGGCAACCTTGGTTGATTTACGGAATGATGCGAACGGCCGCCGGCGCCTCTCCGACTGTCTCCGCAGGCAACGCGGTGTTTACTCTGCTCGGGTTCATGGGCGTCTATACGGTGGTGGGGATCCTCTTTATATTCCTGGTCTATCGGGAGCTTGAGCGCGGTCCCGAAGAAGGAGAGGCATAAGATGCTCCCCTTCATCTGGTTCTGCTTGGTGGCGCTGATGATCGCCGGATACGTGATTCTCGATGGCTTCGACCTGGGCGCGGGTGCGATCCATCTGTTTGTCACGCGGTCTGCGGCCGAACGGAAACTGGTGTTGCGTTCGATCGGCGCTGTATGGGATGGAAATGAAGTGTGGCTGCTCGCGGCGGGCGGAACGCTGTATTTCGCTTTTCCGCCGCTCTACGCGTCCAGCTTCAGTGGATTTTACCTGCCGCTCATGATGGTCCTCTGGCTGCTGATTTTGCGCGGTGTCTCGATCGAATTTCGGAATCATATCGATTCGCCTATCTGGACGCCGTTGTGGGATGCCGGATTCGGCATTTCGAGCGCATTGCTTGCGATTTTCTTTGGAGCTGCGCTGGGGAATGTGATTCGCGGCGTGCCCCTCGATCAAGCGGGAGAATTCTTCCTGCCCTTATGGACCGACTTCACGCCTGGTCCGCGTCCTGGAGTATTGGACTGGTACACGATCCTGATCGGCGTTCTTGCGTTCCTCGCTCTCGCCATGCACGGAGCGCTGTGGCTGAACTACAAAACGGAGGGTGATTTGAACGCTCGCGCGCGAAGCGTCGCCAGAACACTCTGGTGGCCGCTGGGTCTTGTCATGCTGGCCGCGACCGCTGCGAGCTTCTCCGTCCAACCGCGGATTCTTTCCAATTTCCGGGAGTATCCCTGGGGTGTGGTGTTCCCACTCCTCGCCGTGGGAGGTTTCGCAGGAATGCGATGGTCCAAAGGTGAACTGCAAGCGTTTCTGTGGTCCTGCGTCTTCCTCGCCGGGATGCTGACCAGTGCGGTGTTCGGCGTCTTCCCGTACGTGCTGCCGTCCAACACGTCGCCCACCCTGGGCCTGACGATCTACAGCGCGGCAACGGCTGAGTACGGCCTCAAAGCTGGGCTCGCCTGGTGGATTCCGGGCATGACGCTCGCGGCTTGTTACTCGGTATTCGTATATCGCAAATTCGCGGGCAAGGTGCGGGATCAGGCTTAACCCAACCGGTCCAGAGCCTCGCCCTCCAACCGGTACACGCCCCACTCATCGACTTCACTCGCGCCTAAGCGCCGATAGAACGCAAGGGCCGGCTGATTCCACTTCAGCACCCACCACTCGAGCCGAATACACCCACGCGCCCGCGCGACACCCGCCAAAGCCGCCAACAAAGCCGTGCCGATCCCTTTTCCCCGATGTGCCGGATCCACGAACAAATCCTCCAGGAACAACCCCGGCCGCCCGCGAAACGTAGAAAAAATGGGAAAGAAAAGCGCGAACCCAACCGGTTCCTCGCCGCTGTAGGCGATCAGAACCTCAATGATCGGCCGGGTGCCGAACAGAGCTTCACGCAGCCCCTCTTCGGTCGCGGTCACTTCATGCGACCTGCGCTCATACTCCGCCAGCTTTCGTATGAAGCTGAATACCAGAGGAACTTCCTGCTCGCGAGCCGGTTCGATTCGGAGGGTCACTGCGGAGGAAATTGCAGTGGTCCGCCTCGCCCTCTTGCGCGATGCAGGGTTAAAGAAGAGAACATCGTCCAGGCGCCTTTTACCTTCGACTCGACGGTGAACTGCCAAGTCTTTTCCTTGCTATCCAAGACCCACGTCTCTTTAAATGGTCCACTGGGATATTCATAAGTGAACTGGAGCTTGTCGCCGTCGCGAATCCCGTAGCCAAGTGTTTCCGCGCCGCGCGCATTAAAACTATCCAGGCGAATCAATACGTAACGTTCGCTAACCGTGTCGTACCCAACATGGACCACGGTCTCCTGTGGCCCGTCCACTTGTTTCCTGTAAAGCCGCAAGAATTGGTGACCCAGGACCCAGTCCACCAGGACCCTCTCATGCACTGGCTGGCCTCGCACCGTACCCGTCATGTCCCAGGATCCGACGAGCTGATCCAGCAATTCGCTATGGAGCGGGGGCTGCGAGACCCCGGGAGCTGTTTGGGCTGCCAGACCAGAGGCCAGCAGGATGAAAGGAAACATCATCTACCGTCAACGTACCATTTTCAGCGTTCGGCGCGCACCGCGATTCCTTCCGGAATCCAGGAGCAATACGCTCGCCCGCTGGTCTTGCAGCCGTTTACGGGATCGGCCTTTACCTGCCGCGTCAGGGCCTCCAGGGTTTCGATTCGATCCGCGGCTGCCAGCGCCATGTTGTGATCCGCGTCGCTCACGCGAATCAGGTAAATCAGCCGCACGAACCTGGAGTTGCGAGGCAACTGAAACAGGGGCGCGATTGAGCGCGGCTGCGGAGTCGTCACGCCATCTTTGGTGACGTCCGCGCCCGTGAAGACTACCTTCACGCCCACTCCGCGTCGCGGCCTCACCGAATAATACGAAGTCTCATAGCCCAAGAAATCGGACCCGACCGATAACGTCACAGTCTTTCCTTCCGTGCTTTGTTGTTGAGGCGTGAGTGCATACACTCCCGACTTGAGGATGGGCGTGATGGCGCGTACGTGAAAGCCAGCCAAAAGATCGATATAGTCCGGAGATCGGGAGGGCGCTGCGCCGGTTCCCGCTGAGGCCGCGACGGGCGAAGGAACGGCAGCGCGCGGGGAAAGCGCAACTCGTCAGAAGAACCAACGCTATCAGAGTCGAGATCACGCGCATGTCACTCATCCGAATGCCACGTCCTCCATCGCCGGCGTTCCGGGAACAACTTGACCAGGATAGCGCCCGCAATGAATCCGCCCACATGGGCAAACCAAGCCACACCGCCTCCAGTATAGTCGGCCTCACCAAGCGAACCGATGCCGCTCAGGAACTGAATCCCGAACCAGTACAGGAGCAGAAGAGCGGCAGGAATCTCCAGCGTGGTGAAGAAGATGATGATGGGAAACAAGGTGACGATATGGGAACGGGGAAATTTAACCAGATAAGCCCCCATCACTCCGGCGATAGCGCCGCTGGCCCCGATTGTTGGCAGTGGCGAGTACGGGTTAGTGATCACGTGCACGACGCCTGCGGCGATCCCGCACAACAGATATAGCAGCAGGAAGCGTGAACCGCCGATCAGATCTTCGACATTGCGGCCAAAAACCCACAGGAACAGCATGTTCCCCAAGATGTGCAGCCACCCTCCGTGCAGAAACATGGACGTGAACAAGGAAGCCAGATGCAACTGATCGGGAACGATACCCCATTGCGTTACAAATCGATTCAGCTCATAGGCGGGCAGCGAAACCTGATACAAAAAAATGGCGACGTTGACGGCGATCAGACCCGCCGTGACTTTGGCCACTGAATAGACGCGTTCCGTGGAACGCAGAGGGATGGGAACCATGGCGCGCCGCGGTTACTCGAAGAAACTCAACAGGCTGTGCGCCAGGGGGCTGTCGTCCTTGACCGCGCTGATAATCTCGCTGATGTGAGTTTCGTTCGGAACGTAGAGCAGCCGCACGTCCGCAAAGGACTTCTTCAAAGCGGCGGCGAAATCGCGGGCCTGTTTGGGCAGGCCGGCGTAGTCCCATTGGCAATACGTCAGGAGGAACGAGGGGGCGTTAGGAGACGAAGCAAACGTGAGGGGGGAGGCCTGATTCCGGTCGCCGGAGAAAACGAATTCCGCCGTATTGCGGACGTCATAGATTCCGCTCATCGCCACGACGCCGCGAATCGCTTTTTGTGAAATGCCGTATTTGTTCAGATACGCGGGATTCAACGCAAGCAACGCCACCAGATGCCCGCCCGCGGAATGGCCGGCCAAGTACATGTGCTTCAAATCGCCGCCACGGCTTTCAAGGTTGCGATAGGTCCAGGCAAAGGCCGCCGCGACGTCTTCAATCTGCGCCGGATGAGGATTCTGCGGCATCAGGCGATAGCTCGGAATGGTCACGGCAATGCCGGCCTGCGCGAAGTGGATGCCCAAAGCGCGATAGAGAGAACGATCGCCGGAGCGCCATGATCCCCCGTGTACGAACATCATTACTTGAAAATCTTTTCGCCCTTTCGGCAGATACAGATCCAACTTGTGTCTGGCCTCATCTGTCGCGTCGCCGTCGGTATAAGAAATATTGCTCACGACCTCGACGCTGGGAGGAACTTCCGGAGACGGAATATTGAGACTCGCGACGCCCCGAACGTAGATCGGGTTTGAAAAAATCCAGGGACGGTCTTCGCCTCCGGCGGACAGCCACGCTTCAAGACGATACGCGCCCTGTTCTTTCGCCACAAAGGAGATTTTCGAATCGACCGCTTCCGCCACCACCATGCCGTTGTGGATCAGCTTGAGTTTGGCGGGGACGGGCACAGAGGCTTCGAGACGCGTCGCACCTGCGATAAGACCCGTGCCGACCGTATCGCCCATATCGAACACGCCAAAATAGTTGCCGGCTATAAACGTAAAACCGGTGGGATCGCAAAGCCAGTCATGCGCCACGTAGGCGTGGCCCTGCGCGAGCGAGGTTCTTATGGCCTTCTCAGAAAGTTCGGGGGCCAGGATGTGGGTGCTGGTGTTGCGGAAGGCCACCGCATACGGAACAGAAGGATCGGCGTCGTTCGAAGCGATCCCCGTGAGCGAACGCAAAGCGGTTTCGGTATCCCACCGCGCCAAAACCTCCGGCAGCGCGTCGGTATCCGCGCCAAAGGCCTCATCCGGGTACTCCTTGAGCGCCCCGCGCAGGCGCCGACGATCTTCCTCGCTCGCTTCCGGGCGGTGGTAGATCTCGAAAGTAGGAGTCTGCGGATCGGGCGGGGAGAGGAAGAGCACATCCCCGTTGGCGCCGGGGGGTCCTTCCGCAAAGATGACTTGCACCGCCGCATCCTTGGCTGCCTTTAGCAATTCCGTCTGCTTGGCGCGCATCGGCGCAAAGACCGCCCGATAGTCCTGGTACACGCCCAGCGGCGGGCCGCCCGCGCGCGTCTTCATCCATTCAATCCGCTGGGCGTGTACCGCCTCCAGCCGGGAAGAACTCAGACGCGAGGATGGGGCGGCCGCGTAGGCGGAAAAGAGCAATAGAATACCGGAGAACGGAAGGACGCCACGCACGCGAGTTACTGCCTCGCCGGAGGCATTTCGTACAAATAAATACGATGCTTCTTATCGTTGCCGGTATCGATTTTGGACGGCTTCCAGCCTGGCACCGCGTAATCGTGAGACACCACGCGCGCACCCGGTTTGAGATATTTCTCGAGGCGCGGACGCAGTTCCTCATTGAAAGAAGTGGTGAGGTAGATAGTAACGACATCCGCGCCTGTAAGATCCGTCTCGAGCAGATCGCCTTCAATCACGCGGGCCTGGTTCGAGAGGCCCTCTTTTTGGATTCGTGCCCGAGCCTGCGCCGCGACTTTCGGAGAAATCTCAATCCCGACGGCCTTCGCCTTGTACCGCTCCACGGCCGCGATCAAAATGCGGCCATCTCCGCAACCAAGGTCGTAAACGGTTTCGCCCGGCCTGATATTGGCGAGATCCAGCATGCGGTCGACAACCCGTGTCGGGGACGCCACATAAGGCGCGAGTTTTTTCACATAACGGGGATCTTGCGCGAGACCCGGAAGGGCGCTTAGCACAAGCAAGGCCATGACTCCACGGCAGGAGCTACTGAGACGGTACTGGAGTCGGGGTCCGTCCATGTTTCGATTTTACTATACGGGATACCATCTCGGAGACAGCAAACCACAAATCGCGAGGGCGAGTAATGGAATATTCGGTTCCTCGGAACAATCTGACCGCGTGGCTGATGGAGTCTTTCCACGGCACCGCGCGCGGGTCCAGATTGTAGTTCATGTAGAAAACCGGATAGTCGACGTTGGCGGCAAATGGCTTCAACGCTTCGTCCGGAACCGAGTCATCCAGCATCAACTTCGGGCCAGCGAAGATTACGGCGTCCGGCCGATCCTCTCCCGACATTTCCTTCTGGATCAGATCGGACAGAAACTCCGTGTCGCCATGTTTCTGGCTCAATTTCTTCAGATCAACCGTGCCCAATTTGATTTTCTCGACAGCTCCGCCCAAAGCGGGGAAGTCAATCTTATCGGCGCTGGACTGGCGGTACAGCACCCGCTGTTCCTGAATGTTGAACGCGACTACCGAAAACTTCCCAAACTGAGGCTCGCGCGAGATACGACGGAGCATCGTTACTAGCGCGACGGTGTCTATGGGCCGCATCGCCGGGGAATCGGCATTCTGCGGGGCAAAGTTGACCAGGACCTTGATACTCAATGGCTTGGGGCTGGCGACGCGTTCGATCGGTGGCTCCGGCGCAAATTGATCGGACTGGGAACGCTCCACGAATCCCGGCGGAATATCCAGCTCCATTTGCTTATCTTTAGCTTGTAGGGCTGCCTCGGAATCCCAATAAAAGGAGCAGACACGCTCACTACGGTCGCGTACTAACCAATCTACGTGATAGTTCCCTTCCCCCAGGTCGAGCATTCCGCTGAGCGTCGCATCACCCTTCGCGTCCTCGTCGATCGAGGGAACGTGGATCCGTTGAATGAAGTACCGGGGATCGTCCTTGCGCGCCTCCGGGATGACGCGGAACAGAATCGTAAGCTGGTTCTCCCCTCCGGAAAGGTCGTTGAGCGGGATGCTCACGTCATATCCGGCGTGAAAACGCAGATCAAATCCGAGCACGGGTTTGTTGGGGCTGACGGTGCATTGAAGATCCTTGCGGACATCCGGCGTCTCTAGAATCGCCATGTCCGAATTATTGATGTGAACAGCCCCGCCTGGTCCGGAAAGGGGAGATTGCGCACTGAGAATCGCGGCCACCCAGAACACACCCGCGCTCACCAAGGACGCCTCTCGCGACGCCGTCGGGAACCAGCGGTGGGCTCTGCGCTTCCTTCGCACCGGCACTCTCCGTGTAAGTCTCTCTTCTACTATCGGAAGAGAGTGTATTCAGTATTATGGACCAATTCGGGCGATCTGCAAGAACTTATTTCCTATGGATGGATGACGGATCGGAGCCCAGCGTTTCGTGGGGCCAGTTGCCAGCTAGCGGCCCCACTCAGACAACTGCTGAAGCACTTGCTGAGCTGCCCGCTGGCCGGCGCTCTTTTTGGACTGGCCCTGTGCCTGGCTGACCCACTGCTTCCCTAGACGAACTTGCACGGTAAACACCTTCGAGTGCTCCGGACCGTTTTCGTCTATCACGACATAGCCGGGAGTGGGCAGCTTCAGGGCCTGCGCCATCTCTTGTAAGGCGCTCTTATAGTCCGTGACTTCGGCTTCCAGACTTTCTCCGGGCGAATCCGCAGAGCCCCCGACGACGCGCGATTCGATGAAGGATCGCACCGGATCCAAGCCCCCGTCCAAGAACATTGCGGCGATCAATGCCTCGACGGCATCCGAGAGGAGGGCCTTCTTCCCCCGGCCACCACTCATCTCTTCCCCTCGGCCAAGGAACAGGAACTCGCCCAGTTCCAATCCTCGAGCTACTTCGTGGAGCCGAGCGGCGCTCACCAAGTGCGCCTTTAGCTTGCTGAGTCGGCCCTCGGGGAAGCTCTGATGACGGCGGACCAGGCATTCGCTAACCACGAATCCGAGAATCGCGTCGCCCAGAAACTCAAGCTGCTCGTTATCGCACATGGTCGAGCCGCCCGGCATCTTCTCATACACATGCGATTTGTGCGTGAGCGCCCGCTCCAGTAGCTCGCGGTTGCGAAACGAGTGACCTAGTCTCTGCTCGAGAACCTCCAGTTCCAATCTCATGAGTTCATTTGCGGCCGGCTTCGCCAGCCGCCACGTGCGCTGGCAGAAGCCAGCGCCTTAGGATGCAGCCCCGCCCGATTACTTCTTTGCGGCCTTGAGCTTGACCGCGTTCGCCCGCTCGTTCGAGGCGATGTTCTTGATTTGAGGATTCAAATCCGGAACCGCGAGGGCCTTATCGAGCACCGCAATCGCTTCGTCGGGCTTTCCCGATTGGTTGTACGCATTTCCCAAACGGATCATCCACACAGGATCGGGGGAGGTCGAGCCATCCACGGCCATCTTGTACTCGTTCGCGGCCACGTCGGGCTTCTTGCGGGTCATGGCGACCAGGCCTAGGTCGAAATGCACGCGGGCAATGGAATTCTTCTTCGCCTCCTCCCATTGAGCGTCCGTAACGGAAGCGGCGGGTTTGGGCTCGTCGGGAATGATCGCGAGGGCCGCGTTAATGTCCTTTTCGGCCTCGGCGAGCCTCTCGGTCTTGTCCAGATCGGTATCGCGGGTGTGTTGCGCCACTTCCGCGCCGACCAGAAGCAGGGCATCCACGTTTTTGGGATCCGCTTCAATGGCCAGCCGTCCGCTGGAGATGGCCTTGATGGAATCGCCCTTTTGATCGTAGGCTTGCGCCTCTTCGAGCAGCGCCGCTGACTTAAACTCGGTGTCCGCGAACTTGGTGATCAGATTCTCCACCGCCGCGATGATTTCGTCGGGCGTTTTGGCCTTTTGGATTGCCTGAATCGCCTGCGTTTCCTTGTCCGACTTCGGTTTCTTCTGCGCCACGGCTACGGTTAACGCCGCTGCGAACAGTGCGATGACTTTCAACGTTCTTTTGCTCATCCCTCAGCTCCCTGAATATTTAGATTCCCACACTCACTTTTTCGCCGGCGGTTCCTTCAAACCCTGTTCGGCCAATTCGCGCACCTGCGCGGGCAGGCCCGGCACGGCTAACGCCTGCTTGTAAAACTCCACCGCGTGCTCCCGATCGTTTTGCGTGTCGGCCAGCCTCCCAAGGTAGAAGAGGCTCCACGACTTGGTGGTAGCATCCGGTTCCAGTTCCAGCGCTTTGCGGAACAAACGGTCGCCCGTCTCCGGGTCGCGCTCCAGCACGGCGATCCGCGCTAAACCATAATACGCCCTGGAGTGCACCGTTTTCAGGTCAGTTATCTCTAGCAGCCTGAGGTACAGCGCCTTGGCCTTTGGATAGTCCTTGTCTGAATAAGCTGCGTGGTCGGCATCCTCAAGCATCTTCGCGGCGGGGGTCTGCGCCGCCGCCGCCGCCGTTACCACGCTCGCCGGGCGCACGACGCGTGTCTCGCGTTCTGAAACGAAATCGATATGATCCAGGCGTTTCTCCTCGCGCTTCAAATCGATGCCCGCCACCATATCTGGAAAATAGTAACGCAAGGCCCGGTCCTGCTTCTCGTAGATTTCAAGTTGCTCGGCGATCGCCGGCGTTAGAACAAAACCCTCTCGCAAGGCGCGATCCACCAGCGCCGGCGTCTTGGGGGGAAGGCGGCTTTCAACGGCTTTGATGAAACACTCCGTGGCCAGCAGAGTGAAGTCGTTCTTATAGAGGTCGGAGATAAGCGGCGACCCGAGCGCGTAATCGCCCAAAGCGTGTTTTGCCTTAAGAGCGTCCGAGTACTTCACGCCCAGCGGATCCGCTAAGTAATGAAGATAGGCATGGCGGATTTCATCGATGGGAAGTTCCGCGGCCGGTGTCACGACTACGTAGTCGTCGTCGACGTAATTGCGTGTTTGGACTTGATTCGGTTCGCCCAATAAATCAATGTAGACCTGGAACCGATGACCGAGATATCCGTTGCTGGAGTTGCGGAAGTACGCGTTCACTTCCAGGACGGCACGCGAGACTGG
>Ga0070734_10003142_pt1 | contig 18039 bp, 17 predicted proteins | sample Coa_R1_8_FD_66444 | JGI IMG/M metagenome (GOLD analysis project Ga0070734, IMG submission 66444) | Surface soil microbial communities from Centralia Pennsylvania, which are recovering from an underground coalmine fire - Coalmine... | ecosystem: Environmental > Terrestrial > Soil > Unclassified ... | reverse complement strand
GGTGCCAGCATACGCGCGCTGTCGTCGGCGCGCTTCTTCCCGCTGGTGAACACCGCCGCAAGCTCGCTGACCAGATCCTGGAGTTCTTCCGGCGGAGCGCTTTGCGGATCAAGACCGGATTGTTCGTAGGCGTCAATATAGGAGCTAAACTCGTGGTGGGACGCACGCGGGGCGACGGGTATATCGGGTTGGCCGTGCCGGATGAGGATGATGCGCTCCGGACGTCCGCGCGCCGCGCCCGGAAGGGCTTCGAGCGCTTCGCAACCTTCTTTCGGCCGTATCGCTAACTGTTGTGCCGTCATGCGCAAAGTCTCAGGATGGCAACAGGCTCATCCTGAATTCCGCGAGCATAGAGGCTCAAAGCGCACATGCAACAGGGCGGATTTGCCGGAAAAGCGGCAATTGTCACAGGTTCCGCGAGCGGTATTGGCGCAGCGGTTGCGATTGCCCTTGCGGGAGCGGGTGCGCGCGTCGTCATCAATTTCACGAAGAGCGAGGACGAGGCGCGCGAAACAGCGGCCGGGGCCGAACGCGCTGGCGGCGAGGTGCGCGTGATGCGAGGCGACGTGTCCGATGATTCAGATTGTCGCGCGCTCGCAAAAACCGCATGCGATGCATGGGGCGGCATCGATATTCTGGTCAACAACGCAGGGACCACGCGGTTTGCCGCCCACGCCGATCTGGACGCGCTGACGGCCGAGGATTTCGCGCGCATCTATGCGGTCAACGTGACAGGTGCCTATCAGATGATCCGCGCCTGCCGGGAGTCTTTGAAGGAATCCCGCGGTGCGGTCGTGAATGTGTCTTCCATTGCCGGTATATCCGGCGTCGGTTCCTCCATCGCTTATGCCGCCTCCAAAGGCGCACTCAACACGATGACGCTTTCGCTGGCCCGTGCACTCGCGCCGGAAATCCGAGTGAATGCCGTCTGCCCCGGGTACGTGGCGACGCCGTGGTTCAGCAGACGTTTCAGCGACGAGCGCTTCGCGCAGATCGCGGTCGAACAGGCGGAAGCCACGCCGCTCAAACGCGCAGGTGAACCGCAGGACGTGGCCGGTGCTGTGCTCTATCTCGCGAGCGCCGCCGCGCGCCACATCACCGGCGTCATGCTCGTCGTCGACGGCGGGTTGCACTTGTCGCTGCCGCGCTGACTTCTATGCGCCGGAACTTTCCGAAGAATTTTCTCTGGGGAACGGCGACTGCGGCACATCAGGTCGAGGGAGGAAATATCGCAAGCGACTTCTGGCTGATGGAAAACATGCGGGAGAGTCTTTTTGCCGAGCCCTCGGGCGACGCCTGTGATCATTATCACCTTTACGCGCAGGATATCGCGCTGCTGAAAGGTCTCGGCTTCGCCGCCTATCGTTTCTCCGTCGAATGGGCGCGAATTGAACCCGAAGAAGGTTTTTTTTCGCGCGCTGCACTCGACCACTATCGGCGCATGATTGCGACAACCCGTGCGCTCGGCATTGCTCCCATCGTCACATTCCACCACTTCACGGCGCCGGTCTGGTTCACGCGCGACGGCGGCTGGACGGAGCGGAAATCCGTCGACCGATTCGCGCGCTATTGCGAAACGGCGGGCCGCGCGCTCGGCGACCTGGTTCATCACGCCTGTACGATCAACGAAGCGAATATTCCCATCATGATCAGCGCGAGCCGCATGGCAAACGAACAGCGTCCCTGGTCGCCCCCCAAAAGTTTTGCCGAGATCGCCCGTCGTTGCGGCGGCGATGCGAAACGCTGGGCGCCCTACCTCGTCTGCGACGGCTACGCGGCGACGCCGCAGCTCATTGCCGCGCACCGCAAGGGCTACGAGGCACTCAAATCGGCAGGTCTCGGCTGTCCCGTCGGGGTCACTCTTGCCCTCCTCGACATGCAGGCGGAAGCAGGTGGCGAAACGCTGCGCGACGCGGCGGAGGCAATGATCGAAGGACAATTCCTCGAAAGCGTGCGTGGGGACGATTTCATTGGCGTACAGACTTACACCCGTATCCGCTTTGGTTCGAAGGGGCATCTGCCGCCGCCCGGCGACGCCGAACGCACGCAGATGGGCTACGAATTCTACCCCGAAGCGCTGGAGGCCACGATCCGCAAGGCGGCGCGCCTGTCCGGATGTCCAGTGCTTGTCACCGAGAACGGCATCGGTACGGAAGACGATTCGCGGCGCATCGAATTTACCCGCCGCGCGCTCGAAGGCGTCCACTCAGCGATCCGCGACGGAATCGACGTTCGCGGCTATATCCACTGGTCGCTGCTCGACAACTATGAATGGCTGGAAGGCTATCGGCCGAAATTCGGGCTCGTCGCCGTCGATCGCCAAACCCAGGCCCGCCGCCCCAAACCCTCCGCCTACTGGCTGGGCGACATCGCAAAGCGTAACGCGCTCGAATGATCACAAATCGAATCCCAGCTGTGCGGGTGCGGCAACGCGGTGATGGTCGAAGCCCGACATCGTAACGCCGACAAGGCGGACGCCGATGACCGGCGGGAATACGGAACGTACAAGCATACGGCTCACGGAATGAAGCAGGTCCCGGGACGCGACCGGTATCGACAGCGTGCGGCTGCGTGTGGCCTGACGGAAGTCGGAATATTTGATCTTCACCGTCACTGTGCGACCGAAGCACTGCGTCTTCTCGCACCAGTGCCATACGTCGTCCGCCATGGCCTCCACTTTGGCCTCTATGGCGGCGGGATCGGTCAAATCTTCGTAGAACGTCGTTTCCGAGCCCGAGGATTTCCGTTCGCGATGGGACGATACTTCGCGATCGTCCTGTGCACGTGCAATCGCATAGTACCACGAACCAGACTTGCCGAAATGCCGGGTGAGAAACGCGAGAGACTGCCGTTTCAGATCCGCGCCGGTATCGATGCCGAGCCGGTTCATTTTCGCCGCTGTCACCGGTCCCACGCCATGAAACTTCCCGATCGGCAAAGCTTCGATGAATGCCTCGCCCATGGCGGGCGTCACGACGAACTGGCCATTGGGTTTGCGATGATCCGATGCGAGCTTGGCCAGGAACTTGTTGTACGAAATGCCCGCGGACGCGGTAAGTCCCGTTTCCGCGAAGATGCGCGCACGGACGTCCGTCGCAGTTGCCGAGGCCGACGGAAATCCGCGCCGGTTTGCCGTCACGTCCAGATAGGCTTCATCGAGGGAGAGCGGCTCGACGAGGTCGGTATAGTCCGCAAAGATCGAACGGATCTGATTGGAGACGGCGCGATACACATCGAAGCGGGGCGGCGCAAAAATCAGATCGGCACAGAGCCGTCGCGCGGTCACGCATGGCATGGCCGAGCGCACGCCGTACACGCGTGCCTCGTAACTCGCTGCCGTGACGACACCTCGTTTGGAGCCATGCCCCACCGCCACGGGCTTTCCACGCAGGTCGGGATTATCCCGCTGCTCGACCGACGCGTAAAACGCGTCCATATCAATATGGATGACCTTGCGCGTCGCGCTCACGACTCCAGACCTTAGCCCAAAATGGGCGGCTGCAGCGACCGCAGGAACAGTCCGATCGTCAAAGCGATACCGATGAGAATAACGAAGATGCGCAACGCCGTCTCATTCACATGCGCAAGCATGCGCGCCCCGATAAGGCCGCCGGCGACCGCGCCTGCACCACATACGGCCGCCTGCAACCAGCGGACTTCCGGCGAGAACAGGAAGATGGCGAACGCCGACGCGTTCATGCAGGCCGCGAGCACATTCTTCGTCGCGCCCGCCGCGCGAATGACAAAACCGGCGGCAGTGAGCGCCGCAAGCATCAGAATGCCAATGCCGCCGCCGAAATAGCCGCCGTAAATCGCGATTAAAAACTGCGCGACGGCTGTCCCGCTGCGGCCGAGCCTCGCGTCCGCCTCGGGTTTCGGCGCGAAGCTGCCCCAGGCGAACACGCCCGTAGCAAAGAGGACGAGCCAGGGAACGAGTCGGGCAAACAGGGAAGCCGGCGTTATCAAAAGCAGAACGGCGCCGATCGCGCCGCCGACCATGCTGATGATGGCAAGCGCACGAAACGACAGCGCCTTGGCGCTGGCGACGAGATTCCGACCCGTCCAGGCCGTCGCAATCTGACCGGGAAAGAGCGCAATGGTGGAGGTGATATTCGCCGCGCGCGCATCCATGCCGGTGAACATCAGGGCGGGCAGCGTGATGAACGAACCGCCGCCGGCGAGCGCGTTCTGCGCTCCCGCCCATATCGCAGCAAGAAACAGAATGGTGAACGGCATGAGCAGCGACGCGCCGAATCAACACCTCTCAGGCTGAGGCTATCACCGTCCTGGAATTGGAACGGTTATCACAGAGACACCAAGAGTGCTGAGGCGAGAACAGGTTGTTCAGGCGCTTCCATGCTCCGCCTTCCCTCCGGATGCACTCGGCCTACCTAAACCGGAGGAATTCGCCAAAGAAAAATGCGGGCCGCAGATAACCCGCATTTCCTCTTACGAACGACGGCGCTGCTACTGTGCGGCGGCCTGGCGCTGCGGATTGCAATTGTTTTCTGTCTGAAGCTTGTCGACGGCAGCAATGCGGCCCTTCAGATCGGAGACTTGATAGGGCGTATTCTGATGACTCATCGATCCCACCGGAAACCCGAGTGTCAGCGTTGTAGCGGCATCGAGCAGGCGCGCGTTGTCCTCCGAATCTGCAGCTTTGCCGTAGGCGTTGGTCAACGTGACTTTGTAGTCGGCCAATTGCGCGCAGTTCAGGTAAGCATATTCCGCAGTGCTGATGTTCGCGGGCTTAATGCTTTCGGGCGAGGCTGCACATCCGGTCACGGCAATAGCGAGCGCGGCCGCCGCAAGGCCGCGTGAAGCGGTTGTCATGGTATATCCTTCGATCTCTTCCGCGCAGGTCATATGCCTCGCGCCGGTGTTGCAGTTGACGCGCGCGACCGCACGGACGCAACGAAAAGGCCGGATTACCGGTAGAAATCGATGCAGTTGCACAGGCGAAATTGAGTCAAATTTTATCGGATCCGTCAGAGTTACCGCGAGAACCGAACTTATTGACACATCTGCGCGTTTTCTCGGTTGCTGCGCCCCCAGGGAGCGTCATGGCCGAGACGTCAGCCCGCATTCCGGAAAAAGGGGCCGCGCCCGACGCGCACCTGCGTTTCGCGGCATCCACCGTCATCGCCGCAATCGTCGCCGCGACGATTTATTTGGCGCGCCCGGTGCTTATTCCACTTGCGCTCGCCATCGTGCTGGCTTTCGCGTTAGCGCCCATCGTTGCGGTGCTGCGCCGGCTCCATATCGGTCACACGGTTTCGGTTCTTCTCACCGCGCTCTTCGCCGTGGCGGTGATCGGAGCTCTTATCATCTTCATCGGTTCGCAGCTTGCGCATCTTGCCGCCGATCTGCCGCGCTACCAGCACACCATTTCGCAAAAAATACATGCGGTCGAACAATCAGCGAAGTCGAACGGTGCCATCGGGCACGCTTCCGCGCTCCTGGAGAACATGAACAGCGAGATCTCCGCGAGTCCGCCGCAAGCAGCGCCGGCGGCCAAAGGCGCGGTGCATGTGCTTGCACCGCGCGAGCGCGTGTTCTCGCCCATTCCCGTCGTCGTTGAATCGCAAAACGCAACACCGATTCAGATCATAGGAAACATCGTCAAACCCCTGCTTGAGCCGCTCGCCACGGCCGGCATCGCCATCATCTTTGTCGTCTTCATTCTTCTTCAGAAGGAGGATTTGCGCGATCGGTTCATCTGGATGGTCTGCGGAGGCGATCTGCAGCGCGCAAAGACTGCTCTCGACGACGGCGCCGAACGTCTGAGCCGCTACCTTCTTACCCAGACAGTCTTGAACACGCTTTTCGGAACGATCATCGGTACCGGACTCTGGCTCATCGGTCTGCCGCAACCATGGTTGTGGGGACTCGTCGCGGGCATTCTCCGCTTCGTCCCTTATGTCGGCGTTCCGCTTGCCGCGCTGACACCGCTCGTGCTTTCGCTGGCGGTCGGCAGCGGCTGGTCGATGATGTTCTGGACAATTGCGCTTTACTTCATACTCGAACCCGTCATGGGACAACTGATCGAGCCCTTTGCCTACGGCCGCAGCGTGGGATTGTCTCCGGTTGCCGTCGTAGTCGCGGCGACGTTCTGGACGTGGGCCTGGGGCCCTGTCGGCCTTCTGCTCTCGACACCGCTTACGCTCTGTTTCGCTGTCCTTGGCCGTCACGTCGAGCGCCTGCGTTTTCTGGATGTACTTCTCGGGAATCGGCCGCCGCTGGCCCATGAGGAAAGCGTTTATCTGCGCATTCTCTCCGGCGATCCCGACGAAGCCGCGCGGCTCGCCGAGAGCTACCTCAAGGATCACACGCTTTGCGACTATTACGACGTGGCCCTGAAAGCATTGGTGTTGGCGCAGGGCGACCTGGAACGCGGCGCGCTCGACGACGGGCACAGCGCGGAATTCAGGCTCATGATTGAAGCGTTGATTCAAAATCTCGCCGATCACGAAGACGTCGATCCTGGTCGACGCGCCGTAACGGCGGCAAACCGTCCACCGGAAAAGACATACACAAACGATACGCTGCCGCCCGGGTGGAGAGAACGGCCCGTGCTGTGCGTCATCGGACGTGGACCGCTCGACGAAGCAGCAACACTCCTGCTCGTACATCTGCTCGAAAGACGTGGCATCGGCACACGTATCATCGGCGCGGAGGAGGCGTCTGCAGCGCGGATTGCCGACCTTGACCCGGCGGGAATCCGCTTCATCTGTCTGTCCTATCTCGAAACCAGAAGCGGTGCACACGCCCATTACCTGATGCGCCGACTCAGACGGCGTATCCCTGAGGCGGGAGCGATCGCCGGATTCTGGGGTCTTTCCGACGACAACAGCAGGTTTCTGGACGCTTTCGGCACTACGGAAGCCGAGGTCGTCACAACGTTTGGGGAAGCCGTCACGTCCATCATGACGGCAATCGATTCGCCTCCAGCCAGGTTGACGGACGTACAAGGGGACACAGCTCGCGCTTCACATCTCTCGGAAGCCGCCGCGTGAGCCCGGCCCGCGTTGCGCGATGTTGCAGGACGACTGTGCGTGGTTCCCCTGTTTGACCGTTCGACCAGCCCAGGGTGAAGAAGATCTGTACTGGCACCAGTGTTTGATGGCAGGAAAGCCCTCTTCATGCTGAGCCTGTCGAAGCACGCACGCCGCCCGTCCGATGCCTCAATGATCGTGATTCTCGTCGGATCGGGCGTTGCTCTGCTTCTTCTTCACGAATCGACCGTGTTTGCGGCAACCGCCAAATCTGCCACCGCCACCGGCGTTGGCGGAGCCGGCGAGGCCATTCTCATTGGCGAGATTGCGCTCCTGCTCTTCGTTGGCCGCGGACTCGGAGAAGTGATGCAGCGGGTCCGGCAGCCGGCGGTGATCGGCCAATTGCTGGCCGGTCTTCTCCTCGGTCCTTCGTTCTTTGGCTGGCTGATGCCCGCCGCGCATCATTTTGTTTTTCCCGACGCACCGGCACAAAGAAGCCTGATCGCGGGCATCTCCGATGTCGGCGTGATGCTCCTGCTCCTGCTCACCGGCATGGAAACCGATCTGAAGCTCGCGCGCAAAGTGGGCAAACCGGCTGTACTCGTGGCCGCGGCCGGAGTCACCGTGCCGTTTCTGTGCGGCCTCGCGCTCGGCTGGTTTCTGCCGTCATCCCTCCTTCCCGATCCGCGGCACCGGCTTGTCGCAGCACTTTTTCTCGGTACAGCGCTTTCGATCTCCTCGATCAAGATCGTGGCGATCATTGTGCGCGAGATGGATTTCATGCGCCGCAATCTGGGACAGATCATCGTCGCCTCCGCAATCATGGAGGACACCGCGGGTTGGGTGATCATTTCGATCACACTCGCCGTCGCAGGAGTGGCCGGACACGGCAGCGGCGCGCTCGCTAGGCCGCTGATCGGAACCGCGGTATTTCTTGGCGTAAGTTACACCTTCGGCCGCCGTTGGGTCTTCCAGTTGATCCGCCTCGTCAACGACAATTTCGCAAGCGAGTATGCGGTCGTGACTGCGATCCTGATTGTGATGTGCGTTCTCGCGCTCATAACGCAGGTGATCGGCGTCAATACCGTACTCGGCGCCTTCGTGGCCGGCGTGCTGGTCGGTGGTTCGCCGATCCTTACCCAACACATTCAGGATCAATTGCGCGGGCTCATCACCGCCTTCATGATGCCGATCTTTTTCGGACTCTCGGGTCTATCGGCAAATCTCACCATTCTCGCCAATCCCCAGATTGCGTTTCTGACGATTGCCCTGGTCGCGATTGCGAGCATCGGAAAATTCGGCGGTGCGTTTGTCGGCGGAGTCGCCAGCAGCCTTACCCGACGCGAATCGCTCGCGCTTGGCTGCGCCATGAACGCGCGGGGCAGTACCGAAGTCATCGTCGCCAGCATCGGGCTCAGCATGGGCGTGCTGACGAGCAATCTCTACTCCATGATCGTCACGATGGCTGTGATCACCACGATGTCCATGCCGCCGCTTCTGCGTTGGTCGCTTGCTCGCGTGCCCATGCGCAAGAACGAACGCGATCGCCTCGAAAAGGAAGAAATGGATGCCAGAGGCTTCGTCAGCCGCTTCGAGCGCCTCCTGATCGCCGCCGACGAGAGCGCCAACGGCCGGCTCGCAACGCGCATCGCCGGATACATAGCCGGCCAAAGAGGGCTACCGATAACCGTGCTGCACCTTCCGGAGAAGGGAAGCGGCGGCAAACTCGCACAGGCCGAAGAGAACAAGGCGGAACTTGCCGCCGTGGCGACGGAAGGGGCCAAGGAAGGACACCGGTCGAGCCGAGCGGCATCGGACGAAACCAGCCCGGATCGGGTTGAGGTGCTGTCCCGGGTGGAAACCGAACAGGTGCACGAAGCGGTCGCGAAAGAGAGCCGCAAAGGCTATGACCTCCTTCTCGTAGGCGTCGAAAAGATGCGCAATTCGGACGGCACTTTTACCCGCAATGTCGACGGTGCGGCGGCCGGGTTCGAGGGTGCGCTCGCGATCGTGCTTGCCGGCGATCTTCGTACAGATTCGGCCGGCGGGTCGTCTATCCTCGTGCCGATCAACGGTACCGAGCCGTCGCGTCGGGGCGCCGAGCTGGCCTTCGCACTCGCTCCGGCCGGTTCTACGAAAGTGACGGCATTGCATGTCGGCCAACGTCTCGACAGACATTCGCAAAAGAGCGACGGCGTGCGTCGGCGCGCGGAACGATCCCTGATGAAAGATATATCCGCTCTGGCCCGACGTTACGGTCACGCGGCGATCACGACCGCTGTTCGTACCGATGCTGCGCCGGACGCAGCCATCCTTGCGGAAGCCGGGCGGACGCATGCCGACATCATCATAATTGGTGCAGCAAAGCGTACCGGCGATACGCTTTATCTCGGCCAGACGGTAACGAACCTGCTCGCCAGATGGGATGGCGCGATCGTCCTGCTTGCAACCTGACACGCCTTGTTATCTCGCTCCGGTGCGAGCCGGTTGTGTTGCCATGATGAGTGCACGGCGGCGGTCGCGCATAACTGTCTGAAATATTTGCCGTTTCACCGGGTTCTGGGTTTGTCCATGCCTGGAATGGCCTGCGCCTTTTGCGACCCATCCTTGAGAAGTAAACCCCGCCCGCCTCGAGGGTCCTCGCGAAAGTACCAGTGGTGCGGGCGGGGCTGCGGTGTTCGAACCAAAACCGCAGGGCAAAGTGGATCGTTTAGCGCCTGTTGTATGTAGTCCGGTCTCCGACAGAAGTCCCCCGGCCGCGAAGGTCCTCGAGGAACATGCGGCGACTTTGCCGCTAATTGCCGCGCGGCTGGCGGACGATTCGCAGATAGGGCTTTGGCGCTTTCCAGCCGTCCGGGTAGATTTTGTGTGCTTCCTCGTCCGAGACGGAGCCGGCGATGATTACGTCTTCACCGGGCTTCCAGTTGGCCGGCGTGGCGACGCGGTGCTTGGCGGTCAACTGAAGGGAATCGATCACGCGGAGCACCTCGTCGAAATTCCGTCCCGTCGTCATCGGATAGACGAGAATGAGTTTCAGCTTTTTGTCGGGGCCGACCACAAAGACGTTGCGCACCGTCAGATTGTCGGCGGCGGTGCGCTTCGAAGGATCGCCGCTCGTTGCCGCAGGAAGCATCTCGTACAGTTTCGAAACCTTGAAATCGGCGTCGCCGATCAGCGGATAGTTTGGCGCGTGACCCTGAGTCTCGCGGATATCCTCCGCCCATTTCGTGTGGTCGCCCACCGGATCGACAGAAAGACCGATGATCTTGACATTGCGCCTGTCGAATTCCGGCTTGATACGCGCCATGTAACCGAGCTCGGTGGTGCAGACCGGCGTGAAATCCTTGGGATGAGAGAACAGAACGCCCCAGCTGTCACCGAGCCATTCGTGGAAATGGATTCGGCCCTCCGTTGTCTCCGCATCGAAATCCGGGGCCGTATCGCCGATCTTGAGGGTCATTGGCTGCTCCTTCGTATTTTAGGGAGGGTGGCGGTCATATAGCGCAGCCCCGGCGCCGCTTTCAAATGTCTATTTTTTCGCTAGGGATCGCCCGTCCGTTGATGGCTTCGTGATGACGGATCACCTCGCGCACGACGAAGGCCAGAAACTTCTCGGCGAAATCGGGATCGAGCTTCGCGCTGGCGGCCAATGTGCGCAGCCGCGCGATCTGCTGTGCCTCGCGGTCGGGATCGGCCGGTGGCAGGCCATGCGCCGCTTTCAGTTCGCCGACCGCCTTGGTGAATTTGAAGCGCTCAGCGAGGAGGTGGACGAGGGCAGCATCGACGTTGTCGATGCTGTCGCGGAGCCGCTGCAATTCCGGGTCGGCCGCAGCCCTGTTACCGCCTTCGTGCATCGCGTCGCCTCCAGCCTGCATTGAAACCGACAAAGGCCGACAGAGTCGAGCGTCCGCGTCAGGACCTGGGATAGAGGACCATCTGCGTCTGAGTCACCACCGCGACGAGCTTTCCGGCTTTGGTCTCGATCCGCGTCTGCCACACCTGGGTCTGTCTGCCGCGATGCAGCGGCGTCGCGATGGCGACGAGCCGTGTACCAAGGCTCGCGGCGCCGAGGAAATTCGTCTTGCTTTCGATTGTCGTCGTTCCGCTCGCGCCTGCGGGCAGGCTGAGCGCCGTTCCAGTCGCTGCGGCGGTATCCGCGAGCGCCATCAAAGCACCACCATGAGCGCGCTCACCCGCGGTGCAGAGGTCGGCGCGCACCGTCATCTCCGCCACCACGCGACCCTCTCCCGTCTCGCGGAACTCGATTCCCATGAGACGACTGAGCGGCAGGGGGTGGCTGTTGAGTTTTTCAATCGTGGTCATGAACCGGGCCCTCCTCGCGCCACGAAGCATTGCGCCGGATAGGCGGGCCCGAGGCAAGCCTGTATGAAGGTGCGTTCGAAGCGGAGACCGGAATGGGCGAGGTGCCCCGGCGCATCATCGTAGGGATCACCGGCGCCTCGGGCGCGATTCTTGGCGTGCGCCTCCTTGAACTTCTGAAGGAGAAGGACATCGAGACCCATCTCGTCATGAGCAAGGCGGCCGAGATGGCGCTGGGCTACGAAACCGAACTGCAGGCCAAGGACGTGCGCGCGCTGGCAAGCATCAATCACGGCGTGATGGCGCTTGGCGCCGCAATTTCCTCGGGGTCGTTTCAAACCATGGGCATGGTAATCGCGCCCTGCTCGATCCGCACCATGAGCGAAATTGCCACCGGGGTGACGAGCACGCTGGTCAGCCGCGCCGCCGATGTGGTGCTGAAGGAGAAGCGGCGGCTTGTGCTCGCGCTTCGCGAGACGCCGCTGCATCTGGGTCATCTGCGCACCATGACGGCGCTCGCCGAAATGGGCGCGGTGATCGCCCCGCTGGCGCCTGCGTTCTACACGCAGCCGAAGTCGGTCGGCGACATTGTCGATCACGCCGCCGGCCGCCTGCTCGACCTCTTCGGCATCGACACCGCGGCCGTGAAGCGCTGGGACGGCGGACGAAAAGAGCCGGGATGATCGTGGAACATGCCGCGCACGCGCAGCCGCCTCCTCAAGTTTCTCCCGAAAAGAGCCGTGGGCGCCGAGATTGGCGTATGGAAAGGCGATTTCTCCGCCCAGATCATCGAGGTTGCGCAGCCGACAAAATTGTACCTGATCGACCCCTGGGCGCTTAACGAAGACGAGGCGCACCGGACGTGCTGGTACGGCGCCGAGCAACGGCCCGATATGGAGACCATGTTCGAGACCGTGCGGCAGCGGTTCCAAAAGGAATTACGGCAAGGCTCTTTGGCGATTATCCGGCAACCGTCATCCGTTGCACTCGGCGCAATGCCCGACGAGTCCCTCGACTTCGTCTATATCGACGGCGATCACCAATACCGCGCCGTTCGGCAGGATTGCTTCCTTGCCTATGACAAGGTGAAGCCCGGCGGCCTCATCTGCGGCGACGATTACGCGGACGGCGGATGGTGGAAAGACGGGGTGATCCAGGCCTTTCACGAGCTGATTGCGGAGCGCAACGTGGTGATCACCTATGCCCGCGGCAGCCAGATTGTTTTGCGGAAACGAGAGGGCAGTTACAACGTCTGATCGGTCGCACTCGCGGCGTTCCGCATTAGCCGGTCCACGTGAGAAAACGTACACTCGATAATAACCACTGACGTGTACGTTCGGTCGGTTGCCTTAATCCTATCAACGACAACTGCATTGGCAATCCTTAGCGGGCCGCCGATGGGAGCGAATGGCAGCGGGAGAAACAGGTTCGGCGGAAACGCGAACGACAACGAATACAACACCGATTCCTTCCCCGGCGGCACATCCCATCATGGCATCAGCAAGCAGCTCATGTCGCTTGCTTCGCGCAGCGTCTCCATCACGCGACGCATAAGGCCGGGTAAGACAAGCCCGTATCACCGAATAGAACCAACAAAGGACCTCTTCGTTCGGTGAGGCCCTTTACTTGCTCTTCCTAGGGGTGCGACCCAGCTCGGGGCTGGAAAACCGTACGGGACACCCTATTTCCCTTACGAAGGCAAAATGCGGTAGGCTGGTCTCCGCGTACCGGAAAGACATCCCATGCTGATCCTTCTCGCGATCATCGCGCTCATCGTCGTTTTCGCCATCTTCACCTACAACCGGCTTGTCTCCCTCCGGCAGGCCTGGAAACAGGCCTACGCCGATATCGACGTGCAGCTCCGCCAGCGGCACGACCTCGTGCCCAACCTGGTCGAGACCGTGAAGGGCTATGCGGCCCATGAAAGCGGCGTGTTCACCGCCGTCACCCAGGCACGCGCGAGCGCGATGAGCGCCCGCAGCGCGGGCGAACGGAGTGCGGCGGAAGGGGCGCTGACGAGCGCCCTCGGCAACCTAATGGCAGTCGCGGAGAACTATCCGCAACTCAAGGCCAACGAGAACTTCCGCCAGCTGCAGGACGAGCTTGCCGATCTCGAGAACAAGATCGCCGCCGCCCGCCGATTCCTCAACAACGCCGTCGCCGAGTACAACGCCGCCATCCAGCGGTTTCCGGCCGCGCTCTTTGCCGGCGCCATGGGCTTCCAGCCGGCCGAGATGTTCCAGCTGACCGAGGCGGAAAAGGCCGATGAGATTACACCGCCGAAAGTCTCCTTCGGCACCTGATGTCGGCGGCTGACCCGGTTGCGACGCTTGGCTTGACCGGCTGGCGGTCGAGCAACAACGCCAAGTCCATCCTGCTGCTGGCGGCGTTTCCTGCGTTACTCCTGCTGCTCTTGGGCGTCATGGCGCTCATTTTCGCTGCAATGATGGGCAGTCGTTACGGTACCGGCTACGGGCAATGGCAGGAATTCGGGGTCCATTCCGTCCTTGGAACAGGCACGCCGGTCGATTTCGCGCTTTCGGTGGTCGCCAGCTGGTGGCCGGTCGCGCTCGGCGTTGCCGCGATCTGGGTGATGCTGGGTTACGTTTTCAACGATGCGATCATCCATCTGGCAACCGGCGCCAGGGCCGTGGCGCGAACCGATCAACCCGAGCTGTACAACCTCGTAGAAAATCTCTGCATCAGCCGTGGGCTCACCATGCCCAAGCTCTACATCATCGACACCGACGTCATGAACGCCTATGCGAGCGGCATCGACGACAAAAGCTACGCCATCACCGTCACCAGCGGTTTGCTCGCAGCGCTCGACCGCAGCGAACTCGAGGCGGTGCTCGCCCACGAACTGACCCACATCATCGACCGGGACACGCGGCTTCTGATCATCACGATTGTTTTTGTCGGCATGATCTCGTTCCTGGCGCAGCTTCTGTGGCGGAGCATCCGCGTCGCCGCCTTCGCGCGCGGCCGCCGCAGCCGCGGAGGCGGCGGCGTCATCCTGATGGTGGCGATCGCCGCCGTCGTGATGTTCATCGGATATCTGCTCGCGCTCCTGCTGCGCTTTGCGATATCGCGCCGGCGTGAGTTGCTCGCCGATGCGGGCTCGGTCGAGCTCACAAAAAATCCCGACGCGCTGATCGCGGCGCTGCTGAAGATTTCGAAAAACGCCGAGCTGCCGCATGTTCCGAGCGAAGTGAAGCAGATGATGTTCGAGAACCCCCCGTCGGTCTTCGACTTAGGCGGGCTGTTCTCGACCCATCCGTCCATCGAAAAACGCGTACAGATTCTGCAGGGCCTAGGGGGGCGGCTGCCCACGGCGCCGGTTTCCGCATCGTTTCCGCCGCCGGCGGGCGGATCTGCTGGCGCTGCTCCAGCAGGTCCTTGGAGCAGTTCCCCGACCCCCAACCACCAGGGTCCTTGGGGATAGACCTTATGCAGATCACCATCTACCACAACCCAAAATGCAGCACCTCGCGTAACGCGCTCGCAGCCATTCGCGCCGCCGGCTATGAGCCGCGCGTCTTCGAATATCTGGAGACGCCTTTGTCGCGCGGTGCGCTCGCGGCGCTTGTGAAGGGCATGAACGTGCCGGTTCGCGACGTCGTTCGCACAAAGGAGCCACTTTTTCGCGACTTGGGTCTTGATGCCGAAGACATCGGCGAAGATGACCTGCTCGACGCAATGGCGCAGCATCCGATCCTGCTCAATCGCCCGATCGTTGTCGTTCAAAACGGCCGCAGGACCGTGATTCGCCTCTGCCGCCCGGCCGAAACAGTGAAGTCGCTGATAGAGGAAGAACGTACGAAGAATTGACGCGGGCGTGCGACTCTAGGACGGGCCCTGGAAGGCGCGCTCGATCCACGACCCCTTGTTTACCTCGGGCTTCATATTGTTGGTGACCAGAAGGTCGTAGGCGTCCTGGTACCAGAAGCTGCCGGGATAATTGGCGCCGAGCACGGCGGCCGCGGTCTTCGCTTCGTCGTACACGCCAAGCGCGAAATAGGCCTCGGTTAAGCGTTCGAGCGCTTCGGCGATTTGACTGGTTTTCTGATACCTCTCCACCACCGTGCGGAAGCGGTTGATCGCGCCGATATAGTCGTGGCGCACGAGATAGTAGCGGCCGACTTCCATCTCCTTGCCTGCCAGGTGATCGATGGTGAGATCCACCTTCAGGCTTGCGTCGCGCGCATATTCCGTGTCGGGAAATCGCTGCACCACGTCCTGCAGCGCGGTCAGCGCGCCCTCGGTGTTCGTCTGGTCGCGGCCGGTATCGGTGATCTGCTCATAGAGCGACATCGCCTTCAGATAGAAGGCGTATGCCACTTCGGGGCTTCCCGGATGGAGCTCGATGTACGAATCGGCGGTACTGATCGCGTCGCTGTACTTGTTCGCCTGATAATAGCAGAATGCGCTCATCAGCATGGCTCGCCGCGCCCACACCGAATAGGGGTGTTGTCGCTCCACTTCGTCGAATTGCTTGGCGGCCTTTTCCCAGCTGTGATCGGCGATCTGCTTCCACGCGTCGTTGTAGATCTGCTCGACCGGCCGTTCAACGTAATCGGCGTTCTGCTCATCGCTCGAACTGTTGTCGAGACCAAGCCAGGAACAGCCGGCGAGCAGGAAGACGCCGACAAGCGCAGCCACACGCCCACGCGCCAAGCCGGTCATCGTTTTTTGACTCGCAAACGGCTCCGGTGTCTGAACGGCCATGCTTTTTTTGCGTCTCCGGGAGTGTGCAGGCCCCTTCGCGGGCGGCCAGCTGGCCCTTTATGCCATTCCCCTATTGCCCCGGTCCAGTCCTTAGACAATTTCGTAGTTCGCGGGGTCGGCGAAGAGGGCGCGGAGGAGTAAATTGTTGAGCGCGTGACCCGAGCGGCGTCCTTCGAATCGGCCGATCACCGGGGCACCCGCCAGCGCGAGGTCGCCGATCGCATCGAGGATTTTGTGGCGCACGAACTCGTCAGGAAAACGCTGCAGCTCCGGATTGCGCAAGCACCCATGGTCGATCGCAAGCGTATTTTCCAGCGAGGCGCCGCGCGCAAGGCCGGCGCCTCGCAAGGCGTCGAGTTCCTGTACGAAACCGAACGTCCGCGCCGGCGCAATTTCGCGGCGGAAGGCCGCAGGCGAAAATATCCAGAAAAGTGGCTGCGTGCCAATGGCGCCTGAGTCGAATTGAATCTCGAAATCGAACGCAAGTGAATCTGCCGGCGAAAGCGCTGCTGACGCGTCGCCGTTCTGCACCGCAACGCGCTTTCGCACCTTGATGGCGCGGAGTTCGCCTTCTTGTTCGCGTGTTCCCGCGCGGTCGATCACATCGAGCCAGGAGAGCGCGTCGCCTGCCAAGATCGGCGGTTCCGGACCGTCGAGCGCAATCAAGAGATCGTGAATGCCGGCACCAAACACTGCGGCCATCAGATGTTCGATGACACCGACGCTCGCGCCGCCACCAGAGACGACAGTTCCAAGTCGTGTTTCGCCGACATGATCGTAGCGGGCGTGAATTTCGACTCCGCCGAGGTCCTCCCGACGAAAAACAACTCCCGTACCCGCTGCAGCCGGCAGAAGGTGCGCGCGCACGCGCGTTCCAGCATGCAACGCTACACCCTCGCACGCTGCTTCCTTTGCTATCGTTGTTCTCGTCACCAGGACGAAGCTAACACAGAAAAGCTCAGCGCGGTGGCCGCAGAGGATGCGCGGAGAGCGCAACGGTCAATTGGCGCACGTCCGCGCGCAATCTCCCCAGCGTCCTCAGCGAAACCCCGAAGCCCTCTGCGCCGAGTTCCCTTTGCTCTCGTTCGTCAGTTGGTCTGGCGGCGGAGAAAGGCCGGAATCTCGAACTGGTCTTCCTTCTTGAAATCCGGAAACAGGTCGTCGGCGTTGCCCGGCTGCGCGGGCGCGGTGCGCGGCGGCTGTGCGGCATTCATCACCTGCACCGTCGCCCGCGGCGCTGTGGGTTGCTGACCGCCGATTTGTGGCTCGGCACGGATCGGCTCCGGCTTCTTCTCCCAGCGCAGACCGAAAAGACCGCGACGGCGGCGCGGCTCCTCCTCTGTACTCGCCCGCATCGGCGGCGACGGCAGCGTATGTACGCGCGCGCCTTCCGCGGCGGATGCTGCCAGACCGGCGACTTCGGCGTCGGTGACCGGCGCTTCCTCGATGGCCGCCACCGGCTCCGGTGCAGGATTCGGCGCCGGCGTGGATTTCACCATCGCCGCGTTCAGTTCCTGCGCGATGATTTCGACTTGACTATGTACAGGATGTGCGCCTGGTCGCGCAGGCAACGGAGCAGCTTTCTGGCGCGGACGGAACTGTTCGATATTCGTGGGCATCCGGGCCTCGTCAGCCTCGATGCCGGTGGCCACCACCGACACGCGCAGGCGGCCTTCCATATTTTCAAGGATCGTTCCGCCGAAAATGATGTTTGCGTCAGGATCGACTTCCGCGCGGATGCGGTTTGCCGCCTGGTCGACTTCGAGCAGCGTGAGATCCGGGCCGCCGGTAATGTTGATGAGCACGCCGCGTGCGCCTTTCATGGAAACGTCGTCCAGCAGCGGGTTGGAGATCGCGGCTTCGGCCGCCCTCATTGCCCGCTCCTCGCCTTCGGCTTCGCCGGTTCCCATCATTGCCTTGCCCATCTCCGACATCACCGTCTTGATGTCCGCAAAATCGAGATTGATTAGGCCTGGCATCACGATCAGATCGGTCA
>Ga0070734_10003140_pt1 | contig 18052 bp, 17 predicted proteins | sample Coa_R1_8_FD_66444 | JGI IMG/M metagenome (GOLD analysis project Ga0070734, IMG submission 66444) | Surface soil microbial communities from Centralia Pennsylvania, which are recovering from an underground coalmine fire - Coalmine... | ecosystem: Environmental > Terrestrial > Soil > Unclassified ... | reverse complement strand
CGCTTCGACGCCATGCGATTCGCCGAGTTTCCTCCGATTGTCGAGGCCTTGAAGTCCAAAGCGCTGGAGGCGGGCTTCGTCACGATCCCGCTCGCCATGAAGATGCGCGAGCAGGGCGCGCCGATCAAGATCTGTTGCCTGGGCCATCGGGATGGCTCCCAGCTCGTCATTCGCAAAGACCTGGTTGCGAAGGATCTACGTGATATGCGTGGCAAGACCATCGCCATTCCCAGTTACTTTAGCAACGAGAACTTCTTTGTGAACAAGCTGATGCGGGATCAGGGGGTTGGTCCAAAAGAGATCAATTTCAAAGTGGTAGCGCCGCCGGATATGGTGGTGTCATTGGCGTCCGGAGCGGTTGACGGCTTTGTGGTCGCGGAGCCGTTCTGCGGTAAGGCGGAGATGGACGGGATAGGCAAAGTCCTCTACTACGCCAAGGATATCTGGCCTAACTACATCTCCTGCTGCCTCGTGGTGCATGAGGATCTCATCAAAGAGAAGCCAGACGTCGTGAAGGATCTGGTGCGAGGCATCAACGAGTCGGGAGAGTGGGTGGAGCAGCACCGTGCGGATGCCGCAACCTTGGTAGCGCCTTACAATAACCAGCCTGTGAAACTCCTCAACTATGTTCTCACGCACAAGCCGGATCTGGTTACCTATCGCAACCTGAACCCCACCGACGAAGAGCTACAGAAGATCATGGACATGGGGATAAGTCTGGGATTCCTGAAAACAAAGACCCCTATGTCAGAATTGGTAGATCGTTCGTATGTGCCCGAACACGTTGAGGCGGCCAAGATAGATTTGAGCCATGTGGCGGATATTAAGCCCATAGTCGCGCCGAAAGGAGCTTCTAAGTGACGGATGTGCAATCTTTGCTGGGTCTGAGCAAGCCGCCCATCGCTATCGGTTTTCTGGACAGCCCTCCGGAAGGAGTGGCGGCCTGGAGCGGCGGACCTGCGCCCGCCGGCTGCTTCTTCTGGAAGCAAGCCCAGCAGGGGAAGACCTTCTATACCGTGCCTGCTGACCACTATAACTGCGCGGTTGGGGCCTTTACGCATAAGATCGCGCTGCCTGCGGACCGTGCTGTAGAGTTGGAGGAGACCGTCGGTTTCATGGTCAAGTGCGGTTATATCGCACTGGAAGAGGTGCCCGGTATCCCCACGCTGGCTTCCTCGCCCAACGTGATCGCGTATGGTCCTATAGAGAGTGCGCCGTTTACGCCCAGCGTGGTGATCGTTGCAGCGGAGCCAGCGCAAGGCATGCTCCTCTACGAGGCGGCCATCAAGGCAGGAGTCGGCTCCGCCCTCCTGCAGACGCTGGGGCGCCCCGGCTGCGCCGTATTGCCGCTCTCCATGCAGTCGGGAACCGCTGCGCTCTCATTTGGGTGCAAGGGCAATCGCACCTTCACCGGCCTTCCCGATAACGAAATGTACCTGAGCATTCCCGGTGACAAATGGCCCGCCGTCGCCGCACAGGTCGCTCAGATCTGTCAGGCGAATGCGACCATGGCCGCCCACTACCAGCAACAACAAGCGCGCTTTAGCGCTTCCTGATCCGCGCAAATACGATTTCCATCTCAAAAGGAGAACAGAAACCCATGAAAACCCGAATCCTGACCACCCTTTTTTGGATTGGCACGGCAGTACTGACGGTTGCCTCTTTCTTCGGCTATCGCTGCCCGGCTCAGGGCTGCCCGGCATGCAAACTGCTTGGCAAATAGCTCCCCGCCTTATTCCGCCTATGCACGCCACACATGAAATGCGCCCACGTCCATAGTCAAGGACGTGGGCGCACGTATCTAAAACGTTTCGTTCGGTTTCCTCGCGCTACTTGGCGAGAATCTTCTCCTGATTGGCAATAATCTTTTCCTGATTCGCCTGAATGGTCTCCTGGTTCTTCAGCAACGCATCCAGTTTCGCCTGATTGGCTTCGATGTGGGTCTGGTTCGCCAGGATCACCTTCTGGTTCTCCATGAGGGACTTCTGATTGTCCAGGATCACCCTCTGGTTTTCCTGGATGGTTGTCTGGTTTTTAAGGACCTCGTCGTTGCTCATTGCGCGTGCTCCTTCCATGAGAATCGATGCCGTAGCATTCTGACCGTCGAACGCGTCCCCATTATAGGTTCCTCACCTTAAACCAAGCTTAACCCTGCCTTAATTTTTTTCAATATGGATCCGCTTTACCCACTTCAAGGAACCGAACTATCGCGACCGGGCAGACACAGCAGTCGTGGCATATTCCTGTTCAACACTCTCTGGGGGTTCCGGCGGTTGGAGCGAAAACGATTTTCACCGGCTTCGGCGGTCCGGGAGCTGAACATTTCCAACGCTGGAAGGAACTAACAGAGACGAGGTAGCTCAGCAAGGCTACCTCGTCTCTTAGTTCGGATGGGAAAAGAAGAGGAGATCCATGAAACAAAAGATCCTGTTTGTAGTTCTATGGGTAGGATTCTGCATGTTGATAAACGTCAATGCGAGGGCGCTTGACCTGGATGCCGATGGCAAGAAAGCCTATACGACTCTACAATCCGCTCCCTATTTCGCCATTGGCGGCGTGGGGTATGCCGGCATTATATCGGAAAGAGAGAAGGCCATGCGTGTCTTGATCAAACAGAAACATGGCATTGAGGCGTTCCAGGCCATTGTCAAAGAAGGAAAGATGGAAGGGCGGCTCTATGCCCTATTGGGTCTGAAATTGCTGGATAAGAATGCGTTTCAAAAGGCCCTTAATCCGTTTCTCATCTCGAAGGCGACGGCAACCATCATGCGAGGCTGTATTCAGTCCGAACGACCGGTTTCCGACATCGCCAAGGATATTGAAAAGGGCGTCTATCACTGACTCATAGAAGCCTGTATAAAGGAGCATCTGCCCGATGTCTTCCTGAGTGAGTTTCCTGGTTTTGAGGTGTATGCACAAAACAGCGTAGGGTGCGGTGGTAGAATACAAGATCGATATAGAAGTGGTTGCCATCTCTATTTTGGCGTGAGAAGTACGGCCTTGTCCTCCGATTGGGCGATGATCTGACCGTTGTCGTTGATACCCTGCACGCCGTAGATGTGGGGAGGAGCCAGATTGTCCAGGTAGAGCCAGAGACCGCCGGTGATCAACATGCCGAAATCGCCTTGCATGGTGGTGACGATCTGGCCGGAAGCCGATACTCCCGTCGGAGACAACACGATGTCACCGGCCTGGGGACTGATGTCATAACCGATGGTGGTAGTGGTCAGGCTCCCATCCGGAGTCCAGATGAACATAGAGGGCCTCGAAGTAATGGCGCTCTGACCGACAAGCCCCGCCAGCTTGCCGTTTGAACTGAGCGCGGTGGCGAAACCGCCGGAGTTTGGCTGGATTCCCCCTGACTGAGTCCATAAGAAAGAACCCGACTTCAGGCCGTTGGAAGCGGCGCTCAGGCAGAGGACCTGGCCCGCGTTGTTGATGGCAATCGCCTTACTGATGTCACATCCGGGCAACACGCCCAGATCGGTGACGTTTCCATCGGGCGTCCAGAGTGCCGCGTGATTGTTGACCTGCCCGACGACCTGCCCGGCATCATTGATGCCATACGCAGCCGAGAGGGGAAGGCTCTGCATCCCTTTCCCCGACGACCAGAGAAAAGCGTGGCTCGCCTGACTCGGGTTTAACAATCCGTACCTATCGTTTATCCCCAGAGCGGAAGAGACGCCCACCACCTGATCGGACCCATTGATCCCGAAGGCTATGCTGGAAGTGTCTCCAGGAAGCGTGCCGAGAGCCTGCAGCCCGGCGCTTTGCGTCCAGAAAAAGGCGTGTTGACCGGGAGCCGGTGATCCAACGGAAACGCCGACCACATCTCCTTTGCCGTTCAAGCCGTACGAAAAGCTCACAATATCGCCCGGAAGCGTGCCAATTGTGGTTTTGGTGTACATGCTGACGGGGGCGATGTGGACGTGTGTCAGGGGGCTGGATATCCCATCCATCGTGACGGAGGCGGTGAAGTCACCAGCAACGGAGGAAAGGACATGGCCGCTGGCATCCACTCCGGCGTTACTGGGGTTCACCGTCCACAGCGCGGAGCCGGGCGTTACCGCAATGGCGTATCCGTTGGCGTCGAGCGCGGTAAATACCAGGTCGGCAGGCAGCCCGGTCGCAAACGTTTGCGGGTCGGGAACCGTGATCGAAGCGACAATGCCTACCGTCGCTATATCGCCGATATCGGCGCTTCCCACGGAGAGGGTGACTTGCTTTCCGGCGATCCCCACCAAACTCCCCAGTTCGCCATGATTGGTAAAGAAGGTGACCGTTGCCGTCCATGTGCCGACCAGAGCCGGGTTCGAGGTCGTATAGGTCTGTGTGTAGGAGGCAAGGGTCGCATCGTTCCGCTCGAAGGGGAAGGTAAAGTCTCCGCCACCCGGCTTTGCGCCCTTCAAAGTGAGCATGCCGGAGAGAGCGGAGTTCGGCCCGGAAACCACCCGGCTTCGCGCCCCCCAGAGAATGCTGATGGTGACAGTGGTCTGGCGTTTGGAACTGTTGCTGTCAGATGGGTTGGAACTCCCGCCGCCACAACCGGGAAGGGCCAGAGCTGCGAAAAGACAGAATGAAGCGAGACGGCGTTGATAGGTCTGCATACCATGAACTCCTTAGAACACCTAACCTCACCTAATGCCAGAGGTTCAACCCTCACCCCGACCCTCTCGCTGCCAGGGAGAGGATTAAGTTGGATGGGCCATAGCAGTACTCTCGAGTTATAGCTCATAGTTAAGGTTGGGGGCGAGCCAGCGCTCGGCGGTGGCGAGATCCATGCCCTTGCGGCGAGCGTAGTCGGTAACCTAATCGCGTTCGATCTTGCCGACCAGAACAAATGATAACGGTACCTGAAAATAGCTATAATTTATATATGAACAATCAAGGCAATTCGTGTCAGTTCGACCAGAGAATTGGTGCCAAAGGCTGAAACAATCGCTGGGATATTCGGAAGCAATGCGGCTTCCAGATCTGTGTTCGTAATGTTGCCCGTCGAAATCAGAAGAAGCTTCTCCGGTTGGCGTTTGATATGGAAAGAGTTGATAAAATCGGCATCCTTTGTGATCACAACGCGTTGGTCACGAGCGGCGACACTCAAAATCTCGTTATCTGTGGTTCGGTTTCCGTTTGGCAAATCCAAAGTATGCAGGGCATCGTGTCCCGCCTCGATCAGTCGCCGAGCAATACGACGGGGTAGGTGAGCGTCAATGAGGAATTTCATGCCGCAAACATCTCTATACGCTTGACCTGGCTGAGACGGGCAGCGTAAGCCAACACAGCCAGGATGTCCTCTCGTTCAAGATCTTCGTAGTCGGAAAGTATCTCCTCGAAACTCATTCCTGCGCTAAGTAATTCCAATATTACCTCAACAGGATAGCGCAGGCCGCGAATTGTCGGCTTGCCATGACAAATCGCCGGATCTAGTGTAATTCGGTCAGCCATTGTACCCATGGTTCTTTTCCTATAAATCAGCTGTCGTGAGTGCTTAAGGCTCGTAGTTGAGGTTGGGAGCGAGCCAGCGCTCGGCGGTGGCGAGATCCATGCCCTTGCGGCGAGCGTAGTCGGTGACCTGATCGCGTTCGAGCTTGCCGACCGGGAAGTAGCGCGATTGCGGGTGCGCAAAGTAGAGGCCGCTGACGGAACTGGCAGGATACATCGCGAACGATTCGGTCAGGCGGATGCCCGTGTGGGCTTCCGCGTTGAGCAGTTTCCAGAGCAGATCCTTCTCGGTATGGTCCGGACAGGCGGGATAACCCGGCGCAGGACGAATGCCGCGATAGCGCTCACGGATGTAGTCCTCTTTGGTCAGGCTCTCGGAGCGCCCATAGCCCCAGGCGTCGCGGGCGATTTTGTGCAACTTTTCCGCGAAAGCCTCTGCAAAGCGGTCCGCGAGCGCCTCCACCATGATCGCGTTGTAGTCGTCGTTGTCGGCTTTGAAGCGCTTGACGATCTCCTCCATGCCGAACCCGGAGGTGACGGCGAAGCCGCCGATGGAGTCCGGCAGGCCAGTCTCCTTCGGCGCGACAAAGTCCGCCAGGGCGTAGTTGATGGTCTCCGGCCCTTTGTCCACCTGCTGGCGGAGGGTATGGAGGGTCATCAGGACTTCGGAGCGCGATGCAGCGGTATAGAGTTCGATGTCATCGCCCACGCTATTGGCAGGGAAGAAGCCGTAGACGCCCCGCGCGGTCAACCACTTCTCCTGTACCAGTTCCGCCAGGATTGATTGCGCGTCGTCGAAGAGGCGCTTCGCCTCCGTGCCGATGATCTCATCCTCGAAGATCGCCGGATAGCGGCCCGTCAGCTCCCAGGTATGGAAGAAGGGAGACCAGTCGATGTAGGGGACCAGTTCTTCCAGAGGGAAGGCATCGAGGGCGCGCACACCGAAGAAATCGGGCTGCGGGATGTCCTCCGCGCGCCACTCAATCGGCGTTTTGCGCCGCCGGGCCTCCGCATAGGAGACCATCGCCTTCTCCTTCTGGCGGTTGGCGTACTGTTCGCGCAGCATCTGCTGCTCACACCGGTTCTGCTCCACAAAAGCAGGTTTGTGCTCCTGGCTGATAAGGCTGCTGACCACCCCGACAGCCCGGCTCGCGTCGATGACATGAACCACAGGCGCATGATAGTGTGGAGCAATCTTGATGGCGGTATGGGCGCGGCTGGTCGTCGCGCCGCCAATGAGCAGCGGCAGCATAAAGCCCTGGCGCTCCATCTCGCGGGCGACATGCGCCATCTCATCCAGCGAGGGGGTAATCAGTCCGCTCAGGCCGATCAGGTCGGCGTTCTGCTCCCGCGCTGTCTGCAGGATCTTCTCGCTGGGGACCATCACGCCCAGATCGATCACCTCGTAGTTGTTGCAGCCGAGAACGACCCCCACGATGTTCTTGCCGATGTCGTGTACATCGCCCTTCACCGTCGCCATCACGATCTTGCCCTGTGCCTGCACCTCGCCGCCCTCCGCGAGCATCTGCGCCTTCTCCGCCTCCATATAGGGCAGCAGCACCGCGACAGCCTTCTTCATCACACGGGCGGATTTGACCACCTGCGGCAGGAACATCTTGCCGGAGCCGAACAGGTCGCCGACGATGTTCATACCGTCCATCAGCGGCCCTTCGATCAGGCGCAGGGGACGGTCGTACTTCAGCCGGGCCTCCTCCACATCCGCCTCGATGTAGTCGGCGATGCCCTTCACCAGTGCGTGCTTCAGACGCTCCTCGACCGCCTCCTGACGCCAGGCGTCATCCTTGACCTGCACTTTGCCCTTCTCGCCCTTCACGGTCTCGGCGAAGGCCAGCAGCCGCTCGGTCGCATCGGAACGCCGGTTGAGCAGCACGTCCTCGACCAGCTCCAGCAGGTTCTTCGGGATCTCCTCATAGACCGCCAGTTGGCCCGCATTCACGATGCCCATATCCAGCCCGGCCTGGATGGCATGGTAGAGGAAGGCGGAGTGCATCGCCTCACGCACCACATTGTTGCCACGGAACGAGAAGGAGATATTGCTGACGCCGCCGCTCACCAGGCAGCCCGGCAGGTTCTGCTTGATCCAGCGGGTCGCCTCGATAAACGCCACGGCGTAGCCGTTGTGCTCCTCGATGCCGGTCGCCACGGTAAGAATGTTCGGGTCGAAGATGATGTCCTGCGGCGGGAAGCCGATCTCCTCGGTGAGGAGCGCGTAGGCGCGCTGACAGATCTCGATTTTGCGCTCATAGGTATCCGCCTGCCCCCGCTCATCGAAGGCCATCACCACCACACCCGCCCCATAGCGCCGAACCAACCGCGCCTGCTCCCTGAACTTCTCCTCGCCCTCTTTTAAGCTGATGGAGTTGACGATCCCCTTGCCCTGCAGGCACTTGAGCCCCGCCTCCAGCACCGACCACTTGGAGCTGTCCAGCATGATCGGCACTTTCGAGATGGAGTCGTCCGGTCCGACGAGGTTCAAGAACGTTGTCATGGCCTGAACCCCGTCCAGCATGCCCTCATCCATATTGATGTCGATGAGGTTCGCACCGCTCTCCACCTGTTGTCGCGCGACGGAGAGCGCCTCCTCGTAGTCCCCGGCGAGGATCAGCTTGGCAAACTTGGGAGAGCCGGTGACGTTGGTGCGCTCCCCGATATTGATGAAGTTGGTATTGGGACGGATCGTCAACGGCTCCAGGCCGCTGTAGCGGGCAAACGGCTCGATCTGCGGGATCTCACGTGGCTTGCGGTCCTTCACGGCTTCGGCCAGGGCGCGGATATAGGCTGGGGTGGTGCCGCAGCAGCCGCCGACGATGTTGACCCAGCCATTCTCGGCCCACTCGGTAACCAGCGGCAGCATCTGCTCGGTGGTCAGGGAGAAACCGCTCGGCGACAGGGCATCGGGCAGGCCCGCATTCGGGTAGGCCATCAGGTAGAGCGGGGCGAGGCGGGAGAGCTCCTCCACATGGGGCCGCATCATGTCCGGCCCGACGGCGCAGTTCAACCCCACGCCAAAGAGGGGGAAGTGGGAGATGGAGTTCCAGGCCGCCTCCAGAGTCTGGCCGGTAAGCGTGCGCCCCCCACTCTGCGGGAAGATGGTCAGGCTCGCCATAACGGGGATGCGCTTGCCGCCCTCGTCGAAGAACTTCTGTATCGCGAAGAGACAGGCTTTCAGGTTGAGGACGTCGAACGTGGTTTCGGGCAGCAGAAAGTCCACGCCGCCCTCGACAAGCGCGGCGGCTTGCTCATAGTAGGCCGCCATGACCTGGTCGAAGGTGACCTCCCGCGCGCCGGGGTCGTTGGCGTCTCGGGAGATAGAGAGCGTGCGGTTCATGGGGCCGATGGAGCCGGCCACAAAACGCGGGCGCGAGGGATCGCGCTCCATGGCCTGCGCCACGGCGCGGCGGGCCAGACGCGCCCCGGCCAGGTTCATCTCCCGTACGTAACTCTGGAGCCCATAGTCGGACTGTGCCACCGCCGTTGCGGTAAATGTGTTCGTCTCGATGATGTCTGCGCCCGCCTCCAGATAGGCATTATGAACGTCGGCGATGACCTCTGGTTTTGTCAGGTTGAGGATGTCCGGATTGTTCTTGACATCGCACGCGTGCGTCTTGAACCGGTCGCCTCGGTAGTCTTTCTCCTCCAAACCCTTCCGAAAGAGCAAGGCTCCCATCGAGCCATCCATGATCAGGATTCGTTTCGCGAGAAGCGGTTGGATGGGATGGGAGCTTTTCATGATGGTATCTTCCTTTCGATTACGGCTGCGCCGTTGTGATGGTTTTGCTTGGCTGCAGAGAATAGACTACTCCTCATCTGCTTTTTCCTCGTCGAGAAATGTATTGTCCAGATATTCCAATAGCAAGATAGCATTCCTTAGTATCTCTTCGGCAACTGCCATGAGATCCTTCTCACCAATTTGGAATATTTGAGCAATTTTTTCGAATTCTTTGCCCTTTCGATGTCCCACTCCTGACGAACGAAGTGTTTGTAGGTCCCTCAGGAACTTTATGTGTGTGTCATAGTCTATAGCACCTCTTAATTGAAGGAACGTATTGAACTTTGATATTCCCTTATCTTCAGGTACCTTCTCTGAAAGCTGCTTTTGGATTTCAGATTCGTTTAGTGAATCGATGAGTAATTTTGTGATTGCGAGTATCTGACTGTCGAACTCTGCCTGGTCGTTAGTGAGCGGAATCCGGATAGCCGTGTAGTAGTGTTGATCCTTTTCCGCCAATGGCTTGAATAGGGGCCATCCAAATACCTGTTCCCAGTCACTTTGGAACATTTCAAACCGGTACTTGAACAGTAGGTCTGCCCGCTTCGGATCGGCGAACTCTCCTTTGATACCGCGTTTCCACTCAACGTCACTGATCGTTCCATCTGGTGGAACATTGAAGCTCTTCCAGTAAAGCTGTTCCGCGTTGCTGAGGTCGCGCCCCAAGTCACCGAGGTAGACGATCACATACTTATCATGGTTGTTGTCTATTCTTATGCCCCATAGGCTGGAACAGCTAATGCGACCATCAGAGACAACATACTTTTCCGGATTCGAGTAGTATTTACTGAGTACCTCTCGTCTGAAAAACACCGGAGTGAGATAATGGGGAGAGCCTGGATTGGCACCGAAGTAGTTCGCAAGTTGTCCAGGATTACATGTGTGCAACACAGGCTCCGCGTTAGCATCAGTTCCGATGATGAATTCAGTGTACTCTTTTTGCCGTTGATCGTATGGCCTATAGTTACTTAGCTCCTTGGAGGTGCCAAAGACGAGCTTCTTTCCAAGCAGGCTACCATGGGTGTTGTTCTGCTCATCGCTTGACAAAGTCCTTCCAAGATAGCTGGAAGTAGGCAAGGCTTGTAGTCTGATGATGGCGGTTTACTTCGTCAATGTTGAGATCCTCGATAGTAAGAGCCGAAAATCTATCCATGTCGAAATAGATAGCCAGTGCCATCTCTTTGATGGCCAAAAATTGCTTTAGATGCTGGAGGAGGACTTTGATATGTTCCTCCTCGATGATAATACTCTCTTCCTCATTACCCCTATTGTCGATCTTCATATATTTGTTGTTCCGCTGATCATAGAAGAGGTTGTGGAACAATATGAATTCCTCAGATATCTCAATCTTATTAGGGCGGATACCATGGAATTCACGGTAGATAACGAGCGGCTCAATACCATCATCGCCAAAGCGAAAGTATTTCGTTTCTCCTTGCCCTCTCGGTAATAGATAACGCAGCCTGGCAATCCCTCGCCGATCATCAGATCCCAAGTAGTGGTCTCCAGTACTTGATTGACTTCTTCGAGAGGAATAAGAGCGCAGAAGAAGGTGAACGATTCGTGATCACCATGATACGATTGGTATATCGTAACCCATTGCTCAGCGCCGATTCTGTCAATCCGATTTAGCCAGTCGGTATGAATCAGCCAATCTAGTATTTTTTGGTTATCACAAGTCATATATATGCCTCCGGATGCAGAATGGTACTGCATTGGAATTGTGACGAAAAAACGAAAAAGCAGCAGAATCTAGCGCTATTCAAACCTTCGCCATTGATTTGAACGCCTGCCCTCCTGCTTAAGAATGAACATTATCTCTGGATCAGGTATTATGTCACCATGCAGACACTTGAGTATAAGTTAAAGGGCAAGGACGTTCAGTTTTCGTCTATCGACGATGCTATACGAACGACCCAGTTTATTCGCAACAAGTGTCTACGCTTCTGGATGGACAATCCAACGGTCAGACTCTCTGAGCTCAACAAGTATTGCGCGGTTCTTGCCAAAGAATATCCTTTTGCAACTAAGCTCAACTCTCAAGCGCGTCAAGCAGCAGCAGAACGTACCGCCCACGCAATATCCCGACATGTCAAGCCCGACACCAAAGGTAACCGCTCCAACCCACCGCGATTTCAGAAAGACTGTCGCTCGGTGGAATACAAAACCACTGGCTGGAAACTTAGCCCCGATAGAAGGAGCATTACATTTACGGATGGTTACAACATCGGTATTCTCAAGATGCTCGGCACACAAGATCTGTGTGCTTATTCTGCAGACCTTATCAAGCGAGTTCGACTCCTCCGCAGAGTAGATGGCTACTATATCCAGTTCTGTCTGGACACAGAACGAATCGAAGAACAAGAGCCTTCTGGCAATACTGTCGGTCTTGATGTGGGTCTGTCTGCTTTCTACACCGACTCTAATGGAGAGAAGGTGAAGTGTCCCCGGTTTTTACGTAAAGCTGAGAAGCGTCTCAAATTCTTGCAGCGAATGGTCACTCGTAAGCAGAAGGGGTCCTCCAATCGCAGCAAGGCCAAGAACCGTCTGGCGCGCAAGCATCTGCAAATCCAAAGACAGCGTAAAGACTTCGTCGTGAAAGCGGCGCGGTGCGTAGTCATATCCAACGATGTGATTGCCTTGGAAGACTTGCAGATACGCAATATGCTCAAGAATCATTGCCTCGCCAAGTCCATCAATGATGCCGCATGGTTCCAATTCAGAATGTGGCTGGAATACTACGGCAAAGTCTACGGCAAAATTGTGGTTTTTGTCCCACCCCAGTTCACGTCTGCAGACTGTTCCCGATGCGGCAATCGGGTGAAGAAATCTCTCTCAGAACGCACACACTGCTGTCTTTGCTGTGGCTGTGTGTTAGACCGAGATGAGAATGCTGCCCGTAATATTCTCATACTTGGCTTGCAACTGGTATTAAAATTGTACCCTGGGGCACAGGGAAACAGCGAGACTTCGGTCTCGCAAACGCTTGTGGAGAGGAGGACCTCTGCAACACAGTACGCAGTGTCTGCAAGTCACCTCGTAGAAGCAAGAAGCCCCCGGTTTTAACCGTGGGGTGTGTCACGGGCGAATTGAGCCACTCCAATAAGGGTGGATTGGAACTACGAAACAGGTTCAGCGTCTTGACGATGTCCCAGCCGTTGATATCCAGATCGTTCACGATAGGCAGTTCGATCACATCCCGCAGCGGACGAAGGCGGAGATAGTCGTGCATGGGCCGGATGAAGACAAAGCGGGCGTCGTAATCGCTATCGGGTGAGGCGAAGCCCCAGGCGCGGCTGCCGGACTCGACGGCGTAGAGGATACGCACGTTCTCACGGCGCTCCACCTGCTTCAATTCGGATAGGATTTGCGCTCGCATGGGCTCGCTGACCATGTTTTCACCTCTCAGGGACCTCCATTATACCCGAATGCCCCTCTGCATCGAATGTTCCTATGATGACAGCGAGAAGGTTAGAAAGGTTGCAGCGTGTTCCTGGTAGGGCGCAGGACGGGGCCTGCGCCCTACCAGGATGGGATACAAAGATCATTTACGTTGGATAGGAGGATGGAATGAGGAGATACCGATTTGCCGATCTGCAGAATGCGGGGCAGGGGCAGCACTTCCTGACCGGACTGCTCAGTGGGGCGCGGTTGTATAAGGGCAGTGTCTCGTATCACCCGCCCAACAAGGTGACGCATGACGAAGAACGCCCCCATCTGGAAATCGATGAAGAGGCGTTCTGTCTGTTACAGGGCAGCGGATGGATCGAGATCGACGGCGTGCGCGAACCCGTTCGCGGCGGCGATATTCTGATTATCGAGCCGGGCGAGGATCATCATCTGATTAGCAGCGAAGACGATCCGCTGATCAACCTGTGGCTCCATGCGGACGCTTCCGGGCATCCCCAACAATTTCCCCGCGAATCCGATTAGATCCCCGAGCCTGACCGGGTGGAACGGAGCTTAAATGGTTTGTGCATTCGGCTCATAGATGTGCGTGGAGAGCTTCGCGAGAGGGTCGTGTTCCAGCCCCGGTGTGTATTGCGTCATGTCGAGAAGCTTGACGATACGGATCGCCGTAGCGGGGATCAGGATCATCTCTCCGTTATCTTTAACGAGTTGCAGCCAATTCTGCTCGATCTGGACCAGCGTACCGGTGTCCGTGCGCTCGTCCGATCCGGCAGTCGTCATCACCGTAACGTGCTGGCCGCGAAAAGCATCCATCCAATTGGTTTCCATAGTGTTGCAAAACTCCTTCGATCTGGGATGACGCCGGATCCTATCCGACCCTGGATTAGCCGGTGTATATATCGGCAGTATGGCCCGGTGAAAGGTAGGCGTTATCATGGATCAGACGTTGAGGGCAGGCGGCTTGTTCCGTCAGGTCGACCGGCTGGCGTCTCAGGGTTCGTTCCCACAAGTTCCAGGAACCTCGCTCGTTTTTACTCCGTCCTTTCCATAATTGATGAACGAGACCATTTGAGTGGAGGCGTTCGCCTTCGCTCTCATTCTAAAACGGTTCCGAAAGGCGAGGAGCGAGTGATCTCTATCCCGTCTCCTCTGTTTTCGAACCGACGAGGTGATAGGGATGCCCAGTACGATCTATGCGACGTTTCCAACGGAAGGCGATGCCGAGCGCGCGGCAGGTGCGCTGATGGATCATGGCCTTTCCGCGGAAGATATCAGCTTTGTTTTGCCGGAACAACTGCCTTCGCTTCCTGCCAGGGATGCGGCGGATAGCGAGGGGACCGCTCGGGTGCACACGCCGGACGCCGTTCCACCGCCTTCCATTCCGATCACGCACGACTATGCGTTGGAGGATGTCACGGTGCCTCCTCCCCCTCCGCTGCCGAAACTCACGGTTCCACGGCCCCATTCCCCACAGGAGCAGGAGGTCGGATATCCGCAGAGGTATCACTACGATGCGCTGGGCGCGGTGATACCGGATGAGCCACCGGCAACCACCACAACCCTGCCGGATCCGCCGAGGAAAACCGCGCTGCCCGCCGATACGCCGATGGATACGGTCGAGCACGATAAGCGGCCACATGCGCATATCGTGGACATGAACCGCCATCTGCCCTCGGCTGCAGCCGGTATCAGTACCACGACTGCGGCGGATGCAACCCGTGGTGCGCTGGAGGGAGCGGGGCTCGGCGTCGGGCTCGGAATTCTGCTGGGGTTGGCAACCGTGGCGATCCCCGGCATCGGCCTGGTTGCAGGTACGGGCGCGTTGGTTGCGGGGTTGGCGGCGGCGACCGGCGCTGCAGGCGGGATCGTAGGCGGCGTCTATGGCTACCTGGCCGATTTGGGGTTGCCTCCGGAGAGCGCCCGACAACTGGGTGAGCGCCTCCAGGCCGGGCAGGTCATTCTGAGCATCCATCTGGCTGGAAATGTGCCCAGTGACGAGATCGTGACCATTCTGCGCAAGTACCATGCGACATCGGCGCAGGCATTTTAAGCCATGATCCGCTTCGCTTCGCGCCAACAGGAAGGCGGAGCAGAGCCTGAGAAGCAAAGCCTTAAAAAATTGGTAGCACAAGAGATCATTTTTTGGTGAGAGTTGTGCTATACTTACTATCTAAGAAGCGCCTGGCTTTTATCCGGGTGCGGATTGAAACAAATGACAATAAGAGGGATCCTGTTACATAGAGAACAAGGATCGAGCTGCAAAGAATTGAGAGTAGTATGGGACAGGTGCATCTGATGTAGGGCGCCTGTCCTTTTTTTGTCACGGGGGTAGAGCGAGAGGGTTTGCCAGGAGCGGCGTAAACCGGCGTGGATTGCAATCGTCCGGTGTGTACGGTACAATAGGTCATCATGTCGGAAATCTTTCTGAAAAACGTCCAGGCCTTGATCGTCTCTGAAGTAGAGACGGATAGCCCGGCGGAGCGGGCCGGGGTGCGTGTTGGCGATCTCATCCAACAGATCAACGGAAAAGCGATCCTGGATATTCTGGACTACCGCTTTCATGCCGCTGCGTCGCGACTGGTCCTCACCCTGGAGCGCGCCGAACAGCCCATGTCGCTTACCCTTCGGAAGCGTGTGGAAGAGGATGCGGGGCTCGCCTTCCAGTTCGACCTGGGCGATAAAGTCCATACCTGCAAAAATAAGTGCGTTTTCTGTTTTATCCACCAACAGCCGAAAAAGATGCGAAAGTCGCTCTATCTCATGGATGATGACTTTCGCCTCTCCTTCATGCACGGCAACTATGTCACGCTCACCAACCTCAGCGCCGAGGAGTGGGCGCGTATCCTGGAGCAGCGCCTCTCGCCGCTCTATGTCTCCGTGCATGCCACCGACCCCGACTTGCGTGGAGTACTGCTGGGGCGTAAGGAGCCGACGCCCATCCTACCCCAGATCCGAGAGTTGGCCGACAACCGAATTGACATCCATGCACAGATCGTTCTCTGCCCCGGCTTGAACGATGGCGTACACCTGGACCGCACGCTGAACGAACTGGCGCAGGAGCATCGGAGCGTGACGGGCAAGCGCGCCGGAGTTCCCTCCGTAGCCATCGTGCCCGTCGGCATGACCCGATTTCGCGAACGGCTTCCGAAACTGACGCATGTCGAACGCGACTATTCTCGCGAGATGATTACCTATATTGCCGCAAAAGAGCGCGCGTTCCTGAAGCAACTCGGGACGCGTTTTGTCTGGCTGGCGGATGAGTGGTATACCATCGCAGGGGAACCGGTGCCCGGCAAGTCGCACTACGAAGCGTTCCCGCAGTTGGAGGATGGTATCGGAACCCTGCGCCTGTTTCTCGAAGGGGCCAAGCAGGTGAGCCGACGCCTGCCGGAGCGCGTTCGGGTTCCTCAGCGCGCCACCCTCGTCACAGCGGAGATGCCCGCGCCCACCGTGCAGGAGTTTGCCGACCGCCTCAACCGCATCGAAGGGATGGAGATCAATGTCTGCGTGGTGAAGAACGACTTCTTCGGCGGCGACATTCATATCGCCGGGCTGCTCACCGCGCAGGACATCCTCGCGCAACTGGATCAGTTTGCAGCGTGTCATGAAACGGTCTATTTGCCTAAAATATGCCTCCGGGACGACATGATGTTTCTGGATGATGTGACCCTGGAGGAGGCGCGCCGCCAGTCCGGACGCGATCTGCGCGCCGTGGGAAATACCCCCCGTGATCTGGCGGAGGCTCTGGGCCTCCTGCCGCCATCCCGATCGGAACGATCCCGCGCTTCCCGCTGGCTCATGGAGGAGCAGCCCGTATGATTCGCGAAATAGGGCTCATCGGCACCATGGCGAGGAGTTAAAATGACGCAGACTGGGCAGATAGCCACGAAAAAGACCAATGGGAATGGCAGAGGACATGCCTTGCTTCCCCATTCGCCCCTCTTTTTTAATCGTGAACTGAGCTGGTTGGACTTCAACGCGCGCGTACTGGAAGAGGCGAACAATCCGGCGCATCCCCTGCTGGAGCGCTTGAAATTCCTCGCTATCTTCAGCAGCAACCTGGATGAGTTCTTTATGATCCACATTCCAGGGATGCAGGAGCGCGCCGATGAAGAGACGGGGATAATGCCCTCCGAGCGCGCCGAAATCGAAAAGTTACGCGCCATTCAACTCAAGCTGCAGCCGATGTTGGCCGACCAGTTTCGCTGCTTTGAGGAACTCCTCCCGCAACTCGCCCGCTATGGGATCCGAATTCACCGCCATGAGGATCTTCCCGAGGACGAGAAAGCGCGCTTGCGCCACTACTTCGCCCAGGAAATCTATCCCGTACTTACGCCGCTGGCGGTAGATCCGGGTCACCCGTTCCCCTATATATCCCACTTAAGCCTCAACCTAGCTGTGGTGGTTTATGATCCGAGAACGCGCCAGGAGCGATTTGCCCGCATCAAAGTGCCCGCGCATGACGTGCTCTCACGCCTCATCCCGGTCGGGAAGGGCTGGGAGTGTGTCTTGTTGGAAGAGGTCATTACCGCGCACATCGGTGAGTTGTTTGCCGGGATGGAGATCCGCTCCTGTCATCCGTTTCGCGTGACACGCGATGCCGATCTCGAACTTCAGGAGGAGCAGGCCGACAACCTGCTGGTCATGATCGAGGGCGCCTTGAAACGGCGACTCGACGAAGTCACCCGCCTCGAAGTCTCCCGGGCCATGCCTGCCGCTCTGCGCCAGATGATCACCGCGGAGTTGGGAGTGCGAGAGGAGCAGGTCTATGCGGTTGATGGTCCGCTCAACATGGCGGACTTCTTTCCTATCGCGAGCATCGATATTCCCGAACTGCGAGACAAATCCTTTGTTCCCGGCATCCCTGCCGCGCTTCGGAACAATCCCGACCTCTTCGCCGCCATTCGGAATGACGATATTCTGCTGCACCACCCCTACCAGTCTTTCGGGTGTGTCACCGACTTTCTAAGACACGCAGCCGACGATCCGCGGGTACTGGCGATCAAGCACACGCTCTATCGCACCAGCCGGGATTCCCCTATTTTACAGGCTCTGATCGATGCGGCGGAGAATGGCAAGCAAGTGGCCTGTGTGGTCGAACTCAAAGCCCGCATGGACGAGAAGAACAACATCAACTGGGCCAAGCAGCTCGAACAGTCCGGGGTTCATGTCGTGTACGGTCAGATCGGCCTGAAGACCCACTGTAAAGTCACTCTCGTGATTCGGCGCGAAGAGGATGGGATCCGCCGCTATGTCCATGTGGGCACAGGGAATTACAATCCTCGTACCGCCGTCGTCTACACGGACATCGGGCTGCTCACGTCCGATCCCGATTTCGGGGCGGACGCTACGGACCTGTTCAACTGTTTGACCGGTTACGCCCTCAACGATTCCTATCGCACCTTCCTG
>Ga0070734_10003138_pt1 | contig 18057 bp, 15 predicted proteins | sample Coa_R1_8_FD_66444 | JGI IMG/M metagenome (GOLD analysis project Ga0070734, IMG submission 66444) | Surface soil microbial communities from Centralia Pennsylvania, which are recovering from an underground coalmine fire - Coalmine... | ecosystem: Environmental > Terrestrial > Soil > Unclassified ... | reverse complement strand
TACGCCAACGGAATGGAAGTAGAGCTCCGTCTCCGCAGTGCATTCGCAGCGAATAGTTGCACCGGGTATGAACTAGACATAGCAGCAGGATATATTGCCATCGTCAGGTGGAACGGTCCGCTCAATAACTTCACGGTTCTCGCGAGTAATACTTCGGCCAATTGGTCTCTCCCCGGTTCCACAGTAAAGGGCACAATCTCGGGAAGCACGATCACGGTTTACGTCAACGGTGTGGTGATCGCGCAGGCGAACGACTCAACGTATGCCAACGGGTCGCCCGGGATTGGAATGTTCATTTCGCAGGGTGGAGATTCCACAAAGTCGGACATGGGCTTTACCAGCTACACCGTCACGGATGGTCTGTCGAACAGCACCCCGCCTCCGGGCGCTCCGCCGTCTGTTCCGACGGCCCTAAGCGCAACCCCGATCTCCTCTTCCCAGATCAATCTTTCTTGGGCCCCTTCCAGTCCATCGAGCGGCGGTTTAGCGGTTGCCGGTTACCAGATTTTCAGACTCGGCACCCAAATCGCGACCTCGTCCACGAACTCGTTCTCGGATACGAACCTGGCGCCGTCCACCCAATATTCCTACACCGTGGCGGCTTACGACACTTCCGGGAATGCGTCGAGTCAGTCAGCGCCCGTACTGGCGACGACTCTCGCTCAAACGGTTCCGGTCTCGCCACCGCCCTCGTTATCTGCGGTAGTGCAGTAAAAAGAGCCTAGTAGCAGCTACGCGTATACGAAGGATCGCGCGTCGCTCAGCGACTTGTCGTAAGTTTCCTCCGGTTCGTACACGACAACGTGACTGCCTTTCTGCGAGAAAGAAAACGGCACGCACAGCAATTTCTTCAGGCGCAGCGTCAGTTCTTCGCGGCGCTCCGGCGGTACGTAGAACAGCATGAAGCCGCCGCCTCCCGCGCCGAGGAGCTTACCGCCGAGAGCGCCGGAGGCCCGTCCGGCCTCGTAAATCTCGTCGATCTCGGGAGTCGTGATTTTGCCAGTGAGGCTCCGCTTGAGCTGCCAGCCTTCGTGAAGGAGCCGTCCGAAATCGTCCAGAGGCCGCTTTGAATCCGTGACGATCGCTTCTGCCTCGTCCACCAGTTGCAGCATTGCCTTAAGTTCGGTCTTGCGATTGGGCGTCTCCTTCACTTGCTCCGTGGCAACCTCCGAAGCGGTACGCGAAAAGCCCGTGAAGAACAGAGCCAAATTCTTCTGGAGATCGTTGATCCGATCCTGACTGGCCATGATCCGTTGCACATCGATCGAGCCATCGGTCAGGAAGTTGATCCGGTTGAATCCACCATAGGCTGCCGCGACCTGATCCTGCGCTCCGACGGCTTCCTTAAGCAGATCACGCTCGACGTGAATTGCTTCGAGAGCCAGCGCACGCTTATCCCGCATCTGGTTCTTGAGGGCGTACAGCCCCAGCAGCAAGCCGACGGTGAAAGCCGAACTGGTGCCGAGACCGGTTCTCGCCGGAAGATCCGCGATGTGATGGATCTCCATCCCTTCCTGGATCTTGAGAAATTCCAAACAGCCTTTGACGGACGGATGCCAGATCTCCGCATTGGACTTCACATTCTCGACCTTCGAATAGGAGATGCGGCTGTGATAGTCGAAGAACGGAGGCATCCACCGGCAGGTGATGTAGCAGCTCTTGTCGATCGTCGTCGACAGCACCGACCCGCCGTTTTCTTGATACCAGACCGGGTAGTCCGTTCCACCGCCGAAAAACGAAATCCGAAGAGGAGTACGTGTAATTACCATGATTCTTCCCTGCCGCCTGCCTAAAGTTGCGTTACGCTATGTCCTGCCTTGCCGGCAAGAGAATTCTGCTGCATTCGAAACATCGCCCGGTCCCAGGATCGGACAACGGCCCACTTGGCCGCGGGCAGGGCGACGCGAGCCTGCTTGGCCAGATTCCAGCCAAACAACGCCTTGATCCAGGAATACTTCCACGTCAACTGCGGATCTTCCAGCTTCCCGCCCAAACTGCGCGCTTTTTCTTTCGCCTTTTCCACCAGATCGGGCCGGTCGGGATAGAAGGAGAGCAGCCAATTCTGAAGGTATTGAACGCACGCCGCGCGGACCCGATCGCTATCTTCGAGAGACCGGATGTAGTTGATGTGCGACTCCATGGACTTCCACTGGGCGACCATCTTTGCCTCGGACCGTCCCACATAGCTTAGATTCGTGGAGGCCGGCATCCGGTAATAAACCTTCGCGCCAGGGACAAAACGCACGCCTTCGCTGGCCAGCAAGACGCGGCAGAAATACTCTCCGTCGTCGTCTCCCAGCAACTGCGTGTTCCACGCGCCCGCCGCTTCGCTCAGCTCCCGGCTCACCAGCCAGGTGGCCGTCTGCATGTGGAGATTATTCTCCATCTTCCGGATCAGCCATTCCACCGGCGACAAATCGCACCAGAGCGCCGTGGGCACGAACTGCGCGCGACTGTACCGGTAAATGAAGTGCGCCCAGCCTGAAGAAAGGAGAGTGCGATTGCTGGCACCCTGCTCCAGGACCGCCATCTGCCGCGAAATCTTGTCCGGTGAAAGCAGATCGTCCGCGTCCAGCCACTGGATGTAGTCTCCCTGGCTCAACGAAAAACATTTGTTGCGCGCGGCAGCGGCGCCGGCGTTTTGCTGCGTGATGACCTTGACTCGATTCGATTCGAACCGGCGGGCAACTTCGAGGGTTTGATCCTTGGAGCCGTCGTCGACGACGATGATCTCCGTGTTCTCCCACGTCTGCTGCACGGCGGATTGCAAGCTCTCCACCAGCCATTCCTGAGCGTTATAGGCGGGGATGAGAATCGAAACAAGAGGCTTCATCTGAAATTCAATCGACAGTTACGCGAGCAAGTCGGAATAAACCTGAGTGGTCATTTCCGCTACTACTTCCCAGGAGTGTTGCCGGTTGGCGTAGTCGCGGATTTCCTGACGGCGGCGGTCGAGCGTCTTGTACAGGTTGCTGTCAAAGTATTCTCGAATCGCCCGGGCCAGATCGGCCGCGTCGAGCGGACGGCAGAGCCATCCCGTCTCCCCAGGAATGATGTCTTCCGACAACGATCCCACATCGGTGGCGATTACGGGAACCCCAAAGCTGTAGGACAGGAACAGAACTCCGCTTTGAAAAACCAGCGTGTAGGGAAGCACACAGACATCCGACGCCTTGAAGTACAATTCCGCGTCCTCGTCCGGAACGTACTCCAGCTTTTGAATGATGTTTGCACCGGTTCCGGCCTTGGCGATGGCCTTCTGGATGTTGCCCATGTAATCCTCGGTGCCCTTCTTGGCTTCGCCGGCAATCAGTAGTTTGTAGTTGCCGGACGGCAGCTGGTTGAAAGCATCGACCAGGTATTCGAGACCTTTGTAGGGCCGCACGCCGCCGAAGAAGAGGATCGTGCGTTCTTCGTCCTTGAGACCGAGACGGCGTCTGGCTTCCGCGGGAGTCAGATCCGTATCCGGAACCGAGTTGTTAATCCCAAAAGGAATCACCGTGACTCGGTGCGCAGGAACCCCAAAGTCGCTCAAAAGCTCCTGCTTCATCTTTTCCGTATGCACGAAGATGTGGTCGCACAGTTTGTATTGAACCCTCAAGCCCAAGCGGTTGATGGCCGAATCGTTCCCGTCGCGCTTGCCGGCATTGACGTTGTGCGCGGTGAACACGATCTTCTTTCCCAGCGCCTTGTAATACAAGGTCAGAAGGGTTCGATCGAAAAAGGGGAACTTGTTGTTCCACAGCAGATGGAAGATCTTGGGCGAGCCCGCCGCGGCGTACTTGATGATCTGCGCATAGAAGCGGAGCACCTCCGCCATCTTGCCGGCCGCTCCCATCTGCTTGAGCGGCTCCCAATAGAGACTCAGAAACTTTAGCCTGGGAGTAGTATGCATCTCCGGACTGTCGACGTAGCTGTTTCCGAGAACATCCAGCGAGACACCTTTGTTCGCCAAGGCCGTCGCGAGCCCGAATAAATACGGCTTGTCAAATCCGCCGCTCAACAAACTAACGTTGATTTCCGGGGCCTTCGCGGACTCGGCCGCTAGGCGTGAGGCCCGTTCGGTAATTGGCCGCTCGGTAAGTGGCTGCAGATGTGGCATGTCCGTTCTGGCCGCGGCCGAAGACGCGGCTAAGGGAAGCTAAGTGTTCTTGAACTGGTGGGCGGGTTCGGTGTCCCAATTCCACTCATAGGTCTTCTGCGCCACGGGCTCATCCGCCCAACCCTCGTCCTCCGCGGTGTATTGAGCGGGGATGGCTCGGGGCACGGCAAAAACACTAAACAAGAAGATGATCCAAACCGGATCGAGCGTTCGAATCGAGGATTCAGTGTAGTTGTAGGCAAGCCCAACCACGAAATACGCCAAGCGGATTCGGCCCGCCGCCGGGACCGTTGCCATCAGTTTAAGAATGTTGCGGTAACCCGAGACGACGACCAATGCAAACAGAGCGATCCCCATCCATCCGAGGTTTAGATAGAGCTCCAGATACCCATCGTGCGCTTCGTTAGGATGCCACCAATGGAGGCTCCAAATATAATCCAGGCGCTTTCCTAGCCAGAAACTCTCGAACCCGGTCCCGAGGATCGGGTTGATGGGGATCCTGACAAGCTCCCCCCACAGCTCGGTTCGACCGGTCAGGGTGGGATTTCTTCCGAGCGCTTGAAGCAGGAAATCGCCAACATTTAAGAAAAGGACCGCGAAGGAGATCGCAATCACGCCCCCGGCCATCAAATGAATGAAAGACCGCTTGCGCGCAGCTTTCAACATTCCTGAGCCCAGCAGCAGGCAGATTCCGAAGACAAAGCAGGACAAGGACGTCATCGAGTTCGCCATCCCGAACAGCCACAGCGTCATTCCGAAAGTGGCGCCCACCGCCAGCAGGATCCGCCGGCGCCGCGAGCCGTGCCATTCTTCAAACAATCTCCACAACAGTCCGAGCCCCAACACCAGACAGATCTTGCCCAGCATGTTCTTGTCCATAGAGACGCCCACGTAGGATGCCGTTCCTTCGAAATAACTGTAAGAGCGGCCAAGAGCCGGGTAGTACTTGATAAAGAGCACCGAAACCGGTATGAGAATGTAGGCGAGCCGGGACAGAACCTTCTTGAGGGCTAATACCTGGTCCCGGTCCGTCAGGATGATCAGGATCATGACGAAATCGCCCAGCGACTTTATCCAGCGCTTGACGGCGACGTCAGGATAGTCGGACCAGCCGATGCTGATGACGCAGTACAACAGGAAAATAAGGATCGGCCCGTTCGCCCGCAGAATTTTTAGAACCGCACCGGCCCGCGTCGCCAGGACGCATATGCCGATGGCCAGCAACGTCATGAAGATGTTGCGGTCAAAGGGACTGCCTTCGGTGAGTTGCTCGACCCCCAGCCGCACGTCGAACCAGGACGATACCGGTCGCGATCCCGCAATCGCCAGCCAAAGGAATGGCAGCCAGAGCGCGGGAGACGTTCGGTCCCTGCGGTCATAGTCCAAAATGAACAGACCGGCGATCCCGAAAACGACAAGCAGTGTGGCGATCTGTGTCATTGGGCGTCCAGGAACTGGCGGTGTAGCAACTCCAGAGTCAGCAGCTTGTGAATCTCAGTGGTGTGGTTCAGACCGCCGCCCAAGTGGCCGCGGACTACGGCTTCCACGCCTTTGCGTTCCAGATAGGGCCGGCTCAATGTTTTAGGATCGAGCAGCATCTGCCGGACGTAGTCGGAAAGCGAATCTCGATACCATACCCGGAAGTGTAACAGTTTGTGACGCCCCAGGAAGAGACGCTCCAGATGCAACGGCGATAGATAGTGATCGACGCGGGACACCCATTGAGGCATGCCGTAATCGTAGGCGTATTCAGCCTTGAAGGTGAACTCCATGAACCCGCGCAGTGCCGCGCTGCCGCCGATTCCGCGGTCGGTTGGGATAGCCGCGAGGCCGGCATCCCCGTCTCGAATCAGACGGAGCCGCACGTCGTCGCTGTTATCCTTGGGCGCACGGTAAATGGTTCGAACAAAGTCGTTGTCGAGATAGGGAGAGCGCACGCTAAGCTGGCTTTGTTCGAGCGATAAGATTCGCGAATGATACCAGGGGGATTGGCGGAAGGCTGCAAAGGTAACCGGATTCTGCTGGCGAATTTCGGAATAGGTCGCAGCGGCTTGCGCCACCGAGGGAAGGAAGTTCGGGCTGAACAATCCGGGGCTGGGTTGTTTCGGCTTGAACATCACGGCATGCCGGACAATCTCGCTTCCGTAGGTCCCGACTACTTTCACCGGAGCCAGTTGACGAGCCCGTTCGCTCACATAGAGATCCGAGGCGCGATAGACGTCGATCCCTCCTTCGGTCAAATATACCGAACGTTCCGCGTAGTGCGGAAACCGCGCCAGAAACTCTTTCCCGACGGTGAAAACTTCGTGGTCCTGCTGGCAAGCGGTGGCCACACGCCGCGCGAGCCGAACGTCCTCGCAATCGCGGAACATCCCTCCGAACGTGTAGCAGGGAAGCGAGTGAGGTTGCGGCTTATGCCACGCCATGATCACACGCGTGTCCAATCCACCGGTCAGCGTCATTCCCACTTGCTGGCCGCCGTTGAAATATCGTGGCAGGTTGCGCGAGAACACTTCCCGCAGTTCCCGGTAGAAGGGTTCGGGCTCGAGCGGCTCTTGGCTCTCCCATTCACGCGGATCGAAGTAGGTGGCTTTCTTCGCGAGCGAACCCTTCTCGAAAGTCCAAGCCGAAGCGCCCGGCAGGATGTGAATCTGTTTAAAGATGGTGCGGTTTTCTAAAACGCAACTGAAGGAGACGAACTCGCCCAGGCCTTGAGGGTCCCCGCTTCGGAGCTCCGGCAGCACGGCCAGAATCGCCTTGGCCTCGGCCGCGAAGTAGAAGGCATCCTTGGTCTGGTGATAGTAGATCCGATGCATTCCGTAGCGGTCATTGAACAACGTTACGGTGCCGCGGGTCCGGTCTGCGAGAAGACCGTGGAACATCCCATTCAAGCCGGCGAGGAAGTTGGGATCCTTTTCGTACTGCTGAACCAGATAGGACGGGTTTCCGGCGCTCTCCGCGGGATACTCCTCTCCGGAAAAGATTAGATGCACATCGCCGCGTTCGTTGGAGAGCGGCATGCCGTCGGCGAAGGAGTTTTTGATGGCCGTCCATCCGACGTAAACTCCCAGGGATTCGTCGGACCACGTACCGCTCGTGTAAAACGCCTCATGCCGCTGCGTCTCGAGCATCTTGCAGACCTGAGGCTCCGCCACGGCTCTCGGCGCTTTCGTGATGATCCCGACGATTCCTGGCATACTCTATTCGATCAGGAGGGAGGACTGGGGTCGCTTTGCGAAACTAGCTATTGGAGCCGGCGGGAGGGATTGAACGCTCCACCTGCCGATTACGATTCGGCCGCTCTGCCAATTGAGCTACACCGGCTAATAACTTGTAAAACTTCGCGCGCACTACATTGCCCAGCGTGATGGCACGAGGGGGCAACACCCCGATCAGACCGCGATGGATTCCGAGTTGCATGCACAACCGCCCCCAAAAAGTGAGCGGCACGTAGTAACGCGGAAGAAGAATCTCATCGAAGCCATGCCGTATCTTGAAGTCCTTCAGGCTGCTATCACGCTTATTGCCGTAGTTGAACTTCCCGTAAACTAAGTACGATATCCCTTTGCTCTCGCATACTTCAACCGCCTTTGCGAGCAGCGCATTTGCAGGTCTCCGATCCGCATGGCTGGGTTTGGTCAGCAGCGTGAGAATCGAAGCACTGTCGCCCCGGTAAACCAATTTTAGTACGCCAATCAGTTCAGTGTCCACGTAAGCGCAGATATAGCCGCTGCGGCCGGGGAAGGACATCTGATCCTTCTTCACTTGTTCATGGGTTTTGCCGTAGTGGTAAAAGCGCTTCCCCTGGCGGGTGGGACTATCGTTGTTGAGACCGACCAGATCGTCGATCAGGCTTTCATCCAGTTCCTTCACGCAAACGGTCACGCCGCGCTTTTGAGAGCGGCGCACGTTCTTGCGAGTTTCCTGCGGAAGCTTGGTCCACCAGTCGTTGAAACTGCTGACGGGAGTGACGGCAATGCTCTCCCAGGTCACGGCGTATTGATAGCGAAGCTCTGCCGAAGGGAGTTTCTGAGCGAAGGTGAAAATATCGGCCTTGATCCCTCCGCGGCGTTGCGCCTTGATTTGGCGCACGTAGGATTCCGGGTCCGCGATTTCGTTCTCCAGCCACTCCTCGGCTTCGACCACGGCGGTCTTGACCCAGCTGCCTTTGACAATCAGAAAGTTGTCGTCGACGCGCAGCGCCGGGACATTCATCCATTTCCCTTTTACGCTGATCTCGATTGTGTCCGTCATGGAGTTTTAGTCAAGGGCGCGGTTCGCGCTCATGGATTATTTGCGAAGCATTTCCCGGCCGGAGGATTCGTACAACGCGCGGCCCACGTTTTCGAGCCGCTTCGATTCGATTTGCGCGAAGATTGAATCCATAATTCGGGCCGTTCGAAGAATTTCGTGGTACGGGATCGGATCGGGTGCGCCGTTCTCGATCGCCTGGTAGAACTCGGCGATCAACTGCTTCATCCCGTCCTTCATGTGAAACTCGTTCCTGGCGAAGAGGCGCACGTTCGTTAACATGGCCTTCACATATTGTTTCGCCAAAGTGACCGGCGGGACGAACGTCTCCGCATAGCTCTTGAGCTTTTTCCCGCTGATCTTGATGAGCGTTTCCTGATCCTGATCGAGCACCAGAGCGTTCTTGGAGCCATACGCCCGAAGCTGGTGCAAGGAGGGTTTCATCTGCGAGGAAAAGGTGAAGTACGCCGTGACTCGTTCTTCTTCGGCGATGATCACACGCAACTCGTCGATGATCTCGGCTTCGCCCATGCTTCGCAGCAGCGGGCTGGTGAAGCCATAGGCGATGACCGTGGGTGAATCCGTGGTCATGAACTCGGCGATCCGCGCGATGCCATGACTGATGATGTTATGCAGGAGTCTTCCCGGCAGCGAGCGAACCCAGTGATTCTTGTCGCCCAGCAGCGCGCCGGCATAACCGGACCGGGCGATCTCATAGCCGTAGTAGCTCTCCATGTGCAGCGGCCCTTCGCCCAGGTAGCCGCTCTTGACCAGGCTTCGCATCCGACGGGTCGCGGGCCGGAACTGATCGTCATGGCCGGCCGTGATCTTCAGGCGCTTTTCTTGCGCCAGCGCGATCAGCTCTTCCGCCTCCCCGGCATTCACCGTAAAGGGCTTCTCGACGTAGACGTGGCATCCCCGGTTCAGACAGGTCTTGGCGATCTCGAAATGGCTCTGCGGCGGCGTCGTGATGTGGACCACGTTCGGCCGGCCTTCGGCGAGAAGCTCATCTACGCTGCGGTAGCAGGCCTTGATCGGGAAACGTTCCTGCAACTGCTGCGCCATGAGCGGCTCACGGTCGCAAACCCCAACGATCTCGTTATTCGGGATCCGCTGCAGTTGGGACGCGTGGGCGTCCGCAATCTTGCCGCATCCCACGATACCGACTTTAGGCACGGGGAGCCTTTTGGCGGCAGCCTTCAAAGAAGAGCATAAGTCCGTCCGCGGTGGAAACTTTTGGCGTCCACCCTACGCGCGATTTTAGCTTCTGATTGCTGTAACGCGTCTTTTTCCAATTGGCGTACCAGCGGCTGCGATTAAAAACCGGAGGCATCTGTTCCTTCGACCAAACCGAATACCACTCCCACAAGCGGCACATGGTCCATCCGATCGCATGCGGCACGTAAACGGAAGTAAAGTTCTTGACGTTTTTCTTGTACAGCCGCAAGAACTTCCGGCTAGAGGGCAAGTCGTCATCGACGACGTTGAATATTTCGCCGTCCACTCCCTGGGCTACGCCAGCCAGAGCGATGGCGTCGCCGCAATTCTCCACGTAGGTGAATGGGATTTTGTTCGATCCGCCCATGTGCAGAAAGAATCCGAACGTATCGATGCCTACGCGTCCGCTAATCGCTTGCTTGCCTGGACCATAAACATATCCGGGCCGGACGATCACGTAAGGGATGTTAAATTTCTTGGCGTAGTCGAACACCACCATGTCCTGCTTCACCTTGGCGTAGCAGTAGGCTTCTCCACGGCGCTGGGGCGGTTCTTCGAGAGTGCAGGTCTCATCCAAAAGATTCGACCCGCGCCGGCGCATGTTGTCGTACACGGCAAACGAGCTGATGTTCACGAAGCGGCGCAGTTGCTTGTGTACCAGTGAACCTTCGAGCAGGTTGCGAGTCGTCACGGCGGAATTGAGAAACGCATCGGGAAAGGACTTCTCACCGCGTCCGGCGGCAAGATGGAAAATAATCGCAGCGCCCTTGGCCGCCTCGACGCAATCGCTGGGAGAAAGCAGATTCCCCCGCATCACTTCCACGCGTGCGCCACTCTGACTATCCCGGCACGCGTCGAGCGCCGTCACATCGCTGGTGGGACGCACGAAGCAGCGCAGATTGCGGAAGCCGAGATTCAACAGGCTCCTGACCACGCGCGGTCCAAGGAATCCGTTGGCGCCTGTGATCAGGATCAGATCGTCCGGATCCGCGATGAAATTAACAGTGCTCATCAGGATGGGCCAATTGGCGAGTTTGGATCTACTGGGCTACCTTCTGCGGAGCGCCGACTCCGGCGCCAACTGATTTCGGACGGAACACCAGTACGGTCGCGAGCCCCTCCGGGTATTGGGCCTTCTCGATCACGTCGAACTCTTTCTCCATGAGTTCAAACATAGCCATCGGCCTCTGTTTGGGTTGTCCGGTCTCGCGATCGCCGGCAAACATTCTTACCATGAAAACGCCGCCATCTTTCAAATACGGCGCGAAGCGGTCCAGGGTGGGCTTCACGCGGTTGATCGGTACGTGGTACATGGATTCGCGGAACAGGATGACGTCGAACTTTTGCGGCGGCTTATAACTGATGAAGTCGCCCTGCTCGAAGCGATTCTTGCCGGCTCGGCCGTTGGCCTCGGTCCTGCGCCGCGCTTTGGCCAGTGCCTCCTCCGAGATGTCCATGCCGACATAGTTGCGGTACGCCGATGCCGATACTTCATTGGCGGTATTGCCCGGGCCGCAGCCCAGATCCAGGATGTCGCCGCCGGCCGCATGACGCTCCAGGTGCGTGTACACGCAATCGCCCGCCGTGTCGTCAATGAAGTTCCACTTGCCGCCCGAAAACTCTTTGTCCCAGAAAAACTTCTTGACGCTGGTTGGGCCGTAGCTCAGCAAGAAGCCTCGCGCCAGCCGCAGTGTTCGATCCACGATGTACATGTCGTTATTCCTCCCGAAAATCCCCGCAAGAGGGTGCTACGTGATGGCCCGCGTAAGAGCCTTGCCTTTAAAGAGCTTGCTCAGCCGGTGCATTTGTTCGCGCCTGGAGAACGCTACCAGCTCCGGCGAAACCGGCACTTTTACGCGCCTCACCATGGACCAGAAGTATCCCGATGCCAGCGCCAGCCCTCCGATGATGAACGGCCGCTGGGCCATCTGATAGGTGGCTCGAAAAAGCTGCCAGACAAAGTGATTGCCCACCGAGTAATCTTTGGCGCCCGTCCGGAACTTAGCCCGCACGCTGCCATATTGCGCCGTGCCCATCTCCCGGTGGTGCAGGCAAATGGATTCCGTGAAAGTCCGGGTCTTCCAGCCTTTCATCCGCGCCGAAACCACCGCGATGTGATCGATGCAGCCGCCCTTCAAGGGTACGTAGCCGCCGATCTGTTCAAAGCACTCCCGGCGGAACAACTGGCAACCACCCCAGACGTTTTCGATATTGGAGAAGCGGTAGTCGTATTGGAGAGTGCCTTCGCGGAACGGCGCACCCGCGACACCCAGGCTCGAGTCCTCCCCGAATTTGCTTACCAGTCCTCGAAAATGGTCTTCGCCGAAGGAGACGTCGGCATCCAGGTTGCCGATTACCTCGTAGGGTAAATTCGCGACCTGCTTGTAGCCAGCGTTGAACGCGTAGACCTTACCAGCGAAGTTGCGTTCCTGCCGCTCCGGCATGCGGAGCAGTTCAATCCAGGGATGATCGGCCGCGTACTTGCGAACCATCTCGTCGGTGCCGTCCGTGGATCCGTCGCTGACAATCACCCACTTGAGAGGCCGGGCCGTCTGCGCCACCACCGACTTCAGAGTGAGTTCAATGAACTTGATCTCATTCCGGGCCGGAGTGACGAGGACGTAGGCGGGTAGCGTAGACATAGTTATAGCAACGGGCGCCGGCGATGCGCCAGGCTGAGTGTGGTGTTCGCGCTAGACCCTTACCGCGGATAGGATGTTGGTGACTTCCTCGACGACCTTCGCTTGCTGATCTTCGCGCAACTGCGGGAACATCGGCAAGGAAACAATCTCCACCGAAACCTTCTCGGTGATGGGGAAGTCGCCCTTCTTGTGACCCATGGCGGCGTAGGCCTTCTGCAGGTGCAGCGGGATGGGGTAGTGGATGCCGGTGGCAACGCCAACCGCGCCCAGCTGCTTCATGAAGTCTTCGCGATTCGCGACGCGAACCACGAACAGGTGATACACCGGCTTGGTCCATTCCGGCTGATAAGGTGTGTTCACGGGATTGCCCGCTTTCGCGAATAGCTCGCGATAGCGCGCCGCGGCGGCCTGCCGTTTGGCGGTCCAATCGGGCAGGTGCTTGAGCTTCACGCCGAGGATGCCGGCCTGAATCGAATCCAGACGTCCGTTGTAGCCTTCCACGTCGTGATAATACTTCTGGGCCTGGCCGTGATCGCGCAGCATGCGCATTTGCTGAGCCAGGTTGGCGTCGTTGGTGGTAACCGCGCCGGCTTCGCCGCAGGCGCCCAGGTTCTTTCCGGGATAGAAGCTGAAGGCAGCCGCTTTGCCCATCGATCCGGCTTTGCGCCAGCGATTTTCCTTCTTGGAAAAGTACTCCGCGCCGTGAGCCTGACAAGCATCTTCAATTACGATGAAGTTGTACTTTTCGGCCAGGGCCAGGATGGGATCCATGTCCGCCATCTGCCCGTACAGGTGGACGGGAATGACGGCGGCGACCCGGCTCTTGCTCTTGCGGTCGATCAGCGTTTTGGTGGCCTGGTCGAAATCGCAGGCGGTCTCGATATAGGCCTGGAGTTTCTTGGGATCCAGGTTGTAGGTGGCTTCGTCGATGTCGACGAAAACGGGCCGCGCGCCGCACTGCGAAATCGCTTCCGTGGTCGCGATAAAGGTGTTCGGAACGGTGACGACCACGTCGCCGGAACCGATTCCCGCCGCGATCAGCGCAAAGCGCAGGGCGTCGGTGCCGCTGCCGACTCCGACGCAGTGGTCCGCGTCGCAATACTTGGCGAAATCATTTTCAAAATTCTGGACCATCGGGCCGCCGATGAAGCCGGCCGTATCGAGCGCGGTCTTGAAGATCTCGACCAGCTCATTCTTCAGCTCCGCGTGCGGAGTGACTAAGTCCAGAAACGGAATTCCATTTTGATTGCTCATTTTGTGCTCCCAACAGGTTCTAATACGCTTCGCAACACGCGGGCAGGATTCCCCGCGACAATCGTATTCGCGGGAACGTTTTTCGTGACCACGCTCCCCGCTCCTACGATGGCATTCTCTCCAACGGTTACGTTGCAGAGGATGGTTGCGCCGGACCCGATGGAAGCTCCCTTCTTGATCGTTGTAGGATCGACTCTCCAGTCTTTTTCGGTCTGCAAACCCCCGTCCGCCGTGGTGGCGCGCGGGTAAGTGTCGTTGATGAAGGCTACGTTGTGACCGATGAAGACGTTGTCTTCAATCGTCACTCCTTCGCAGACAAAGGTGTGACTGGAAATCTTGCACCGTTTTCCGACCGTCGCATTTTTCTGGATCTCGACGAAGGCCCCGATCTTGGTCTCGTCGCCAATCTCGCATCCGTAGAGGTTCACAAACTGCGACAGCTTCACGTTCTGGCCGAGTTTGACGTCGGCGGCAATGCACCTGAAATCGTTCACGCGTAGACGGCCTCTCCCTTCTGCTTCAGGGACTCCTCGGCCGCTTCGAGCATTCGCACGACGCGCAGACCCGACACACCGTCGTTGAAAGGAGTCACGCTGTCCTTGATGCAGTTCACGAAGTAGGACAGCTCGGCCTTGAGGGCTTCCACATTCTCGATCTTCGGCGCCCACATGTCTCCGCTGCGGTAGCTGACCAGCAAGTCGTAAACGCCTTCCCGATTGTTCATCTGCACGCCCCGGTCATAGACCTTGATCTTTTCATCGGCTTCGAGGTCGTTCCACACCAGCATTTTCTTTTCGCCGCCGATGAGGGTGGTCCGAACCTTCACAGGAGAAAGCCAATTGACGTTGATGTGCGCGATGACGTTGTCGGGGAAGTACGCCGTCATGTAGGCAACATCGGTAAGGCCGTTGAAGTGCGCCGCTCCGGTGGCCACGATCGCTTCGGGGCGCTGGCCGATCAGGTAATCGACGATCGCCAAGTCGTGCGGGGCCAGATCCCAGAGAACATTGACGTCGTGCTGGAACAGCCCGAGGTTCACGCGGGTGGAATCGTAGTAATACAGCTTGCCCAGAGTGCTGTCGTCGATGAGCTGATGGATCTTCTTCACCGCTCCGGTGAACAGGAAGGTGTGATCCACCATGATCTGGAGATTCTTTTTCTCTGCCAGCTCGATCAACTCTTCGGCCTGCTCGGAGGTGGAAGTGAACGGCTTTTCGACGAACACATGCTTGCCGTTGAGGAGAGCTTTCTTGGCGAGTTCGTAATGCGTCCAGACCGGTGTAATCACCGCCACCGCGTCGATTTCGGGCGACGTCAGAACCTCTTCGCAATCCGAGGTGACGTGAATATAGGGATGCGTCTGCTTGGCTCTTTTGGCGGCCGGAACGCTCCGGTCGCAGATGGCAACCACCTTGGCCGAATCCAGACTGCAAATGTTGCGGACGATGTTCGGCCCCCAATATCCGTAGCCGATAACACCAAACCGAATCATAGTAAGTAATCCTCCGTTTTACTTAGTGCTAACAATAACCAATGCGTTTCAAAGACCGGTGCCCACAGTCTGCGGCTAGTAGGCGCCGTCACCGGAAAGAACCGCGCGCGGCGTTTCCGCCAGAATCGCGATATCCATCCACAAAGACCACGAACGTGCGTACTGCAGGTCCAAGCGAACCATCTCATCGAAGGTGGTCCGGCTGCGTCCGCGAACTTGCCACAATCCCGTAATTCCGGGCTTGACGGTCAGCAGGCGGCGCTTGTGCCATACGTCGTACTTTTTTACTTCGTAGGGAATCGGCGGCCTCGGTCCGACCAGCGACATATCCCCCAGCAGAACGTTGAAAAACTGCGGCAACTCATCCAGGCTAGTCCGGCGCAGGAAACCACCGATTCGCGTGATGCGGGGATCGTTGACCAGCTTGAAAGCCACCGTCTGCGTCCCGGACTTGTTTTCCGCCGCGCCCGCAATGAGCGACGCGACATACGCCTCATGAATCGCGGGATCGTTCTTCGAATACATCGACCGGAATTTCAAAAACGTAAACGTCCCGCCGTAGAGACCATGCCGCTTCTGCCGGAACAGGATCGGCCCCTCCGAGGTGAATTTGACCGCGAGGGCGATGATCACCAGCAAGGGCGAGAACAGAAGGAGCAAGCACAGGCTGCCCACGATATCGATGATGCGCTTGGCCAGCCGCGAAGCCTTCTTCCGAGTCATATCCCGGAACAGTTCCACGTGCGGGGTGGTCTTGTTGGAGTTGTCGGGTGTCTGCTCATCCCAATCCTCGGGGAAGATATGGAACGAAACATCGATTTGATCCAGTTGGGTGGGGGTGAGGGCGGAAGCCAGCGCCTCGGTGATCTTGGCCATCAGGTTGTTCGCAACCGTCTTTTCTTCCTTGGCCGGGATCTCCGTGAAGATAATGCCGATCGCCGATCCCTCCTGATACCACCCCTTGAGGTCGGTATCCCGGCTGGACCGGGCCACGGCTTGAAGCACTTTCTCGAGCGTCCGGCTCTTTGCCGGCGCCGACAGAAGGGTGGGGGACTTGAGAAGCATCAGTCCGAACGCTCTTCGGGACCGTTCCGTACGCTTCTGCTCGAGGTCGAGCATGCTCAAAAAGGACGACTGAGCCATGAGGGCAGACCCGTCCAGGAAGACGGCCTTCTTAGAGCCGCTCGCCCGCTGGGGGTGTTTCATCTTTTTTAGAGTGGACTGACGTTCGGTCATCGTTTTTGGCATCCTGATCACCTGTAGCCGCTACTAAATGGGAGACTTAACTTGCCCGTTCGCGCCGGCGCCTACACCCAACTTGAATCCGTTTCCTTCTGGAGCGCCGATCCATTGCCCGTCGACTTCCACAGCCACGGACTTTCGGAGAACCCCTACCGAAACCACAACCCGATGTTCTACGCGCGTTTCTGCCGCGGACGGGATCAAAAAACCTTCCACACCCACCAAGGGGCCTGCTTCCAGCCGGACTCGAGTGCCCGCATCCTGGAAAGGCCAGGGCTCAACCGGAAGTTCCGCTCGGATTGCCGCTCGAATTGCCGCGATCTCGCCCTCCTCGATAGGGACTACTTTCTTTCCAAACCCAACAAAATGAACGACCCCTGGAATCTTCAACAGAGGCAGCCGATCCTCGGGATGGAGCCAGCAAAAAACGTACCCCGGAAACAGCGGGACCTCCATCGTCTTGGACCGGTCCGACCAGCGATGCTGGCATTGGTACAACGGGAGAAAAACTTCGAATCCCTTATACTGTGCAGCGGAGGCAACAAGTTTTTCGCAGCGCGACTTCGTTCGCAGAGCCAACCACTGCCGCTCCGATTGTCTCGACTCCATCTTTTAGGGCTCCCGATCCAAAACAGCCGTCGCGGTATTGATTTTTCCCAAGCTACCGCCCTTTCAGTCCCATTTGCCGCCTCACGAAACACGACGGGACGGGACTGTGTCTTACTCTTTCGAGAGGGTCGGTCCTTAAGTAAGCAGTTCGAGTGCCATTGATTTTTGTAAAATCCTCTGCAGCCTAACTGCGCATTTCTAATGGAGTTTCTTATCAATCCAGCGATACCTTATCCTGTTGGGCCTTTTGGACCGTGGAAGACGATTGGGACTTGCTCCCGAAATATGAGACAACCTGGACTTGTCCCATGGCCAATCTGTCTCCGACCAGCGTCGAAGACTTGCGGCGGGAAACCTGTCCCTTTGCTATATATTTGAAAAAAAGTAGGTTGCTGACCCTGCCGAGGGCAGGAATCACTTTATGCACTCCTCCTGCACGCCTTACGGCACCCTTGAATCTGAAACGACGAATACATAGCATACCATTACTTGTGGTCGTACGGTACGGCCATCTTCCAGGTGTATACCGAGCGAGCTTATTCGTTCACGTCGATGTTTTCCGTGAAACAACTGTTAAAAGCCCGATCGAGTACGTCGTCGTTGAGCCGCATAGGCAGGCTCTCGAAGTTGATAATATCGATGGCGTGACTGATGATGTCGCGTGGGTGGCAGCGGCGGAACTTCTTTCCCCCCTGGATGTAGTGCCGTTCGACGAAGCTCTCGACCAACCCTTGCCCGCATTCGAGTCTCTTTGAGTTGGCGAAGCGCTCGAAAATCGTAACGAACTCGGGCTGCCGGGGATTGCGCAGGAACATTTTATATTGGATGCGGCGCAGGAACGCTTCATCCCCAAGCTGGTCCGGTCTAAGGTTGGTGGAGAAGATCAAAAACGCCTCGAACGGGACGGTCATCTTGCCCCCGGCCTGGAAACTCAGGTAGTCGATGTGGCGCTCCATGGGAACAATCCAGCGGTTGAGGATCTCCGCGGGGGTCGCCTTCTGGCGGCCAAAGTCATCGATCAGGTAGATTCCGTTATTGGCTTTCAACTGAAACGGCGCATCGTAGATCTTTGAAACCTTGTTGTAGCTGAGGTCCAGCATGTCCAGCGCAAGTTCGCCGCCCGTAATAATGAAAGGGCGGCGGCATTTGAACCAGCGGCCGTCGTACGGCAGGTCGAGCGCGATTGCCGCGGAGAACTCCATGTCCTGATCCTCCACTTTTTGGTGGTAGACCGGATCGTAAAGTTG
>Ga0070734_10003137_pt1 | contig 18072 bp, 15 predicted proteins | sample Coa_R1_8_FD_66444 | JGI IMG/M metagenome (GOLD analysis project Ga0070734, IMG submission 66444) | Surface soil microbial communities from Centralia Pennsylvania, which are recovering from an underground coalmine fire - Coalmine... | ecosystem: Environmental > Terrestrial > Soil > Unclassified ... | reverse complement strand
ATATTTGAAAATTCGCCGATTCGACACCCATAGGGACGGACTCTCCACCAATACCCGCCCGAACACTCCCGGCTGCACCATCGCTGTGTAAAGAGAAATCAAGCCCCCGAGCGATGATCCTCCCAGCCCAGTGTTTTCCGGCCCTCGCGCTATGCGATACTTCGCTCCGACAAAAGGCATTACTTCGCGTAACAAGAAATCCGGATATTTCTTTCCCAACGGCCGCAACACGGGCGGACTATACGAGCGATACGGCAAAAATTCTCTGATGCGCTCTGCTTGCGCATTATCAATTCCCACAAAAATCATCGGGGGCACGATTTCCTGCCGGATCAACCGGTCTGCGGCCTCATCCACTGCCCATTTCACACCCGCAAATGAAGTCGCCGGATCAAAAAGATTCTGCCCGTCATTCAAATAAAAAACGGGATAATGACGCTCTGCATTCTCTGCCGCGTCGTATCGTGGCGGCAGCCACACCCGCAGAAAGCGCTGATTGCGAAAGACTTCGCTTTTGAACTCATGCAGCCGCAAATCTCCCGTCACGCCCAGGTTGTGCGTATCAACATTTTCGACAACTGTCTGTATTGGGTTCTCTTTTTCCATGAAAATTTCGCGTGTAACTAAGATTCTACTTCGTCACGCGACTACATTTAGCGCGGAGGACATCACGTCCAGAGTCTGGCAACGCAAAGTCAGAACTTCTCCATCCACCATTACATCCACCGGCCAATCCATTTCAAAATCAATTCGTTTCGCCGTACGCCGCTCCGCCAGTGGATGATTAATATGCGTGCCATCGTACAAGGTCGGCAAATTACGAATGAGGCCCACACGCCCAATCGGTCCCCAACGAACATACTCGATGAGCCCATCATTTACATCAGCTTTTGGAGCAATCATCATCGTCCCGCCGGTGAACTTGCTGTTGCTAAATGTCAGAAAAAGACACTGGCGCTCATCCGCTTTGGATTCCCCATCCACTCGCAGCGGGAACGGGCGGCGGCGGAATCGCGCCAAAGTCAATAAAATCGCAGTCTGGTAACCAATTTCACCCCAAGCGCTAAAACGACGAGCCCGCAGGGTCGCAACATCCGCGCTAAATCCGACACTCAAAAGATTGATGTAATAAATGGTTCCGGAACTGTGTTTCAGCCGCAAGACATCACACGGACGAGATTTCCGAGTAAGCAGTGATTCCATGGCGTACTCGATACCACGATCGCTGAAATCTCGCAAGAAAGAATTTCCCGTACCCAGCGGGAGAAATCCCAAAGTCGGTGTTTCCCCAGCCTGTGCTTCAGGGAACAATCCATTGATAATTTCGTAGGATGTACCGTCTCCACCGACGGCAATAAATTTTCTATGGCCTTGCTGATAGGTTTCGCGCGCAATTTCCGCCGCGCGTCCCGGACCATCAGTTTCGCGCACTTCAACCGCCAAACCACCGGCCCGTAACCTTTCCAACGCAGCGGGAAGAAGATTCCGGAACCTGCCTCCACCTGCCGCCGGATTCACAATCGCAAGAAAAACATCGCTGCTCAAAGCGTTGTGACCGCCGTTCGATCGATTGCCTTTCCCATGTCACGCGCCAGATCATCGCGCTTGATTTTCATGGAAGCGGTGCGTGGAAAATCCTTTTCCCATACGATGTATCCGCCGACACGCTTAAAGTCCGGCCACTTCCGGTTTCGTCCGATAATTTCTTCTTTGAGCGCATCCGTAAATTCCTGCTTCTCCTCAAGCCGTAGTACCAGTATCAACATCTCCTTGCCCAAGCTCTTGGATGGCCACACGTAGTTCGCGGCAAAAATGCAGTACTCCTTGACCGGCAAGCCATCGAACGCATTCTCAACATCTTCTGGATATATATTCTTCCCACCCTCGGTCACAATCATGTTTTTCTTGCGCCCGAAGAGTTGCAAATGCCCGTCAACGTCAAACTTTCCCAAGTCTCCTGTCAATAACCATCCATCCACAATCGTTGCTGCCGTCAATTCCGGATCATCCAGGTAATGCGACATTACCGTTTTGCTGTGTGCCGCGACTTCACCGATTCCCTCCGCATCCGGATTCAAAATCCTCAACTCCACTCCCGGCAGGGGCTTGCCCACGGTATCCGCGCGAAATGGCTTGAGATCGTTGAGCGTGAGCGCTGTCCCAGCTTCGGTAAGCCCATATCCATTGATAACCGGGACGCCGAGATCATAGAAAAACTGCATCGTGGAAGGCTCCATAAATGCCCCGCCTGTAATCAGCGCCTGCAACTCTCCACCAAATCCCGCATGAACCTGCGATAACAATTTCCTGCTGCGTTCCACTTTCGCGTTTTTCTTTGTCAGCATCTTGTTGAGTCCGATGAACCTATCCAGAACAAACCTCTTCACCGGAGAAAGCTCAGCAAATTTTGCCCGCAGCCCGCGCTCCAAATTCTTGACAATCAGTGGAACTAAAGCGGCGTATGTGATCTTGTATTTCACAAACGCATCCCGCACAAACTCCGGGCGCAGCGTGCGTAAATGCACTACACAAGCTCCACACACAAACGGCCCAATAAATCCAACCATGAAATCAATTGCATGGTTTGTCGGCAGGATACTCAAATAGCGCACACCCGGCCAAAACGGATACCATGCAGTCAGCGCCTTGCATTGCTCCAGATAATTCTCATGCGTCAACACGCATCCCTTTGGACGACCGCCGGTTCCTGACGAATACACGATGCACGCCGCATCATCCCGGCGCCGGGAATGAAACTGTGGCTCACCCCGCCGACGAAAATCCTCCCAGCGATGCGCTCCCGCCAAATCTGCTTTCAGCGGAGCTTCCGTTACCAACACTCTGGATGTCAGCTCTTTGCACTCTGGCAACTGTGACATCGCCCGCCACAGGTAATACTCAATAATTAAAACTTGCGGCTTCGAGTGCTTAAGCAGTTGCAACTGTTCGCTCGCCGTCAGTTTGTAATCCAGCGGAACCAGCACGCCGCCGCAATAAAAAACCGCATACGCCGAGATCAGCCACTTCGACTGATTCGTCATCAAAATTGCCGCCCGCTGGCCCGGATCAAACTCTGCATCCTGCAATGCCCGCGCCAGCGGCAGCGCCATCTCTTTAAAGTCAGAATAAGTAAGCCGGGTCTTCTCGCGATCGCGATCGGCTTCAATCAGGCAGGTTTCATTGGGCCAGCGGTCAAGCGCAGCCTTCAGCGCTTCGCCCAGACAGCTATATTTATCGAGGTCTAGCATCAAAGAACTATTTCACCACAGTGCGGGAGGACGACGGCGAAGCGATTGTTGATCATTTTGATTTCTTCACTGCAATATTGAACACTCTCTGTGATTCTGTGGCTAGTCACAATCTCGCCTGAATTCGCTCCGCCAGTGTTCGAAAATCCGTCACGCCCTGCAATTCATAATCCGGCAATTCGACCCGAAAGTGGTTCTCCAGCTTCGTCAGCAAATCCAGCGCTTGCAGGCTGTCAATTCCCAGTGTTTTGAAAAAATCATCATCCGGAGTAAGTCTCTCGCGTGGCACCTTAAAATGCGTTGAAGCCAGTCCGAGAATGTCGTCCAAAGTCTTGTTCGAATCCATTTTCATCCCCACCATTCCTAAACAAGTCGAGAATCCTTACGGCAAATAGGGCTGCGCGTCGGTACTCTCGACAAATTTTCTCAGTCCCGCCTGCACCGCGGGCCGTTCAAACAGGTCACAAAAAATCTCGATCTCCTGTTTTAATTCTTCTCTCGGAATCGGTTTAATAAACCGCTTTGCCGCCAACGCTGTTGCTTTATCAAATTTCCGCAACTGCGCGGCCGTTCCGCGCGCAGCGCGCAGTGCCTCGCCTTCCCCCACAACCTGGCTGACCAATCCCGCAGTCTGGGCTTTGATTGCGTTAAAACTCCGCCCCGTCAGCAGAAGATCGCGCACCACTCCGTTTCCCATATCGCGCTTCAAACGCGGAATTCCGCCAAATCCCGGAATCAATCCCAATCTCAATTCTGGAAAGCAAAATCGCGCCATCTTGTCCGCAATGATTAAGTCACACACCAGAGCAAGTTCTAAGCCGCCACCGAACGTCACGCCGTGCACCGCCGCTATCGTCGTTAAAGGCGCATCATCAAGAGCATTCATTACGGCATGGATACGCTCTAAATAATCCCTCACACCTCGCACCGCATCTACTCTGTTCATCTCTTCTGACCGCCGATACAATTCCCGGAGATCAGCGCCAGCACAGAACCCAGACTTCATTGCGCTGTAGATGATGAGCGCATGGGTATCCTCGCTCATCTTAGGAAGCGCTGCCACAAATTCCTCGAGCTCCGCAAGCGTCAGAGAGCCAATTTCATTGCATGGATCTCGATGCAGCGCCAGTTCAATGACGCCGTCTCTCAACTCCCAGGAAACCGCCTGCCCTTCGTGCTTGTTAGCCAAGTGACAACCTATCCTGCCCTTCTCACGGCATACATCTCTTCGATTTCCTTCTTATATCGCGCAGCAATCAAATCCCGTTTCAGCTTTCCATTCGCGGTCAGTAACCCGTTTTCAATGGAAAATGGTTCTACGCCAACCACAAAGGCGCGTACTTGCTTGTAATGCGGCTTGCCGGCATTCAAGCCATCCAATACCGTTTGAACTTGTTCCTGCGTTACCTTTCCCGTCACGATCGCAGAAAGATATCCGCGACCGTTCCCCATCAATACCACCTGCTGCGCTCCCGCGATTCCCTGCAAAATTTCGTCTTCTATCGGTTCTGGCGCAATATTATGCCCGGAGCCAAGAATGAGCAGATTCTTGATCCGCCCAATGATCCGCCAATTCCCCGCAGAATCGATTTCGCCCTGATCGCCGGTGTGAAACCATCCTTCGCGCAGGGCCTTCGCCGTCTCTTGTGGGCGGTTCCAATATCCCGAAAAAATATTCGGGCCGCGCACGATGATTTCATCGCCATCGCTCAGCTTCATTTCAATCCCGTCAATTGCCGGCCCCACATGTCCGGGCACCGACTTTCCCGGCACATCCATCGTGCATATTGCCGTCGTCTCTGTCAGCCCGTACACCTGCAAGACTTGAATACCCAGGCTCATGAAATAAAGCTGTGTATCTAAAATCAGCGGGGCTGAGCCGCAGATCATCGCGCGTAAACTCCCACCCACCATCTTCTTGCGGATAGCCGGAAACACCAGCGCATTCCCGATTGCAAGCCACATTCGATCGCCCAAGCTCGCGTTTCGCTCGCGCTTCTTTATCCACGCGGCTCGCGCGTTCGTATAAACCTTCAGGACAAGTCCACCTTTAGCCGTAATCTGCTCATCCACGGCCTTCCGTGTGCGTTCGAGCAACTGCGGCACATTCAGAAAATAATCAGGGGCTACTTGCGCCATTTCTACGGCAATCCGGTTCAAGTCGGTATTCAATGAAAGCAAACTTCCGCGCTGCAAACATGTCAATAGCAGAATCCACGAACCAGCAAAGCAAAAGGGCAGATAATGATATACACGATCCTGTCCCGTATGATCCTCCATCAGCAAATCAAGCCTTCCCGACGTGCATCTCAACATGTGTGTCAGATTGTTCGCATCCAACACCACGCCCTTTGCTTCGCCCGACGTGCCCGACGTGTAAATAATCGCCACTGGATCGGTATCATCCAATCTCAGTTCGCCAGCCCTGCTCGCGCTGGCAATGCGGGATTCGAAGACATCCGCCAACTGCACTCGCTCCGGCGCATCGGGCCATTCCCGCTCAACTGCATTCCGAAGCGCCTCGTCACCGCAAACAATGAGCGATGGAGTACAGTCTTTCATCATGGCCACTAATTCGGCGGGAGCTTGCCTTGAGTACAGAGGAACGACAATGAACCCCTCCGCCATAATCGCCAAATCGATTGCAACCCAGCGAATACTGTTCGCTGCCAGCAGCGCGACACGATCGCCACGCCGTATTCCGCGGGCAGCCAGGAATGTCCTCGCTTGCTCGACCATTTGCAGCAAGTTCACGCCGGTCGCATCAACGTGCCCGTTCTCCCGAAGCTCTCGCAAGAACACTGCATCGCTCGATCGCTCCAGCTGCGCGAAAATGTCGCTTAAAAAACTCATCTACTTTTACAGGTCCCGGCGAATACGGTTGATCTTTAATTGTTAGTTGTACTGTGCAATCAGTTGATGCAGGCCCGAACTCATTGGCGGCAAATAGTCTTCCCAACTCCACTCGCCTTTGCGCGTCTCAAACTCTGGGTATCTTCTCTGAACCTCTTCTTCGAAATGCACCCCCATACGCGCCATCACCTTCAAATTCTTGACGACGGTACGCCCAATCCCATCCGCAATGCGCTCACCATCGCGTTGCAGGGTCTCCAGTGACTTGAACAATTTGGCCTCGAGATCTGGATCGTCCACATTCATCAGCAACTCTTCATGCCCGCGCTCTTTCATCAAATTGCGGATGCGCTCATCCATCGTGATCCCGGCCGATGGCACCAACGCAGGCATGGAAGTCACAATTCCGTGGTAGCGCGACGAAACCATCATGTGGCAGGCTCGCAAAATGCTTACCAGTTCGTACATGTTGTAATCATCGGAACTTAATACCGGCACTCCACCCAGGCGCTCGGCGATCTTGCGCGCCGGACGCGCATCCAATCGCTCCGTGGCCACCATGATTACAAATACATTGTGTTGCTTGCGGAACGCGGCCACCGCATTCGCAATCGAGGATAAATAGTGTTCGTAAGCCCGGTCGGCCGCTGGGCCCGAGTTGTGAAAATATACAGAACGGTAATGGCTTTTTTTGTATGCGCCGGTTAACCCGTGGAGCGCAAACTTCCCTATGGAAGCCTTCACAGGCCACTCAAACGGATTAATCGGGCAAACTACCAATACGGGAGTTTCACCATCCCAACCCACGTCACGCAAGGCTTTTCGTCCATATTCGGCAGGAGCCGGTTCAAATGTCCACGCGGTATCCGTCCCCAATTCTGTGGGCACACCCAATTCCCGCAAAACAGTTCGCGATTCTTCGTTTCTCGTAATCACAAAAGAATCTCTGCAATATCGTCCGCACATTTTCCTTACGAGCGGATCCATATGCCCGGCCTCCGCTCCATATCCAACCGACAATTTATTTTGCGCCGCGGCAATGCCAAGCGAGCCAATCATCATCGTTGTCAAGGCATTGGCGAATTTACTCTTGAACATGGAGCCTTCACACGCGACCACGCCGTGGTGCTGTGGCACTTCATGCGACAAAAAAGGCGGGAAAATATCAGGGAGAAATACCTGCTTTGTGTCGTCGAAATATCCCTGAGAACGTTTAAAACTCTGCGACATCACGCTGAATTCGACCCGACCAGCGCCCAGTACATGCCGAAGTTGCCGCAGCATCTCCTCAACGCGCACATCGGAGCCGGTATTGCGCGTACCGTTATACCCCGCAAACAGCAGCTTTAACTTCTCGCCGGGGCGCCACGCCTTGCCGCTGCCCAGCATCCATCCCAACTTTGTTTTCTCAATGATGGCGCTGACCCAAGCCTCTAACATTAAATCCATCATGCGGCTGTTCCTCGCTGCACGGGCCACTCCTGATAGGGATAGCGGAATTTCGTATCACGGCTGAACTTCAGCAACGGGAAGCTGTACTGCGAAAACATTGCCGGCTTGCGTCCCAATTCACTGGTCACTCGCGTGTTGTCGAAGACAGTGTTCCATGTGAGATAGGGCATAAACACTTTCAACAATGCCGCCCCATGTCCCACGCCGCCTCGCTGGTTGGCGAGCATATTCACCGTGGAAGAGAATGGTTTTTCGAGAGCGGGTAAAAATACGGGTGCACGTTTGTTTTGCGCTGCTGCCAATGCAGAAGTCAATTCTTTAAACGTCTGCGAGCTGCGACCCGATGAAAGATGATAGGTGTCGTACTGTGGCTGCGCTTTTTGATGCAGGGTTGCAATCGCATCCGCCACGAAGTCCACGTTCACGATGTCAATCTTGTCGGTCGAGCGAAATGGCAATACAGGCAGCCCCGCAAGAAACACAAATGAGCGCACCATGTCGAACTGTGTCGTCTCCGCTTTGCGGCTGTCACCCAGCACAATACTGGGACGGAAAAACGTCAGCGGGACTTCCGGCAGCAATTGCCGAATCATGTGCTCGTTAAATTTTTTCGTTCGCGCATACGGATCATAATCCGAGCGTTCCCAATCAATGGAAGCATCTTCCGTGACGACTTCATTCGACCGCTTCCCGCACACTGCCACCGTACTCACCTGGCTGAAACGCCGCAGCCCGTGATAATAGTGCGCGCGCATCCCCAGTTGCACCACTTCCAGCGCCCCGCGCAAGTTCACATTCAGGCAGCTTTTTTCTGATTTCCGGTTCAACGACGCCGCGCAATGAATCACGGAATCCGTGGTATGAATCAAGCGGTCGTACGCATCTTTGTCCAGTCCAAAAAATTGCGTCGTGATGTCGCCGCGAAATACCCGGATGCGCGTTTGCAAATGTTCATAGAAGGTCGGGAAATCCATGTGCAATTGCAAACCCTGCCACAAACGCACTTCCGCTTCATGCGGATCCTTCGCACGCACCAGCAGATTCAACGCAGCGCCGTGCTGGCTGAGAAGGTTTGCCGCCACATGCGCGCCGATGTACCCCGTCGATCCTGTTAAGAAAATCGCCATGAATTTATTCGGGAAGCCTCTTCGCATTGCAAAGGCCGGGACACAAATCTATCCCGCCTTCACCGCCTCATTTCTCTCAAAACTCCGCTCCGGGCGCGCCTCCAAAGGCCTACCCTCGATCAGTGGATATGTCCACTTTCGCAATGCCGGGATGTGGACATTGACCCAATAGTTCCACCAATCGAGTGATCGCGTGTCATATCCGAAATCCGCGCGTTCTTCGGGAACAAGCGCAAAGGTCAGCTTCTCAATGTTATCGGCTTCAAAATCGTGCTCGTTCAGCAAAATGAACGGTTCAAACAATTCAATCAGTTTGCCCACCTTTTCCAGGCTGCGCTCCGCTTTCACCAGCGGGGTTTTCTTAAGCGGCAGGGGCGCCATAATCTTCTGAATTGCCTTCACCATCGCCATCTGCGCTGGAGCTGACATTCTCCGGTAACGTTCCTTCGACACGGAGATCGCATCCAACCGCAATCGCAACCAATATTCCAAACCCTCCTGCGCCCTGTAATGCTTGCGATGGGCCAACGAAGTCAATTCAATGGAGCGCCTCATGTCGCAAGGGTTCGTGACCGAGGTTGCCAGCTGATAGACACGGTCGTTTCTCCGTTGAATAATCGCCGCCGCAATCAGCGTCATACCATCACAAACAGCATCCACCGGAATGATATCCAGCCGCTTTCGCTCATTGGATGGCAACTGGCGGAATGAAGTTCCGAGCAAATAAGACAAGGACGCGGAAGTATTGATCCCTTCATTCCAACCCAGGAAAGGTTTAGTCACCGACGTTTCCACAATGGAAGGACGAACCAGCGCAACCGGCAGCCCCTCACCGTACTTCGCGATCAGAGATTCTGCGAGGCTCTTGGTCAGCGTATATGTATTCGGCCAGCCTAATTCCTTCGCACGCTTCGATCCTGCTTCGGTGAGCGTATTCCGCAGCCAGCGCACGCGGTTCTTGCGAATCTGGTTTTCTAATGCCTGTCCGTGCAAATCTTTGGCGGCGTGTTCTTTTTCAAGCGCTTCTTTGCGCAACTGCGCCGTAACTTCTTTGCCTTCAGCGCTCGCCTCTGTTTGCTGAATCAGTTTATGGAGCCTTTGCCATTCCGCTTCGGCGTCAAAGTCCTTGATACCCGCCGGAGTGTAATTCGGCCGCAAAGTTTCGTTTACCCGCCCATCACGGGCGCCCGCCACATAGCAAGTCGAAAGATGCAGCAACCCTGCATGGTCCGTGCTGCGGACAAAATCAAGTACATACATCGCGGCGTCAACATTTGTCGCCAACGCGTCTCTCAGATCAGGGTTAAAATCCGTCAACCCCGAGCTGTTAATTACCAAATCCAGCCGCCCGCGCAAACGCTCCAGGATCGCTGGATCAATCCCTAGCCCTTCCTGACCAACGTCGCCTTCCACCACTTCCACCCGCTGGTCCAAAAATCGTCCTAGAGCTGGCCCATAGATTTCATATAAGGGATCGAATACAGGCGACTCCGCGACCAGCTTTTCCCATCGTCGAATTGCAGGATTCGACTTCTGCCGCCGAATCAGCAAGTAAATTCGCCCAATATCAGGCAACTGCATCAAGGTATTCACAAGCCATACCTTACCGATGAATCCGGTCACGCCGATGAGCATGATGTGGCGGCCTTTTAGCGATGCCGTCACTGACAGCGATGGCAAGTGCGCCGTGCGGTCAAAGTGCACCACAGGAGCTTGAGGAATCAGGCGCTTGCGGTCTGCGGAGATTACCGCATTTTGCAGCTCAGCCTCGTTCTCCAATCCAAGATCACGGACCAGTCGCTCTTTAGATTGCTGCCCGTCGCCGCGGGTCGTGGTAAATCGCGCAAATACACCCCTGGGCCGAATGACTGGATTCAACAAACGTCCAGTCGCCCGCCCGTCACGAAACTCCATGCGGTTTGCAATGATCCACCGGACGCCAAGGAACTTAGCCAATGGCCCCATCACCTGCTCAAGTCCCTGACTCACCAACACGACCGGCGCCCCGGAATCCACCAATGCCTTCAACTTCTGCACGCCTTCCGGCTTCAAGTAGGGCTTTAACTTATAGAGGAAATCCTCTTCCCCCAGGGACTCCAATCGATCTCGACTGACCCCGCGTAAAACCGTGTGCATCACGCGTGTGGCGAACTTGCGGTTCATGGCGTAAAGAAAAGGCCGAAGGAGCGCCATTGCCATGACAAGTCCCCGCCTCGCCCAGCGTTCGCTGAACTTCTGCGAGTTCCAAGTGAAGAACGCGACAGGGCGGACAGTGGTCCATTCGAGCAGGCTACCCTCTACCCGCCAATAGACGTAATCCGACGATCTCACTTTGTGGTTGGGATTATCCAATTTCTCTATTTTCGCAGCTTACTCTCTTGTTTCCAATAGCGTGCGAAGCCATCTATTGTAAACAATTTATTCTGCAAATGAATGACTCAGCACGCGTTCATTAATTTCAAGGATGCGCAAGCGTAGAATAACCAACATTCTTCTCATATGCTGAAGACTTTACGGCTAATCACTACTTTTCTCGTTTCCCTGAGCTACGTACCGGCGTTTAGCCAGGCTGCGAAAGATTCCGCTCCATTCGACCCAGCCCCGTGGCTTGAAGATTTCCAGCAGCTGCAAGCCGAGATGTCTTCCCATTATGCCGGACTGGAATTTGCCATCACAGAGCGCAAGATGGACTTGCCCGCCCTCCGCATCCAGACCGAAGCGAAACTACGTGCAGCCAAAGACGATCAGGAATCCCGTCGCATCATCGAAAAATTTCTTGCCTCTTTTGGGGATGGACACCTGAACGTTCATTGGAAATCCAGCGCAGCAACCACCAAATCACTCGAGCCCGCAAATCTTTGTACCCGTTTGGGATACGTATCTTTTTTGAAACCCGGCCTCGATTTTTCTAATTTTTCCAATTTCACACCACTGAACCACGGCGACGGCACGTTTTTCTCCGGCGGGCTCCTTCACCTCGCCAACGACAAAACCGTTGGCGTCATTCGCATTGGATTGTTCTCCGAGCACACTTATCCAGAGTTATGCGAGCAGGTGACCAAGACTCTTCACTTATCGAATACCGACAAATGCGATGACGCCTGCTCGGACAAAGTAGAATTTGCCGTCGCCGATCTTTTAACCGCAGCTGTTTCCCGGCGTGCTAGTGAACTCAAATCCGCGGGTGCAACATCTCTGCTGATTGATATCACGCGCAACGGAGGAGGTTCTGATTGGGTCGAACCGGCCATGCGCACGTTAAGCCCGGTGCCGCTGGCCTCAGCGCGACTGGCATTTCTAAAACATCCCCATTGGACGCAAAATCTTCAAGATGAACTTAAAGATGTCGAAGCAGATATTAAAAATGGCAAGGAACCGAAACCTCTTCTAGCCGAGGCTGAGAACAAACTCCAGGACGCCATCGCGGCAACCAAACAGCCCTGCTCTCTTGCCGATATATGGCAGACCGGGAAGTTTTCCTGCTCGATGCTGGTTCGTTATATGTTGTACGCCTCTGGTGTACTCGATTACGCCAAACCGGGAAGCTACGGCGCTTTGCAAGCGAAAACAACGCTGTTCTATCCCCTCGGCTACACCTACACCGAAGGCACAAACCATCTGCCTTTGTATGTCTTGGTAGATGGCGGTACCGGGTCCGCTGCGGAATACTTCGCCTCTCTCCTGCAGGACAACCACGCCGCCGTTATTCTAGGCGAAAGCACCGTGGGGGCAGGGTGCGGCTACACTAATGGCGGCATTCCGACAACCTTGAAAAATTCACAAGCTGAGGTGCAAATGCCCGATTGCATTCGCTTTCGGGCTGACGGCTCGAACGAAGTGAATGGCGTCATGCCTGATGTGTCCGTTCCTTGGTTCCGGCAGGCTTCTGACTATCAACGGGCAGTCAAACTCATTCCCGCTTTGGAGAAACTCACGGCAAGCCAATGAGTCTTTTGTTGGTTGCAAGATATAAATAAATCGCACACACATTGACGTTGGAGAACGACTTATAAAGGCCTCAGGCGTAAAACCTTTGCGAGAAGCAATCGTTTTCCAAGCTTTCTGAGCACCATGCAGAAATATCCTTCCTCAGCGTAAGTCATTGAAGTTTCGTGGAAGTTATTGATTCTTCGTTGGTACTATTTCCTGCACTTCTCAGATCGGTTCGGCCACCTTCGTAATTGCTCTTTTTTGCGCATCAGGAAGGCCCCTGAGCGGCGATCGTCTCCCCAGACTACCCTGAGGCCATCTTTACGCTAAAATGCACCAGAGGGGCCGCAAAACGCAATGCTGTATGTTTCCCAAAATGGGACATTTTTGTACGTATATTTGGAGAATCTCGTTTCGCCATGCCTTATCACATTGTAGCTTTGACCATTGCTCAAGTCCGCGGCGGTTCGCTCCAATTCCAGCGCGTTCTCGGCGGCCTGCTCGAACAACCCGACATCAAGGTTTATTCGGCAAGTCCTTTCGATCTCGATGAACGCAAACGCCTTAAAGACCGTTTCGGTGGGGATATTGTTTATTTCTTTAATGATGCGGCTCATCTAGCTGCACTTGCCAGCGATCTTGATCTCAGCTTCTCCGCCGAAATTCCGGATTCCGAGCTACCCCGCCGCCGCACCGTCGTCGTGGGACGGCCTGAATAAATTTCGGAGCGCTCGTTTATACTTCTCTCGTTCATGCGACCAGTGCTCGACAATCCCGTCACGCTATTTCTGGTAAGCATGTTCTTACTCATTCTTGCGATTGAGTTTGGCATCCTTCTGGCCCGGCTCACTCATGCCAGTCTCGATGATGTCCGCCGCCAGCAGATTTATTCCACGCGAGATGCGATGCTCGTACTGCTCAGCCTACTTCTCGGTTTCACACTAGCGCTCGGTGAGCCACGCTTTGAACGGCGCCGCCAGCTTGTGGTGGACGAATCCAATGCCATCGGAACCACCATTCTCCGTGCGGAAATGTTGCCCGAGCCTGCGCGCACCAATGTAGAAAACCTTCTTCGACGCTATGTGGACTCGCGTCTTGCCTTTTTCCGCGCCGCCAATGACTCAGAGCAAATTAAAGCCGCGCTTGATGACTCGGACGCGGTTCAAGCTCAATTATGGCAACAGGCCGTTTCTGTTTCCCAGAGCAACCCCACACCCATTACGGCCCTTTTCGTCTCAACTCTCAATGACACCATAGACTTGGACGCCAAGCGCCGCGAGGCCCTCGAAGACCATATCCCTACTACTGTCTGGGTGATGCTCGCTTCTATCTCTCTTCTCACGAGCTTTACCGTCGGATTCGCCATGCCACGGCGGTTCTGGTTCTCCATCCTGGTTACCCCACTCATGATTTCGGTGGTACTCGCCCTGATCGCCGATGTTGATGCTCCGCGCAGCGGTTTCATCCAAATCAGCCAGCGAAGTATGGAACGACTGCAATCCAGCCTTCATTCCGGGACGGAGCCTACAAAGAAATAGCACCACAGCATGACCAAATTCTGTCACTAGCGGTGTGTGGGTAGGCTCACGGTACAATTCTTCCTGTGCTAAGACGAACTCGAGTTTCCGCTTTGGTCAGCCTTGCTCTTGCTTTGGTGACCTCTGCCGCTTGCCGCAAACACCATAATTCGGAAGCGGACGGGCCGCTCGCTGTACGTGTTTACCGGGACCCCGCGAGTCCTTCTTCCGCATTGTTGGTTCAGGCGACAAAACAATTTGTTTCCAGCCACCCGCATGCAGCCAATAATCGGAAGCTAATGATTTCGCTTTCAGCATCCACTTCCTACACTTCGGGTTTGTCATCACTCGAAGAAATTCGTCCCCAAATCGTAATTCTCAATGCTGAAGCTGATTTGCCATCAGATTCTCCTGTGCGCAGCCATTTAGGCGATGCCGAGACTATATGCGGATCAAATCCCGCATATCTCCCGGATTGGAATACTCCCGAAGAACGCGATTCTGCCCTACAATTTCTGCAATTTCTACGTGACCACTGTGTACAGCCAGCACCGGCTTCTCAGCCGGCTGCGCCTTCGCAGAACGCCCCCACTCCCACGTCACCGACCCACACACCAGCTCCCACAAATCCGTAAGTGGATTAATCCAGTAGAACTAGGTTGTTAAGGTGATAGTTTGGCGGAAACAACATTCACGGGACGCCCCCCAGCGTCCCGTGAACAAAAAATGTGTGATGACGAAGGGTTGTCTGTCCACACATCTTCCGTCCTTGCGCTTTCCTTGAAGCTCGCCGGAGGGACTCGGTCCGCAGATTCAAGAAAAAGCAAGAGACGAGCTTTTAAATATCAACAAAGTGTTTGTTTACAATCACTTGACAGCGAAATCCGCGATGCGGCTTACCCCACTACTAGCCGCGCTCATAAAACTTATGGTCACAGTTCTCGCGATTGTCAGCTATAATGTATGAGTCTCCCCTCCCCCCGAGCAAGGGACAACTCAGGTCAATACAGGGCAAAACAGGGCAGATTTAGGCATGTCAGCCATTAGTGATCCGCTCGCGGGGAAAAAACGTCTCGACTCTTGGAAGGAAATCGCTTCTTTCTTTGGACGAGACGAACGCACCGTCAAGCGTTGGGAAAAAGAACGCGCACTTCCCGTCTATCGCGTGCCAGGCAGCGCACGTGGCGGAGTCTTCGCCTATGCCGATGAACTTACGCGTTGGCTGGAGGGATCCGAGAATGGCCATGATACCTCCAATGGCATTTCGCAGGTAACGTCAGCGAGTTCTTCTTCACACAAATCAGAGGGGTCTTCCTCACACAAACTAGTCCAAATGGCTAGCCCGTTGGTTGGCATACCACGTTTGGCAGTGCAACAACCTACTTCAGAATCGGCCGTTACACCAAAATCGAAATCATTCAGCGTCGCGAATGCAAAAACTCTACTTTGGCTGGCGTCAGGGGTGGCAGCCGTCTTAGCTATAGTTTTTTTCGTGGGCAGCCACCGTTCTATCCTTTTCAGGACGGCGCTGGCCGCTCCGCATCGCCCCATCGCGGAAGCGCAGGATTTATATCTGGATGGACGGTACCACTGGAATAAGCGCACTCCCGACGACCTCAATCAAGCCGTAGATCTGTTCACGCAAGCGATTGTGCGCGACCCCAGCTATGCGCAGGCCTATGTGGGCCTTGCCGATTGCTACAACTTGCTCCGCGAATTCAGCGTGATGCCGCCCGGCGAAGCTTACCCACGAGCATTAGCGGCGGCGCAAAAGGCAGTTGAGCTCGACCCCAACTCGGCTGACGCTCATACATCATTAGCTTTCGCGCTTTTCTGGGGAAAAATGGACGTGGCGGGCGGTGAGCGCGAATTTCAGCGGGCGATCGCGCTCGATCCCAACAACACCAGAGCGCATCACTGGTACGGGACGTTTTTGAACGAAATTGGACAGCGCCAGCGAGGACTGGAAGAACTTAGTCGTGCGCAACAGCTTGATCCTTCTTCGCCGGCGGTTCTGGCGGACAAAGCACTGTTGTTATATGCGGTTGGACGCGCCGATGACGGCGTAGCGCTCCTCAAACAAATCGAAACCAGCGACCCGGCGTTTCTTTCGGCGCATAACTATTTAAGCTGGATTTATTTCGACCGGCATGACGCTCATAATTACTTCCGTGAAGCAGAGATAGCATCTCGCATTCAACATAACACCGAGGCTCAAAGCGACTTAGCCAATCAGGAAAAAGCCTTTGCGTCGAAGGGATTTCAAGGAGTGCTCGAATACAAACTGCGTGAAGATCAGAAGTTGCTCGCTCATGACCGGGGAAGCGAGTATGCAGTCGCCATCGATTTCGCCCTTCTGGATGATAGTTCCGATGCGCTCAAGCACCTAGCCGCAGCCGTTGACCGGCATGAATATGCGGTAACTTCGATCACGACCAACTTTTCGCTGAACAGTCTGCACAGCAGCCCGATTTTCAACCAACTCGTTGCCAAAGTCGGACTTCCGCCGGTGGCTCCCATGACCAATCCAGTTCACTAATCGAACCGCTGAATGCTAATTCAAGAACCTGTGAACGTTGTTTGTAATTTCAAAACATTGCGCTGATATCGCGAAAGCTTACAGCTTCATCGGCAAAGTTGAACGTTCCGCGTTCCTTCATCTCCTTTGCCGCGCGCAGGAAAGCACCCAATGCGGCGCGACATAAGGCACTGCCCACACTAATGCGCTTGACTCCAATTGCTTCAAGCTCTGGTTTCGTGAACCGCACGCCCGCCAATCCCATCAAGACGTTCACAGGGCGATCTACAGATTTCACGACGGTCGCGATATCTTCTTTGGTGGTGAGTCCCGGCGCATAAAGGACGTCTGCTCCCGCTTCCTGATACGCCTGCAAACGTTCAATCGTATCTTTCAAATTGAGCCGCCCATGCAAGTAGTTCTCCACACGTGCGGTTAGCATAAAAGGAAATTTTTGAGCGTGGGCTGCTTCCGCAGCGGCCCGTACTCGTTCGGCTGCGTGCTTTAAGTCATAGATCGGATTGTCGGACTTTCCTGTTGCATCTTCAATCGAGCCGCCAGATGCGCCGGCAGCCGCCGCGAGCCGAATGGTCTCGGCAGCAACTTCGGGAGCGTCGCCGAATCCATTTTCGAGGTCTGCATTCACAGGTAGGTCGGTGGCCGAGGAAATCGCTGCGATATGCTCAAGAACTTGATTGCGGCTGACCGCGTTATCACGCTGGCCGATACTGAAGGCATGGCCCGCACTCGTGGTGGCCAATGCTTCAAATCCCAAGTGCGCCAGTATGCGCGCAGTGCCTATATCCCAGGGATTGGGCAAAAGAAACACTCCCGTGCGCTCGTGTAATTTGCGATATGCGTTTGCTTTTTCCGACTGATTCAACATTCATCACGCTTTCTGTGCCGGCAGAATTCCCAGCGTTCCATCCACGAGCTCGACAAAGTTTCTCTCTTCGCGCAGGATGAGACGCTTGCTCTGCGCCATCGCGAAATTTTCGCAAGCTTCCGCGTCTGTTTTCAGAGATGCTCTATAACGTTCATACGACGCAAGACTATCGAAGGCAATCAATCCCCAGGCGATGTCATTTGTGCCTTCGTGGGGCAGAAAATATCCGATCAGATGGCCGCCACATCGGGGAATGATTCGGCCCCAATTTTCTGCATACTTTCTGAATTCTTCCTTTTGGAACGGATCGATTTGGTAGCGAATGACGCAGGTGATGGCCATGAACGCTCCTTTACCGGACAAGATGGCACCCATTATGCCAACTCACAGGCCAGAACAGTTCATGAATTAACGAACTATGGATGCAAGAGATAATGCAACTTCCTACTTCGAGGGACTTGCTTGCAGAACCTTCAATCGTTCTTGCGCTTTTGCGGCGGTGGCGGCATCTGGCTGTTCTTGCAAGACGATTTGATACTGG
>Ga0070734_10003136_pt1 | contig 18077 bp, 16 predicted proteins | sample Coa_R1_8_FD_66444 | JGI IMG/M metagenome (GOLD analysis project Ga0070734, IMG submission 66444) | Surface soil microbial communities from Centralia Pennsylvania, which are recovering from an underground coalmine fire - Coalmine... | ecosystem: Environmental > Terrestrial > Soil > Unclassified ... | reverse complement strand
TGAACGGCTCTGGCGGCATCGCGGATGGTCGGATGGGTCAGCAGGGCGGCAATGGCCTGCTCCTGCCTTGTGGTCAGGCCGGTGTCGGTGGATCGGTCTTCCTGATCGCTGGAGTCAGGGGAAGCGTTGGTTGGCATGTTCCGTCTCCTATTTGTTTGCCCAGCACGCATAGCCCCCCTTGCGGCGAGTCCATTCTTCCAGCAAAGAGGGTTCCTGGCGGGCGATGGTGTCGAGCCAGTCCTGTTGCGCTTGCGAGAGAGCTTGGACGCTGCCCTGTTGATGGGCTAAACGGCATTTCATCCAGGCGACCCGCTGGGCATCGGTTGCGTGGTCAGGATGCCACTCCTGAAGGGGAGGTGGCGGGATGGTAAGGGGACCGAACTCCTCTTCATAGCAGGCGAGGATATAAGCCTGGCAGTTTTGCCAGGCGTTTTGAGGGGCGGTCTCCATCATGCCGAATTCGGTGCGTCCGAACCCCCACATTGTCAGGAACTTTCTGGCGACCTGGAGAGCTTCCTGGGGGCTCCCTTCACGCAAGCGAAGGAGGTAGAAGACCATAAAGTCCAGGGGGCTTTTCCACAGTCCCCACCATTCGGGCTTGTAGGGGCACCAGGCGGGGGCTTCGTCTACCTGGTCTTTTAAGAGATCGCGGCGCCGGGCGCTTTCAAACTGGCGGATGCCCTGATCGAGGCGTTTTTTGAGCTGGTGGTCGGGCAGCTTCGCGGCAGCCTGGAGCGGCCAGATATGGGAGAAAAGGGGCCAGAAGAGATTGATATGCATATCATCCTGGCGGCTGCCGGAGCCCTGGAAGCGGTCTGGCTGCTGGCGGGAGCTTTGTTTCTCCCATTTTGCCAATCGCTGCTGGAAACGCATTTTTACCTAACCCCCCCTGCCCCCTTCCCTTTAGGGAAGGGGGTATCGCACGCTGGTACCTCTGCCCGCCTTTTCGGTGTTCCTTCACTGAAGGCAAGCGAAGAGTGGACGATAACGCTCAGGAACCTTTAAAGCAAGAACCCCACCTTCTTTTGGAAAGTGGGGTTGGATCAGAGACAAAGACTTCAGGGTCAATATAACCCGGATTCCCTAATACGTCAAGGGGCTTTGGCCCTCCTAAAAGTACTAGTTTTTGTGGCGAGCTCTGAAACGGACACAGATTCCCTGGGCGCAAGGAAGCAGGAAAACGCTCGTTATGCGACGAATGATAGGATAAGACGATACCTCTTCGTCCCATTAAACCCATTGCCACACAGGTAATAGGATGCCACCACGAAACCATCGGGGCGCCGCTTTGGGGCGTCTCTTTAAGATCGTCACCCTAATGTATAGCGGCGGACGCCTGATGCAGCGCGACTTTGCGGAGGCGTGCGAATGTTCGGAGCGGCAGATTCGACGGGACCTGCTCGTTCTGGAGGAAGCCGGCGTGCCGTTTACGTGTGCTCGCAAGCAAGGCTACCGTCTCGACCCTCAATGGTCGCCTCTGCGGCTCAACCTTACGCTGCCGGAGGTTCTTGCTCTGCTGCTGGCGCGTCAGGCTGTGGCCGGGCACGCTGAAATGCCGTTTTCGCATTCCGCGCAGACGGCTTTCGATAAAATTGCGGCCCTGCTGCCGCCGAATCTGCGGGACAGGCTGGAAGAAGAGGCTATCGCCTATTATGGCAGCGGCAAGCGCCAGTATGCCGAGGCTCCCTGGGGGCAACTCCTATCGGCCATGCATGGGCACGAAACGCTGGAGATGACCTATTACACGATCGGGCGCGACAAGACAACGACTCGGCGCGTGGACCCCTATCATATCGTGTGGCTGCAAAACTACTGCCACCTCATCGCCTACTGCCATACGCGCCGCCAGGTCCTCAACTTCGCCCTCGACGGCATTCAGGAGATTCGACGCACCGGCGAAGCGTTTGCCATCCCGAAAGAGTTTTCCCTGGCAGACTATCTGCGGGGCGCGGCGGGTCCGGTCTTGGGCGATCCGGTGGAGATCGTCGTCTGCTTCGATGCGGAGGTAGCCCGCTGGGCAAAACGGCGAGTCTGGGGATTTCCGCATACGCTTACGGACCGTCCGGACGGGAGTGTGGCGTTGTGCGGCACCGTTCGCGGCCTGGATGATATTCGCAAGGAGCTGCTGACCTGGGGACGGCATGTTCGTGTGCTTGAGCCTGCCGGCCTGCGAGACGCGCTTCTTGCCGAGGCGCGCGCCATCGCTTCCCTCTATGAAAATCCATAAGACCGATGGAATAAATTCTGTCGCTGTGTGGCGCTACGCGCCGGGCGTCCTTCGGACACGTATCCCGGAAAGCGAGTGACCGAACAATCTATCTGCCCCATTAACCGGGCCTTGAAAGACCCGTCTCGTGGTCCTTCGGACAACCGCCCTGTGGGCGGAAAAGCGAGGATGCCGACGGATGTAGCGAATTACCGGATAGGCTCGAAGGCTAGAATATTTTTCGATCTTTAAGCTGACCCGGACTCACTGCTGTCCGCCTGCAGGCTGTATTCTTGGTAGTGGAGGCAAGCTATCAGATTTCGGGGAGTTAGAAAGAGCATGACTGAAAAGCAGCTTTTAACCCTATGGGCCAAGACGGTCAAAGGGGACAGCAAGGCTTACCACCCTCTGCTGTTCCATATGCTCGACGTGGCCCATGTCGCGTTCGCGCTGTGGGACTATATTCTCACCAGGCAGATCAAGCAACGGATAGTCTGTGCTCTCGGGTTAACGGTGGAGCAGGCCCGTCTCGCCGTCGCTGTCCTCACCGGCCTTCATGACCTGGGCAAAGCCTGTCCTGCTTTCCAGAGACAGGTCAAGGAGTTGTTCGAACGTCTAAGGCACCTTGGACTGCCGGATACCGACTTTGTAGATCAACGGCCCCTCCACGGCTTCGTTACCACCAAGGAGCTCATGCGGCGCTTCGAGCTGCCCGAAATGGGCTGGCAGGCAGAGGTCGAAGCAGCCTACTGCCTTGCTGCAATCGTCGGCGGCCATCACGGTGTTTTTCCAAATTCGCATCATCTTAAACACATCCACTACGAGGCCGGCAATGGTAAAGACCAGCCCTGGGAGCAGGCGCGCGACCAATTGGTGTCTGTCTTCATACGACTGGTCGCGGGCGATTCATTTGCTCGCAGTCCGCTCTGGACGGGCGAATTTAAGGATCCGGGTGTCGTGCCGTTGCTGGCCGGTTTCGTCTCTGTGGCCGACTGGATCGGCTCTGCGCAGGAGCACTTCCCTGCCGCCGCCCGAATCGATGAAGAGCCGCCCGCGCCGGAGGAGTACATTCGCTACTTGTCCGACAAGGCTCGCGGAGCGCTGAAAGCGTTCGGTTGGCTTCCACAACCGGCTGCCGCCCGACCACAATCGATCGCCGAGATTTTCCGCTATATTGAAGGTTTCAAGCCAAACGCCATGCAGCGAGCCGTGGCTCGAATTGCCGAGGTTCAGACAGGCTCCTACCTGCTCATCGTGGAAGAAGCGATGGGACGAGGCAAATCAGAAGCGGGTTTGTACACCTTCGACCGGGCATTCTCTGAGGGAAGAACATGCGGCCTGTATGTCGCCCTTCCCACGATGGCAACAGGGAATGCCATGTTCCAGCGGGTAAGGGAGTATTTGAAGAATCGCGGTCACGGCGGACGGTTGGAGTTGCAACTGATCCACGGCAATGCGCTCCTCAACAAGGAATTTCATGATCTGGTCTTCAACCCCATCTATGTAGAAGGCAGGGATTACCAACATGCCGCGGCTGCCGATGCCGCAGGCGCGGAAGGACAAGTGTCCGCTGGCGCCTGGTTCACGGCGCGCAAGCGGGCGCTCCTGGCGCCGTTCGGCGCGGGAACCATTGATCAGAGCCTGCTCGGCGTCCTTCAGACACGTCACTGGTTCGTGCGGCTGTTTGGTCTGGCGGGGAAGGTGGTCGTGTTCGATGAAGTCCACTCCTACGATGCCTACATGCTGACGGAGTTAGGGCTTCTCCTTAGATGGCTGCGAGAACTGGACTGCACGGTCATTCTTCTCTCTGCCACCCTCACTCGGGCCATTCGATATGAATTGATCCGTGCCTGGGGCGCCGATCCACCTGAAGAGGAGAAGAAATATCCACGAGTCACCGTGGCGACGACGGGACGGGCTTGTGCAGAGCATGTAGGCGAGGCTTCTGACCTGGATCGTACGGTTGAGCTTGAGTGGGCAGCTCCCGACCCAGAGTTTCTGCCCGCTCTTGTACGCCGAAACTTGCCGAAGGGCGGCTGCGGTGTCATCATCTGCAATACTGTAGACCGTGCGCAGGTTGTGTTCCGCCGGTTGCGGGACGAATTCAAGCCAGCGGGCTGGCGCGTGATTCTCTACCACGCTCGCATGCCCATGGCCTGGCGTGAGAAGCGTGAAGCAAAGGTCCGCTCCCTGCTCGGCAAGAGAGGAGATCGCAGCAAACCGACGCTCATTATCGGTACGCAGGTTCTGGAGCAGAGCCTGGATTATGATGCGGATTGGATGGCTTCCGACATTGCGCCCATCGACCTCCTTATCCAGCGTATGGGCCGTCTCTGGCGCCATCCACAAGATAACCCACCGGAAAACCGGCCAGTGGATAGGCCGTGCTTAACGATCCTTTCCGACGCGCCGAAGCTGGATTCGACCGAGCCGTTTGCTAATGCAGGAGTCTATGCTCGATACATCCTTCAACGTACCTGGCTGGCGATCCATCACCTTCCCGCCATCCGCCTCCCGCAAGACATCGAGCCTCTGATTGAGGCTGCCTACGCAGATGATGAGCCGTCAGGTCTAGACCCCATATGGCAGGATGCGCTCGCAGCAGGGAAAGCAGCTTTGCTCCATGATGAAGAGGTTGCGCGCTCTAAAGCAGAGGGATGTCTTGCGCCTCAGCCTGAAAGGCCCCGGCGAGTCCTCGGTGAGCCAAACCGGAAACTCGATGATGACGAGAACCCGCAGCTCCATGAAACGATTCGCGCTCTGACCAGAGACGCAGAACCCACCATTACCGTCGTTTGTCAGGGCACGGACAAACAGGGGGGATCGCTCGCACCTATGGTGGATGGGCCGCTTAGTTCGGCTCAAGCACGTGCAATCCTTCGATTCAGCCTATCTATTCAGAAGAAGGCGATCTTTTTTGCGTTACTGAACGAGCAACCCCCAGCGAACTGGCGTGAGAATCCTCACCTCCGATATAGCCGGGTACTGAACTTCGAACGAGGAATCTGCACCTCACAACCCGGTGGCTTTACATTAAGCCTGGACAGAGAGGAGGGTCTGGTTATAGAAAAGAGATAGGCCATTCTTAGGCCAATGGGCGAAGAACCCCCACGCAGGTGAGGAATCAATTCGAAACCAACCAGAACGCTGGTTCACCCCCATTCAGATGGGGATCTTTTCAATAGCTTACCATAAACCAGGGAGTTCTATCGAGTTCTATTGGTACCCAAGATGCCTGGCATATCCGGACAGGGAATTTGGCGCAAGCCAGTGCAGGGGTTGACATGGCTTACCATAAGGCGTAAAATGAGTTAGACACTAACTAACCACAACGCCTTATGGAGGAAATCAGATGCAAGGCCTTACTACGCGAGTGCGCCATGTACTTAAGAGCGATCCCGCATGCCGGCACAATCCTACCCGCGCTGCTTTCCGGGTTTGGCAAATGGAGGGGGCGCCGATTCCAGATGATATGCTCGCCAGCTCCGAGGATTATTCTCGACCTGGCGATATAGATCGGACGATCAGGCGCCTGCAGAATCTTGGACTCTACCCACCGGAAGATGGCAGAGGCGCCCCGCACCAGCAAGGCCATGAACAGGAAAAAGCGTCCGGTAGGGAGGGCGATGCAGATGAGGGCAGACATGAATAGTTTTAATCCGACCAGCGATCCAGGGATCGTTTGTCTGTGCAAGGACGGGCAGATAAGTGAGCTCAGCCTGGAACAAGTACTGCTCCAGGCCACCGAACTCGCGGACCTTGCCCACGCTTCACCACTGGAGAATGCGGCGGTCCTATGTCTTCTAGAAGCAGTCTTGTACGACTGCTGGAATCCGGGTTCAAAGGATGACTTTGAAGAACACTGGAAAGCGATGTGGAAGGCGAGGCGCTTCCCAGAAGAAGTCATTCGTCGCTATTTCGAGGAGCACCGGCATCTATTCAACCTCTTCGATGATGATCGGCCTTTTTACCAGACACCGCACCTGGAGGTTGATCGTACCGACCCTGTGGCGCGGCTGCTCACCGAAGCCGCGACCGGCAACAATGCCACTCTGTTCAGTCATCGTAATGATGACATACCTGATGCCATGGCGCCTGCAGAAGCGTTCCGGGCGATTCTGGTAGGACAGAGTTTTGCTCTTGGATTCGGAAAGGCCGCGACAGCGCGTATCGCAGGGAAAATATTTCCACGGCCGTATTCGGCAGATGCGATTCTATTGCGAGGAGTCACGATCTGGCTATCGAGCGACAACCTCTTTGAAACCCTGATGCTCAATTACACTCCTTATGAGCGGAAAGCAGACGATCTGCCAGCATGGAAGGTCGAGCCGCCTTATGCGCTCATGGATCACATAGACGGCAAAGAACGACAGTCGGTACCGGCACACGGACATATGGATCTGCTCACCTGGCAGAGCCGCCTTACCCGCCTGATTCCGGAGAAAGATGAGCAGGGTCATATTACGGTAAAACACGTCTACTTCACCCAGGGACGTAGCGCCGACAAACGCGAACTGCATCCCATGAAATCGTATCGTCGGGATGCCAAAGAGGGTCTGCAACCCATAGCGTTGAGCGCTGGCAAGGCTGCATGGCGAGATGCACATACGCTCCTTCATGTTCGCGGAACTTCGCTAGACACCATCCCGGCAGCTTCTCTGCTCTTCGCAAGCGAAATGGCGCAGTTCGGGCCGCTCCGAAATAGGCCACCCCTCGGCGTGAATATTGTAGGCCTGGCAACAGAGCCTAATAAGGCCGGAAAGTTTCTCCTGTGGCGACACGAGCGTCTGCCTGTTCCGCCGGTACTGCTGGCGGATGAAAGCATTCAGGGCTACCTGGCAGAAGCCATCACCTACGCTGACAACGTAGCAGGTGGGATGAGAAATCGGATCAGAAGTGTCTTGAAATACTACCTCGCCTCGGACTTAGACAAACCTGGTGGACGTCAGCCGGATCCCGATGCCGTGAGTCAATTGGCGAAGTCGCTGGACCCAACACGAGCCTTCTGGCCGCGGTTGGAAGGCCATTTCCATGAATTCCTTCGAGAACTGGGCAGTGACGACCCGAAGAAGGCTCTGGATGACTGGAAGCGAACTGTGGGCCGGGAGGCAGGCCAGGCGATGAACGAAGCCATCGAATCACTCGGCTCACTCACGCGGGCGCGCCAGGCCGTAGCGCGTGTGGATGCGGCCCGGGTACGGGCGCGGCAGAAGCAAGAAGAACAACGAAGAAAGGAGGCGACATCCCAATGACAGTTATTACTGGTGATCGCGCTACAAAGCGCAGAGAACGCGGCCACGAACTCGTAGCCTATCTTTTAAACCTCGCGCAGAATCGCGGGAGGGACACGCCGGAAGGCGCGAGCGCGCGACAGGCGCTGGCCGAACTCCGCCGAGGCGCAAACTTCCATCCCGGCTCTCGCCTGCCCATGGTGCGCCACATCGCACGTTTTCTCGGCGATCGACCGGATTCGTGGCCCGATGAATGCTTCTACATGGTAGCCGCACTTTTTGCGATACACCAGGCGCCCGTGCTGACAGCATCGTACGAGCACTTGAAAGATCGCGGGCTCGGTGCAGCATTGGATGCCATGCTCAATAAGTCCGACAGCCGCCTCTCTCACGACAATATGGAGGCGCGGTTGCTGGCTCTTGTGAATTCCGGCCCAGCGACTCTGCCGGTCCATCTGCGCCAGGCCATCAGCCTGCTTTCCAGCGCGGAGGTTCCGCTGGACTGGGATATGCTGCTTCAGGACATTCTCGACTGGAGGAACATGCGCCGGAAGGTGCAGGACCGGTGGCTCCGCGAGTTTTACGGCGCGCCAGTGGGGCGCCCCCGCCGCGATGATGTCCAGGATGCTGGCATCGCCCCCGAAGAAATAACCGACGAAGGAGAAACACACAATGAAGGTTGAGATCCATCTGCTCCAAAACTTTGCGCCCTCGTGCCTGAATCGTGACGACACGGGCAGTCCCAAGCAGAGCGAATTTGGAGGAACTACGCGCGCTCGAATCTCCTCGCAATGCTTCAAGCGCACCATCCGCGACACGGACCCATTCAAACGTCTGCTCGCAGAAAAAGGCGGTTCGGTTCGCACACGTCTCCTAATCTATAAAATCGCACAGATCGTATCCGGCAGGGCGGAGAATCAACCTCCTAAGCCTGACGTGGAAAAAGAGGTCGCGAAAGTCTTTGAAGAGGCCGGCCTGGAGCGATCCAAACAGAAGAAAGGCGAGGATGGGGCCGAGGAAGAGCGTGATGTTACCAAGGTTATCCTCTACATGGACCATTCCGCCATCAAACAGATGGCCGATGCTTTTACGCAGAATTGGGATGCGCTCAAAGCCGGAGATAAGGAAAAGCGCAGCGAGACGATAGAATCGTTAGCCAATCTTCTGGCGGATGCCGTCCAGACGCCCGACATCGCTCTGTTCGGCCGCATGATCGAGGTCAACAGCAAGACTCCGATCGGCCAGAAACAACTCCGCGTGGATGCAGCGCTCTATCCGTCCCATCCGATCTCCACCCATTCCGTCGATTACGACACCGACTTCTTCACGGCTGTGGATGATATCAGCGGTGAAACGGGCGCCAGCATGATGGGCCATGCGGGATACAACAGTGCCTGTTACTACCGCTATGCCTGCGTGGATTTTGACCAACTCGTGGACAACCTGAAAGATGACCGGGCGCTGGCCGAGCGAACGCTGGAGGCTTTCCTGGAATCGTTCTGCGTTGCCATCCCGCATGCAAAACAGACTTCTATGGCAACCTTTGAGCCGCCAGACTTCGGCCTGTTGGTTGTGCGCAACGCTGGCGTGCCCCTTTCTATGGCAAACGCTTTCGCCAGGCCAGTCGACCCATGGGAAGGACGCGAATACCCAGACCTTGTCGGCAACTCGGTCAGCCGATTGGTCATGCGATGGGAGCGGACTGCGAAAGTGTATGGTACGCGCGGTGTCGTCACGGCCGCGCTGTTTCACATGGGATATGAAGGCGATCGGCTGGGCCGGCTGGCTGCCTGCGATGTGGAAACACTCGAAGAAGCAGTTGCTCGCGTCATGCGCGGCGTTCGCGACCAGCTTACGGACAAGGACCAGCTAGCCGTTCGCCAGCCGGAAGCGGAGGCAGTCTCATGAACACCCAGCATACCTTGCTCCTGCGGCTTATCGGCCCCATGCAGAGTTGGGGGCATCGAAGCCGGTTCGATGACCGCGATACGGCCCTGGAACCCACCCGCAGCGGAGTGATTGGGCTGCTGTGCGCAGCCATGGGTATCCCCCGCGAGCAAGATCTCTCCCGATTCGATTCGCTGCGAATGGGAGTCCGTGTGGATGCCCCAGGCCGAGTGATGACAGATTATCATACTGCTCTGGATGTCATCAAAGCGGACGGCAGCGGGCGCGATACCGTCCAGTCACGGCGACACTTTCTGACCGACGCGCGCTTCACCGCCGGCTTAGAGTCAAACGACCTGGAACTTCTCCGAGAGATTGAGGCCAAGTTGGGTGATCCCGTCTGGCCGCTCTACCTGGGCAGGAAATCCTTCCCGTTGACAGAACCACCGCTGCTTCCTGGAGGCTCGATTCTCGATAACAAGACCCTGGAGGACGCGTTGCGTGAAGCACCCTGGTGGCGCATGTGGCGATATGAGCGGGAGCCACAGGAGCCTGTCCGCGCGCTCCTGGAAGATTCCGAGGGGAAAATCGCCCAGACCGATTGGCCGCTGCACTTCGGGGAGCGGCGATTCAGTCTCCGCAGAATGACAACGGTATGGATCTCGACCCCTATACCTGTGGAGGATCTGCCATGCTGTATCTGACAAAGCTAACGCTCGATACCCGCTATAAGGCGGCGCTGCATGCACTTGCTGATACATATGCTTTGCACCGTCTCGTATACCTCGGATTTCCGGATCAAGACGAGGGTGGTCCTGGCCGCCCCCTCTACCGTCTGGAGCCTTTCGATCCTGTAAAACGGAAGGCGCCGGCGATCCTGGTGCAATCGAGTGTTGCGCCGCGTCACCCTGAACGATGGCAGGAGAGAGGTTACATTCGAGTAGAAGGACCCATCGAAGTAGTATGGCAGGGAGAGGCCGCGCCGCCTCCCTTTCCGGGTAGGAAGCGCGTGGAAGTGGCTCTGTGTGCCGGCCAGGTTTACCGGTTCCGACTGCGGGTGAATCCGACGGTCAAGCGGCGCTTTGACCAGTCGTCCAAAAGGCCAGGCCATCGGCGAATCGGTCTCTACTGCGAAGAGGACCAGCGTGCCTGGCTGGAGAGAAAAGCCCGCGAGGGTGGCTTTGAAGTGATTGAAGTCAAGGCAGCTCCGCAGCGAGGTGGGGAGCCGGTATTCGTGCAAGATGTAGCTGCCGTTGATCGAACCTTCTATGGGCGAGCTCCCGACCGGTACAACTCCTCCTGTAACAGGGAACCAGATCAACTACAGCATCTCGCCGTCACATTCGACGGAATGCTGCGCGTTACGGAACCAACCACCTTCATCCAGACCATAGAGGGCGGGATTGGATCGGCGAAGGGATTCGGATTTGGTCTGCTTTCCCTTGCCAGAGCCGGATAGATTTTTTACCCGGAGTGAAGAGAAAAGATGGAAGATTTGCATGCATTACCGAAGATACGGGATTCGCTTTCCAGCCTATACGTCGAGCATGCCCGAATCGACCGGCATGAGAAGAGTATCGCCATCCATGATAAGGATGGCCTCATGCCGGTCCCGGCGGCTTCATTGTGCGTGCTCATGCTCGGCCCGGGTGTGAACATCACCCACGCTGCGATCACGGCGCTGGCGGATAACAACTGCCTGGTAATCTGGTGTGGAGAGGAGAATGTCCGCTTCTATGCCGCCGGCATGGGAGGCACGCGCAGCGCGGCGCCTGTGCTGCTGCAGGCGCGGCTAGCCAGTAACGAGGTCACCCGGCTGGAAGTCGTCAAGCAGATGTACCGGATGCGGTTTTCGGAGGAACTGCCGGATGCCCTGACAGTAGAGCATCTGCGCGGCATGGAAGGCGTCCGGGTGCGGGAAGCCTACGCACGTTTGAGCAAGGAAACAGGTGTCGAATGGACCGGCCGCAATTACGATCGGTCCAACTGGTGGGCTGCCGATCCTGTCAATCGGGCGCTCTCCTGTGGCAACGCCTGCATATATGGCCTATGCCATGCTGCCATCCTTGCGACGGGGTATAGCCCGGCGATCGGATTCATCCATACCGGCAAGCAACTCTCCTTCGTCTATGACATTGCCGATCTCTACAAAGTAGAAGTCACCATTCCGATCGCATTCCGTATCGCGGCAGAGAATCCAGGGCAGTTAGAGCGCGCGGTGCGGCTGGCCTGCCGGGATGCGTTTCGAGAGAGCCGGTTGCTGCAGCGGATAGTTCCTGACATCCAAAAGGCGCTGGGAGTGAGATCGGGCGACCTGGAAGAGGAATTTGCCCCTGACGCTGATCCCGCATTACCAACGGACTTATGGACTCCTGACAGTGAGATGCAGCAAGATGAAGGAGAGTAGAAAAGGATGGTCATCTTAATTCTCGAACGAGTACCGGCGAGTCTGCGCGGAGAATTGAGTCGATGGATGGGCTTTGCACAAAAACCCGCCCGTTTTGGCGTCTGCACAAAAAGGAGGGTGGTTGCACAAAAACTAAGGCTACTCTTCCTCTTCCTCCTGCTCAACACTAAAGAGGTTCCAGCCGCTTATTCGCAACAGGCCCACCATATCGGTCTCCCCTGTCCATACTGGGGCAGGCTTGCCCCAATAGAAGGCGTGTACCGTGTCGCCGCTTTTGTTTAGATAGGTGCGGTTTTCCCCCTCTTTAGTCCACAGAACAACGAAATCGTCTTTCTTAACTTCCCTAGAAGGAAACCAGTAGAAATCACGATTCAGGTCGGTGGCTGTCTTTTCGCCTGTCCTGCTTTTTCGCATCCCAACAACGACGAACTTTATTAAATCTTCCGCCACTTTAACCCGAAAAATGACTCGTTCTTTGTCAAGGTTGCCACGTCTTGCAACCTTGACAAAACGAAGGCTTCCGAAATGAAACACTATCCGCGAACCGGGCTTTAAATTCATGGTTATGAGCTTCCTACTCTCTCTTAGTATAGTGACTCACGGCGGCAAGAAGAAAGCAGATTGCTCCCAGGAAGATATATGTACCCCAATATTGCTTGTTCTCTATATTCAATGAAATCCCCGCCCCGATAAGAATACCCCCTATTGCCACGATGAAATTTTCAAGCAGGTTAAAACTGCCGATATGCTTCATGCGCTCTTTGGCGACTGCAAGAGCATTATTAACTTCAATATACTTGTCTGTTACGGCTTCTAGCTTCGTTAGTAGCTCTACATTCTGGGCCTTCATTTCCTCTAAATCACCCCCTGTTTCGTCAAGCATACCGATTAGTAGCTTCTTGACGCCTGGGCTGTCAAGTTCATCGGTGGTCAGTTGTCGCGGAAGACCTGCCAGCGAAGCCCTGCCTTGATTGGGCTTTGCAGGCGAGGTATACGGAACAGGAACAAGCGCCGTGCCTGCGCCTTCATCTGTTCTCGCCTCTACATCTTCCTGGAGTTCCCTGTGGCCGCCTGGATTCACTGCCCGCCCTTTGTCTTGCGTGGCTTATCCCAATAGGGACTCTTACACTTTGGACAGACACGAGGGTTTTCCTCCTTATTCCGAGGCAACCACTCATGCCCGCACCGTTCACACCGATACCCTTCTAGCTTTACCTTTGCCATACCCTTAGTATACTAGCCCTGGTATCTGCTGTCAACTAATACCAGAAAAAGTATATAATTCACGCTCAAAAGGTAGACAAAAGTATGCACCTTCGGGTATAATAATAATGTTCATATACTACTATAGCAGGGGTTCTCCCGATGGACATACGACAGCAGAAGGGCTTAGAAATCGCGGCCCGGTTAAAGATTGTCAAAGATGGCGAAGTCTGGATTGTTCCCTCTCAGACGGGGAAGGGCAAATACCGGGTAGATATGCGCGGCCCTGTTCCCCGTTGCACCTGCCAGGATTACGAACTTCGGCAGGCTCGTTGCAAACACATCTATGCTGTCGAGTATTCGATAGAACGGGACACCGCCCCCGAAGGTCAGAGCCTCACCATTGAGGAGACAATCACCGAAACCGTTACCAAGACCGTCAAAGTCACCTATCCTCAGAACTGGCCTGCCTACAATGCGGCCCAAACGAACGAGAAAGACCACTTTCAGGAGTTGTTGTTCGATTTGTGCCGGGGCATTGAGGAGCCACCGCAGAAGGAGACAGGCAGGCACAGGCTCCCCTTGCGCGATATGCTCTTTTCTATCGCCTTCAAGGTCTATTCGACCTTCTCTGGCAGGCGCTTTATCTGCGACCTAAAGAGCGCCTGGGAGAAGGGTTTTATCTCGAAAGTCCCTCACTTCAATTCGATTTTCAACTATCTGGAGATGGAGACGCTGACACCGATGCTACTCTCCCTCATCGTTCAGAGCAGCCTGCCTCTGGCGGCGATAGAGACGACCTTTGCCCCAGACTCCTCCGGGTTCAGCACGGTAGGGAAGGTTTCTTGGTACAACTCCCGCTATGGGCATGAGCAGAGTAACCAGGACTGGCTGAAGGTGCATATCGTCACCGGGGTCAAGACCAACATCATTACAGCGGTGGAGATAACCGGGCGGCACGACCATGACTCTCCACAGTTTACTCCGATGATTACGGCGACAGCCGAGAACTTCGATGTACAGGAGGTGACGGCGGATAAAGCCTACCTCTCTGGAAAGAATATGGAGTTGGTCGCCTCCTTCGGCGGCGTCGCCTTCATCCCCTTCAAGTCTAACGCCACCGGGGAGACATCTGGGTCGGCGCTTTTCGAGAAGATGTATCACTACTTCTGCTATCGCCGTGAGGAGTTTCTGGCGCACTACCATATCCGGTCTAACGTCGAGTCAACCTTCTCCATGATGAAGGCCAAGTTCGGCGGAAGCATACGGAGCAAGACGGAGACAGCACAGATAAACGAAGTTTTGTGCAAGGTGTTGTGTCATAACATCTGTGTAGTCATACAGTCCATCTATGAACTCGGTATAGAGCCGACGTTTTGGGCGACTGAATAGGGCACTCGCTTTGTAGAAGCGGCTTTATCGAGGATGGCTTTCGCTTCTACGGTGGTTAGCTGAGTACCGTCTTCATTGGAGAGCGAATGTTCTTTACCACAGAAGACACATTTCAAGCAGTAATCATAAGGCTGCGGCACATTGTTACGCCCCTGCTCCATGAGCAAGTGTGACTGACAGCCTGTGCAGCGCGGTAAACCACGTTTCCAATATACGCCGTACACAAGGGGCAATTCGCGATGGAGGGCGATAATCCATGCCAGAAGGAATCCTATTAGGAGCATACACGCTGTTAGTGTTCTGGCTATATTTGTGGCGCTGGCGGTCGCTGCGAACCATAAGCAAGGACGATATAGCAGACAGGCAACTACAACTGCTCCTATCCAAAGAGCGGACTCTTCTATCTGCACACGCCGTTTTGCTACTACTCGCGTGCGCTGTTTACCTGTTTCTTCTTCAACACCCTTTAGGAACGACACAGCGCAATCACCCTTTCAACCAAAATGGCCTGCCCCTCGCCCCACTACAAGCGAAAGACAAGCCATCTGGCAGGCGAGGATAGCCCCGCCATAGCGTAATAAAATTGTAGACAGTCGGCGGTAGTGGACGCCGATGAGCCTGCTAGATTAGTCTACACTCTTCTACCAGTTCTGTCAAGCCGTCTGCACAAAAACGTCCTATCCTGCACAAAAACTCAGCCTGAGAGGGAGGAAATCGAAGGTTTTTGTGCAAAGCCACTTGTGGCGTTAAGTCAAAACTGTTATTCTGATGGTGTCTATATATAGCGGCTGCCTCAATGAGATAGCACTATATATAGGCAACATCGCCTCCCCGTATGCCCAGTTCCGCGTGGTCGGGGCGTTAGCATCGGTAGGCACAAAATCCTATCTACAGGAGGATACGGTGAAAGCCGCATCTGACACATCATCCACTCGGATCGAGCGTCCAGATCCGAACCTGACGCTTAACGGTGTCATCAAAGTTTTAGCAGCAACCTCCGCTATAGAGCGCGAGAACATCCTGCGCGATTTCAAGTTTCCCGATCCGGAAGGGAAGGCGCAGAGCCACTATTACCAGCCTGCCCGCGACTTGATCCGTCGCTACCATGAGAGTGGTAACGACCTCACTGTCTTCCAGGAGGGCCTCCGCGTGCTGGAAGCCTCTTATGCGGGTACGACTTATCACGGCCAGTTGAAGATCGAGAACAACATCCGTGTCGTCCGCGCCTATCAGGGCTATTTCGGGAAGCGAAAATTCGAGCCGCTTACCCACCAACCCGTGTCATTGACCGTTGAGGGTGTTCTGCTATCGCTCCGCCCTGACATGCTGGCGAAAGAAAAGTCGCGCCTCTGCGTACTGCGGTATGCCTTCGGCAAGGATGGGGCGAGTACTGGCGAGATGCGCTACTCGCCACAGATGCTGCACTTCTACGCCAGACAAGCCAAGTTGGATGTCGCCAATTCGGATTGCCAGCTCCTCGTCGTGGCTGACGGAACAAGCAAACGCTGCACGGGCGTAATGTCCAGATTCGAAGCGCGGCTACGTGGCGAGATGCGTGTTGTAAAGGCGCTCTGGCCTATGATCGAACCTATCGGATAGCCTGATGGTCTGACGAGGCACAAGAAGATAGAGCAGCCCCCCTCCCTGCGAGCGCAGCGAGCGAACCAGGGAGGGGGACAGGGGGTGGGCTACGGCTTTGTGTTGCCGCCGTTGGCCGGGGGCGTGGGCGGCGGCGGCGTTCCTCCCTGAGCCGGGCGAACGCCGGGCTGGCGAGCGCCCGGCGGCACCGCGCCAGGGCGGGCGCCGGGAGGCATCATGCCGGGGCGGACGCCGGGAGGCGGAGCGCCGGGACGCATTCCCGGACGCATGCCCATCATGCCGGGCATCTGCGGCATGGACGGCTGCAGGTTGTTGACGATTTTCCAGGAGTTCATCATGGCTGCCATGATCTGTGGCGCCTGCTGCTGCTCGTAGCGCTCCATCGCGTCCTGCCGCTCCGTGGCGGGAATGTCCTTGCCCAGCTTCTCGACTTGAATGATGTGATAGCCGTACTGGGTCTTCACGGGCTGGCTGATCTCACCGGGTTTGAGGGTGAAGGCGACGTTATCGAACTCCTTGACCATCGAGCCGCGGATGAACACGCCAAGGTCCCCGCCTTTCTCCTTCGTGCCCGGGTCCTGGCTGTCCTGCTTGGCCGCCGCGTCGAATGTGGTCTTGCCGGAGACGATGTCATTGCGGATCTGGGTGATCTTGGCCAGCGCGTCCTTATCCGCCTTGGCTTTGTCTTCAGGCTTGGGGGTCTCTGGCTTGGAACCAGGAGGCGTGAACGCCTGCGACGGGTCGTTGACGGTGATGAGGATGTGGCGGGCCTGCAGAAAGTCGTCGGGGCCGTAGGGACGACCGTTGGTCTTCTCCAGGCTCTTGCCGACCAGCGCCAGCGTCTCCATGTCCTGGCGGACGCGCGTCATCAGGAAGCTCCGGGAGATCTTGCGGGAGGCGAGAAACTGCGCATCCGTCATGCCGTTGGGAATGAAACCCTGATTGCGCGCGTCTCGCAGCAGCTTGGTGATGTGGACCTGCACATCCGCATCGGTGGGCGAGACATGCTGCTTGACGGCCTCCTCATGGACTGCCCGTGCGCGCAGCATGTTGGTGACGAAGGCGCTGACTTGTTGGGTGGGCTGGTCGCGCAGCATCGTCAGGGCCTGCGCTCGCGTGATGGTCACCTGCGATTTGGGATTGGCGGCGAAGAGCTGGTTGGCGACCTCAGGGCCGACCACCTGCCCGATGGAGGTGGTCAGCACGTCCGGGCTCTGCGCCTGCAGCGTATGGACCACCTCGGTCCAGGTGAGCGGCTGGCCGTTGACGGTCCCGGCCACATTGGGGTTGCTGGGCTTGTGGGCGGCTGCCGGCCCGCCGGGGATTCCAGGTGGGTTCGGATATTGCCCCTGTGCCGCAACAATAGCTGTCGAGCACAGCGCCGCCGCCAACAGCGCGGGGATGGTGTACTTCATGGAAAAATCCTTTCGGGGTTCGTTTCCCTGCGCCCGGTCAGGGGCCGGGCGCAGCGCGTCCTTTTACGGGACGCGCGAGACGCATGGTTCCTCCTTGCCCGGCGACTCACCCCGAAACGCAACGCGAGGGTGCGCCCAAAGCACGAAGTCCGCCAAGTATTATAGCATACGTTTTCAGAGCCTGCAGAGCCGGCGAGCAATATTCCCCTCACCCGATCGCCTGCAGCAAGAGGCTATTCAGAAGCCTCTTGCTGCTCTTCCCACAGGGTCTCCAGTTCCGCAATCGCTTCGAGGTCTTTGGGGCGGCCTGCGGCGCGCTTGACATAGATGAGGCGCTCCAGCCCCAGGCACAGACAATCCTCACCGAAGAGATGCAGGGAGACGCAGTAAGGCAATAACGCCGTGTAGTCTCCTCCACCCGCGATCTCACCAAAAAGATCGATCTCTCCTAGCGAGGTCGTCAGGGTAAAGTTCAAACCGTTCTGCAGCGTCGCCATATCCCAGAGGAAGGGGAGGCCGGGCGGGGCGCCCCGCAGATAGGGCTGGTGCGGGGCCAGCGCAGCCACCAGGCGGGCGATATTGTCTGGAGAGCGCCGGTAGACGATATCCAGATCCAGCGTCAGGCGAGCGGCGCCATGCGCCGTGGCGGCAGCGCCCCCGATGAGAATGAATTCGACGCCATGCCGTTTGAGGGTATGGAGCAGCCCGGCAAAGTCAGTCATTTCATCTCGCGGGCC
>Ga0070734_10003134_pt1 | contig 18093 bp, 13 predicted proteins | sample Coa_R1_8_FD_66444 | JGI IMG/M metagenome (GOLD analysis project Ga0070734, IMG submission 66444) | Surface soil microbial communities from Centralia Pennsylvania, which are recovering from an underground coalmine fire - Coalmine... | ecosystem: Environmental > Terrestrial > Soil > Unclassified ... | reverse complement strand
GGCCTCGGTGCGGAGCTGCCCACCACCCCCGGTGCTTCCGCCATCCGATTCCGCGGCCATTTTATCCCATGCGGCGCGTGTGATGGGCTGGATCTGTTCCAGTTTCTTGGCCGCAAGCGATGCGTTCACGGCTTTCAGATCCTTCGCCGCCCACGCTTCGAATTCGTCCACCACATCCTGGCGTTCATGCGCGAGCGTTCCGATCCGCGCCACGTAGTAGTCTGTCGGGCGTCCTTCATCGAAGACCACGGCGCCATAAACATTTGCCGCTTTTTCACGGATGCGCTCTTCGCCGGTCACCGCTCCGCCTTCTTTGGTCGCCACGATCTTTTTGCGAATTTCGTCAACCTTGGCGGCCTCGTCGGTGCACTGTTTTCGCAGCGCATCGTTGGCCGGCAGTTTTCCGGCGCGCTCCAACAGCGCATCGTGCACACCGTTGATGCGATCCACATCGAAGCTCATATCGCCGAGCAGCGCAACCACGCGCATGGCGGCGTCCAGTTCTAATTTTCGGTCGGCTACAGTATACGTCGCGCGCGGATCGAGTTGCACGTTGAGTTTGGTGGTGAAAGTATCCGTGCCGCGCGTCATCTTTACGGTATAGAGGCCTGGCAGTACGCGAGGCCCGATCACGGTTGGACCCGCTGCGGTCGCGCCTGGCGGAACCCGCGGCGCTTTCATTCGCATCGACCACTCCACCCGGCTGATGCCGCGGCGGCTGTTGGCTGGCAGCGTGTCCACCAGTTTGCCCTGCTCATCGAAGATTTCGATCTTCATGCGGCCAAAAATATGACGCTTCTGCTGGTAGTAAGTGATGAGCGCCGCGTCCGGAGGATTTTGTCCCCGATAAGCGCCGTCGCCCTCGGGCCAGCCTCCCTGCGCTTGCAACCGCTGTTGCTGCACTCTTCCGTCCAGAAAGACTGCCTCTTTCGAAAGGATCTCGGGCGTCAATTTTCGGAGCGGCGATATATCGTCGATAATCCAGATGCCGCGGCCATGCGTCGCCAGCACCAGATCCGACTCGCGCGGATGCACCACAATGTCACGCACCGGCACATTCGGAAAATCTCCACCTTTGTACTGCGCCCACTGCTGGCCGCCGTCAAGCGAGATCCATAATCCGAACTCGGTTCCGAGGAACAACAAACGCGGCGAGACCGTGTCTTCCTTGATCACGTGCGCAAAGCCTCGCACACCGTTTGCGGGCGTCACGATGGAGGTCCACGTCTGGCCGTAGTCGGTGGTTTTAAAAACGTGCGGCGTCATGTCACCGAACGTGTGCCGGTCGAACGCGGCGTAAGCAGTGCCTTCTTCGAACCGGCTGGCCTCCACCCAGGACACCCACGAGGCTTTCGGCAATCCGGGGACGTGGCTCACCACGTTGGTCCAGGACTTCCCGCCATCGCGCGTGATCTGCACGTTGCCGTCATCGGTGCCCACCCAGATCAATTTGCCGTTCAGCGGCGATTCGCTGATGGAATAGATGGTGGTGTGCATCTCGGCTTCTGAGTTGTCGACGGTGACGCCGCCGGATTCTTCCTGTTTCTGTTTCTCGGGATCGTTGGTGGTCAGATCGGGCGAGATGCGGTCCCACGATTGGCCATGGTCGCGCGAGCGGAAAAGAAACTGCGCGCCAATGTAGATGGTCCCCTTTTCGTTCGGGCTGAGATGAATGGGCGTGTTCCAATTGAAGTGCAATTTGTTCTCGCCGTAGTTGGGTTGCGGCTGGATGCTGCGGTTGAGCAGCGTGCGCCGGTTGATCCGGGAAATGGTTCCACCCTGCGCTTCCGCGTAAATATAGTCCGGATCCGAAGGATCGGCGAACACGAAGAATCCGTCGCCGCCGTACAGATTTTCCCAGCGGCCATTGGTGATGCCGCCCGGATATTGCGAATCGCCCACCCAGTCGCTGTTGTCCTGCAGGCCGCCGTAGACGTGATACGGATCCGCCATGTCGACGCTGACGTGATAGAACTGGCTGATCGGCAGATTGTTCGCCTTCAGCCATTTGTTTCCGGCATCGTGCGAGTACCAGACCCCGCCGTCATCGCCGGTGATCAGTTCGTTGGTGTTGTCGGGATCGATCCAAACATCGTGAAAATCGCCGTGCGCGCCGCCACCGATTCCGCTGAAGCTTGTGCCGCCATCGTTGCTCGCGATAAGAGTCCCACCGGGCTTGTAGACTTTGTTCTCATCTTTCGGATCCACAATGAGGTTCGCGAAATAGAACGGGCGCCAAACCATCATCTGGCTGCGATCGCGCTCCTCCCACGTCTTGCCGCCATCGGCCGAACGGAACAGCGCGCTGCGCGTGGACTCGATCAGCGCGTACACGACGTCCGGATTCGAAGGCGCGGCCGTCACCGCGACGCGTCCCCAAGGCTTCGCGGGAAGGCCTTTCGAGGATTTCTCGTTCAGATCGGTCCACGTCGTGCCGCCGTCGGTGGACTTATATAAACCGCTGGCGCTGGGAGCCGTCGGCCCGTCGCCGCCGGAGCGGAAGGTCCAGCCTTTGCGCCGGAAATCCCACATGCCGGCGTAGAGCGTCTTCGGATCTTTGGAACTCATCGTCATCAGCGAGCATCCGGTGGAAGCGTTTCCGCCTTTGAGAATCTTGTTCCAGGATTTTCCGCCGTCGGTGGTTTTGTAGACGCCGCGATCGTCGCTGTCGCTCCACAATTTGCCGGGAGCGCAGGCGTAGACGGTGTTTCCATCTTTCGGATCGACCAAAATTTTCGCGATTCGTTCGCTTTCGCCGAGACCCATATTGGTCCAGTTGTCGCCGCCGTCGGTGGATTTGTAGATTCCGTTGCCCACTGAGGTGCTATTGCGCGTCCAGGCCTCACCCGTCCCGGCCCAAATGGTTTTCGGTGAAGAGGGATCGATCGTGATCGCGCCGACGGACAGCACCGGTTGCTTGTCAAAAACGGGTTTGAAAGTAGTTCCGCCGTTGACGGATTTCCACACGCCGCCGCTGGCCGATCCGATATAGACGGTGAGCCGCCCATTCTCGCGCACCGCTGCAAGCGACGTCACGCGGCCGCTCATCTGCGCCGATCCGATGTTGCGCGCGCCGAGCCCGGAAATAGTATCCGAATCGATTTTGAGTTCTTGCGCCGCGAGCAGCCCTGGAATCAATAAGAGCGCGATTTTCACTTTGCACCTCCCGCCGGGATGCTGAAACGCGTAGCGTCGAGTGGAACGTTGATCTCGACTTTTTCCACCGTGAGGCGCGTGTGGAACTGGCTGCCCTTTTCTCCTGAATCCACCGAGAACGGATAGTAAACGCCGTTCACTTGTTCGTAATCACCCAGCAGGGTCTCGCCGTACTGTACGGACCCGCGAATGTTGCGTTCGGTTTCCACTTTCAGATCGAGGAACGTGTCGGTATCGATGTAGTAATAGCGCACGTCGCCATTCGCCATGGAAAGCTTGATTTTGTAGCAATCGGTGCCTTCCACCGAGTCGCGGCCCATGAGCTCGGCGCGATGGTCTTTGTTTTTATAATCCACCAGCTGTCCGTCCACGTCGGCGTCTTCGATTAAGTGCTTTGTGTCGTCGGCCGAGAGCAGGCTCGCGTCTTTTCGGCCTTCGAAGGGCGATACCTGCCAGGCGGATTTGCCGTCGTAAGCCTCTACCTCCGCCATGCCCTGGATGATGAATTCTTCGCGCACTTTATTGGGCCGCTGATTTTCCTGGACGACAGTTGCGCGAAAACCGTTTTGGTTGATTTTGGCCGTCATTCGGACGGTTTTCACGGCCTTCAATTTATCCAAGCCGCCACGCGCTTGAATGTTTTTCGCGATGATTTCGTCGACCGTTTGCGCGCCGGCGAAGGACAAAGACAGCAATAGCAATGCGCTAGAAATTCGAATCATTCCCATAGCCCGGCATTTTACCAGTAGCGCTGCTGGTTTGTCCTTTGTATGAAATTGCGATGAACGTCCGGTTATACTTGTCACCAGTCATGCGCATGTGGGCCGTGTTACTGCTGTCGCTGTTGGCTGGAACCGGTTCGGGGGCTACCGATGACTCCCTCGCGCTGCGCCTGGATTCAATTTTCGACAGACTGGCGGATGCGGAATCTCCGGGAATGGCCGTCCTGGTCCGGAAAGATGGCCGAACCGTCTTCGAGCGTGGCTATGGCGCGGCGGAGCTGCGAGGTTTTCGCAAAATCGATTCAAGAACCAATTTCCGCCTGGCCTCGTTCACTAAGCAGTTCACGGCGATGTCGATCATGCTGCTCGCGCATGACGGCAAACTCCGTTACGACCAACCCATCACCGAAATTTTTCCGGAATTTCCCGCGTATGGCCGCGCCATCACGATCCGGCATCTGCTGACTCACACCGGCGGCTTGGCGGATTACGAAGATCTGATGGGATCGAAATGGACGCCGCTGCGCCAGATCCGAGATGACGAAGTCCTGCAGTTGCTCGAAGAACAATCGGCGCCGAAGTTCGCCGCGGGCGCCAAATGGTCGTATAGCAATTCTGGCTACGTGATGCTGGGGCTTATCGTTGCGAAAGTTTCGGGTATGCCTTTCTGGGAATTTCTGCACGCGCGCATCTTTGCGCCGCTTGGGATGAACCAGACCATTGCGTTCATCAAGGGGACGAACGTTGTGATCCATCGCGCTTACGGACACAGCAAGGAGCCCGGGGGATTCGTGGAGACGGACCAGAGTCCCACGTCGGCCACGTTGGGGGATGGCGGAGTTTATTCGAACCTCGAAGATCTGGCCAAGTGGGACGCGGCGCTCTCGGCCCACACCCTACTGAGCGGGAAAGAATTTCAAGCGGCTCTCACGCCGGTGAAGCTGAATGACGGTGCGCAACCATCGTGGCCGGCCGAGGCGGGCGACGATAACTTGAATCCCGGTAAGCCGGTGTCCTACGGTTTCGGATGGTTTCTCGATCCCTATAAAGAACGAGCGCGGATGTGGCATTCCGGCAGTACGGTTGGGTTTCGAACGATCATCGACCGGTTTACAAATGAAAAGTTGACCGTGATTATCCTGTGCAATCGCGCGGATTTGGACGCGACCGCGCTGGGATTGAAAGTGGCCGACGTTTTCGCGCGATAGCCAGAGAAAGGTGCTGGCGGCTGGCAACCAAGAACGAGAAACCAGAACCAGGCACGAGAAACGTGAATGTTATCCTGAAATCAAAATGACCTATGACCTGATTGTGATCGGGAGCGGACCCGGCGGCTACTCGGCGGCTGTCCGCGCCGGCCAGTACGGCTTGAAAACGGCCGTCATCGAAAAAGACAACAAGCTCGGTGGAACTTGCCTGCATGTGGGATGCATTCCTACCAAGGCGCTGCTGCACACCGCGGATGTTTGGGATTATTTTACGCACTCGGCCGACCAAGGCATCCAGTGCGAAAATCCGAAGCTGGATTATCCGAAAGTTCTGGATCGTAAGAACAAGATCGTCGCCAAGCATGCCAAGGGCGTCGAGTTTCTGATGAAGAAGAACAAGGTTGACTGGATCAAGGGATTCGCAACCTTGAAGCCGCGCGGCGCTAATGGCCTGCTGCAGGTGGAAGTGAAGTCCGACGGTGGGTTGCAGACGCTCGAAACCAAAAACGTCATCGTCGCGACAGGCTCCGAGGCTCGTATGCTGCCCGGGTTGAAGCCCGACCAGCGCAACATTCTTACCAACATCGAGATTCTTAATTTGCCGGCGATTCCGAAAACCATGCTGATCATCGGCGCGGGCGCGGTGGGCGTGGAGTTCGCATCCATTTTTAATCGCTTCGGAACGAAAGTGACCGTGCTCGAGATGCTGCCGCGCTTGGTTCCGGTGGAAGATGAAGAAATTTCGAAAGAGCTGGAGCGGCACTTCAAAAAGGCGGGAATCCGCTGCGAAACCGGCGCCAAAGCGGAGAACATCACCAAGACCGACAAGGGCGTGAAGATGTGCGTCGCCATGGCGAACGGCAAGCGCGAGGATATGGAGGCCGAGACGCTGCTGGTGGCCGTGGGACGGCGTCCGATCACGAGCGGTATTGGTCTGGAGAACTTGAAAGTGGAGCTGGATCGCGAGTTTATCAAAGTCGACGAATACCAGCGCACGGGTGAAGCGGGCGTGTACGCGATCGGCGACGTGGTTGCGGGAACGCCGCAGTTGGCACACGTGGCGTCGATGCAGGGAATGGTCGCGGTGGCGCACATGGCCGGAAAGCCCGCGACACCGATTCATCGCAATCGCATTCCCGGATGCACGTACACGGAACCCGGCATTGGAAGCGTGGGACTCACCGAGGCGCAGGCGCGCGCGCAGGGGTTCAAGGTGAAAGTCGGGAAATTTCCGTTCGCCGCCAACAGCAAGGCCAGCATCCTGGGCAAGCACGAAGGATTCGTGAAGGTGATCGCGGACGAAAAGTTCGGTGAGATTCTGGGCGTTCATATCATCGGACCGGAAGCGTTCGAACTGGTGTCGGAAGCGGTCGCGGCGATGGAAGCCGAAGCGACGGTCGAGACTTTGATGAGCACCATCCACGCGCATCCAACCTTGTATGAGGCGATGGGCGAGGCGTTCAATAGCGTCTACGGGCTTGCGATCAATGCGTAATTTCGGATCTGCGTTTATCGGCGTTCATCCGCGGCTGATATTGGAGCTTGCTGATGCGCACGTGTGAGCTGCGCGATCTCGGCCGGCTCAGTTACGCTGAGGCTTTCGCAATGCAGCAGTCGCTGGTGGAGCAGCGCAAGCGCGGCGCGATTCCCGATCAGCTTTTGATCGTGGAGCATCCGCACGTCATCACGCAGGGACGCAATGGACATGCGGAGAATCTCCTCGCCAGCGAAGAAATCCTCGCCCGCGCCGGCATCGCGTTTCATCCGACGGACCGGGGCGGCGACATCACGTATCATGGGCCGGGTCAGATCGTCGGATATCCCATCTTCGATCTGCGAGAATGGAAGCGCGACGTGGTGGCTTACGTTCGAATGGTCGAACAGGCCATGATCGATGCGCTGCAGGAGTTCGAGATCGACGCCCGCAGAGTGGAAGGTTGCACGGGCGTGTGGGTGAACGGAAAAAAGGTGGCTGCGATCGGCATTCATATCAGCCGCTGGGTCACGTCCCACGGGTTTGCGTTGAATCATACAACGGATTTGAGCTATTTCCAATACATCGTGCCATGCGGGTTGACCAAGCCGGTGACTTCCATGCGAGAGCTGGGCTCCAACGCCGGCCGCGAGGAAGTGACTGCCGCGTTGGCGCGAAATTTCGCCCGGCGTTTCGAACTTGAAATGCAGGTTCCTACATTGACGGAGACATTTTCATGACTGATGTTGTAATGCCCCAGATGGGCGAGAGTATCGTCGAAGGCACGCTCACCAAGTGGCTGAAGAAAGCCGGAGAACATGTAGAGCGCGATGAGCCGCTATTCGAAATTTCGACTGACAAAGTGGACACCGAAATTCCGGCTCCCGTGGCGGGTGTGTTGAAAGAAGTTCTGGTGGATGAAGGCAAGACCGTCGCCATCAGCACGGTCGTCGGCCGGATTGAGGAAGGCGCTAGCAACGGAGCATCAGCTCCGGCTCCGGCGCAAGCTGCCGCACCTGCGCCCACTCCGGCGAAACCTGCCGCTCCCGCGCCGCAAAAAGAAGCGCCCGCCGCTGCGGACAAAGAACCGTTCGTCGCCGAGCCGAGGCAAGAGCCGGTTGCCAGTTCGGCTGGTCCTTATCCAATTCCGGTGCCAGAGGCGCAACCGGGGGCTGCTTCGCCCGATGGACCGCTTTCGCCGCTTGTGCGCAAGATGGCGCGCGAGTATGGAATCGACCTGCGCCAGGTGAAGGGCACCGGCGCGGGCGGACGCATCAGCAAGCAGGATCTGGAAGCATACATGTCGGCGCAAGGCGCGAAGACCATGGCGCAATCGTCCACGCCTGCTCCAGCAGCGCAACCGCAGGCTGGCGCGCCCGTTCCCGCCCCTCCTCCTGCCGCCCCGCCGATGCCGCGCGCACAAGCGCCGCAGGCTCGCGTGGAACCGATGAGCATCATGCGCAGCAAGATCGCCGAGCATATGCTGATCAGCAAGCGCACGTCGGCGCACGTCACCACGGTCCACAAAACCGATGTGACGAAGATTGCGAAACTGCGGGACCGCCACAAAGCGGAATTCCAACAGCGCTACGGCTATTCGCTCACGTACCTGCCGTTCGTGATCGCCGCCACCGTGGAAGCGATTCACGAATACCCGATCCTGAACGCGTCCATCGAAGGCTCGAACATCATCTATCACAACGAAATCAACATCGGGATCGCCGTGGCGCTGGAAAACGGATTGATCGTGCCGGTGATCCGCAATGCGGACGAGAAAAACGTTCTCGGTCTGCAGCGTTCTATTGTGGATCTCGCCACTCGCGCGCGTTCGCGCCAGTTGAAAGCCGATGAGGTGCAGGGCGGAACGTTCTCCATCACCAATTTCGGCAGCTTCGGCAGCGTGTTTGCCACGCCGATCATCAACCAGCCGCAGGTCGCGATTTTGGGTGTCGGCGCGGTGGAAAAACAACCGGTCGTGATTGACGATGCCATCGCCATCCGCTCCATGGCTTATCTCGCGCTCACCTTCGATCACAGGCTGATCGATGGCGCGCTGGCCGATCAGTTCACCGGCAAAGTGAAATCGATTCTCGAAAACTGGTCGCGGGAAATTTTGTGATCGAGCAGGAGTTTCTCAAGTTCTCGGCGGACAAGCTCACGCAATTGAGCGGCCGGATTCAGGACTGCGTGGGACGCCTCTCGCACGAGCAAGTCTGGACGCGCGGTCATGAGAGCGAGAATTCCGTTGGGAATCTGGTTCTGCATTTATGCGGGAACGTGGGACAGTGGATCGGCTCAGGCGTCGGCGGCCAGCAAGACACGCGCCAGCGCGACGCCGAATTTGCGGCCCGCGGCGATGTACAGCCCGCGGAACTCAGCGAGCGCTTGAATAAAGCGGTTTCCGCTGCCGCCGCGATCATTCGCGATCTTCCGCCTGCTCGGCTGATGGAAAGCACCACAGTCCAAAAGTACGACGTCACGGTGCTCGAAGCGATTTACCATGTGGTGGAACATTTTTCCCAACACACCGGTCAGATCATTTTCGCGACGAAACTCCTGACGGGCGATGATCTGGGCTATTACAAGCATTTGAACCAGCCGAAACATTTCGAGACCACCCCGTAGTCGCTGCTTTTTGAAACATTCGTCCGCCACAGCCGTCCTCATGAGTGCAGGTTGAGACTTTTGTGAGGACTAAAATGAAAAAACTTTTATCAATAGTGAGCGCGATGGCGCTGGCGGCGGGGATGACTGCCTTCGCACAGGATACGGCGAAGGACGATATGAAGAAGGCCGGTAAAGACGTAAAGAAGGCCGGCAAGGCCACTGGCGATGCGGCGAAAGACAGCGCGAAAGGCGTGAAGAAGGGAACCAAGAAAGCGGTTAACAAGTCGGCGAACGCAACGGAGAAGGGCGCGAAAAAAGTGAAGGAGAAGACGAAGTCGAATCCGTCATCCTGATTTCGTGGTGGCGACCTTCGTCCCGCCGCGGGTGAATTCGAACTTGACGGTCCAGACTCGCGGCTGATCGGCGGGCGCAAATTTCCAGCGTCGAGCGGCTTTCACGGCAGCTTCTGAAAAATACTGGCTCGACACCGGCGGTTGGATCTTGGCGTTCGCCACGTTGCCTGACGGATCCACTTCGAGGTGCACAATCGCGGTCACTTTCCCGCGAATCGTGTTGCGCGCACGCGGTAGAACATCGGGCATTACTTCTTGCACGATTTCACCCTTCGACCGCGCGAGCTGCGCTGGTTTTGTTTCCTTGCGCTCCACCGGATGAGCAGCCAGTGGCGACGGCTTCGCTGGCGGAGGCTGCACTGGCGCTGATTGCGGGGCCTGCGTGGCTGTTGCAGGCGCGATCGGACTACCGTCGCGATTCCGGATCATAAGCGTCCCTGCGACGACAACCAGCGCACTCGCCAACAGGATCGTGCTCACGGCCGAGGCCGAGAACCGCTTTGACCCAATTGCCGATTGAGTCGATGCTGGTTTCTGGGTTGCGCCGCTGGCGATAGGGATTGGCTTTGTTGGAATGGGCCGGACGCTCGGCATTTTGCCGCCCAGCCGTTGTTCAATTTCCGCGATGGTCCAGCGCTGTTCCCGATCTCGCCGCAACGTGTTGCGCGCAATGTCTCGAAATTCCGCGGGCAACGTCTCGGGCACGAGCGGTTCGCCTTGGGTATTTGAGACCGGTGTCCGCTGCGTCAGAACTTCCACCAGCGTCATCCCGAGTCCCCAGGAATCGTCGGCCGGCATAGCTGAAGGTGTTCCAATTTGTACAATGCGGTCGCTCGATATTTTCAGCCGATTTTCTATCGCCATGAAGTTCGAAGGCTTCAGGTGGCCGTGCACAAATCCATGAGAATGCAGATAGGCGAGAGCGCTGAGTGCGGGCTCCAAAACTTCTTTGGCTTCTTCGGTTGTGAGCGGCCGTTCCGGGATCACCTGCGACAGATCTTCGTCGGCAAATTCCATCACCACGTAGAGCAGTGGAACATTGTTTAACGTCCATGCGCCTCGCTCGAACAGCCGCATCAAGTTTGGATGCGAGAGCTCGGAGGCCAGGCGCCACTGCCGCAAGTGGAATTCAGAAGATTCCGGATCCGCATGGCTGAGCTTGATTGCCGCTTTCCTTGCCGGATCGCCCTCCAGCTCGGTGGCGAACACTGCGTGATTTTCGCCGCCGCCCAAATACTGGCGCAAGGGGAAGCCGTCGATCACTTGGCCTTCGCATTGTTGCCAGAAAACTTTCATAAGCTCCCTCGCCTTGGCTGCTCGGGTTTATTTGCGCACCGACACGGTTTGCTCCCCATCAATGTACCCGATGTACTCGGTGCCTTGCGGAGCGGCCATTCCTTTCGTCTTGGAGTTTTTGGGAGTCTCGAAGGTACGAATTGTCGGTCCCTCGGCGCGGCGCCCGGCCATGGCGCGCACGTTGATTTTCTTTCCATCCACCGCATCCGCTTGCAGAAGCCGGAACGTCAGCTTGCTGCCGCCGCCCATTCCGAGGATTTTCTTCTTGCCGGTTTCACCCGTGACAGCGCCGGTTACGACAGCGCCTTTTGCGATCACGGTGTTGTTATCCACTTGCAGACCGTCCACAACCGTGAAGCGGAGTGGTTGTCCTTCCGGTGCGTCGGAAGGGACGTCGGCCGCGAGAACGATCCGGAAAGGCAGCGCATCGCCAACGGTGACAGGCGTCAATGCTACCGCCGGACGTCGCGCTGCGGCGGCCTTTGGCGTCGTCGACGGTTCCGCGGTTGGCTGCGGCTCGGCTTTCACGGGAGGTAACGGAGGAATCGATGTCACCGGCGCTGGAGCGGCTTGCGACGACGCGGCCGTCGCGCCCGTGGGATTTCGCATGGCTTGAATCACGCTCGCGGGAACTCCCGCTTGGCGCAGCTTGGCGACTTCGTCTTTCGTGATTGTGAAATTGGTCTTCGACGATCGAATTTTCTTGATGATTTCCGGCGCCGGCGTGTTGGCCTGTACCAGCGCGAGAATGCTGTTGTTGTCTAAAGGCGCTTCGGCGGCAGGCGTGGGTTCGCTCGGAACTGGAGCCAGTGGCGGAATCTCGGCGGGGGCCGGGGCGGGCGTCGTCGTGGCCGGAGCAGATGGGGCCGTCTCCGCCACCGGCTGCTGAGCTGGTTTACGCAGATTCGTCCACCACCACCATCCGCCTGCCGCGCCAATTGCCAGAAGCATGACCGCGAGCAATCCCAGAGCCAGTCCGAGATTGCTCTTGGTTGGTGCGGCCGGCGATTGCGCAACGCCAGCGGGAATCGGGGGCGCGGAAGTTGGAATCGGCGGCGGAGCGGGCGTGGGTGGCGCAGCTGAAATCGGCGGCGGAGGCGGTGTCGACGGCGGAGTAGGTCGCGTGGTCACCGTGGCCGTCAGCGCAGAGGGGCTGGATGCCGGCGGCCCCAGTGGCGCGCGCACCGTGGCGTCATCGAAACCGCTTGCATCCAATGTCCGTTTGAGGCTGGTAAGCGCCTTCTCGATTTCTTTCATCGATTGCCAACGCGAGTTCGGATCCTTCGCCAGACAGCGGCTGATAATCGCTTCCAGCAGCGGCGGCGTCTCGGGCGCGACATCGGCAAATGGTTTTACATCGTCCCGCAGCACCGATGAAAGGGTCGAGATGCTGGAACCGCCGTCGAAGGCGCGCCGTCCGCTCACCATTTCGTAGAGCACCGATCCGAAGGAGAAGATATCGGAGCGGGCATCCACCGGCTTGCCCTCCGCTTGCTCCGGCGACATGTAACTCACCGTGCCCAGAATGGCGCCCTCTTGCGTGAGCGGACCAAGCTCGGTATTCTCGCCGCTGGGATTCAGGTCAGTCAGCTTGGCCAAGCCAAAGTCGAGGATCTTCACCAATCCGGATTTGGTGATCATCACGTTCGATGGCTTGAGATCGCGATGCACGATGCCCGCGGCATGCGCGGCGGCGAGTGCGTCCGCCATTTGCGCGCCGTACTGCAGCACTTGAGGCACGGGGAGTCCGGCGGCGGTGATGGCATCGTGCAGCGTGGCGCCGGACACAAATTCCATCACCATAAATTGCGCGTCGCCTTCGCTGACGATGTCGTAAATGGTGATGATGTTCGGATGATTCAACGCGGAGGCCGCTTGCGCTTCCTGCACGAAACGCCGGCGGCGCTCGGGATCGGATGACATTTTCGCCGGCAGCACCTTGATGGCGACGAAGCGGTTCAGCCGCGTATCCTGCGCCTTATAAACATCGCCCATGCCGCCGGAGCCCAGTTTCTCCAGCAGCTGATATTGAAGGACCGTTGTGCCTACCATGCTCGTCCTATAGTTTACGAATTCGTGACAGCGGTTGGTGAATTCAACGGAACCGCGACCGCCACCGAGCGCTAGTACAACGCTCGGGTAGCGCTCCCCTGCAGTCGCGGTTCGGCCAGAACTGCTAACTTAGAATTTGGACCTCGAGAAAACATTGCTGCGCAAGGTCGGTGAAGCCGTCGGCCGATTCAAGATGATCCGCGCTGGGGATCGCGTGGCCGTCGCGCTTTCCGGCGGCAAGGATTCGCTCACCCTGCTCGAAGCCCTGCTGCGATTGGCAAAGCGCGCGCCCGTCGAGTTTTCCGTCTGCGCGTTCACCGTAGAACAGGGAAAATTCCTGCGCCCGATTGAGCCGCTGGGAGAATACTTGAAGCAGCGCGGCGTCGACTGGACCTACCACACCGACCGGCCGTCGCTGCGGCTGCTCACTGAAAAGCCGGATCATGGCTGCGATCTGTGCAGCCGTTACCGCCGCCGCGCAGTCTACGAAATCGTCCGCGGACTCGGCGCCAACGTCATTGCCTTCGGCCACACGGCCGACGATTTTTGCGAATCTTTCCTGCGCAATGCGATGTTCACCGGACGCGTCAGCGCCCTTCCGCCCATCACGTATTCGCGGGATAAAGAATTCCGGCTGATTCGTCCGCTCGCTTTCGTCACCGAAGACATAACAACTCGATTCGCCGAAACTTTGGGGGCGCCCATCGTTCCGTGTGGTTGCTCGCAGCGCACCGGAACCGTACGCAAATCCATCCGCAGCCTCTTCAGCGACATCGAAAAAGATTACCCGCACCTCAAAGAAACATTGCTCTCCGCAATGGGCAATCTGGAACCGGGCCGCCTCCTCGATCCGCGATACCTCGACCTGGAAGTGCAGCAAACCGCCGCTGAAGAGCCCCTCCTGCCAATCCTGGCGGAATAGTTTAACGAGACACGCAGAACGAGAAACATTCTTTATCTCGATCCGCGCGATAAAACCATAACCTTGACGGTGTGGAACATGATGAATAGGTCCAGCGCCGGTGCCAGGTTCTTAATGTAGTAAAGATCGTATTCCAGTTTGGTGATGGTATCTTCCACCGTGTCGCCGTACTGCAGATTGATCTGCGCCCAGCCGGTGATTCCGGGTTTCACACAGTGCCGCTGGCGATAGTAAGGAATCCGCTCGGCCAACTCGGCGACGAACTCCGGACGCTCCGGCCGCGGACCGACAATCGACATGTCTCCCTTCAAAACGTTGAACAATTGCGGCAGCTCATCCAAACGCAACTTGCGCAGCCATCGGCCGGCCGGCGTGACGCGTGGATCGTCCCGCTTCGCCCAGACTGCGCCGCTGGCCGCCTCCGCATCGCGATACATCGAGCGGAATTTGTAAAGCGTGAACGCGACATCGTTTTTGCCCACACGCTGTTGCCGGAAAAGTGCGGGACCTGGCGATGTCAACCGCACAAGAATCGCCACCAATAGCATGATCGGTGACGTCAAGATCGCGGCCACAATCGCGATTGTCATCGAATACACCGATTGCAGCGCGACGCGTCCCGGATTCGGCCCGAGCTCGCTTGAAAAAATTAACTGGGAGGGCCGCAGCTCGCGCGTCGAAATCCGTCCGAACGTCTCTTCATACGTGGCCTGCGCATCTTCGATCGGAATTCCGGATAGGCGCAGATCCAGCAGTTGGTTCACGGGCAGGCGCTCGCGCCGCTCTCTCATCCCCACCACGATGCGATCTGGCTTCAATTCCTTCACAATGCGCTCCAGATCGGAGATCGGTCCGAGCAGCGGACCGCCAACAAGTTCGCCGCCGTCTTCGATATTGTCTACATAGCCCACCACTTTGAATCCGGCCTCGGGATGCTCCCCCAGATGCTGGGCGATTTCCTGCACCACGGATGACGCGCCCAGGAACAGCAGCCGCTCCGATCCCATCGCTTTCAATACCACGCCGCTATAGAAGATGCGCCAGCAGGGCAACAGGATGAGCACCAGCGAACTGCCGATGATCATGAGCCAGGTGGGCAGTAGAAGATCGCGGAGCCGCAAATATCCGAGCAGCGCTTGCACTAGAAACGCCATGCCCACCACGACGCCCATCTGCTGGATAAGCAGGATGCGCGACTTGATGCGAAACTCGTCGTACAGATCGTGGAAGTAGATGCCCACCAAAATGCAGAGAACCACCACGGCGATCCGCCCTAATCCGTTGTCGTCGAACAGAAACACCTGCGGATCTTCGTAGAGCGCAATGAACGTGGCTACCACGTAGCAGGTGTAGCTGAGAATTGCTTCCGAGAACAGAAGCGCGATGACACTGGAGGGGACGAAAACGCGGAAGAGCCGGATCATTGGGTCGGCCGATCAGGAGGCGGCCAGCCGAACCTCTCCCTGCTCCCCGGCAAGAAACCAGCGATAGGTGGCGGCAATGCCTTCTTCCAGGCCGATGCGTGCGCGCCAGCCCAAATTCGCGAGCTTCGAGACATCCAGCAGCTTTTGCGCCATACCATCCGGCTTCGAAGTGTCGAACACCAATCGGCCTTCGAATCCGGTAACTTTACAAATCAACTGAGCCAGCTCGCGGATGGTGACATCGCTGCCCACGCCAACATTGACGATTTCCGGATCTTCATAGTGCAGCATCAGGAAAACCGCCGCGTCCGCCAGATCGTCCACATGCAAAAACTCGCGCCGCGGATTGCCGCTGCCCCACACCACCATCTCGCGCGCATGGGTCAGCCGCGCCTCGTGCGCTTTTCGCATGAGCGCCGGTAACACGTGCGATTTATTAAGATCGAACTGATCGCCCGGCCCGTAAAGATTGGTCGGCATCAGGCTGATGGCGCGAAATCCGTACTGCTGCCGGTACGCCTGCGCCAGCTTGATGCCCGCGATTTTGGCAATGGCATACCATTCGTTGGTCGGCTCCAACGGGCCGGTGAGTAAACATTCTTCCCGAATGGGTTGCGGCGCGAGCTTCGGATAAATGCAAGACGATCCCAGCATCTCGATTTTTTCTACGCCGTTCCGATAGGCAGCCTCGATGAGGTTGAGTTCGATGATCAGGTTGTCGCGCAGGAATTCCACTGGATACGTGCTGTTCGCCAGGATTCCGCCTACTTTCGCCGCCGCCAGAAATACGTACTCGGGTTTCTCGCGCGCGAAAAATGCATCCACGGCCGCGCGATCGAAAAGATTCAACTCATCCCGCGTGCGCAAAATCAAATTTGAGTAGCCGTCCGCGTTCAGACGCCGGCAGATGGCTGAGCCCACCAGGCCGCGATGACCGGCTACGTAAATGCGGCTCGATTTATCCATGGGAATTATTCATGCGAGCTTCCTCGCACCACCACTTTATGACCGGCCCTCGATAGCGTTTGTTCCTGGCGCGCCAATTCCAGATCGTGATCCACCATCCGATGCACCAGTTGCTCGAAACTCACTTTCGGCTTCCACCCGAGTTTCTGACGGACCTTCGAGGCATCGCCCATCAAGTAATCCACCTCGGTTGGTCGCAAATAGCGCGGATCGGTTTCCACAACTTTCTTCCAGTCCAGTTGTAGCCGATCCGCCGCCGCCATCAGGAATTCGCGGACCGAATGAGCCTCGCCCGTAGCCACCACGTAATCGCCAGGATCCTCGGCTTGCAGCATCATCCACATCGCTTCCACGTAATCGGCTGCGTAACCCCAATCGCGCTTGGCCTCCAGATTCCCTAGAAACAGCTTCTCCTGCAGCCCGAGCTTGATTCGTCCTAAGGCTCGCGTGATTTTGCGTGTAACGAAGGTCTCGCCGCGCCGCTCCGATTCATGATTGAACAGGATGCCATTCGAAACGAACAGCCGGTAAGCCTCGCGATAATTCACCGCGTACCAATGCGCTGCCACTTTGCTCACCGCATAAGGGCTGCGCGGATAAAACGGCGTACTTTCGTTTTGCGGCGGCGCGGATGCTCCGAACATCTCCGAAGACCCTGCTTGATAAAAACGAATTGGCTGGCCGGTGCTCTGGACATAATCGCGCACCGTCTCTAACAGGCGCAGGGTTCCGATGGCCACCACATCGCCCGTATATTGCGGCTGATCGAAACTCACGCGAACGTGGGATTGCGCCGCCAGATTGTAGATCTCCTGCGGCTGCACCTTCTCGATCACGTGACGCAAGCCGGATCCGTCCGTGACGTCGCCGTAATGCAAATAGAGTTGCGCGCTCTGTTCATGCGGATCTGCGTAAATCGAATCCAAGCGCTCGGTGTTGAACGTCGATGCGCGCCGGACAATTCCATGGACCTGATACCCCTTGGCGAGCAAAAGCTCCGCGAGGAATGAACCGTCCTGGCCGGTGATCCCAGTAATGAGTGCTTTCTTGGCCGTCAAGAATTTCTCGTTCCTTCCAACACTGACGATTGCAGCGTGCCATTCACCAACGCCATTAACGGAAGGCCGCGCTCTTGAATCCGGCGCATGGCATCCGCGCTTTGTTTTTGCGCCAGCACCAGATGATCGGCCCAGCCCAGTACTTGCTCCAGACTGCCGGTCAATAAACGCCCGATGTGCGGAATGCTTTCCAAAATGAAGTTGCGGTTGCTGCCATAAATCGAATCCATTTGAATGTGCGGATCGTAAACACGCACGTCGCGGCCCTTTCCGATCAGTTGTTCCAGCAGCGTCACCACCGGGCTCTCGCGCAGGTCGTCGGTATTTTCCTTGAATGCCAATCCGATCACGCCGATTTTGCGGGCTTCCAGATCCACCACCGCATCGATCGCGCGCTTCAGATGCTGCTCATTGCTGGGCAGCGCGGATTCCAGCAGCGGCAGCTTCAAATCCAAAGAATGCACGCGATGCGTTAGCGCGCGCAGATCCTTCGGCAGGCACGATCCTCCGAAAGCGAATCCAGGCCTCAAGTAAGCCGGCGAGATATTCAGCTTCACGTCCTCGCACAGGGTCGTCATCACTTCCTGCGCGTCGATGCCCAGCTTTTCGCTCAGCGCGCCTACTTCGTTGGCGAAGGAAATTTTCACGGCATGGAAAGCATTGCAGGCGTACTTGATCATCTCCGCGGTGCGTAGAGAAACTGCGCAGGCGCGTACGCCGAGCGGTGTGTACAAATCGGCCACCCGCCGCACGGAAGGCTGATCCAATCCGCCCACCACCACCAACGACGGTTCCAGAAAATCCTTCACCGCCGATCCCTCGCGCAAAAATTCGGGATTCGAAACCACGCTCACG
>Ga0070734_10003133_pt1 | contig 18096 bp, 10 predicted proteins | sample Coa_R1_8_FD_66444 | JGI IMG/M metagenome (GOLD analysis project Ga0070734, IMG submission 66444) | Surface soil microbial communities from Centralia Pennsylvania, which are recovering from an underground coalmine fire - Coalmine... | ecosystem: Environmental > Terrestrial > Soil > Unclassified ... | reverse complement strand
GCACGCTCCCTTCCCGGACCCGCTGGGAGCCGTCGCGGCCTGAACCGTGGGTCGGCCGCGCCTCAGGCGCGGGTCGTGCCGCTGTGCGACCGCTCGACGGAGCTCTTGAGCAGCTCCAGGTACGCGCGCGTGACGTCCGATTCGTCTAGGAATCCTGCGAGTCGTCCGTCTGGGCCCACGACCGGGATCTGCCGCAGGCCGGTGCTCTGGGTGAGCTCCATGGCCGTGCCGAGATGGTCCGCGATCGCGACCTTGGCCTCGGGCTGCATGACGTCGGCCGCGACGGCGAGCATTTGCATCCCCGACTCCGGGACCAGCGCCCCGATTGAAGTGGCGCTCACCGTGCCAAGAACGACCCCAGCGTCGTCCAGCACGGGGAAGGCGAGCTGGAACGTCGCGGTCGTCAGCGTTCTCCCCATCTCGGCCATCGTCGTGCGCGGACTGAAGGTCGCGTAATCGGCGGCGCTCACCATCACGTCTCTGACCGCGACCGAGCTGAGCGCGGCGAGGGAGACGCCCGATCGGTGCACCGGCGAGTCGGCGTGGGTCGGGACCTGGGCGTCATAGAGGAAGCGCTTGCGCAGCGCCACGAAGGCGATTCCCTCCGCGAGCATCAGCGGGACCAGCAGGTCATAGCTGCCGGCGAGCTCGCTGACCATGATGAGCGAGCTCACCGGGACGTGGGCGATGCCGCCGTAGAACGTCCCCATTCCGACGAGGGCGAAGGCGCCGGGATCGATGCTCGGATCGTGGAGCAGGACGGCAGCGGCACGCCCGAACGCGCCGCCGAAAAGGCCGCCCAGCACGAGGGAGGGCCCGAAGTCGCCGGCGCTGCCGCCGGAGCCGATGGTGAAGGAGGTCGCGATCAGCTTCGCGGCGCCGAGGAAAAGCAAGAGCTCGGCTCCGCGCCAGCCGGTCGGCAGCCAGTCGGCCCCGGTGATGGCGACCTGGGCCGCCCCGTACCCACCGCCCAGGATCCCGAGCGCGCGGCCGGGCGTCCCGAAATGGGCGCCCACGATCAGGATCAACGGGACCGCGAACAAGCTGAGCGCCAGCCCGCCCGCGGCGGGCCGCGCCCAGAGGGGAAGCGGCAGCCGGGCCGACACGCGCTGTACGCCTCGGAGCGTCGCCAGGAAGGTGGAAGCGACCAAGGCGATCAGGACCGCGAGGAGCGCGTAGAGGGGGAGGTGCTTGGGGACGAAGAAGTAGTGAGGGGCGCGCGCGAAGAGGGTCGACTCTCCGAACATCGAGATGACGACCGAGTAGGCGATGACGCTGGCGAGGATGGCCGGGATCAGCGCCTCGGCCTCGAAGTCGTCGCGGTAGATGACCTCGGCCGCGAGCAGCGCCGCGCCGAGAGGCGTGCGAAACACAGCGGCCATGCCGGCCGCCACGCCCGCCAGCATGAGGACGCGACGCTCGCGGGCGCTGACCCGCAGGCCGAGGCCCACGGTCGAGCCGAGCGCGCCGCCGATCTGCATGGTGGGCCCCTCGCGTCCGCCGGATCCCCCGGTTCCGAGGGTGAGGATGGAGGCCAGCGCCTTGATCCAGATGACCCGCCGCCGCACCACGCCGCCGTTGTGGTGGAACGCGTGGATGGTCGCGTCGCCGCCGCCCCCGCGCGTCTCGGGCGCGAGCTGGCAGAGCAGGCCTGCCAGGAGCGCACCGAGGGGTGGCAGCAACATCACGACGAGCGGGCGGAGCACGTAGTGGGCGTGCTCGCCGACCAGCCGCTCGCCATGGGCGCGCAGAGGCACGTAGCCGCCGAGGTGGCCCAAGAGGGCGTCCTGCGTGAACTCGAGGCCGGCGAAGAAGGCCGCACCGATCAATCCAGCCGCAAGCCCGACGAGGACGGTGTGGAGCAGCGTCCTGCCCAGCAAGCGAAGATCGAGCGGCGGCGTGACCACGCCCAGGGCGGAGCCGAGCTGGAGCGCCCCGAAGATCCCGTTCCTCCGTCCGTTTCCCGAGCGGCGGAAGAACGCCTTGAACGACGCGAGCCGAGAGGGCCGTCCGTTGTGCGGCGTCGGCTCGCCGTTGTCGCCTTCCACCGTCGGAGAATAGCCGATGGTCGCGGGCTGTGGACCACGGCGGACATGGGTTCGGCACCCGATGGATCCGAGTGAGCTCGATCGAGGAGTCTCGGGAGTCGCCGGTTTCTACGATCTCCAACCTCACCCTCGGGATCGCTTCGTGCCGAGATCGCCGTGGTGTGCGTAACCGAGGCGCGGGCGCGACGTAAGGGAGACGGGCGCCCCGAATTCCTCTGGGCGCGAGTCTTCGGGAACTGGAGGATCGCATGTCATTCGTTCGATCAGTCGCGACCGTCGTGGTGGGGACAGGAGTTGTCGTCGGTGCTCTCTCTGGGACGTCCTGGGCGCAACGCCAGGTGGACGCCCAGGTCTGCTCCGTCGGGTCGGCTGCCGTCGGGCAGCCGGGGACGCTGATCTGCAAGGACTTGCAGTCGGGCGCTCCCACGCAATCCGTTCCGCTGGGCCCCACGGTTGCCGCGGCGGGCGGGATAGCCCGCAGTCTGGTCAGCCGCGACGACCGCGTGCTGGTCACCAATCAGGCGAACGGGGCGGTCCTCTTCCGAGTCGGGCATGGATTCCTGGTGAACCCGCTCGTGCTGCGCACCGACGGGGAGGGGTCTCTGTCCGGCGCGCTCGGCGAGCGGGGGGCCTACGTCCTGACGGGCACGATGCTGCGGTTCTTCCCGTTCGGGCAAACGACGGCGACGAGTGGTCGGCCGCTGCTGGTGGGGGACGGTTCGGCGGCGGCGGTCACCCTGACGAAGCGGTTCGCGTACGTCTCGGAGAAGAGCGGCTCTCTGGAGGCGTTCGCGTTGAGCGACGACGGCAGTCTAGGCCCGGCAACTGCGGTGTCTGGCGTCTCGCCGGGCGTCATCGTCGGAATCACCGGGCTCGACCGGGCGGTGGTGGCGCCGATCGCGCACCTGGCCAGCAACGCGAACCAGTCGGAGATCGCGGTGGTCGACGGCCTGGCGCAGGTCCAGCGCGTTCCCACGAAAGAGGTGGCCGCCTGCTGGGCGGCGAACGACGGCGGCGAGGCCTGCGTCGCGAACCCCGGCAGCATGACCGTCTCCTGCGGTCGCACCGGCGCCGACGGCCTCCTCAGCTACACCGGCGCCGCCGCCACCCTGCCGGGCGAGTCGGTCTTTGACCTCGACATGGGCCAAGGTGTGGTCGTGTTGCAAGGCTTGAAAGGTGGCGCGCCATTCCTCCTGACGTTCCACCGGACGACGGGAGACTTCCTCACGCCGATCGGGGAGATCGCGGTGGGCGCTCCCCTCGCCGCGGGCGCTCTGCTTCTCCCCGCCATCTCTCGCTGAGAGACCGAGTCAGTCCTTGGGACCGTCGCGTGCCCGGGTTCCCTCTCACTCACCCGAGGGAATCGGGCCGCGGGGCGGCGCTGGTCGGCTCTACTTGGCCGTCACGGTTGCCGTCATGAAGGCGATGTTCCCTGTGCCACCACCTCCGACCTCCACCAGGATCTTGGCCTCCTCCATTTTTCCGAGCGTCAGACCCAGGCTGGCCCACTCCTTGTAGTGCTCGGTGATGGAGATGTGCCCGCACTGCCGGGGCGTCTGGCGGATGCTGTAGAACTGGGGGAACGTGGCGTTGGCGCCCGTCACGGACGGCTGGTTCACCTGCGTGTGCTGATAGACGTCGTACGTGCCTCCGTCGACGGTGAAGGTGCCCATCTTGGCGCCGCCATCGGCGGTGGGCGGTGAGCCGTACCAGTCCTCGACGATGTAGTACTCGACGATCGGGCTCACCGACCATCCGTAGATCCCGATGAACGAGTAGCCGGCGCTGCCCGTCTTGGTGTGCGCGAAGTCCGCCGAGACGGTCCCGAGCTGGTCGAAGGTCTGGGTCGAGCTCCAGGTCAGACCGACACGGGCCAGAAAATCGGTCGGGTCGTTCCAGGTGGCGCTGAACTTGGCATCGACGCCCGCGACAGTCATGGACCCGGATCCCCCCGTGAACCACAGCTGATACGAGTAGCCGTTGCCCGCGTTGCCGACGCTGTTCGCGCTGTACTGCTGGCCGCCGGTCCAGGGAGCTCCCGGCGTGCAGGCGCCGGACGTGCCGCCCGTCCCCGTGGCGCCGCCGCTTCCGGCATTGCCGCCGGTGCCAGGCTGACCGCCTTTTCCAGACGCTCCCCCGACGCCGGACCCTCCTCCACCACCGGAAGCACCGGCCGCGCCGCCGGTCCCGGTCGATCCTCCCGACGCCTTCGATCCGCCCGCGCCGGAGCCGCCGCCAACGCCGGTCGCGCCGCCGTGTCCGCCCGCCGGCGAGCCGCCGTTCCCGCCGGTGGACCCGCCGGCGCCCGTCGACGGGCCGCCGGTTCCGCCGGTCGAGCCCCCGCCGCCGCCCGCGCCCGAGCCGCCCGTCGGGCCCGCGGCGCCTCCGCGTGAGCTGCCGGTCGCGCCGCCGGAGGCGGGCGCTCCCATGCCGCCGAGACCACCGCTGCCGGTCGCGCCCGAAAGAGATCCGCCCTGGTCACCGGTTCCGCCGTTGTCGGACGTCGGCGAGGCGCAGCTCGAGAGCAGCGCCGCGACTGCCACGGTCGCCAGCCACCGCGAGCGCTCCGGCCTCGGCGGCGAAGATCTTTCATGGTCGGTCGTCATGGCTCGACCTATAGCCCTCGAGCTCGTGAGGCGTCTTCGCAGTTTGTGACCGCCGCCTGGTTCCCGGGGATCGGCCGGCAGAGCGCAGCCGACGCTAGAGGGGCGCCAGCTGGCGCTGTCCGTCGGGGAGGATCGACACGGCGCCCCGCGCGAACGAGTCGTGGTCGTCGACCACCAGGAGCTGAGAGCGCCGGCGGCCGCGACCAAAGTAATCGCGGGGCCGGGATCCCGACACCCGGCTGAAGGTGCGGTGGAACTGCGAGTAGCTTCCGAAGCCGGCGGCCAGCGCGGCGTCCAGAAGATTGCTCCCCTCGGCCTGGACCAGCGCCAGGAAGTGCGCGACGCGCGCGCGGGCGCGGTGCTCGACGAAGGTGACGCCCAGATCTCGGTGAACGGCACGGGAGAGGAAGCCCTCGCTGACGCCCAGCTCTGCGGCCGCCGCCGCCCGGCTCGTCGCCGGCGAGGCCAGCAGGAGACACGAGGCCAGCTGACCGACCGAGGTCGGCCTCCGCGTGTCGACGTTCCTCAGGGTCGAGCCGAGCGCGAGGAGGCCGAAGCGGACCAGCCGAGAACGCGCCTGGCTGGGAAGCATCGCCGCCCAGATCCCGGCTGCCAGCTCGTCGAGCGACGTGGCCACCTCGGCGGAGACGTCCACCGCCGGCCTGCCGGCGAGCTTCTCACCGAGGGGGAGCGACCAGGACTCGAAGGGGGCGTGCTGGCCCGCGGGTGGGCCGGCGTTCAGCGTGGCCCAGCACTCGTCCACCAGGGCGGCGTCGAGCTCCACCACCCACATGTCGAAGTCGGGCGAGAAGTCGCTCATGACGTGCGGCACGCCGGGCAGCACCCAGCACAGCTGGCCGGCGCGAACGACCTGGGTCTGCGCCGCGACGTGGAGGATCGCGCTGCCGCGCCGGATGAGCAGACACTCGAGCTGGCCGTGAAAATGCGGCGGTCGGAGGTACCTCCGGTCGAACGGCCACACCGCGCCTTCGCGAAGCGAGTCGTAGAGCAGCTCCTGCAGCACCGCCGAGGATCCGGTCGAGCGGCCGGCGTGCATCGTCACGATACTACCGCCGGAGCTCCGTCCTCGTGCCAGTTCCGGACCTCGTCGATCGTTTTGCAGATTTCTTTCAACACCTGCTCGGGTCGCGACAGCTCCAGGGGGGGACCTATCTGATGACTCGTAACAAACTTCCGTCGCCGGGCCTGGTCGGCGCGGCCCTGACTCTCATCTGCACGCTCGCGTCCGTGTCCGCCTCGGCGGTCCAGAGCGCCGAGCTCTACCGCACGCAGGCCTACTTCTACGGCCGCTTCGAGGCGCGCGTGCAGTTCGCGCCGGGCGACGGCGTGGTGAGCTCGTTCTTCCTCTGGAAGGACGGGTCGTCCTCGACGACGTCGTGGAACGAGCTCGACTTCGAGAAGATCCAGGCCGCCTGCCGGCTGCAGATCAACATCTGGTCGGGGACGGGCACCCAGAGTCCGCAGACGCCGTCGGTCACCGGCGATCTCTGCGGCGGATACCACACCTATGCCTTCGAGTGGACGCCCGACTACATCGCCTGGTTCATCGACGGGACGCAGCTTCGCCGCGAGACCGGGTCGGTCGTCGCCGAGTACACGCAGAACGCCTCGCAGGGGATGGCGATCCATTTCAACGTGTGGGTCGGCAACGCCTCGTTCGGAGGAGTTCTCGATCCTTCCATCCTGCCGCTCTACGAGTACATCGACTGGGTCCAGTACTCCTCGTACGCGAACGGCTCGTTCCAGCAGCAGTGGCGGGAGGACTTCGATGGCGCGGGCATTCCCGCCGGATGGGCGGTCGGCGACTGGCAGTCGCCGTACGGTCTCTCCACCCACAACCCCTTGAACGTGAACGTCGTGAACGGCGTGGCGGTGCTGTCGTTGACCGCCGACGGCGCGACCGGCTACTCGGGTGTGCCGCCGGTGGACACGGACGGCGGAAGCAGCGCCCTCCCGTCCGACGCCGGAACAGCCGAGGCAGCGTCGTCCAGCGGCTGTGGCTGTCGCGCTGCGGGCGGCCGTTTCGGAGGCTGGGGGCAGGTTCCGGTCCTGGTGGCCTTCGCGGGTCTGCTGCGGCGACGGCCGCGCCGGGCGTCTTACCGGCGGCCTCCAACTTTCTCTTCAACATCGCCGCCCGGGCGACAGTTAGAGGGGTGAGCCCGCGCAAATTCGCCCCCATTCGCCGCTCCGCGCCTTCCCTCGTCGTCGTCGTCGCCGCCACACTTCTGGCGGCCTGCTCGGCCGGCAGCGGCGATGGAGACAATTCGGGAACGGGCGGCAGCGGAGCCGGCGGAACGGCCAGCGGCGGGAGCCCGGGGACCGGCGGCGAGGGAGCGGGAGCGGGCGGCACCTCGTCCGGCGGGACCCCGGGGACCGGCGGCGGCTCGGGCGGATCGGGCGCTGGTACCGGTGGGAAGGGGACCGGGGGGAGCGGCCCCGCCACGGGCGGGAATTCGGGCTCGGGCGGGACCGCCTCCGGCAGCGGAGGCGCCGGCGGCATGAAAGGAACCGGTGGCGTGGCTGGTACCGGCGGCGCCCCAGCGACCGGTGGCAGCGCGGGCGGCGGCGGCCACCCGACGGGCGGCGCCGCGGGCTCGGCGAGCACGGGAGGCGCGTCGGGCACGGGCGGCACGGCCGGAACACCCGGCAGCGGCACCTGCGGCGGCGGCGCGGCCCAGTCGTCCGACGTCACGATCAACGAATCGAACCTGCAGCAAAGGATCACGGGCTTCGGCGTCTCCTCCGCCTGGGCAGGGAGCTACGCCAACGCCTCGGACCCCGACTATCTCTGGTCGACCACGACCGGCGCCGGGTTGAGCTTGCTGCGCATCCGGTACGGCGACGGGCTGGCGATCGCGAAGGCGGCCGTCAACGCCGGCGTCACGGTGTGGCTGACGCCGTGGGGGACGGGGACCAACGGCTCGCCGGGCGGCAGCGACACCACGACGGAGACGGCCAACGGCTGCAAGAGCAGCGTTCCCGTGCTCACGAACCCGCAAGACTGGGCGAACACGCTGGCGGCGTACGTGCAGAGCGCGAAGTCGCAGGGCGTGCCGCTCTACGCGGTGTCCGCCGAGAACGAGCCCGACAGCTGCGGCATCAACCAGACGACCTCGTACTCGGCCACGCAGCTGGCCACCTGGATGGGGAGCTACCTCGGCCCGGCGATGGCGCCGCTGGGCGTGAAGGTGATGGGGCCGGAGACCCAGAACGCCTGCGGATTCACCAGCTACTTCTCGGCCATCCAGAGCAACGCCGCCGCCTGGAGCTCGGTCGGCATCCTGGCCAGCCACGAGTACGGGTGCGGCACGTTGCCGGCCGAGTCGTCGATCACCGCCGCGAACAAGGAGTACTGGGAGACCGAGGTCGACACGGGCGCCGCCAGCGGCGACTCGCCGGGGGACGGCATCGCCAGCGCGCTGCTGACGGTGACGGCGATGCACAACGATCTCACCAAGGCCAACCTCAACGCCTGGCACTACTGGTGGATGTACTGCAGCAACAGCAGCGGCTGCCTCTACGACACGGGCACGAAGGTCTGGACCAAGCGGCTGTGGGCGATGGGAAACTTCTCGCGCTTCGTGCGGCCGGGCTGGAAGCGGGTGGGCACCTCGGGGACGACCCCGTCGGGGGTGCTGGTGAGCGCGTACATCAATCCGGCGAACAACGCGCTGTCGATCGTGGCGATCAACAGCAACGCCTCGTCGAAGGACGTCTCGTTCTACATCTCCGGTGCCGCGCCGTGCTCGCTCACGCCCTACGAGACGTCGGCCGGAAAGAACCTGGGCCAGGGCGCCGCCGTCAGCGTCTCGCAGTCACGGGTGACCGTGACGCTGAACGCGCAGAGCGTGACGACGCTGGTGGGGACGCCGTAGCGGCAGGGGCGCGCGGCGGCTCATCGCCAGGCAACTTTCTCTGAACATCGTCGGCGGTCCCGGCAGTTTAAGGGGTGACCACAACCGACGACTCGCTGGACGGCCCCCGGACGACGTTGATCCGGGTCTGGATCTTGGTGCGACGTGCCGCGATTCTCTTCCTGTTCGCGGTCGCCCTGAACGCCTGCTCTTCGGGCGAGAGCGGCGGCGGCTCCGGCGGCAGCCCGGGCAGCGGGGGCAGCGGCACCGGAGGTGCCGGCAGCGGGACCGGCGGCAGCGCTTCGGGCGGCAGCGGCTCCGGCGGCCATGCCGGAGCCGGCGGCGCGACCGGCGCGGGCGGCGCGGCCTCGGGCGGCGTCTCGGGCAGCGGTGGCGTGGGCGCGGGAGGGAGCTCGGGGGCGACCGGCCAAGGCGGCGCTTCGGGCGGCGCCACCGGAACCGGCGGCGCCACGACGGGGGCCGGCGGCAGCAGCAGCGGCGGCCAGGGCGGTCACGCCACGGGTGGGGCAGGGGGCGCCTCTGCGACCGGCGGCGCAGCGGGCAGCGCCGCGCCGGGCGGCCTGGTGAATACCTACGACGGCGGGCGGGCGACGACGGTCAGCTTCGACGCCGCCTGGAAGTTCCACCTGGGCGACGTGTCGGGCGCGCAGGCGACGACGTACGATGATTCGTCCTGGACCGCGCTGGACGTGCCCCACGATTGGAGCATCTCCCTGCCGTTCACCCAGAGCTCGCCGGCCGGCGGCGGCGGCGGCTACCTCAACGGCGGGACCGGCTGGTATCGGAAGACCTTCACGCTCCCCTCGGCGAGCGCGGGCCAGAAGGTGTTCGTCCAGTTCGACGGCGTCTACATGGACAGCACCGTCTACTTGAACGGCACGCAGGTCGGCGCGCGGCCGTACGGCTTCTCGTCCTTCGAGTGTGACCTGACGGCGAACGCCAAGTTCGGCGCGTCGAATGTGCTGGCGGTCAGGGTCAACAACCAGCAGCCGAGCAGCCGCTGGTACTCGGGGAGCGGGATCTACCGGCACACCTGGCTCAAGACGGTGAACCCGGTCCGCGTCGCCTACACCGGCACCGCGGTGACGACGCCGACGGTCTCGAGCTCGAGCGCCACGCTGAACATCAGCGTGACCGTCCAGAACGACAGCTCGAGCGCCCAGTCGGTCACCGTGGCCAGCACGGTGGGTGACGGCAACGGAACCGGGGTCGGCGCGGCGACTTCAGCGGCCACCTCGGTCGCCGCAGGGAAGACCGCCACCGTGACGCAGACGGTGACCGTGTCCAATCCCAAGCTGTGGTCGGTGTCGTCGCCGAACATGTACTCGGTGGTCAGCACCGTGTCGGTCGGCGGCAACGTCGTCGACACGTACACCACCCCGTTCGGGATCCGGACCTTCGCGTTCAGCAACACCAGCGGATTCACCCTGAACGGCGCCGCCGTGAAGCTCAACGGAACGTGCAACCACCACGACCTGGGCCCGCTCGGCGCCGCCGTGAACAACCGCGCCATCGAGAAGCACCTGCAGATGCTCAAGAGCATGGGCGTCAACGCGCTTCGCACCTCGCACAACCCGCCGGCGCCCGAGCTGCTCGACATGGCGGATCGGATGGGTTTCCTGGTGATGGACGAGGCGTTCGACTGCTGGGACCAGGCCAAGAACCAGTACGACTACGCGCGGTTCTTTAGCCAGTGGTCGACGACGGACATCGGCGACATGGTGGCCCGCGACCGCAACCACCCCGGGATCATCATCTGGAGCATCGGCAACGAGATCCAGGACAACAACAACACGACGATCGCGGCCTCGCTGATCGCTGCCGTCAAGGCCAAGGACAGCACGCGAGCGATCGGCCAGGCCAACGCCGAGGCCGCCCCGGGCGCCGCGGTCGCGGCCATGGAGGACGTCGTCGGGCTGAACTACGCGCCCTACAGCTACGACTCCACGCACTCGAGCAACCCCAGCTGGAAGCTCTTCGCCAGCGAGTCGTCGTCCGCCGTCCGCAGCCGCGGCGTCTACAAGACGCCCGTCACCACGAACATCCTCTCCGGCAGCGACAACCAGTGCTCGTCGTACGACAACAGCGTCGTCTCCTGGGGCACCAGCGCCGAGGGCTCCTGGTCCAGCGTCAACACGCGCGCCTTCATCGCCGGGGAGTTCATCTGGACCGGCTGGGACTACATCGGCGAACCGACGCCCTACGGCTGGCCGTCGAAGAGCTCGTACTTCGGGGCCATCGACACCGCGGGCTTCCCGAAAGACATCTTCTACTTCTATCAGAGCAAGTGGGGCGCGGCCGGCCCGCCGATGGTCCACATCGTGCCGATGGACTGGACGACCTGGACGGCCGGCAGCGCCGTGACGGTGTTCGTCTACACCAACGCGGACAGCGTCGAGCTGTTCCTGAACGGCACCTCCCTCGGCTCGAAGAACATGAGCGCGACCACCGGGCACCTCCAGTGGTCGGTCAACTTCGCGACCGGCACGCTGCAGGCGAAGGCGACCAAGGGGGGCTCGGTGGTCGCCACCGACACCGTACAGACGGCGGGCACGGCGGCGAAGCTGGCGCTCACCCCCGATCGTGCGTCGATCACCGCTGACGGACGCGACCTCTCGTACGTCGAGATCGACATCGACGACGCGCAGGGCGTCGTCGTTCCCAACAACAACGGCACGATCTCGGTCGCGGTCAGCGGTCCGGGGACGCTGGTCGGCCTCGACGCCGGCGACTCGACCAACCACGACTCGTACAAGGGGACGTCACACGCCGCCTTCCACGGCAAGTTGATGGCGATTGTTCAGTCCACGGCGACCGCCGGGACCGTCACGGTCAAGGCGACGTCGGGATCGCTGACGGCCGGCTCCGCCACCATCACCACGGTGGCGCCGTGAGGGGGCGCTCGGCGACGTCGCGGTACCCGCTGTTCGTCGCGCTCGGCCTCTGCCTGTCGGCGGCCTGCGGCTCGTCGCCCGCGGGCGGCGGGTCGGGGGGCATGGGCGGCACCGCGATGGGCGGCAACACCGGCACCGGCGGCGCGGTCGGCTCGGGCGGACAGACGGGCGCGGGCGGGACGACCGGCAGCGGCGGGAGCGCCACCGGCAGCGGCGGGAGCGCCACCGGCAGCGGCGGCAGCGGCGGCAGCGCCGGCCACGGCGGCGCCGGGGGGACGACGTCGAGCGGCGGGGCCATCGGCAGCGGCGGGAGCGGCAGCGGGGGCAACGGGAGCGGGGGAGCCGGCCACGGCGGCAGCGGCGGCGGCGCCGGCGCGACGTCGAGCGGCGGCGCGACCGGCACCGGCGGCTCCGGCGGGAGCGGGGGCGCGGGCGGCGCCGCGGTGGCGTCGGGCACTCTGTACGTCGCCCCGAACGGCGACGACGCCAACCCGGGCACGATGGCCCAGCCGCTCCGCACCGTCGGCAAGGCGCGCGACCTCGTGCGCGGAATGACGACCGGCATGACCGCCGACATCACGGTCTACCTGCGCGGCGGAACCTACCAGCAGACCAGCACGCTGGCGTTCACGAACGCGGACTCCGGGCAGAACGGCCACTACGTCAAGTACCTCGCCTACACCGGCGAGCAACCGATCATCACCGGCGGCGCGCCCATCACCGGCTGGACGGCCGGCAGCAACGGCGTCTACACCGCCAGCGGGATCACCACGCCGTTCCGGCAGCTCTACGTCAACGGGGTCAAGGCGATCCGCGCCCGGACGCCGAACCTCGGCTCGAACGGCGCCTTCGCGTTCAACCGGCTGACCGGCGCCGACAACACGAATCAGAACATCCAGGTCGCCAGCTCCGAGGTCGCGAGCTGGAACAACTTCACCAAGGTCGAGATGCACGCCATGATCGGCTGGGGCGACAGCACCCTGCGCCTCGCCTCGTACACGACCTCGGGCGGCACCGCCTATCTCAAGGTGCAGAGCCCCGAGAGCACCGTCGTGTTCGTGCGGCCGTTCCCGCACCTGGGCGGGCAGTTCGGCGGGTTCACCAAGCACTGCTACTACTTCGAGAACGCGCTGGAGTTTCTCGACCAGCCCGGCGAGTGGTACCTCGACGAGGGCAAGGGCGTCCTCTCCTACAAGCCGCGCTCGGGCGAGGACATGAGCAAGGCGGTGGTGGTGGCCCCCATGGTGGAGACCGTGGTGAGCATCGCCGGCACCAGCACCACCAGCCAGGCCGGCTATCTCTGGTTCCAGGGGATCACCTTCGCGCACGCGACGTACATGCGCCCCAGCCAGTCGGGATTCCTCGATGGGCAGGCGGGTCAGTACAACATCACGGCCACCAGCGACAACAAGCAGACGGTCGGGCGCCCGGCGGCCGGCGTCAGCGTCATGAACGCCAATCACGTCCACTTCGAGCGGAACATCTTCACGCAGATGGGCGGCACCGGCCTGGACTTCATCTCCGGGACGAACAACGACGTGATCATCGGCAACGTCGTGACCGACATCGCCGGCAACGGCATCTCGATCGGGAAGTTCACCGCCAGCGACACGACCGAGTACCACACCCCCTACAACCCGAGCGACAAGAACGAGATCTGCACCAGCGACACCATCAAGGACAACTACATCCACAACGTGACGACCGAGTTCCAGGGCGGCACCGGGATCGCGGGGGGCTATCCCCGGCAGGTCGACATCGAGCACAACGAGATCGGCTACACGAACTACACCGGGATCTCGGTCGGGTTTGGCTGGACCAGCACCGTGAACGCGATGAGCAACAACTACGTCAATTACAACAACGTCCACCACGTGACCCAGATCCTGGCGGACGGCGCCGCGCTCTATGTGTTGTCGAACCAGCAGCCCGCGTCGCAGATGGAATACAACTACATTCACGACTACTCGACCAGCCAGTGGGCCGATTACGGCGACCAAGGCATCTACCTGGACGAGCAGACCAGCGGTTACACGGTGGCGCACAACGCGATGGTCAACGCCCCGACCAACGTCGCGCAGAACAACACCGGCTCCAACACCATCACGGACAATCCCGCGAGCAACTCATCGTCCGTCACCTCCATGGCAGGGATAGAGGCAACTTATGCAGACATCAAGACCACGACGATCCCGGTCCCCAGCTTCTGAGCGCGTCTGCGGTCTCGTCGCGCTTTGCGCGGTGATCCTGCCCGCGGCCGGGGCGCGCGCCGACAACCCGATCGTGCAGACCAACTACACCTCCGATCCCGCCCCGATGGTCTCGAACGGGCAGATCTACCTCATCACGACGCACGACGAGAACACGGCGGGACAGCCGTGCAGCACGGTGGCCGGTTACACGCTGTGCAAGTGGTTCGCGTACTCGTCCGCGGACATGGTGAACTGGACCGACCACGGCACGGTGGCGACCTGGATGTCGTTCAGCTGGGCAGCCACCGCGGCCTGGGCTCCCCAGGCCATTCCGCGCAACGGCAAGTTTTACCTCTACGTTCCCGTGAACAACTCGTCCGGCGCGACGGAGATCGGCGTCGGCGTCTCCAGCAGCCCGACTGGCCCGTACGTGGACGCCATCGGCAAGCCGCTCGTCACCGCCGGTTGCTCGGGCGGGACTGGCGACATCGATCCGACCGTCTTCATCGACGATGACGGGCAGGCGTATCTCTATTTCGGGCGGAGCGTCCCCGGCTACGTGAAGCTGAACTCGGACATGATCTCGTATTCGGGGGGCGTCCAGTGCCCCACCGTCAACTCGTCGAGCTTCGGGCCCGCTCCATCCTCGGGCGGCTTTCCGTCTCAGTACGAGGAGGGGCCGTGGATCATGAAGCACGGCTCGACGTACTACCTCGCCTACGCGGCCAACAACATCCCGGAGGACATTTCCTATTCCAGAGCCACCTCACCCACGGGCCCCTTCACCTACGGGGGGACCATCATGAAGGCGATGGGGGCCAGCTTCACGAATCACACCGGGATCATCGACTTCAACGGCCACTCCTATTTTTTCTATCACGACGGTGCCTTGCAGAAGGGCGGCTCGGTCCCCTCGAACGGCGACGGCTATCACCGCTCGGTGTGCCTCGAGGAGTTCAAGTACAACTCCGACGGATCGTTCCCCACGATTTCACCAACCAGCACTGGCCCGCAGGCGATCGCCAACCTGAACCCGTTCGTGCAGACGGAGGCGGAGACCATCGCCTGGGAGTCCGGCGTCCAGACCGAGGCGACCAGCGACACGGGAGGCGGGATGGACGTCACCTCCATCAACAACGGAGATTACATCAAGGTCCGGAACGTCGATTTCAGCACCGGCGCCACCACCTTCGACGCACGCGTCGCCTCGAGCACCAGCGGCGGGAGCATCGAGCTGCACCTCGACAGCGTCAGCGGCACGCAGATCGGGACCTGCGCCGTGTCGAGCACCGGGGGCACGCAGACCTGGACCACGAAGTCGTGCTCCGTCACCAGCACGACGGGCATCCACGATCTGTTCCTGAAGTTCACCGGTTCCGGCAGCGGCAACCTCTTCAACTTCAACTGGTGGAAGTTCGAGGGCCCGGGAGCGAGCTCGACTGACGGCGGGGCCGGCGGCGCGACGGGCACCGGCGGCAGCGGCACCGGCGGTTCCGGCTCGGGCGGCTCCGGGGCCGGCGGTACGACCGGCAGCGGCGGCTCGGGCGGCCACGGCACCGGCGGTGCGTCCGGCGCGGGCGGCCAGGGAGGGACAGGGACCGGCGGCGCCGCGTCCGGCGGCGGCGGCGCAGGCGCGGGAGGCGCCGGCGGTTCGGTGGGAACCGGCGGGAGCGCCGGAAGCACCGGCGGCTCGTCGGCGAGCGGCGGCGCCACCGGCAACGGAGGAGCCAACGCGAGCGGCGGAAGCGTCGGGAGCGGGGGCGCGAGCTCGAAGGGCGGGGCCCAGGGGAGCGGCGGCTCGGGGCTCGGCGGGGCTGGGTCCGGCGCGTCAGGAGGCTCGAGGGGGACCGGCGGCGGCGCCGGAAGCACGGAGACAGGATCGAGCGGGTGCAGCTGCGAGACCGGGGCGTCCGGCCGCGGCGGCTCCGAGTTCGGGATCCTCTTGCTGCTCGTCTGGTCGGTCCGTCGGCCGCGCGCGGAGCGTCGGAGCCGCCCGGCGAGCAAGTAGACCTACACGAAGCGGGGCCTGCCGACAGTTCCAGGTATGGTCAAGAACAACTTCGGTTCGCTCGCGCTGGCGCTCGCGGCGGCATCTGCGCTCGTCGGGTGGGGATGCAACACCGGCTCGGGCGACGCCGCGGGCACCGGCGGGAAGGCAGGGACGGCCGGCGCGGCGGGCGCAGCCGGCGGCGGCGCGGGCGGCTCGTGTTCGAACGGGACGGCCTGCGGCGGCGATCTGGTCGGGAGCTGGACGGTCGCGTCGTCCTGTCTGACGGTGATGGGTAACCTCGACCTCTCGCTGTTTGGCGCCGGCTGTCCTTACGCGCCGGTGACCGGAGAGCTCACGGTGACGGGGACCTTCACGGCCAACGCCGACGGCACCACGTCGGACGCCACGCTCACGTCGGGCACGGAGAAGATCACGCTGGCGTCCTCCTGCCTGGTGATCTCGTCGACGCCGGTCACCTGCGCCGGCGCCGCCGGCTTGCTGACCAGTCTCGGGTACGCGTCGCTCACCTGCACCGACGCGGCGGGCGGCGGGTGCAACTGCACGGCGACCGTTCAACAGCAGGGCGGGATGGGCCTGGTCTCCCCGTCTCCGTCGACGGCCGGCAACTACGCGCCATCCGGCGGCGTGGTCACGATCTCCGGCGACTCAGGCGACGCTCAGTACGCGTACTGCCGCTCGGGCAGCACGATCACCCTCGCGCCGCAGAGCACGAATCCGACCCTGGCGGGGACGATCGTGCTCCAGAAGAACGGAGGCTCCGGCTCGGGCGGAGCGACGGGGAGCGGCGGTCAGCCTGGCTCGGGCGGCGTCAGCGGCTCGGGCGGCGCCAATGGCGCTGGCGGCAGCGGCGGCACAGGGACCGGCGGCAGCGGGACCGGTGGGGCGAGCGGGACCGGTGGTGCGAGCGGAACCGGTGGCGCGAGCGGCGCGAGTGGCCACGCCGGGACGGGCGGACGAGCCGGCAGCTCTGGTTCCGGCGGTGCGGCGGCGACGGGGGGAAGCGGAGGCTCCGGCGCGAACCTCGGTCCCTGCGACATCTACGGCAGCGCGGGCAATCCCTGCGTCGCGGCCCACAGCACGGTTCGAGCGCTCTATGGCGCGTACGCGGGGAAGCTCTACCAGGTTCGCAACGCCGCCGGCACCACCAAGGACATCCTCACCCTGACGGCGGGCGGCGCCGCCGACGGGCTCTCGCAGGACACGTTCTGCTCGGGCACGACCTGCGTCATCACCGTCGTGTACGACCAGTCGGGAAAGGGGAACGACCTCTGGTACCAGGGCTCCGCCATGGTGCCTGGCTCGACCTCCAGCAGCCCTTCCAAGGCGACCAGCGAGCCGCTGACGCTCGGCGGGCACAAGGTCTACTCCCTCTACATCAACCCGGGAAACAGCTACTGGGTCGACGCCTCGAAGTCGGGCATCGCGCTCGGCAGCCAGCCGGAGGGCCTCTACATGGTGACCAGCGCCAAGCACTTCAACGGCGGCTGCTGCTTCGACTACGGCAACAGCGAGACCGATCGCAAGGCGGACGGCTCGGGCGCCATGGACGCCATCAACTTCAGCTCGATCACCGCCTGGGGCACCGGCGCCGGCTCGGGCCCCTGGGTGATGGCCGATCTCGAGTACGGCGTCTTCGCCCAGAACAACACCAGCAAGAACCAGAACGATCCGACGCAGACCAGCACCTACGTCACCGCCGTCCTGAAGAACAACGGGACGACCGAGCTCGCGCTCCGGGGCGGCGACGCGACGTCGGGCGGCCTCGGGACCTACTACAAGGGCGGCCTGCCGGGCGGGTGGAGCCCGATGAAGAAGCAGGGGGCGATCGTCCTCGGAAGCGGGGGTGACTGCTGCAAGCCCGGCGGCGGCGCCAACCTCAGCGACGGGACCTTCTACGAGGGATGTGTGGTTACCGGTTACCCGTCGGACGCCACCGAGGACGCGGTCCAGGCGAACATCGTCACCGCCGGGTACGGCCGCTAGCTCATCAGCCTCCGCCGCTGTTGTCAGATGAGATCAGTTCGCGGAGGATGGTGGGTGTGCACCGCGCACGTTCGCACCGGCGCCTCCGGGCTGCGATCCTTGGCGCCATCCTGCTGGCGGCGGCGCGCGAAGGCCGCGCCCGCACCGTCGTCGTTTCGACGAGGTTGGACTACGTGGTGCCGGCCGGGTGTCCGGCGGTCGACAGCTTTCAAGCGGTGGTCACGGGACAGCTCGGGTACGACGCCTTTCGCGCCGACGCGGCGGACCTGGTCACGGTGCGGATCGCGCCGGCGGGCCGAACGCTGGAGGGCCGCCTCGAGTGGCGCGACCGGCGCGGCCGGGCGATCGGCGAGCAGCCGTTCCCCTCGCGCAGCGGTGATTGCGCCGAGCTCGTCCGGGCGATCGGGTTCGCGCTGGCGGTCCAGATCGAGCTGATGGCGGCGACGGTCGACGAGGCGCAAAGGGC